>Ga0157374_10000156_pt1 | contig 62978 bp, 48 predicted proteins | sample M25metaG_FD_115308 | JGI IMG/M metagenome (GOLD analysis project Ga0157374, IMG submission 115308) | Miscanthus rhizosphere microbial communities from Kellogg Biological Station, Michigan, USA - M2-5 metaG | ecosystem: Host-associated > Plants > Roots > Rhizosphere > Soil | place: USA: Michigan...
AAGCGGATCGCATGGTCAATTCGTTCATCGCCAAAAAAGATTTGGACAGCGAGATGACCGTTGTTCGTAATGAATTCGAATCGGGCGAGAACAAACCGTTTTCCGTATTGCTGAAGCGTTTTTCCGGCGCCGCATACGATTGGCATAACTATGGCAAACCGACCATCGGCAATCGCAGCGATATTGAGAACGTCAACATCGAACGGCTACAGGCTTTTTATCACAAGTATTACCAGCCCGATAACGCAGTGCTGGTCGTGGCCGGCAATATCAGTCCGCAATCGACGCTCACGCTGGTCCATAAATATTTCAGTACGCTTCCCAAGCCTAAACGCGTCATCGAGCGGCAGTACACCGTTGAACCGATTCAAGATGGTGAGCGCGCCGTCGTTGTTCGCCGCATAGGCGATGTGCAGATAGTAGCCGCCGGCTATCACGCGGCTTCCGGTCAACACCCCGACTCCGCGCCGCTCAGCGTGCTGTCGGTTATTCTGGGCGATACACCGACCGGCCGCTTGCATAAAGCGTTAGTGCAAACCGGTAAAGCAACTTCTACCGGTATTTATTCGCCGGACACCTATGATCCTAGTATGTTTATCGCCTTTGCGTCGTTGCGCAATCAGGACTCATTGGACGCGGCTCGCGAGGAATTACTGCGAGTAGTTGAATCGGCAGGGCAAACGCCGCCCACGGATGAAGAAGTAAAGCGGGCGAAAACGAAGTTAGCATCGGAATTCGAGTTATTGACTGCCGATACCGAGCAACTTGGTGTAGCGCTGAGCGAAGCTATTGCCAACGGCGATTGGCGTTTATTGTTCTGGGATCGCGATCGAATTAACGACGTAACACCGGCGGAAGTGCAGCGAGTGGCAAGCCATTATTTGAAACGCGATAACCGGACACTGGCGCAATTCATTCCAACCGACAAGCCTGAACGTGCCGAGATTCCGCCGCTACCGGATATCGCCGCCATGTTGAAGGATTACAAAGGATCCGCAGTCGTTGCAACCGGAGAGGCGTTCGAGCCGACGCAGGAGAATATCGGCCGGAAAACGATTCGATCCAGCTTGCCCGTAGGAATGAAATTGGCGTTGCTGCCGAAAAAGACGCGCGGCGATGTGGTACAAGTGCAATTACGGCTTCATTTCGGTGATGAACAAAGTTTGCGTAATCAGAAAGAGACCGCTAGTTTCGCCGGCAATATGCTGTCACGCGGTACCGAGCGCTTAAGCCGGCAAGAGATCAACGATGAATTCGATCGACTCAAGGCGGAAGTCGCTATCGGCGGTGGTCCGGATAGCGCTTACGTATCGGTGCGCACTGTGCGTGAAAATCTTCCCCAAGTGTTGCGGCTAGTGGCTGAATGCTTGCAAAAGCCTTCGTTTCCTATCGGTGAATTCGATTCGATGAAGCGTGAAGTTCAAGCGGCTATTGAAGGTCAGCGCCGCGAGCCGCAGGGTGTTGCGATGAATGAGTTGCACCGTTTGTTCAATATTTATCCGAAGGAAGACCCGCGCTATGTCGGCAGCTTCGATGAGCAATTAGCTGCCGTCGCGAAAGTTAAGCAAGAAGACATCAAACGGTTTCATGCGGAGTTTTACGGTGCATCGGATTCCGAGCTTGCTGTCGTAGGCTCGTTCGAGCCGAAAGAGGTCACGCCATTGATCGATGAGTTATTCGGCAATTGGAAAAGCCCGCGAAAATATCAGCGCCTGGTGACTCCATACAAAGATATTTCGCCCGTAAACAAGGTGCTGGAAACGCCCGATAAAGCCAACGCCTTTTTTGTCGTCCGGGAAAATCTGAAGCTGCGCGACGACGATCCGGATTATCCTGCTTTGGAGCTGGGCAACTACATGTTAGGGGGCGGATTTCTCAATTCGCGCTTGTCCATGCGGATTCGGCAAAAAGAAGGTTTGAGCTATGCGGTTGGCTCACAACTCGCCATTAATTCTCTCGATCCGGCCAGTTCCTTTTTGGGATATGCGATCTATGCCCCACAAAATGTGCAAAAGCTGGAGGCTGCTTTTAAGGACGAGCTAACGCGCGCCGTTACCGAAGGATTTACCGCCGATGAAGTTGCGGCAGCTAAGCAGGGATTATTGGATTCTCGTCGGTTGAACCGAGCTCAAGACGACATAGTGGCATCGGGTTGGGCGGCGAATCTTTATCTCGGTCGAACTTTTCAGTGGTCGGCGGATTTGGAGAAAAAGATCAAAGCATTAACGCCGGAACAGGTTCGCGATGCACTGCGCCGGCATCTAAACCCGGCTAACCTGACTGTCATAAAAGCCGGAGAATTCGCCAAGGCCAAGTGATAAAAAGGATTAATCTATCGAGCGCTATTTCCTTCCTACGCACAAGTAGTTGAGCGTAGGAGGAAAGTCCACGTATAATGGCCGGCTTTCCGCGACCAGCGGTCACGGAAAGTCCACAATTCGATGACCGTCGACAAAGCGGTTAACCCTTGCTCCACCGTGCGCCCATCGCGGGGAGCTTTATCCATAAGGAGATTACATGCGGCACTATGAGATTGTTTTTATCGTTCATCCCGATCAGAGCGAGCAGGTTCCTGCCATGATCGAGCGTTATCGCGGTATGGTTACCGCTGGTAATGGCAAAATTCACCGTCTGGAAGACTGGGGCCGTCGTCAACTGGCCTATCAAATCCAGAAAATTCACAAAGCGCACTACGTTTTGATGAACATCGAGTGCGATCGGAACACCTTGGAAGAGCTGGAACACGCTTTCAAATTCAACGACGCCGTACTGCGCCACCTCACTGTGCAAATGCGCGAAGCCGTTGTCGCTCCATCGCCGATGATGAAGGAAGAGAAGGCCCGTTCGTTGACCGGCGCAAGCGGGGAAGCTGCTGCATCGAAAGAAGCTGCGGTCTCCGAAGAGGCCTAAGGGCATTTGAGCCGAAACCAAGTTGTATTGGAAGGTGTAATCGCTGAAATAGAGCCTTTACGCTATACGCCGTCCGGCATCCCGCATATGAGTTTCCGTTTGCGGCATGAATCTCGGCAACGAGAGGCGGATGCGGAGCGTGATGTCAGCATAGAGATGTCGATCGTGGCGCTGGGAACCCCGGCGCTGGATGCGGCGAAGCTCGAAATAGGTCAAGCTGTCGCCGTGAAAGGTTTCCTTTCCCGACGCAGCCTGAAAAGCGATTATCCGGTACTCCATGTAAACCAGATTAAATTATTGCAAGAGGAAAGCCATGGCACGTCCACCCGTTAGAGGCAAAGGGAAATTCGCCAAAAAAGACAATCAGCGCGGCGGTAATCGCGCGCTGTTCCGCCGTAAAAAATTCTGTCGTTTTACGGTTGAGCACATCAAAGAAGTCGATTACAAGGACATCGAAATCCTGAAAGACTTCGTTAACGAAAACGGGAAGATCATTCCTGCCCGCATTACCGGTACCAAAGCCCGTTACCAACGGCAGCTTTCGACCGCCATTAAGCGTGCACGCTTCCTGGCACTGATGCCGTACACGGATCTGCACTAAGCGGATCTGCTAAAAGGAGCTAGACATGCAAATTATTTTGATGGAAAAAGTTGTTAACCTAGGCGAGCTCGGTACCGTTGTTAAGGTCAAAGAAGGCTACGCGCGTAATTACCTAATCCCGCAAGGCAAGGCAAAGCGTGCAACCGAAAAGAACATTGCTGAATTCGAAGCCAAGCGCGTTGAACTGGAAAAGCAGCAGAACGAAAAACTGGCTGCTGCACAAGCAAGGGCCGCTAAACTCGAAGGCATGATGGTGCAGATCTCCCAGAAGGCCGGCGTAGACGGCAGATTGTTTGGTTCCGTCACCAATGCTGATGTGGCCGATGCACTGCAAGCGCAAGGCTTTGAAGTCGCTAAGGCGGAAGTACGTATGCCTGCTGGTCCGTTGAAGCAAGTTGGTGATTACCCGATCGTACTCGCGCTGCATAGCGATGTGACTGCGAATGTCACTATCTCGGTGCTCGGCGAAGTGTAATCGACGGATTGGATCCGCACCAAAAAAAGGGGCCGGTAACGGCCCTTTTTTGTTTACACTAGCGGCCAGTATTAAGGGCATACTCTGAAGGCAAACCGCGATCAGAACCCGCCCTCCAATTTCACTCTAATAGGCGTATACGTCTATTTCCTTTCGAAGAGCTGAACCAGTGACTTTGCCATCCGCAAAATCCGACGCGCAGTTGGATGCGATAAAACTGCCGCCCCATTCCGTCGAAGCCGAGCAGTCTGTTCTCGGCGGGTTGTTACTCGATAACTCGGCCTGGGATCGCTGTGCTGATTTAGTCGCCGAGCAAGATTTTTATCGTCATGATCATCGACTGATCTATCGCCACATCAACAAATTGGTGGAGGCGAGTAAACCTGCGGACGTAATCACTGTAGCCGAATCCCTCGAGATGGCGGCGGAGCTTTCCAATATTGGCGGTCTTGCTTACTTGGGAGCGCTGGCGAAGAACACGCCATCGGCGGCGAATATCCGTCGCTACGCTGAAATTGTGCGCGAGCGTTCGGTCATGCGGAAGCTGGTCGAAGTCGGCACTGCCATTGCCGATAGTGCATACAGCCCCGCAGGGCGCGATGCGAGGCAATTGCTGGACGAAGCGGAGTCGAAAGTATTCGAGATCGCAGAACAAGGCGCTCGAGGTGAGCAGGGGTTCGTTTCGATACAACCTTTGTTGACGGAAGTGATCGAGCGAATCGATGAACTTTATCATCGTGATACCGGGTCCGATGTAACCGGAACACCAACCGGTTTTGCCGATCTCGATGGTATGACCTCTGGTTTACAGCCGGGTGATTTGATTATCGTCGCAGGTCGTCCGAGTATGGGTAAGACCGCATTCTCGATCAACATCGCGGAATTCGTAGGCGTGGAGGCTGGGCTGCCAGTCGGTGTGTTCAGTATGGAAATGGGCGGCTCTCAATTGGCGATGCGTATGTTGGGTTCCGTTGGCCGATTGGATCAGCACAGACTCCGTACCGGTCGATTGCGCGACGAAGATTGGCCGCGATTGACGCACGCAGTCGGGAAGTTGAACGACGCCCCCATACATATCGATGAAACGCCGGCTTTGACGGCGCTCGAATTGCGAGCACGCGCTCGCCGTCTACACAGACAATACGGCAAGCTTGGTCTGATCGTTGTTGACTACTTGCAACTGATGTCATCAAGCTCGGATTCCGAAAACCGGGCGACGGCAATTTCGGAAATCTCTCGTTCGCTGAAAGCGCTGGCGAAAGAATTGGCAGTGCCATTGATCGCGTTATCACAGTTGAACCGCAGTTTGGAACAACGCCCCAACAAACGTCCGGTGATGTCGGATTTGCGTGAATCGGGCGCTATCGAGCAGGATGCTGACTTGATCCTGTTCATTTATCGCGACGAAGTTTATAACCCGGACAGCCAGGAAAAAGGAACCGCCGAGATTATTATCGGCAAGCAGCGTAATGGCCCAATTGGTACGGTGCGTCTTACCTTCCTCGGAGAGTACACTCGCTTCCAGAATCATGCGACGGCGGGAAGTTATTAAGAGCGTCTAACAAAATGATTCTAGCGGCGTTGCAGCTCCTTGCCCATCGCTTATTTGAAATGGCCAAACTGCGCTTCGGGCGTTTCGCAGCGTATTCCGTCAGACTTGTCTAAATCGGAAAGTTATATCGAGCACGATTTTAAGAGCCGTTTTGTCTGAATGAAAGTAGTGTGAATGGCCAAAGCAAAATCAGTTTACAGTTGTACCGAATGTGGCGGGCAGTCGCCCAAATGGCAAGGCCAATGTCCCCATTGCGGTGCTTGGAATACCTTGGTCGAGACGGTCGCCGAAACGGCTGCAGCCAGCACGCATCGTTATGCAAGTCTGGCGACAGCAAGCGCGGTGCAAGTATTGTCGGAAGTTGAAACGGAAGAGGTGCCGCGCTTTTCTACGGGCGTTGCTGAATTCGATCGCGTGCTCGGTGGTGGGCTAGTGCCGGGCGGTGTGGTATTAATTGGCGGTGATCCTGGCATCGGTAAATCTACGTTGCTGTTGCAAGCCCTTGCGCATTTGGCGACCAGCTATTCTGTTCTCTATGTCAGCGGTGAAGAGTCCGCGCAGCAAGTCGCGTTGCGTGCCCGCCGATTATCGCTCGATGCGAGCCCCGTCAAATTACTCGCCGAAATCCAACTGGAAAAAATTCAAGCGAGTATCACTAGCCAAAAACCCCAAGTCGCCGTTATCGATTCGATTCAAACCATTTACTCGGAGGCGCTTACCTCTGCGCCTGGCTCTGTCGCGCAAGTTCGCGAATGCGCCGCACAATTGACGCGTATCGCCAAGCAATCCGGCGTCACTATTATTCTTGTGGGCCACGTTACCAAAGAAGGTGCATTGGCCGGGCCTCGTGTTTTGGAGCACATTGTCGATACGGTGTTGTATTTTGAAGGGGACACACATTCCAGTTTTCGTTTGGTGCGCGCATTCAAAAATCGCTTCGGTGCGGTGAATGAGTTGGGTGTTTTCGCAATGACCGAAAGGGGTTTGCGCGAAGTATCGAATCCGTCGGCGTTGTTCTTATCTCAACACGGTGCACAAGTAGCGGGGTCTTGCGTCATGGTGACGCAAGAGGGAACTCGGCCGTTGTTGGTTGAAGTTCAAGCGCTGGTTGACGAAGCGCACTCACCGAATGCACGTCGTTTGAGCGTTGGATTGGAGCAGAATCGATTGGCGATGTTGTTGGCGGTTTTGCATCGGCATGCGGGCATCGCAGCCTTCGATCAAGATGTATTCGTCAACGCGGTCGGTGGTGTGAAGATTACCGAGCCGGCTGCTGATCTTGCGGTTTTATTGGCAATCGTTTCTTCGCTACGCAATAAACCGTTACCGGAAAAGATGGTCGTTTTCGGCGAAGTCGGTTTGGCTGGTGAAGTGCGTCCCGTGCAACGCGGGCAAGAGCGTTTGAAAGAAGCGGCGAAGCTGGGATTTACGCAGGCCATTATTCCTAAAGCTAACCGGCCTAAGCAGGCGATCGAAGGTATCAGCGTGATTGCCGTGGATAGAGTAGAAGCGGCGGTAGAGGCGATTCGAAACGGTTAGCATTGCAATGCTAACCGTTTATTTGCGATAGCCCGGTGCGTTTGCATCAGTAGCGTGCCGGGCTAAAATTAATCAACGGACTATAACAACTTGTCCGCTTATTCCTGCGCTGTCTTTTCCCATCAAATAAAGATAATGCGGCATTAATGTATCCAATGTCGGTAAGCTACTTTTTAATTCGCCCGGATGCGTTGCTGTGCGCTGTGGTGACGCTACTGGTCCAGGTATCAATGCGTTAACGCGGATGTTCGGATACATCTCGAGCTCCTGCGCCCATATATGTGTGAGACTTTCTAATCCACCTTTGGCAACGGAAAACCCGCCCCAATAGGCGGCAGGCGTATGGCCGTGAGTTTCCGATGTCATGATCACCGATGCATCCGGCGATTGCTGCAATAGAGAAAGACAGGCACGTGTTAGTGCAAACGGTGCGATGAGATTAACTCGCAACAGTTGTGTCCACTGATCCAATGTTTGATTGGCGAGCGGCGTGAGCGCAGGAGGCACGGATGCATTGTTTAGAATCCCATCGAGCCGTCCTAATTGCTGTTTAATGGCATGGGCCATGGCTTCGTAGTCGGCATCTGTCGCGGTGGATAGATCAAGCGGAAAAATGATCGGTTCGGGGTGCCCGCGTTGAATGATTTCATCGTAGACCTGCTCGAGTTTGGGTACTTTTCGTCCGTGCAGTACCACAATTGCACCATGTGCCGCATAAGTAAGCGCAGCGGTGCGGCCAATGCCTTGGCCTGCGCCGGTAACGATAATGACGCGGTCTTTCAAAAGATCCGCGGCAGGTTGATAGTCTTGCATATTGTTCAAAAATCCTCCGCTAAGGAACGGTAAAAGAATAATTTGCGGATTTGGACAAGTCTGGCGGGATGCGATGCGATGCGCCAGTCGCGCCGCAGTGCCGTCCACTGCAAGCGATTGGCAACGAAGCAGCGCGCCCACCAGACGCAGGATAAATCCGCAAATTATTCTTTTACCGTTCCTAATAACAATTGTGCGCATTTTACGCCGCTGCGCACGGCGCCCTCCAGCGTTGCCGGATAATCGCCGGCAGTATAGTCGCCGGCTAAATAAAAATGTTTGATCGGTGTTTGCTGTTGCGGCCGAAGTAGATTGGGTGTGCACGCAAACGTGCCGAATTTTTCTGCAACGACTTTAGTCCAAAGCGGTTTTTGCAAATGGGGGAAATGACGGCCGATTTCTTCGGCGATGAGCGCGGCGAGCTTGTCGTGATCCAGCATACGATGATTGCCGGAGGCCGATATCACAACCGCGATGAGCCCGCGTTGCCCATAAAGCGCCTGACGATCGAATAGCCACTGCGTTAACCCATCGGTGAGCCCGATCATGGGTATGGGCAGTGAGATGTCCTCCGCGTATTGCAAGTAAACAGTACAAATCGGCTCATAGGAAAGTTGCTCGATTTGTGTCACGACATGAGACATTTCCGATAGCGGCGATAAGAGTCGCGATGCTTGATGCGGGCCGACTGCGAGAATGACCGCGTCGGCTTCTTCCGTTCCATCTTTCAATGACAAGACGAAGCGTTGTTCATAGTGTTCGATGCGCTGTACCGGACATAACAAGGCAACATCTCCTCCTCGCTGCTTAAGATGGTTTGCCGCTGTTTCAGGAAATAAGCGAGAGAGATCGACGCGAGGTAACAATAGATCGGAGTCTTCCTTCCCGCCAGCAAGACCGTCTCGCAACACATTCAAAAAAATTTGTGCTGATGCTTGCTGCGGCGACGTATTCAGCGCTGCGATGCATAGCGGTTCCCAAAGATACTCGGCTAGTTTTCCCCGTTGGCCATGTGCTGCAAGTAATTCGGCAACAGTCACGTCTGTTGCTATACGAAATTTGCAGAGGCGCATATCGACCATAAAACGTATGGCTGCAACTCGATCGCGTAGCGTTAACCCGTCAGCTCGCAATAGGCCGATTAGTAAGTGGAAGGGAGAGGGTAAGCGCGCAGCGGAGAGGCGAAATTGGTCTTTGATTGCAAGCTGCAGCGGCAACCGAAGTAGCGCGTTAGTGGGCACACCAGCCAGCCCCATGACTCGCAGCGTTTCTTTATAAGCGCCGAGTAAAATGTGTGCTCCGTTATCGAGCTCAGTATCCCTATACGAAATGCGTCGTGCTCGTCCGCCTGCTGTGTTCCCGGCTTCGAAGACGCGCAAGGCAATATTGCGATTGCTGGACGATAATTCCATTGCCGCAGCGAAACCGGCATAGCCGCCGCCGACAATGGCGATCCGAAAAGGCATATTCGAATTATCGCGACGATTCTCGCTTGTAACCTTCACCCTTTGATCCACGTGCGCCAGGCAATCCACAATTTGCGTAACGGCGTTAACGCGATACGCTGATTAAGCACCGCGAAGCGATCTCGTTCAATCTCATCGAGCAGCGTTCGATAGATCGCCGCCATCACTAAACCAGCTCGTTGCGTTTTGCGGTCGCTCGTCGGCAGAGCAGCGAATGCTTGCGAGTAGTATTGCTTGGCGCGTTCTGCTTGAAAGGTCATGAGATTGCGGAAGTTTTCCGATTCTTGACCCTTGAAAAGCTCAGAAACGCTAACGCCGAATCGATTAAGTTCATCTTGCGGGAGATAAACGCGATCGCGACGCGCATCTTCGCCAACATCGCGAATGATATTGGTCAATTGAAACGCTATGCCTAGATCATGGGCGTATTGCAGAGTTTTTTTGTCGGTGTAACCAAATACCGTCGCAGAGATTTGGCCGACTACGCCCGCCACCAAATAGCAATACCGCCGCAACGATTCGAAATCGACGTAGCGATGGTGAGTCAGATCCATTTCCATGCCATCGATGATTTCGTTGAATTGTTGCGCGGAGAGAGCCAGCGTCTGCACCACCGGTAATAACGCTTTGCCGACAGGATGCTGCGGATTGCCGGAGAATACATTAGCGATTTCCGTTCTCCACCAAGCAAGTTTGACCCGCGCGATACCAATATCGCTGACCTCATCTGCGATATCGTCTACTTCTCGGCAAAAGGCGTAGACGGCAGTTATAGCGCGCCGCTTCTCCGGTGGTAAAAAGAGAAAGCTGTAGTAAAAACTTGAGCCGCTTTTTGCGGCTTTATCCTGACAGTATTCTTCTGGAGTCATGTATCAGATGGAAAAAGCGCTCGATAGAGAATGAGTGGCCAATCATGAAGCTTTAACAAGGGACGATGACGAAAAACATCGCCATCGCTTGCTTCAAGTTTGTTGAGAATGATTGCTCCACCGGTGATGGTGGCGCGTATTTCCAAACCCATTCGCCCCGGAAGCACTCGGCCTAATGCGGCGCCGAATTTTAGCATGGCGCGGCTACGATCGATCTGAAATTGCATAAGCCGCTGCCAACGGGCATCCGCTTGTCGATTCGCGATATGTGATTCGGATACACCATATGCATCCATATCTTCCCGTGGCAAATAGATGCGTCGCTTCTCCCAATCGATCGCCACGTCTTGCCAGAAATTGATTTGTTGCAAACTTGAACAAATCGCATCGGACCAAGCGAGATTAGTGGGCGTCGCTAGCTTGAAGAGATGCAGCAATAGACGCCCGATCGGGTCGGCGGAGCGGCGACAGTAGTGCATGAGTTCATTAAAATCCGCATAACGGGTTTTAACGACATCCTGTGAAAACGCATCGATCAGATCGCGGAAAAGTTGGATCGGCAGTTGGTATTCCGCGATAACTTCGGCAACGGCGGCAAAAAGCGGCTCCTGTGCCGGTTTTCCGATTTCAATCCGATTCAAACCCTCTTGATAATCGTTAAGCCTATCTAATCGTTCGCATGCGGTTGCGTTACCTTCATCCGCAATATCATCTGCTGTCCGGGCAAACCGATAAATTACAGCAATCGGCGCACGTAGATCTCTTGGCAGCAAGACCGATCCGACGGGGAAGTTTTCGTAATGATTACTACTAGTTAAAGGCATTGAAAAGATTAAACATCGACGGGAAATGACTAGATGAAATGGTTGAGTTTATTGCGTTTGAACCATGCTTTAGCGTAGGGCCCGAAACCCTTGTCATGTAAGGGGTTTATCAAAACCTCGGCTGACAGAGCAGGATCAAATAGTTTACACTAGCGCAAATGCGAAGGTGGCGGAATTGGTAGACGCACTGGATTTAGGTTCCAGCGCCGTAAGGCGTGAGGGTTCGAGTCCCTCCTTTCGCACCAGATTGCCTCAAGTGAATGATCATTGGCACCTCTAAAATCGTAGCGGGCGGCCTCCCTGGTATTGAGCAAGACCTCGATTAAAACGATGGGCATTGCGAGCCTAATCTAGATAGGCCACCCAATAGATTTACTTAAGTGTGCCCCTATTCAAGGGATATGTAATGCAACAAACCTCGCCAGAAACCACAAGCCCGTTGGAACGCCGTATCGATCTTTCGTGCTCGCTTAAGCAAATCGAATCCGAAGTCGAAAGTCGGCTTAAGCGGCTTGCCCGCACCGCCAAGATCCCGGGATTTAGGCCCGGTAAAGTACCCCTTAAAATCGTTACCCAGCAGTATGGTGGTCAAGTGCGGCAAGAAGTCATCGGCGACTCCGTGCAGAAAAATTTTTCGGATGTGGTGCGGCAACAGAACTTCCGAATTGCCGGTTATCCTCGTATTGAAGCGAAGGAGCCCATGACATCGGCAGAGAGCTTGGAGTTCACGGCGACGTTCGAGGTTTATCCGGACGTGGTTGTTGGTGATTTGTCTAATGCAATTATCAAGCGGCCGGTTACTGAAATATCGGCTGCAGATTTGGATCGTACGGTCGACATTCTGCGGAAGCAGCGCGCCCATTTCCATAAAGTCGATCGCATTGCGCAAAATGGTGACCAAGCTCAAATCGATTTCGAAGGCAAAATGGATGGTGTGCCATTCGAAGGCGGCCAAGGAAAAGACGTTGCGCTGGTGCTTGGCGAAGGGCGTTTTCTTGCTGATTTCGAATCGAATGTCGTGGGTATGAAGGCTGGCGATGCAAAGTCGTTTGAACTCACTTTCCCGGCGGATTATCATGGGAAAGACTTGGCGGGAAAAACGGTTGTTTTCGACGTCAAAGTGAATGAAGTGGCAGAGCCGCATTTGCCTGAATTAAACACGGATTTCGCTAAAAGTTTGGGAGTAGAGGATGGTGATCTCGAGCGTATGCGTAGTGAAATCAAGCTTAACTTGGAACGGGAATCGAAAAAACGCGTTCAAGCAAAGTTGAAAGAACAGGCTATGCAAGCGCTGATCGAAAATGCGACGTTGACAGTCCCCAAGTCGCTTGTGAATATCGAGATCGAACGATTGATGGAAAATACGCTCAAAGACCTTCAATCGCGTGGTATGGTAGCTAAAGATATGACGCTGCCCCCTCAGTTGTTTGAAGCACAAGCAGAGCGGCGTGTGCGCCTTGGACTTATTTTGGCTGAAGTAGTGAAACAAAATTCGTTGCGTGCACAGCCGGAACAAGTGCGGGCAATGATCGAAGAGTATGCGCAGAGTTTCGAACAACCTGAACAAATGGTACGCTGGTACTATCAAAAGCCAGAAATGTTGGCGGAAGTGGAAGCGGTAGTGCTGGAAGACAATGTCGTAACCTGGACAATGGAAAAGGCAAAAGTCGAAGACGTAGCCACTCCATTCCAGGAACTCATGGAAGGTGCTAAATGAGCATGCGAAGCAATTGGGAACCACAAGGCCTTGGGTTAGTCCCAATGGTCATCGAGCAAAGCGGTCGCGGCGAGCGCGCCTACGATATTTATTCGCGTTTGCTCAAAGAAAGGGTTATTTTTCTTGTCGGACCAGTGAACGATTCCACAGCTAATTTAATCGTTGCCCAGCTACTCTTTCTTGAATCGGAGAATCCGGACAAGGACATCAGTTTATATATCAATTCTCCGGGTGGATCTGTTTCGGCAGGTTTGGCCATTTACGATACCATGCAGTTCATTAAGCCGGATGTAAGTACGTTGTGCACCGGTCTTGCCGCGAGTATGGGGGCGTTTCTGTTGGCTGCGGGTGCTAAAGGAAAACGTTTTACGCTACCTAATTCTCGGGTAATGATCCATCAGCCATCCGGCGGGGCACAAGGTCAAGCGACGGACATCGAAATACAAGCAAGGGAAATTCTCTATTTGCGTGAGCGTTTAAATGGTTTACTTTCTCAACATACGGGAAAACCAATTGAAGCCATCGCGAAAGACACTGAACGAGACAATTTCATGAGTGCTGAGGATGCACTCAAGTACGGGTTAGTGGATAAGGTTCTCGTGAACCGAACCGAGCCCGCAACGTCTTAGTAAATATTGGTAGTAATTTGCATTTGATTAGGATACAGCGATATGTCAGATAAAACCGGTAGCGACAAACTGCTTTACTGCTCATTCTGCGGCAAGAGCCAGCATGAAGTGCGCAAGCTTATTGCCGGCCCGTCGGTTTTTATCTGTGATGAATGCATTGAGTTATGCAACGACATTATCCGTGAAGAAATTCAAGGGGAGTCGACTGGTAAGCTCACGCGTTCTGATTTGCCGGTGCCGCAAGAAATTTGCGACATATTGGATCAGTACGTCATCGATCAAGTTCAGGCAAAAAAGATTCTTTCTGTTGCGGTTTACAATCATTACAAGCGGCTGAAGAGTCCACCGAAAGAGGGTGAAGTAGAAGTTGCCAAGAGCAACATCTTGCTAATAGGCCCAACCGGTTCCGGTAAAACGTTACTTGCTCAGACACTTGCTCGATTGCTCAATGTACCTTTCGTTATTGCCGATGCAACGACGCTGACTGAAGCGGGATATGTGGGTGAGGATGTTGAGAACATCATCCAGAAGCTGCTCCAGAAATGCGATTACGATGTTGAAAAGGCTCAGCGAGGTATCGTTTACATTGATGAGATCGATAAAATTTCTCGCAAGTCGGACAATCCCTCTATTACAAGGGATGTATCTGGTGAAGGCGTTCAGCAGGCATTGCTGAAATTGATTGAGGGAACTGTGGCATCTGTGCCGCCTCAGGGCGGGAGGAAACATCCCAATCAAGAGTTTGTGCAAGTTGATACAACAAATATTTTGTTTATTTGCGGCGGCGCGTTTGGTGGATTGGAAAAAGTTATCCAAAATCGTTCTGATAAGAGCGGAATTGGTTTTGGCGCTGCTGTAAAAAGCAAAGATAGGCGAGAAGTCAGCGTCTTACTGAAAGATGTTGAGCCTGAAGATCTGATTAAATATGGTTTGATTCCGGAATTCGTAGGCCGTCTACCGGTAGTAGCGACGCTTGAAGAGCTTGATGAAAAAGCGTTGGTGCGTATTTTGACCGAGCCGAAAAATGCATTGACCAAGCAATATCAGAAGCTATTTTCAATGGAGGGCGTGGAACTCGAGTTTCGCGATCCGGCATTATTGGCGATTGCAAAAAAAGCCTTGGCTCGAAAAACCGGCGCGCGAGGATTGCGTTCAATTATTGAACAGGCGCTTCTCGACATCATGTTCGAATTGCCGTCGATGCAAAACGTTTCCAAGGTGGTAATTGATGAAGCTACCATCAATGGCGAAGGTAAACCGATTTTGATGTATGCCGACCAGCCCAAAGTGGCTGGCGTATAATTCAAAATAAGACGCACTGATTTGGTGCGGGCAATGGGCTTTGTGGCTTGATTTTTTTGAATCAGGCCCCAACTGACCTTTATCTTAGGCCAACCAGGACAAGTCCATGACCATAAATGATCCCTTGGATACCGAAGACGCAATAATTCTTCCCTTACTCCCTCTTCGTGATGTTGTAGTTTTTCCTCATATGGTGATTCCCCTTTTTGTCGGCCGTCAGAAGTCGATAAAAGCGCTGGAGTCCGCCATGGAGAGCGGCAAAAGCATTATGCTTGTCGCTCAAAAATCTGCGGCCAAGGACGAGCCCGGTCCTGAAGACATGTATGCGCTTGGCAGCATTGCGAGTATTTTGCAGATGCTGAAGTTGCCGGATGGCACTGTGAAAGTTTTAGTCGAGGGCACTCGCCGCGGTAATATCGAAGAAGTTTTAGACGATCACAGCCATTTCACGGCTCGAGTCGCGCCGCTTGCGGCTGATGGTCCGGAAAATCATGAGATCGAAGCGATGCGGCGCACGTTAATGAGCCAATTCGAACAATACGTAAAACTTAATAAGAAAATTCCACCGGAAGTACTAACTTCGCTTTCTGGTATTGAAGAAGCCGGCCGACTTGCGGACACAATTGCAGCACATTTACCACTGAAGCTCGAACAAAAGCAGGAGATTCTCGAGACTATTGATATTAAGGCTCGCTTAGAAAAACTTCTCGCTTTGCTCGAAACTGAAATTGATATTCTTCAAGTCGAAAAGCGTATTCGTGGTCGTGTTAAGCGGCAGATGGAAAAAAGCCAGCGCGAGTACTACTTGAACGAACAGGTCAAGGCTATTCAAAAAGAGTTAGGCGATTCGGAAGATGGTGCCGACCTCGACGAGCTGGAAAAGAAAATAAAATTGTCGCATATGCCGAAAGAGGCTCGAGCTAAAGCTGATGCGGAGTTGAAGAAACTGCGCATGATGTCGCCGATGTCTGCTGAAGCAACGGTGGTGCGTAATTACATCGACGTTATGGTCGCACTGCCTTGGAAAAAGAAAACCAAGGTATCGTTTGATATCAAGGCATCAGAAAAAATCCTTGACCAAGACCACTACGGATTAGATAAGGTTAAAGAGCGTATCGTCGAATATCTAGCTGTACAAAGTCGAGTCGATAAGGTAAAGGCACCAATCCTATGCTTAGTAGGGCCACCTGGGGTAGGGAAAACATCGCTCGGTCAGTCGATAGCTAAAGCCACCAACAGAAAGTTTGTTCGTATGGCGCTTGGTGGCGTACGTGATGAGGCGGAGATTCGTGGTCATCGTCGTACCTATATCGGCTCGATGCCCGGGAAGATTTTGCAGAACATGAGCAAGGTCGGCGTGAGAAACCCCTTATTCCTGCTGGATGAAGTCGATAAAATGGGCATGGATTTCCGTGGCGACCCTTCGTCGGCGTTACTGGAGGTGCTTGATCCCGAACAAAATCATACTTTTGTCGATCACTATGTCGAAGTGGAATACGATCTTTCAGATGTGATGTTTGTTGCGACTGCCAACACGCTAAACATTCCTGTTCCATTGTTAGATCGGATGGAAGTGATTCGTTTGTCCGGTTACACGGAAGACGAGAAAATTAATATCGCTACCCGTTACTTGTTGCCGAAGCAGGTGAAGGCAAACGGCTTGAAAGTGGACGAAATCCATGTTGCAGAGAGTGCTTTGCGCGACATCGTGCGTTATTACACTCGCGAAGCAGGGGTCCGTGGATTAGACCGAGAAATTGCCAAGCTTTGTCGTAAGACAGTAAAGACATTGTTGACGAAGAAAAAGGTAGGGCGTATCAGCATTACCGCGCGGAACCTAGATAAATTCCTTGGCGTACATCGTTACTCTTATGGTATGGCGGAAAAGGTCAACCAGGTTGGTCAGGTTACTGGATTGGCATGGACCGAAGTTGGTGGCGAATTGCTTACCGTGGAAACGGTCAAGCTGCCTGGTGCAGGTAAAACTCTTACCACAGGTAAGCTCGGCGAAGTAATGCAGGAATCGATCACAGCGGCGTTATCGGTGGTTCGTAGTAGGGCTAAAGGGTTGGGGATCGCTGAGGACTTTCATCAGAAGTCCGATATCCACATTCACTTGCCTGAGGGCGCCACACCGAAAGACGGCCCAAGTGCAGGTATTGCGATTTGTACTGCCGTTGTTTCGACTCTAACAGGTATTCCTGTGCGCGCCGATGTGGCTATGACTGGTGAAATAACGTTGCGTGGAGAGGTGTTGCCGATCGGTGGCTTGAAAGAGAAGCTGCTTGCGGCTCATCGAGGTGGCATCAAGATAGTGCTTGTCCCGGAAGAGAATGTTAAAGATCTAGTCGAAATCCCGGACAATATTAAGAACAATCTCGATATTCATCCGGTTCGTTGGATCGATCAAGTGTTGGAGTTAGCATTGGAGCGAAAGCCTAATCCTTTGCCGGAATCGGTGGATGTTCCGGCTATCCCTCCGAAGACTGATGACGGGGCATCGACGGTTATCAAACACTAGAGTAAGAAGCTGCTTTGTAGTTTAAGCGCGAGCCTTCGGGTTCGCGCTTTTTTGTCTGCGCTTGCCGGATCAGAGTTTGAGAATTTAACATTATCGAGTCGATACCAATAAAGTATCGATTCTTTCTATATAAACTTGACACGCATTTTCTCGCATTGCTATAAAGACGCCTTGCAGCGGGGCAGATCTGCAAATAAACGAAAAGGGGATATCACGTGAATAAATCTGAGCTGATTGACGCTATCGCGAAATCCGCCGATATTTCAAAAGCTGCAGCGGGACGTGCTCTTGACGGTGCCATTGCTGCAGTAAAAACGTCGTTAAAAAAAGGCGGTATGGTTACGTTGGTTGGTTTCGGTACTTTTTATGTGGGCAAGCGCGCAGCACGTAATGGCCGCAATCCGCGTACTGGTCAAACAATTAAGATTAAATCTGCCAAGGTTCCTAAGTTTAGGGCTGGTAAAGCATTAAAAGATGCTATAAACTAGCGGGCTCTTTTGGGTACTTAGCTCAGCTGGTAGAGCGTCGCCCTTACAAGGCGAATGTCGGGGGTTCGATCCCCTCAGTACCCACCATAAGTTTGCCAAAGTCGTGCAATGTGATTAAAATGCGCGGCTGCTTAAAGCGGTAAAGCAGTAATGGAGTGGTAGTTCAGTTGGTTAGAATACCGGCCTGTCACGCCGGGGGTCGCGGGTTCGAGTCCCGTCCACTCCGCCAGCGAATTCAAGTAGTAAATAAAAAAGCTCCGGATACGGAGCTTTTTTTATGTGCACGCGGTTGATGCAAATTTAATCTTTATGCATCTTTATATTTTGCCGCCAGGTCGATCTTGTCTAACTGCCCATATCCATGGAAGCGGTTCTCTTGACCTGATAGAATGCGGCCTCGTGATATTTTTGTGCTAATTCAGTAATCGATTAACCAAAAGTCAAAGTTGCCGATCACGCAAATTGAATTGATTCGCGCTCGATAAAGTGCAAATAGCCGTGATGCATTTCCCCTTTTGGCATGATCTCCTCTCCGACTAAGGTATTTACCTATGCTTGACTATTTTCGTCAGGGCGCGCAAAGCAAATTTGCCAAGATCATTTTGGCGCTTATCACTATTCCTTTCGCTCTTTGGGGCGTGGAATCCTATGTGCGCAACGGTATTTCTACCGATAGCGTTGCCACTGTCGTTGGGCAAAAAATTAGCGCCCAAGATTTTAATCAGGCGCTCAAGGAAGGGCTGGAGCAACAGCGTGCTCGACTCGGCGGAAATGTTGATCCTAATATGGTGGACAATCCTGAGTTCCGAAGAATGGTATTGGACGACTTGATTAGTCGTCGTTTGCTATTGGCCGACGCAGCGCAATCGGGTGTGGTTTTCAGCGATGAAATCGTCCTTTCCCGTATTGCTGAAATGCTTGAGTTCCAAGTTGATGGGAAATTTTCCTGGGATCGCTATGAGGGATTGATACGGCAAGCGGGTTTTACGCCGGCTGCGTTCAAGGCTCGCGTTCGTCAGGGATTGATGTTGCAAAATCATCAGCAAGCTGTCGCGGGTTCTATGCTGATTTCTCGTGCCAGCGTTGATGCGTTGATTCGCGCCATGGAGCAAACGCGAGAGATCAGCGTTGTTAATTACATGCCTGAACAGTTTGTTAGCCAAGTGAAAGTTGGCGAAGCGGATATCAAAGCCTACTACGAATCGCATAAGCCGGAATTTACAACACCGGATCAGGTTAAGCTCGAATACGTTGCTCTTTCCGCCGATGAATTGGCCTCGCAAATGACGGTGACGGACGAGGAGGTCAAAAAGTATTACGACGATCATATATCTCAGTATCAACAATCGGAAGAGCGCCAAGCCAGTCATATTCTGATCAAGCTGGAGGCCAATGCGAGTGAGGCGGACAAGAAAGCTGCGTTAGCTAAAGCGGAAGATGTTCTGAAACAGGCGAAGAGTGCGCCAGAGAAATTTGCGGCATTAGCTGAAAAATATTCGCAGGATCCAGGTTCGTCCGCCAATGGCGGCGATGTGGGATTCTTTGCAAAAGGCGCAATGGTAAAACCTTTTTCAGATGCGGTGTACCAAATGAAAAAGGATGAGATACAAGGACCGGTACAGTCGGAGTTCGGTTATCACATCATCAAGCTGACCGGCATTAAACCGGGCAAAGTTAAATCGCTCGATGAAGTGCGTTCAGAGATTACCGCTGAATTACAAAAGCAAAAAGCCGGTAAAAAATTCGCAGAAATCGCCGAGCCTTTCAGCAATGTGGTTTACGAACAATCGGCCAGTCTGAAACCTGCGGCCGATGCATATAAGCTATCGATCAAACAAAGTCCGTGGATTACGCGCCAAGGCGCGCCTGTGCCGGCACTGAATAACGAAAAATTGTTGCAAGCTGTGTTTGGCGATGAAGTGAGAAAAAACAAACGCAACACGGAGGCCGTTGAGGTTGCACCTAACACACTAGTATCGGCGCGCGTTGTCGAATCGAAGCCTTCCGCGCTTCGTCCGCTTGCTGAAGTGAGTGCGAATATCAGTGCAAAATTGACCCGGGAGCAGGCCGGCAAGTTGGCTGTGAAGCAGGGTAAGGAGCAGCTTGAGCAAATCAGTAAGGGTACGATGCCAGCCGGTGTGAATTGGCAAAATCCACAACAGATCAGTCGTCGTGAACCTGGCGTGCTCCCTCCAACGGTGTTGGATGCGGCTTTTAAAGCCTCTTCAAAAAACCTGCCCGCTTATACGGGAATTGACAATCCTCAAGGTGGATATAGCCTTATTCGCGTGAGCAAAGTTACCGATGGCGCTCTCAACGATGAAGCGAAAAGACGTTTATTTGTAGACCAATTGAAATCTGTCGTGGCGCAGAACGAATTCAATGCGTTGGTTTCCAGTTTGCGTGAGTCTGCGGATGTAAAAGTGCGCAAAGATATTCTGGAGAAGAAAGTACAGTAAGTTTGAGGCTCCTTGTGAGAAACACAAGGGCTAAGACGACTAAGGTTAGACTTCTTTCGAAATCGTAGCGAGCGGGGCCAGGTTGAGATGAGAGGCGCGACCGTACTACAAGTTAGTACGGTGAAGTATCGCAGTCTCAAGCTGGGTCCGCGCAGTAGGCTACGAAAGAAGTCTATTGTTCTTCGTATTTCTGTGTACTGATAAGTAACGAGAGCGGATTTCAAATCGTAAATCCGCTCTCATAATCTCTTTATTCTTCGATGCCGCCTGCTGTCGTATTGAAGCCGGCATCCACATAAGTAATTTCTCCGGTAATACCACTAGCGAGATCGCTGCAGAGAAACGCCGCGGCATTACCAACTTCATCGATGGTTACATTTCGCTTAAGCGGCGCATATTTCTCGACGAAGTTTAAAATTTTTCCGAAGCCGCCGATGCCTGCTGCCGCGAGTGTTTTTATGGGGCCTGCTGAAATGCCGTTTACGCGAATACCTTTTTTGCCAAGGTTTAACGCGAGATAACGCACATTCGCTTCTAAGCTGGCTTTGGCCAATCCCATCACGTTGTAGCTTGGCATTGTGCGTACGGCGCCCAGATAAGTCAGTGTTAGCAATGCTGCATTACGTCCTTCCATCATCGGTAAACCGGCTTTTGCCAACGCGGCGAAGCTATAAGAACTGATGTCATGGGAGATGCGGAAATTTTCTCTTGTCAGTCCGTCAAGAATATCTCCCGCCAATGCTTCACGCGGTGCGAATGCGATAGAGTGAACGATGCCGTCGAGGCCATCCCATTGCGATTTGAGGCTAGTGAATACACCTTCGATTTCTTCATCTTTGCTGACATCACAGGGCAAAATGATCTTGGTCCCAAATTCGGGAGCGAGTTTCTCCACTCTTTCTTTTAGGCCCTCACCAGCATAGGTGAATGCAAGTTCCGCGCCTTCGCGATGCATCGCTTTGGCAACGCCGTAGGCGATGGAACGATTGGACAATAAACCAGTAACGAGAATTTTTTTGCCGGCGAGAAATCCCATGCTTTACTCCATTTCCTTCTGATGTGATGATCGGGATGCCGCTTGGCGGCGAATCCGGGATTTTACCGTAATCGCGCAGTCGATTACGATGCACAAGTTTTCCGGTGGTTTATTGAACCGAATGTTATGCATCTACTCTTAATGATGCTGTAGATGCTGTCCGGCAAAAACTTACCCGTATTGGACTTCTCTCGTTAACCTACTGCGCGGGACAAGCTTGAGACATTAATGCGTACCGTACTTACTTGTACGGTTGTGCTTCTCGTCGCAACTGGACCCGCTCGCTACGGTTTCGAAAGAAGGCTATTAATCCGATTAGTATCTATATCTAAACCTTATAGCTCGGTTGGGCTAACATGGCGGAAATTTTTCCACCGACGGACTGATTCCATGCGCGCGACATTGTTTGCAGTACTGCTTATCGCGATGAATGTGATGGGCTGGTCTTCCGGCGTTTTTGCCGCGGACCCACAAAAAGTTCTTCGATACGCCTTCGGCACGGCCGAGACCGGCTTCGATCCGGTCGCCGTTGCTGACCGCTACTCCAACATCGTGATCGAGAACATTCTCGAGCCGATGCTTACTTACGACTATCTTGCTCGGCCAGCGAAGCTTGCACCGAATACGTTGGAAGCAATGCCGGAGATGCTAGACAACGGCGCAACCTATGTTTTTCATTTGAAGCGAGGAATTTATTTCGCCGATGATGCAGCGTTCAAAGGCCGTAAGCGCGAACTCATTGCGCAAGATTATGCTTATAGCTTGCGCCGCTTTTTCGATCCCAAATTACATTCGCCGTGGCTCTTTCTTGTGGAAGGAAAAATTGTCGGTGCCGATGCGGTAATGGCGCAAGCGAAGAAGACAGGCAAGTACGACTATGATGCCCCCATCGCCGGCCTGGAAGTGCTGGATCGTTATACTTTGCGTATTCGCCTTACCGAACCTGACTACAACATGCTCTACATCTTGGCGATGCCGGCCGCATCGGCCCTGGCGCGCGAAGTGGTGGAGCATTATGGCGATGATATCGCGGCGCATCCTGTCGGGACTGGCCCTTTCTTGTTGGCCCAATGGCGGCGTTCGAGCAATATCGCGCTCGATGCGAATCCGAATTATCGAGAGGAGTATTTCAACGATCCCGCTGCTGAAGATACACCTGACAACCGCGCAATTGTCGCTGCACTAAAAGGAAAAAAGCTGCCCCTCATTGGTCGCGTCGAAATCAATATTATCGAAGAGCAGCAACCGTATCTGCTGGCTTTCCTCAATAAGGAGCACGACATTCTCGGTGGTTTGCCGAGCGAATTCGTTAACATGGTGATACCCGGTGGAAAGCTCGCGCCCAACTTGGCCAAGCAAGGCATCGAGATGGATCGCCAAGCGCAGCTTGATCTCACCTACACGTTTTATAATATGCAAGACCCCATTATCGGTGGCTATACGCCCGATAAAGTCGCATTGCGTCGCGCATTGAATCTGGCCTACAACAACGTCGAGGAAATTCAGATTTTGCGTAAAGGCCAAGCTGTACAAGCACAAAGTCCCATTCCCCCCGGTGCTGCGGGCTACGATCCGCAATTTCATACGGATATCGGCGAATACAATCCAGCGAAGGCGAAAGCGTTATTGGATACGTTCGGTTATGTTGATCGAGACGGTGATGGTTGGCGCGATTTACCCGATGGTAGACCGTTCTCGCTGGAAATCGCTTCGCCGCCGGGATCTGCACAAAGAGAGTTCGATGAGTTATGGCGCAAGTCGACGCAGGCCATCGGTATTCGCATCACGTTCAAAAAAGAACTCTGGCCGGATTTGGTGAAGCAAGGTAGATTGGGCAAAATCCAAATTGGTAATTATCTTTCCTGGGGTGCTGATTATCCCGACGGCGATAATTTTCTTCAGTTGCTGTACGGTCCGAATACCGGACAGTCTAACGATTCGCATTTTCAATTGCCGGCATTCGATCAGCTCTACCGCAAGGCTAAAAAATTGCCCGACTCTCCCGAACGCACTCGGCTTTATCAGGAAATGACCACGCTGGTGCTGGTTTATGCGCCATGGAAATTAGGTACCCATCGAGTCGGCACATCGTTGCATCATCCTTGGGTAAAGGGATGGAAGACGCATCCGATTACGAGTGCTACGTGGAAGTACATTGATATCGATGTTGATGCGCAACGAAAGGCAAGACAGTGATGATGAGGCATAAGACAACTCGAATAGCGTTTATCGCAATGCTGGCGACGACTGCTTGTATCGCTGAAGCAGAAACGCGGGAAACACTGCCTATTTACGACGAAGCAAGTTTAAAGACTGCTTGTGAAAATATGTTGCAGCAAGCAAAGGTGGATGTGACGCAGCTCGAATCGGTGCCATTGAAAAAAGTTACCGTCGCCAACACGCTCGACGCGTGGGACAAGATGCAAGTCCGCATGGGCAATGTTGTCGGTCCGGCTGATCTTTACGCAAATGTAAGCACGGATGCGAAAGTGCGTGCCGCCGGCGATGAATGTGGTCTCAAAGCCAATGCTTTCAGTACCGAGTTAATGCAGAACAAGAAGCTCTATCTGCGGATCAAGGCAGTGAAAACCACTACGCCGCCGCAGAAAAAAATGCGCAAGGATTTGCTGGAGAGTTTCGAAGATTCCGGTGTGGCTTTGAGCGACGACAAAAGAGTGCGCGTGAAGGAAATACTCGATCGTCTCGAATCATTGCGCCAGGATTTCGATAAGAACGTTCGCGAAGATCGGACGAAAGTCGTTTTCTCCCCGGAGGAAATGAAGGGACTGCCGCAAACCTATTTGGATAAGGCGACACGCGACGACAAGGGCAATTATGCGCTCGGCTTCGATTATCCCGAATACGAACCCTTCATCACCTTGGCCGATAACGAAGATGCACGTAAGCGCTACTACATCGCTTTTGTGAATCGCGGCGGCGAGCAGAATATCAAGCTGATGAATGAGATCATGCAATTGCGCTTGGAGATGGCGAAATTGTTTGGTCTGCCGTCCTATTCCCATTACGTATTGCGTCGTCGAATGGCGGAGGATCCCGCAAAGGTCGAAGCATTTTTGGATGAGGTGAAGAACACCATTCGCGAGGTAGAGAAAAAAGATATCGAAGAATTGCGCGCGGCTAAAGCGAAAGCGCTTGGTAAACCAGTAGACGCGGTAACGATCAATCGTTGGGACGTTCCATACTATCTCGAGAAAATCCGTAAAGCCCGCTTCGATATCGATCAAGAAGCACTGCGTAAATATTTCCCGATGCCGGCAGCGATGGATTACACGATGTACATCAGCAGCCGCCTCTATGGTGTTAAGTTCGAGCGCGCAGATGTGCCGGTATGGCACAAGGATGTAGCTTATTACGACGTTATCGATGAGAAGACCGGTAAACGTCTATCGGGTTTTTATCTCGATCTGTATCCACGAGACGGCAAGTACAAACACGCGGCGGCATTCGGCGTTTACACAAAAAGCCGCGTCGCCCATCGAGAACCTATCAGCGTGCTGGTCGCTAACCTTAACAATGACGGACTTAATCACGGCGAACTGGAAACGCTATTGCACGAGTTCGGCCATGTGCTGAACAATGTGTTGTCGGTGGTCGACTACAGCGCTCACGGATGGGCCCAGTGGGATTTCGTCGAAGCGCCATCGCAAATGTATGAAGAATGGGCTCGCCGGCCCGAAACCCTTGCGCTGTTTCAAGTCGTATGCAAAACCTGTCCGGTGATGGATAAAGCCTTGATCGAACGTCTCGATCAAGCTCGTCGTTTCGGCGCCGGCGTTCGTTATGGCCGGCAACATTTGTATGCCAGTTATGATATGGCCATGACCGGTGAACATCCCGGTGATGCGTTGCAAGTATGGAACACGATGGAAGCCGGAGAGCCCCTTGGGCATGTGGCGGGAACCATGTTTCCGGCCAGCTTCACGCATATTGCCAACAGCGGCTATGGTGCTGGTTACTATGGCTATATGTGGTCCGAAGTGTTAGCGCTCGATATGTTGTCGGCGTACGGAAACAATTTGATGAACCCGGCGGTGGGACATCGTTTTCGCGATACGGTGTTGGCGCAAGGCGGGCAGGTGTTAGCGAAAGATATGGTGCGCCGATTCCTTGGTAGAGAACCGTCTAACAAAGCTTTCCTTGCTGAAATTACTGGGCAACGTTGATTCACGATGAACCCTTAAGGACTTACGCAAAATTGTCCCGGCAAGGCGCGCCGACGCAGACAGTACAAAAAAGTAGTACGGCAAGGAGAAGCAACGCCGCTGGGGCTGTTCTGCGTAAGTTCCTACCCTTGAGAAATTTTATATGACCGCCTATCTCATCCGCCGACTCTGGCAAATGATTCCCACCCTTGCCGGTGTGGTGCTGCTGCTTTTCTTTTTATTCAACTGGGTCGGCGGTGATCCCGCTCAAGTCTTAGCCGGCAAGATTTCCAATCCGGAACAAATTGCCAACATCCGTAAGCAACTGGGTGTCGATCTTCCCTATTGGCAGCAATTACTAATTTTTTTGAAACAAATTGTGACCTTCGATTTCGGTCGCAGTTGGAGTACCAATGAAGAGGTCTCTCATATTTTCCTGACTCGTGTCGGCCCTTCGCTCACCATTATGGTCCCGCTGTTAATATTGCAGACCGTATTCGGTGTGCTGTTTGCTATTGGTGTTGCTTATGTGCGCGGTTCGTTGACCGATCGCATCATCATGATCGTTTGCACCGTAGCGATGTCCATTAGCTTTCTGGTTTACATCATTGTCGGACAATACGTGTTCGGCTTTGTGCTGGGTTGGTTTCCGGTACAAGGGTGGTCCGATAGCTTTGGGAAGAATCTAGTGACTTATGCGCCATTGCCGATTCTATTGGCGCTATTCGTCAGCGTTGCGCCGACACTGCGTCTTTACCGCTCTTTCTTTCTCGATGAGATAAGCCAGGATTATGTGCGCACCGCTCGTGCAAAAGGATTGACGGAGAAGACCGTCATGCTGAGGCATGTGATGCGTAATGCGATGATTCCGATTTTGACCGACGTGGCAATCGCGTTGCCTGGATTGATGATCGGTTCTTTTCTATTGGAAAAGTTCTTTTCCATTCCCGGTCTCGGTCGTGAAGTGATTACCGCTGTTGGGCGTAGCGATTTTCCGGTGATCAAAGCGGTTACCGTTTATCTCGCGGTCTTCACGATGTTCATCAATTTAGCGGTGGATTTACTTTATAAATGGATCGATCCGCGTGTTGAGTTCAAGTGATGGACTTTGTATTTTTCTTTTCCCTTTTCCAAATGCGGAAGAGGGAGTTTGCTTAGTGTGATGAGCAAGGACTGAAACGATGAGTGCTGTTCTCGATACAATGCCGCAAACCAGTGAGGTATCTCCCGGCTTGTGGCGACTCGCCGGCCGCCGGTTATTGAAAGACCGAGTCGGCATGGTGTCAGCCGTTGTGGTGCTTTTCTTTTTGCTGATCATTATCGCATCGGCCTTTGGATGGGTTGCCGCCGATTGGGGGCGTGAAGTGGGCGTGTCCTATGCCAATCCAAGTTTCATCGCCGGGCAAGAAAATCTCGAAGCGCAGACGATGAATGCGGCGAAAAAGAAGGACGATGTACCGCTTACCGATTTATCCGCCGTTGATCCGTTGGCGCCTTGGTATGCCGAGTGGGAAGCGCGCACCAAGCGCATTGAGGTCACGCAAGTGGAACGTGCCGAGACCTTGCCTTTCGGCGGAGATAAATGGGGACGCGATATCGTCAAGAAAACCATCAAGGGCGCACAATCGTCGATCGTTGTCGGATTGGTGGCGGCATTTGCTGCGGCTTTCCTCGGGACTTTGTTCGGCGCATTGGCGGGCTACTTCGGCGGATGGATCGGCGATTTCTTCGAATGGTTCTACAACGTATTCACATCGATACCGTACATCTTGCTGGTGTTGGCGTTTGCGGCGGTCTTCGCGAGCTCTCCATTCTTAGCGCAATTCCGTGGCGTTCCCATGGTGATTCTGATATTGGGCGTGACCGGTTGGACCGGTATTTATCGTCTTGTGCGAGCCGAGTACATGAAGCATCGGTCGCGCGAATACGTGCGAGCCGCCGAGGCGATCGGCGCCAGTCATGGACGCAGAATGTTTATTCAGATATTGCCTAATGTCAGTCATGTCGTATTGGTGCAGTTATCGCAACATGCTGTCGGGTTCATCAAAGCGGAAGTGATCTTGTCTTTCTTAGGTTTCGGCGTACCGATCGATAGTGTTTCGTGGGGCACGATGTTGGCCGAAGCGCAAAACGAATTGATTATTGGCAAGTGGTGGCAGTTGGCCGCTGCGGGTGCCAGCATGGCTGTCCTCGTGACGGCGTTCAGCATGTTTACCGATGCGTTGCGCGATGCGCTCGATCCGAAACTTAAATGAGCAAAACTATGGACAGCAATTTCAATCGGCCTGACATATTCGACTTCTTTCCGAACCGTAGCGAGCGGGCCGAATTTGCGGCGAGGAGCGGAGGTGTATGAGTAATACATTGAGCACCGGAGCCGCAAATTCGGCCCGTGCAGTAGGTTCCGAAAAAAGTCCACTGCTCGAAGTAGAAAATCTCCGAGTTAGTTTTCGCATCGATAAACACACAACATTCGAAGCCGTAAAAGGCATCAGCTTAGCCATTCCGGTGAATAGCACCGTCGCCTTAGTGGGCGAGTCAGGCAGCGGCAAGTCCGTTTCCGCCATGGCTATTTTAGGTTTATTGCCGGAAGAGTCGGCCATCGTATCGCCCGATAGCGCGATTCGTTATCGCGGACGTGATCTTTTAAAAGAGTCTGCGGATGCGTTACGCCAAGTCAGAGGTAAAGAGATTTCGGTTATTTTTCAGGAGCCGATGACATCGCTGAATCCGGTGTTCAGCGTGGGTTATCAAATTATTGAAATCTTGCGTCTGCATATGAATATGAACGGCGCGGCGGCACGGCGGCGAGCGATCGAGTTATTGACGGAAGTGGGTATCCCCAATCCCGAATTGCGTATCGATGCTTATCCCCATGAACTTTCCGGCGGACAACAACAGCGCGTGATGATCGCGATGGCGATTGCATGCGAGCCGAAATTATTGATTGCCGATGAACCGACCACCGCATTGGATGTAACGATTCAAAAGCAAATACTCGATTTGATCGCGGCCTTGCAAAAGAAGCATCACATGTCGGTTTTGTTTATCACCCATGACCTCGGCGTGGTGGGAGAGATTGCCGATGACGTGGTTGTCATGCGTAACGGTGAAATTCGAGAGCAAGGAACCGTTGCGCAAATTTTCGGGTCTCCCTCCGATGCTTATACGAAAGCGTTGCTGGCTTGTCGCCCGCGTTTGGACAGACGGCCCATGCGCTTACCGGTCATCGATGATTTCATGAATGGTGCTGCGCCGACGGAATTCAAAGAGCGGCCGCGCGGGTTGACCCCCAACGATGAAATCATTCTCGAAGTAAAAGAACTGGGAAAAACGTTTTACGCGCGCGAGGGATTGTTCGGCAAGCGGGCCATTCCGGCCGTAAAAAGTGTTTCCTTCAAATTGGCCAAAGGCAAGACACTCGGCATTGTCGGTGAATCGGGGTCCGGCAAAACCACGGTCGGCCTGACAGTGATGCGCTTACATGCGGCGACCAGCGGCGAAGTGTTATTCGACGGCAAAGATTTATTGGCGTTATCGCCGGGCGAATTCATGCGCTATAAGCGGCGCATTCAGATCGTATTTCAGAATCCTTACGCGTCGCTTAACCCCCGCTTTACGGTGGGCAACATTCTCATCGAACCCATGGAAATTCATGCCATCGGCAACAGCTCCGCAGAGCGAACGAAACTTGCGGCTGAATTATTGGACAAAGTAGGATTGCCGCGCACCGCGATGCATAAATATCCGCACGAATTCTCCGGAGGTCAGCGTCAACGAATCGCCATTGCCCGTTGTTTAACCATGAAGCCGGATGTACTGATCTGCGACGAATCCGTATCGGCGCTCGATGTGTCGGTTCAGGCGCAGGTATTAAACTTGCTCCAAGATTTACAGGACGAATACAAAATGAGTTACTTGTTTATTTCCCATGATTTGACCGTGGTGAAATACATGTCCGATCAAGTCATGGTGATGAATAATGGTGAAGTCGTGGAGTTTGCCGACGCGGATGAGATTTATCTTAATCCCAAGCAAGCCTATACGCAGAAGCTACTCGCCTCGGTGCCGCAAGGGTTTGCGGCGCACCAATCTGCGTGAAAAAAATCAGGTTTTTCGAATTGAAATTTCGGGTATAAAGTACTAGTTATCGCAAAGTAGTTGTCTTATTCTAGGAACCTTAATTGGTAAGTGCTGCGATTTTGCGGCACTTGCGGTCCTTTGTCTTGTTTGTAATCTATCGAGATTCGCTTTAGTTTCAGCAATGCGCACTAGTTAAAGAAATAAATACTATTTCGTGTACTAGCTAGAGAAATAAATACTATTTTTTTGTATGCATGCGTTGGTATTGCGTCTTTCGTTATCTCAATAAATCGAACAATCTCGTTTAGTCGCCGCATTAGTCATTTGCCATCGACGCCTTCGGGTTATCGAGTTTTGTAGTACGCGCCACGTCAATCTTTTTGAGGAAACTGCAATGGAAGTTATTGAGCAGCGGTTAACGTCGAATTACGAAATGGGAATGATGTTGTCGGCATTGACCGCGCTGAAGAAAGGCGATGGTTCGGTGCGCTTACCGTTGGAGTGGACGGGAATACTAGGCAAGGTTGCGGAAGTGTTTAACGACGTGGTCGAGTTAAACGAACGCATGGCAACAGAACTCGCCACATTACGTAAAACCGTTGGCCGCGAAGGTAAGCTTAAAGAGCGAGCATCGGTTGGTGACGTTAGAGGGTTTTGGAAAGACTCTATCGATTGCGTGAATGCATTGATCGATGACCTTGTGCATCCGACCAGTGAGACGGCGCGGGTGATCGGTGCCGTGGCGCAAGGCGATTTATCGCAAACCATGGCGCTTGAAGTTGAGGATAGGCCGCTCGAAGGCGAGTTTTTGCGCACGGCGAAAACCATTAACAAGATGGTGGACCAGCTTGGTTCCTTCGCATCGGAAGTAACACGGGTTGCACGTGAAGTAGGTACGGAAGGTAAGCTCGGCGGCCAAGCAAAGGTGAAAGGTGTTGCGGGCACTTGGAAGGATTTGACCGATAGCGTGAACTCCATGGCCGGTAACTTGACCGGTCAGGTGCGTAATATCGCGGACGTGACGACCGCTGTGGCGAAGGGGGACCTTTCGAAGAAGATTACCGTTGACGTTAAAGGCGAGTTTCTTGAATTGAAGAACACCATTAATACGATGGTGGACCAATTGCGGTCGTTTGCATCGGAAGTGACGCGGGTGGCGCGTGAAGTGGGAACGGAGGGTAAGCTCGGTGGCCAGGCTGTGGTGGAAGGGGTGTCCGGTACTTGGAAGGACTTGACCGATAGCGTGAACTCCATGGCCAGTAACTTGACCGCGCAGGTGCGTAACATCGCGGACGTGACGACGGCGGTGGCGCGGGGCGATTTGTCGCGCAAGATTACCGTGGATGTGAAGGGTGAAATTCTCGAATTGAAGAACACCGTTAATACGATGGTGGATCAGTTGAGTTCGTTCGCTGCGGAAGTGACGCGGGTGGCTCGTGAAGTGGGAACGGAAGGTCGGCTCGGCGGCCAAGCGGATGTGCGCGGTGTTGCGGGTACGTGGAAAGACTTGACCGATAGCGTGAACTTCATGGCCAGTAACTTGACCGCGCAGGTGCGTAACATCGCGGACGTGACGACGGCGGTGGCGAGCGGTGACTTGTCGAAGAAGATCACGGTAGACGTGAAGGGCGAAATTCTCGAATTGAAAAACACCATTAATACGATGGTGGACCAGTTGCGATCATTCGCTGCTGAGGTGACGCGGGTTGCGCGCGAGGTGGGAACGGAAGGACGACTCGGTGGTCAGGCGGATGTGCAAGGTGTGGCTGGTACATGGAAAGACTTAACCGATAGCGTGAACTTCATGGCGGGTAACTTGACCGCGCAGGTGCGTAACATCGCGGATGTGACGACCGCCGTGGCGAAAGGCGACTTGTCGAAAAAGATCACGGTGGACGTGAAGGGCGAAATTCTCGAACTGAAAGACACCATTAATACCATGGTGGATCAGTTGCGATCATTCGCTGCGGAAGTGACGCGGGTTGCGCGTGAGGTAGGCACGGAAGGACGACTCGGCGGTCAAGCGGACGTGCAAGGTGTTGCGGGTACGTGGAAAGACTTAACCGATAGCGTGAACTTCATGGCGGGTAACTTGACCGCGCAGGTGCGTAACATCGCAGACGTGACGACCGCTGTGGCAAAGGGCGATTTGTCACGCAAGATTACGGTGGACGTGAAAGGCGAAATTCTGCAATTGAAAAACACCATCAACACCATGGTGGACCAATTGAGCTCGTTCGCTGCGGAAGTGACGCGGGTTGCGCGTGAGGTGGGAACGGAAGGTCGACTCGGCGGTCAAGCGGAGGTGCAGGGTGTTGCAGGTACGTGGAAGGACTTGACCGATAGCGTGAACTCCATGGCCAGTAACTTGACCGCGCAGGTTCGTAACATCGCGGATGTGACGACGGCGGTGGCGCGAGGCGATTTGTCACGCAAGATCACGGTGGATGTGAAAGGCGAAATTCTCGCACTGAAGAACACCATCAACACCATGGTGGACCAGTTAAGTTCGTTCGCTGCGGAAGTGACACGGGTGGCGCGTGAGGTGGGAACCGATGGACGCCTTGGTGGGCAAGCGCAAGTGCAAGGTGTGTCGGGTACATGGAAAGACTTGACCGATAGCGTGAACTCCATGGCCGGCAACTTAACCGGTCAAGTGCGCGGTATCGCGAAGGTGGTGACGGCGGTTGCGAACGGTGACTTGAAGCAAAAACTCACCGTGGAAGCAAAAGGCGAAATTGCCGCGTTGGCCGATACCATTAACTCGATGATCGATACGCTTGCGACGTTCGCCGATCAGGTGACGAGCGTGGCGCGCGAAGTGGGTGTGGAAGGTAAGCTTGGCGGTCAAGCGAAAGTGCCGGGCGCTTCGGGTACGTGGAAAGGTCTTACAGAAAACGTAAACCAGCTTGCGGAAAACTTAACCACTCAGGTGCGCGCGATCGCGGAAGTGGCAACGGCGGTGACGCAAGGCGACTTAACCCGTTCGATCTCGGTGCAAGCGCAAGGTGAAGTGGCGGTGCTGAAAGACACCATCAACGAGATGATCCGCAACCTGAAAGATACGACGCACAAAAACACGGAGCAGGATTGGCTGAAAACCAACCTCGCGAAGTTCAGCCGTATGTTGCAAGGCCAAAAGGATTTAAACACCGTCGGTCGCTTGATATTGTCCGAACTGGCACCGGTGGTTGCGGCTCAGCACGCGGAGTTCTACGTGTTCGATGGTAGCGGTGAACCGGCGCGGCTGACTTTGTTGGCGAGTTATGCATCCGAAGGTCAAGACACCCATGGTAAGCGAGTTAAATTGGGTGAAGGTTTGATTGGTCAATGCGCATTGGAGAAACAGCAGATTCTATTAACCAACGTTCCCGGTAATTACATTCGCATTTCCTCGGGTTTGGGCAACGCGGCGCCGAGCAACATTTTAGTGTTGCCCGTTGTGTTCGAAGGTCAAGTGAAAGGCGTGTTGGAACTGGCATCGTTCGATGGATTCAGCAATGCGCACCGCGCCTTCCTCGAGCAGTTGACGGAAAGTATCGGTATCGTGATCAACACCATCGAGGCCAATACACGTACCGAGGACTTGTTGAAACAATCTCAATCGCTGGCGCAAGAGTTGCAAAGCCGTCAGGAAGAATTGCAGCAGACCAACCAAGAGTTGCAGGAGAAGGCGCAGCTCCTTGCTCACCAAAACCAAGAGGTGGAGCGTAAGAACCAAGAGGTGGAACAAGCCCGTCAGGCGCTCGAAGAGAAAGCCAGTCAGTTGGCGCTAACCTCGAAATATAAGTCGGAATTCTTGGCCAATATGTCGCACGAGTTGCGCACACCGCTCAATAGCTTGCTGATTCTTTCCGATCAGTTATGTATTAACCCGGAGCGTAATTTGTCGCCGAAACAAGTTGAATTCGCTAAGACCATTCACTCGTCCGGTAACGATTTACTGATGCTCATCAACGATATTTTGGATTTGTCCAAGATCGAGTCGGGTACTGTCGAAGTGGATGTGGGCGAACTGCGCTTGGACGAATTGCAGCGTTATGTGGAGCGGACCTTCCGTCACGTGGCAGAAGCCAGACATGTGGGCTTTACCATCGCGCTCGATACGCGCTTGCCGAAGTCGATGTTTACCGATGCGAAGCGTTTGCAGCAGATCATTAAGAATCTGTTGTCCAATGCGTTTAAGTTTACTCATCGCGGCGAAGTCACGTTGACCATCGAACCGGCATTGTCAGGTTGGAATCAGGAAAACGAGGATTTGAATCATGCCTTCGAAGTGTTGGCGTTTTCCGTATCCGATACCGGTATCGGTATTTCACCCGATAAGCAGCAAATCATCTTCGAGGCATTCCAACAGGCTGATGGTAGTACTAGCCGTAAATATGGCGGTACCGGTCTGGGCCTTGCTATCAGTCGCGAGTTGTCGCGCTTGCTGCACGGTGAAATCCGGTTGAAGAGTGTTCCTGGCAAAGGCAGCACCTTCACGCTCTATTTGCCGCGCAACTATTCGATGCAATCCATTGCGCGGAAAATCGCCGATGCCGCTCAGGATGCCAAGGCTGCTATCGAAACCATGAAGCACGGCGATAGTTTGCAAGTGAGTAAAGTAGTCCCGTCTACCATGTATGCACCGGTTGCCGTGGCGCCGTTACCCGAGGCGCCGGTTTTGGTGAATGAAGCCGATGACGATCGGGACTCCATCACGCTGGACGACACGACCATTCTCATCGTTGAAAACGATATTGCGTTTGCTCGCTTCTTGCTGGATACGGCGCGTGAAAAAGGTTTCAAAGGATTGGTTACATCGCTTGGCGCAACCGCATTAGCTTTGGCTCATGAGTATCAACCGTCGGCGATTACATTGGATATCAATCTGCCCGATATTGAAGGATGGCGAGTATTGTCGCGTCTTAAGAACGATATGATGACGCGCCATATTCCCGTCACGGTTATATCCACCGAAGAAGCGCGCGATCGTGCTTTCCTTTATGGCGCACATCGGTTCGTGGCCAAGCCGATTCAAAATAAAGAAGCGCTGAATGATTTCCTTGATGGCATGAAAAAATACGTCGAACAAAAACAGCGGACGTTACTTTTAGTCGTGCACGATAAAGACAGGCGTAAATCGATTCAGCAATATATCGGTGGCGATGACGAAGTGCAGTTGATTAGCGTTGCCAACGGTAAAGCTGCATTGGAGGCATTGCGCGAGCGGCAAATCGATTGTGTCATCATCGACCCGGATACTCCGGCGCTAACGCCTACGCGTTTAGTGGAAGAAATCGGTTCAACCTGCAGCCCGGCGCTATCGGTCATTCTCTATGGTAACGAAAGCGATGCCGCAAACGACAGCAGCGCATGGAAGCCGTTGAGCAAAATATGTTCAACGCACTGGGTATATTCGCCGGAGCGATTGCTTGACCAAACGACCTTGCATCTGCATCGCGATATTGCGAAATTGCCGGAAAAGCAGCGTCAAATCTTGCACGATATTTACGAATCGAATAAACCGTTGCAAGGCAAAAAGGTATTGATCGTCGATGACGATATACGCAACATTTTCGCGTTGACCACCGTGTTGGAAGACTACGGCATGCACATTGTTTCCGCCGACAACGGACGAGATGCGATCCATCTATTACAAGGCGATACGGAGATCGACGTGGTGTTAATGGATATTATGATGCCGGAGTTGGATGGTATCGATACGATGCGTGAAATCCGAAAAATTCCTCAGCGAAAACCCCTGCCGATCGTTGCTGTTACAGCGAAGGCCATGAAAGGCGACCGTGATCGTTGTATCGAAGCGGGTGCTTGGGATTATCTCTCTAAACCTGTGGATACTGAGCAACTATTGTCGGTGCTGCGTGCATGGTTACAACGCTAATGAACGAAATCAATGTGGTGGCGAACTCGGAACCATTGGTCAGCACCGTGGAAAATATCGAGGCCGTGGTAAGCAGCAAAGCCAATATCCTGATTGTCGATGATAGGCCGGACAAGCTATTGGCTTTTGCCACGATACTCGAGGCGCTCGACCAAAATGTGGTTACTGTTCGTTCGGGTAACGAAGCGTTGCGCTGGCTGCTTGAGCATGAAGCCGCGGTTATTTTGCTCGATGTGAATATGCCAGGCATGGATGGTTTGGAAACCGCTGCACTCATTCGTGCGCGAAAAAAATGCGCCCATATTCCGATTATCTTCGTCACCGCATACGCGGATGAAATGCATACGGCGCGCGGTTATTTGCTTGGGGCTGTCGATTACATCCTCGCGCCGGTTGTGCCCGATGTGCTCCGCACTAAGGTGAAGGTGTTCGTGCAGTTGTTCCATATGACGGAGCAGGTCAGACAACAGGCCGATGAGCGCGTTGCATTGGCTCGCGAACAGGCGGCGAGAGCGGGAGAGGAAGCATCTACTCGTCGCGCCAATTTTCTTGCCGAAGCGAGCAAGGTAATCGGCGGTTCGCTGAATGCGGATGCGTTGCTCAGCGGCGCGACGCGGCTAGTGGTGCCGTTCTTAGCGGATTTAAGTGTGCTGACCTTAGTCGATGAGACCGGCCAAGTGATTCGCCATCAGGCTGCTTGGCACTCTGGTTCCGATGTTGACGTTGCCGCAGTCGATATCGCTTTCGACTCTGCATTGGGGCAAGCGATAACGCGAACTATCGCCACGGGAAACTCGGAACTGAGAAGCGATCCCGAGTCGGTCGCCGCCGGTTTGCAGATTGCAGGCCAAGATGAAAATCCGGCAAAGCGGATCGATGTATCCTACCGGCAGTTGATGTTGTTGCCCTTGAAGGTGCGAGGCCGACCTCGCGGTGTATTGACGCTCGGATTGAAGTCTCGAAGTTTCGAGCCAATGGAGTTGTCGTTGTCGGAAGATATTGCCGCTCGAGCAGCGATTGCTTTGGATAACTGCTTGTTGTTTCAAGCGGTACAAGCAGCAGATGAGCGGAAGAACGAATTCTTGGCGATGTTGGCCCATGAGTTGCGTAATCCCTTGGCACCTATACTGCATGCGGTCGAAATCATGCGTTCTTTTGCCGGAGACGGGCAAAAGCTGGAATGGGCACGTGGCGTCATCGAACGGCAGCTACAGCAATTGGTTCGTCTCGTCGATGATTTATTGGATGTGTCGCGCATTACCCGAGGCAAGATTCATTTCAAGCGCGAGCTGATCGATGCGTGTGAAGTGGCGGCTGCCGCAGTGGAAACGAGCTGGCCATTGATCGATTCCTGCGGCCATGAACTCATTATTTCTCAACCGCCGGCACCTATTTGGGTCCGGGCCGATTTTGCCCGGCTGGCTCAGATATTAAGTAATTTGCTGAACAACGCCGCCAAATTTACCGAGAAGGGTGGGCGGATTTCGCTGCGAGTGCTGACCGAAGGGAATGAAGTGGTTTTCCGAGTGCGCGATTCGGGCATCGGCATTCCACAGGAAATGCTCAGCAATATTTTCGAACTGTTCACGCAGGCGCATCACACAATCGATCGAGCAAAGGGCGGATTAGGCATCGGTCTTACCTTAGTGCGCCAATTAGTCAGAATTCATGGAGGCAGTGTGCAAGCGTTCAGCGCAGGTCCGGGCCATGGAAGCGAGTTCGTCGTTCGGCTGCCGCTTTCGGCTAAAGCGAAAAACGATATCGTGTCGGTTGTCAGTGACGCAAAAGTGCCGGTGATCATCCCTCGTCGTATTTTGGTCGTCGAGGACAATATCAACTCCGCGGAAATGCTGGCCGCCATGCTGCAACTGAATGGCCATGAAGTGCGAATGGTTCACGAGGGTGTGGCGGCCATTGATGTTGCTCGCGTTTTCAGGCCGGAAATCGTCTTGCTCGATATTGGATTACCGAAAATCGATGGTTTTGAAGTGGCGAGGCGATTACGTGCAATCAATGAAACACGCGATGCAACACTAATCGCGGTGAGTGGTTACGGCCAATCGACCGATCGGCAGCGGTCGAAGGAGGCTGGGTTTGATTACCACTTAGTCAAACCGGTAGGTGGTAGTGTGTTGACTTCATTGTTGGCCTCTATTCCGGAGCAGCGGGATAATCTTGATGCTTGAAGCTTGCCGACTTTGAAGGTGTCGTAAGAAATATTATTGGTTTGTTCTGTAAATAGTTTGCAATGGGCCTTTACTGATCATATGGATGGTACGTGTCCATAATTGTCGAATGTGCCACCCGGGGTAGCTGCTTGCGGCTGAAATTCCGGCCACAATCGAGACTGGTGTGATACGTTCGAATAGTTTTTAAGCGCCATAAACATCACGGCCGCTTTACCTTCAAATTCTGTCGTGATTAACCACTAGTGCATCTCTTAGCGCGACAAAACTCCTTATTTACCCTGCTGCACTGCTAATAACTTTCACTGCGGCTTAGCGTGACAGAGCTGCGGCAGCCCCTTTTCTGACAAAAAATTCAGGATTCTTCAATTGATGGAGGCTTATTGGGCCTATATCGTTTGAAGTAATCAGTTCGTGCTGTTTTAGACAGGAGAACCATCTATCTTCTAATAGTTAAATGAAGGAGACGGAGGGACGTAAGGAAAGAACTGGGAAGCGCGGTATATCTAGTCTGCAACTCGAGACATTCTTCAATTTTTTGAAGCAGCAACTGCAAGGTTTATATGATCCATCTAAAAAAAAACCGCATATATAAAGGTACAAAGCAGTTTCTTGTGCTTGCTCTATTCATTGTCGGCGCAATAGATTCAGCGGCAGCGTCGGATGTGGTTATCGAGGGAAAAGTCCTCACGCTGGAAGAGTGTATACAGATCGGGTTGAAAACTAATCCCGCACGGGATATAGCCGTTCAAAATTACAATATCGCCGGTGAAAAAATTGGCGAAGCGCGAGGTCCCTATTACCCGGTCTTTAAACTATCCGCATCTTATGAAAACAAACCGCCGCCGCCCATGACTCTTACGGGACTATATGACGAACGCGTTACCGTAAAACAGTTATTGTTTGATGCCGGCGCAACTTCGTATTCTTTGGAAAATGCCAAGCACAATATGGAGGCTCAAAAGCATGATGTAAAAAGAGCCGAGTTGGATATTGTCTTGAGCATTACGACCGCATTCTACGAGATATTGAAAAGGCAAGACATCACAGCTGTTACTAAGGCCGCACTGAAGACTGCGGAGATTCATGTTGAGCAGACGAAAACGCTATACCAACAAGGCTTAGCTCCTCGGTCGGATGTGCTGAAAATGGAGGTGCAATTATCGAACGCTAAGTTGGACGTCATCAAGGCGGCGGGGGATTTGCTCTTGGCGAAAGCAACCTTGTCAGCCGCATTAGGCTTGTCGGCAACTACCGATTTTGAGGTGAGAGAAAGCAAGATGCGTGGTGACAAGGACGCGCTTCCACTCATAGAGGACCTCAAAAATATCGCATATGGCCAACGGCCTGAGCTAAGAGTCAGCAGCGAGAAAATTGCTGCCAGCACAGCCGCAATAGATCAAGTTAAACGTAGCAAATATCCGAATTTATCGTTCGAGGCTTCCTATGGATATCAAAAGCGCGTCGATTTCACCAAAGAGGAGAAATGGAGCGTTGGCCTGAATCTTACGCTGCCGGTATTTGAGCAATTGATAGCGCAATCGAAATTGAATCAAGCGGTAGCAGGCAAAGAAGCGCTTAGTGCTATCGATGTTCAATTGCGCCGAAGTATTGAACTAGAGATCTACCAGTCTTGGTTGGGTTTAAAGAATGGAATAGAAAAGATGCAAGTAACTAAAATAACTTTAGACCAAGCTATGCAGGATATGCATACCTCTGAAGGAAGATACAAAGAAGGAACAGGCAACATCGTTGAGATCATGGATTCTCAGACGGTTGTTACTCAGGCGGCAATTAACAACGTTATTGCGCTATACGATGTCGCGAATGCGAGAGCGCGTCTTAACCGTGCTGTTGGTAATCAAATGGGGTATGGCCAGTGAAAAAAAAGAGTGTGGTTATTGGATCGATCACTGCAGGGTTAATCGTTGTGGCGTTAACGACTTCCTATTCATTGCTCGCCTTTAAAAACGAGACGGCCTTAACATTTTCGAATGAAGTGGTTAAGCGGCGCGATATCGCATCGGCTATTCAGGCAACCGGGGTTATTCGAGCCAAAGTTGGTGCGGAAGTAAAGGTCGGATCCAGAATATCCGGAAGAGTGGAAAAGCTCTTTGCCAATATTGGAGATGTTGTCGACAAAGGGCAAATCGTTGCGAAATTAGAGCAACAGGATTTATCCGCTAAAGTGAATGAAACAAAGATGGGATTGAAGATCGCCGAGGCCAATTTAGCCTTCGCCGAAAAGAATTATGATCGGATGAAGAATTTATATGCAAAAGATTTTGTCTCGCGCGATAAAGTCGATTTGGCGGAAAGAGATTTGAAAGCCATCAAAGCGCAGGTGGAGCAAGCGAAAGCGATTCTTCAGTTTAGCGAGACACAAAAGTCATATGCCACGATTACTTCTCCTATATCCGGTGTTGTCACTGCGGTAACAGCTCAAGAAGGAGAAACTATTTCCGTGACGCCGGCGAATGCGCCGACTTTCATGAATATAGTGGACTTGAAGAGATTGGAAGTGTATGTGAATGTCGATGAAACGGACATCGGGAAGATTAAGCCCGGCTTGGAGGCAACGTTTACGGTTGATTCGTATCCGGATACTTCTTTTAAAGGCGTGGTAACGTCGATCTATCCGAAGGCAACCATACAAGATAACGTTGTTTACTACATTACGACAATTTCGATCGAGAATCAGGACGGCAAACTAAAACCTGATTTAACGGCAAATGCGTCGATATATCTCAACAAGCGTAGCGGTGTTATTGCAGTGCCTACAAAAGCTATAAAACGGGATGGCGGGAAAAAAATTGTTTACATGCTGGAAAATAATATGTCCGTTCCAAGGCTGGTAAAGACTGGTTGGAAAGATGCTTCTTATACGGAAGTGCTAGAGGGCATTAAGGAGGGCGAGCGCGTTATTGTCGGCGAACCGCCGTTAACGAAATCGGATAACAAGTAATTAGGCTTTATACACAGGACTTACGCAAAATTGTCCCAGCAAGGCGCGCCGACGCAGACAGTACAAGTAGGCGTAACAGGGGTTTCGGGAAGCATGCTTCCCGCCTGCGAAGCGGTCTGCGTGTGCAAACGCAGACGCGCCCTGCAAGGGCGGCAAGACGGCGTAACGCCGCTGGGGCGGTTTTGCGTAGTCCTAATACAGATCGCGTCACCGCATTTTCATTACGATGATATTTGATAAGTCTCATTCCAGAGGTTGCTATGATTAAACTGCAAGACATTACTAAGACTTACAAAAAAAATGGCGATATGCAAGTGGAAGTATTGCGTGGCGTCAGCTTGGAAATACAAAAGGGAGAATTCGTGGCCTTGAGGGCGCCGTCGGGGATGGGGAAGTCGACATTGATGAACATCATCGGCTGCCTTGATCGACCAACCAGCGGGCGTTATTTGCTGGACGATGTGGGAGTAGAGACGCTTTCCGACAACGAGCTCTCGCGAATTCGGAATCGTAAGATCGGGTTTGTGTTTCAGGCATTTAATTTGTTACCAAAGACTACCGCACTTGAAAATGTCGAGTTGCCTCTAATTTATTCCGCAGCAAAAACCGACCTAAGAGCTAAAGCGAAAGCGGCGCTTGAAGCGGTGGGGCTCGGTGAACGAATGGACCATGTTCCTTCGGAGCTATCCGGTGGACAACAGCAGCGGGTGGCAATCGCGCGGGCGCTGGTAAATGACCCGGATATCATCTTGGCCGATGAGCCTACCGGTAATCTCGATAGTAATGCTAGCGGCGAAGTCCTGGAAATCTTTCGAGAGCTGAATCGAAAGGGAACAACCATTGTGCTGGTAACGCATGAACAGGAGATTGCTGCCGAAGCGAGACGAATTATCAAGATGAAAGATGGAAAAGTGATTAGCGACGAACGGAGGGATAACTAATGTCATTAACTAAGCTTATTGGTATCTCTATCACGAGATTGTCGCGTTATAGATTACGCACTTTTCTGATGATGCTGAGCGTTGTTATCGGTATTACAACACTGACTACGATCGTTGCGATCGGTAAGGGAGCACAGCAACAAATTGTTAAAGGCATTAAAAGCTTCGGGCCTAACTCGATTATGGTTGCCGCAGGCGGGGGAGCGGGCTTCGGTCCTCCCGATAGCACGACGACGACGCTTACCCTTGACGATGCGAAAGCAATTCAAGAATCGATCAAAAATATCAAGTACGTTGCGCCATTTACTACAAGTTTTGGTAATACTTTTGTATACGGTAACAATAATCTAGTTGGTATCGTTGTGGGTGTAACCCCCATTTGGTCGGAGGCATGGACCTGGCCGATAGAGCAAGGCGAGTTCATTAGCGAAGAAGACAATGCATCATTGAGCAAGAATTGCGTTATCGGAAAAACGGTCGTGGACGAGTTGTTTGCCGGTCAGAACCCGATAGGAGAAACCATTCGTATCAATGACACCACGTTCAAGGTCATTGGCGTATTGAGTAAACGCGGCACGAGTCCGCACGGTATGGACTTGGATAAACGTGTAGTTGTTCCGATTTCAACGGCGATGAAGAAACTGAGCAACGTGACATACATCGGGAACATAAGAGTGTATGCCGAAGAGCCATCAACCACGCGGTTGTTTGCCAGCGATCCATCAGGGTTGAGTTCAATTACGGAATCTATTACGGCTCTTCTCCGTGAGCGGCATCATATTACACCACCCAATGAAGACGATTTCAGAATAACAAATTCCATTTCGGTTTCAGAAACGGTGGATAACGTAACCGGTACGATGACCAAGTTTCTGGGGCTGTTATCGTTGATCATTCTGGTTGTCGGCGGTGTTGTTATCGCCAATATTATGTTTATCTCTGTCAATGAACGTAAGAAGGAAATTGGAATCAGGCGTGCGTTCGGTGCAAGAGGAAAAGATATATTAGGTCAATTCTTAATTGAAACCATTGTGACCACGGTGATTGGTGGAGTGATCGGTTTGACGCTTGGATTCTTTATTGCGAAGGGCATCTCCGTGTTGTATGGGCTGCCGGCAATCATATCTTGGGAGCCGGTGTTATTGGCGTTTGTATTTTCCGTATTGGTAGGGGTTGGTGCTGGAATTCAGCCGGCACGCAAGGCTGCGATTATGGATCCTGTAATGGCTATAAGAGGATGAGCCGGCCCGCTTTATGAAAATTATTAAGAGTACCGAGATAGCGCTCAAAGGGCTGTTTCATCATAAGTTACGAACGGCGCTCGCGACATTGGGAATAGTGATCGGCGTTTCCTCGGTTATCGTAATGGTGGCGGTGGGGGAAGGTGCGCAACGAAAAGTTATTTCAAAAATACAATCGTTGGGCACCGACCTCATCTTGGTGACGGCCGGGCAAGTCAGGATTGTCGCTGGAAAACCAAGACAGTTGGGAAACGTGTCTACTTTGCAGGTGCGTGACGTAAAAGCGATATCCGATTCTGTGGAGGGCATTAAGATGCTCTCGCCTGCGCAAATCAAGAAGATGCCTGTTAAATATGATCTCCTCAGTACAACTACCAACGTGGTTGGTGCTTCCGATGCGATATTTCAAGTAGGTAATTGGAAGTCTGCGGAGGGGCGGCTATTTACGGAGGAAGATGATCGATCGATGCAAAAGGTTGCTGTTCTGGGCAAGACCGTTGCTAACAATTTATTGGGGACCGGCAGTAACATCGGAGCAAAGATCCGTATAGGAAATAATACGTTCGAGGTGATAGGCATTTTAGAGCGTAAAGGGTCGGATCTACTCGGAAATGATCAAGACGACGTCATCTATATTCCAATCAATACGGCATTAAGGCGCGTTTTTAATTTGACCTATATTAATAACATTTATATCCAGGCAGCCAATACGTCGGTGATCGATCATGTGATGTCAGATATTAGTGTCTTGCTTCGTGAAAGACATCGATTAAACGGCAAGCCGGATGATTTTACGATACAGAATCAGACGGAAGTACTAAAGGCGGAACGAAATACGTCCAGGACGTTTACAAATCTATTAAGCGCGGTTAGTGGAATCTCCCTACTAACCGGTGGCGCCGGGGTTTTTGCTGTGATGTTGATTTCTATTCGTGAAAGAACAAAAGAGATCGGGTTGCGTAGAGCTGTAGGCGCGCTGAAAAGAGAGGTCTTGTTGCAGTTCATCATAGAATCCACAACGTTAAGTCTTACTGGTGGACTGATGGGTATCGTGCTAGGAATTTTTATTTCGACGATGATTTCTGTTTTTACAAGCTGGTCATTCAGCATACCCATTTCCGCCACTATTGCGTCGTTTATATTTTCGGGACTAATGGGCGTGCTGTTCGGTGTTTATCCGGCGGTAATGGCGTCTAGGCTTGATCCTATAGAGGCGTTGAAGACGGAATAGTATTGCGCTATTCGCTTTTGTGTACTGACTGGTTTCATCAATCATCTTCGGTGACATCATAACAATGATGTAAAGGTTTTCTGGGAAGCGAGGACGATTGATGAAACCGATATAATCGTCCCGCTTCTAGTAAAGTTACTTCTTCTCTACTTTTCCGCCTTTGTCCGTGCATTCTTTTTCTGACATTTTCAGTGCACCCTTACCCTTGCAGGCGTTCTCGCCTTTACAGCCATTGGTTGCGGTGTGGCAATCAGCTTTTCCTTTACAGGAATTGACACCTAAACAACGCACTTTGGCTGTTTGAGTATCGGCAACAGGAGCAGCTTCAACCGTGGCGAAAAAACTTGCGGCAGCGGTAGCGATAACTAAGCCAGTTAGCTTTTTATTAGTGGTAATCATGTTGTGATGCATCTCCTACAGTTAAATATTCTAGTGGTAATCCCCGATCGATCTTTCGGGATCGCGAGCGAATGCTCAAGGTCGATGATACGATAGAATGATATGCGCTACTACAGTGCGAGATGAGAAATCATCAATAATTTACACGTTAAACTATTAAACAATAGACAAGCACATGAGCCCAGCGTCAGGCTATTGCAATGTGCGTTTTCAATAGGGATCTTCAGAGCAGTGATAACGCCAATCGCTACACAATCACGTAATTTGCATCTACTTCTATTGGCGATGGAATCAGTACTTATCCGAAGACTTCTCAAGAGATGTCTTGGATACGCCGAAAATCACTTGCTGCTCTCGTAGGTCATTCAACAATTCGGCGCCGAAACTAAGAAACATCTTGGCGTCGGATTGATTCAATTCTTTTGCAATCCGATACAAGGCTTCCTTGCCGGTTGCTTTTTCGTGTAACAAAAGATTCAGTAGGCGTGCACTGATGGAATTAAGTTCGATAAATTTTACTTCATCATCTTGGTTACGAAAGACTAGGAGGTGAGTGGGTTCCGCATCGGCTATAGCCGGAATATATTTAGGTCCTATTCGATGCACGGCGAATGGATAGCTTAGTAGTGACAGAACAGGATTAAAAACCAGCTCCTCATCTAATAAGTCACTCGCTGTATCGACCGTTGTCCAATCGACTTCAATATTTGATATGGAGAGCGCCAGCTCAATCCACTCGTAGTGAGCGAGGCTAAACAGGAACGGTGGATCGCCAGGACGGTTGCCTCGTTCTTGTTCAAGGTATAGTAAAAATTCTTTTGGAATCTCTCGGAAATACGGTGTTTGACACCGATGGTTGCTAAAAAAATCGCGCGCAATCGTATTCCACTTGCGTGTGCCGAGAACCAGCCGCGTGACGGGAAAACATGACAGCAAGAAACTTTCCATGCTGGCATAAACGAATTTGCTATACACACGCATAGCTCTTTTGGGCGCCCCTAGAGGTCTGGGGCACTCATTTGGACGTCGTATATGTGCGGTAAACATATACTGGTACTCTTGAAATGCGGGTTTTTCAGGCTGCCGATGCATCGGACATCATTCTCCATTTTTGTTGCAACTGCGCGATGTGCCCAACTTCAATCGCCAATTCACTCAGTGGGGGAATGTTTTGGTCTCGCTCCAGTAGTGTCGGGAAAACACCGAAGATCTTATAGGTCTCATCAAGCAATTTCCAAACGGGCTGAATAACGGCTGCGCCATGGCTATCGACGATCAAATTGTCCATCTCATGGTAATGGCCGGCGATATGGATATAGGCAATTCGATCTTGTGGAATGGATCGAATAAATTGCATCGAATCATATCCATGATTGACGCTGTTCACATAAACATTGTTTACATCGAGATGCAATAGGCAATCGGCTTCTTCCAACACCAATTTGATGAAGTCGATCTCAGTCATTTCAGCTATCGGCGCCATGACATAGAACGATGTATTCTCTATAGCAATCTTGCGTTCCAGAATGTCCTGAATCTGTCGAATGCGATTTGCTACATAGTTCGCGGCTTCAAACGTAAAAGGAATAGGCATCAGGTCATACAAGTGACCATCGTCGCTACAATAAGACAGATGCTCCGTGTATAGCGGCGCATTATGTTGGTGAAGAAACTCTTTAATCTTTTTTAACAACGAAAGATCTAAAGGAGATGGCCCGCCGATCGATAGAGACAGGCCATGGCAAACAAATGGATACCGTTCTGTAAAATAACGCAGAGATTTTCCAAGGGCTCCACCGATATCGATCCAGTTTTCCGGCGCCACCTCAAAAAAATCGATCACATTCGGAACGGATTCTTTAAGGGGAGCAATCAGCTCCCGCCTAAAGCCAAGCCCGGCTCCGCACAAGTCAACGTGGGTATCCATGGTAGTGATACCTGTTATTTGGATTCCCATTTAATGGATGGAGGCTCACTTTGGTTTTTTGTTTTGTTGCCGGTATCCTTGCTTGCCACTTTAGGATCGACAGCTTCTGCCTTGGATTCTTTGCGGTCTCCTCCTCGATAACCCGCACACTTTCCTTCTTTGCACTTTCCTTCGGAACACTTGCCTTCCGGTTTTTTTGTTGCCGCTTTATATCCAGCACACTTACCCTCCTTGCACTTTCCTTCCGCGCATTTTCCCTGACTGGATTTTTTATAACCAGCACATTGGCCTTCCGCGCATTTTCCTTCAGAGCAAGTGTGTTCCGGCGACTTGTCATCTATGGATGCTTTGTCATTGTGAGCAACCATATAGCCGCTGGGCAGTTCTTTCATGGAGAATGGATTAGCCGATGCGTTTAGTAGCGGTTGAGAACCGATTGCTGCTCCTACGGCGATAGCGACTGCGCCTTTTTTGAGTTTCATTTCCCCTCCGTTGAGTGAGTTTTATTAAATTGATGCGAAGCGAATAGCATCTAAAAAAAGACGCTATTATCACGGATCTATATATCCCACTTCAATTCGGCAACATAGGTCCGCTGTGTATAGGGATGGAACGCCCAATACTTTTCGTTGTTTAGGTTATCGATGCCTAACGACGCGGTCCACTCTTTGGCTATCTTGTACCGCGCACGTACATCGGTTACGAAGAAGCTGCTGACGCCGGTATAAGTAAAGCCGTTCGGATCGCTGTTATCGAGCGTGCCGTATTGCTTGCCGCTATACCTCGCACCGAATGTATATGTCCAACGGTCGCTGGGGCGGTAGACGGCCAGAAAATTAGCGCGCCACTGCGGCACGCGCGGCTGCCACTTGCCAACGCTGTCCGGGAAGTTATCGTTCTTTACAATTTTGGAGTTTGCGTAAGTCAAGCTGCTCGTCAGATCTAAGCCGTTTAACCCGACATCGTTTGCTTGGTAAGCTATTTCCAAGCCTGTGGTGCGAATTTTGTCGACATTCTGAATGTTGGTGACATTGGGTGAGACCGTCACATTTGTTTGCGAGTACAGCGCGTCTTGCGTGTCCTCATGAAACACGGTGGCGCGCAGCGAACCGCTGTCTAAGCTGCGTTCCGCGGTGAATTCGCTTGTCCAAGATTTTTCAGGTTTTAGATTCGGATCGTTGTTAACGATCTCACCGACTGCAATCGAGCCTTGATACAACTCGGCTACGCTAGGCATGCGTACCGCGCGTCCTAGCGATGCCTTTAGTGCCCAATTGGGCGATGCTTGGTATGCGACAGCCGCTTTGGGCGAAAAATAAGTTTCCTGGCGGTTTGAAAATGGCAGCGTGGTATTGGCATCCGAGATTTTGCCGTCGAAAGCTTTCCATTGCTCTACGCGTCCTCCGAGCGTGGTTTTCCATGCCGACGCCAAGCGCCAGGTGTCTTGCCCGTAAAGGCTTTGTAATTCGGTGTTGCCGGAAAAAGCGGAAAAACGTGATCCAGCACCGCCATTGATCCAGTTATTGGTATCGGAGACTAGGGTGCGCAGCTTGAAACTATCGCGCTGATAACCGACATCAACTATGTGCGCGCCCTGAACGCCTTGAGGCCGCCATGTTCCCTTTAGCGATAAGGTGTTCCATCCAGTACCGTTCATATCGGTAATCCGCCCGGCTCCTCCAGCATTCGCTGTTGGTAATGCGGTGGTCGGTGAACGGACTATGTCTTTTGCATAGTCATAAAGACTGGCAGCAATTTCCCAATCCCACATGCCTTTGCTATTGCTTTTCACCGATAAGCCATGCATCAGATGTTCCAACTCGCCTCTGCTTTGTGAAAAGTCGGCTGCTGTTAATGTGTATTGGCGGCCGTCGACATTGATACTACCGTTGTAAATCGGATTGCCAGCGGCGTCGCGTAAATAAGATTGAGACGAGCGAGTTACATCGTTGCGCCACCAACCTAAGGTATAGCTGGCGCGTACCGTCGGTGAGAAGTCGTAGGCGAGCTTAGCTTTGGCGTGATCCTGAATGGTATGGGATTGATTGGTCGAACCCAGGATCAGCCAATCCTGATTTTTCGGGTTCTTATCCGCAATGGCGCCTGTCACCGGCGTTCCCGCGCCGCTTACCGCACCTGAACTCACCAGCTTATTGGCAAACGCGATAGGTTGACCATTGCTATCGAGTTCACTGACGCTAAGCCACCAGGACCAGTCGCCATTCTTATTGCCCAGCGACGCGCTTCCTTGCTTGCCGCTAAAGGTATCGTCAGTGCCATACTGCTTAAAGCTTTGCGTGAAGCCGTTAATTTTTGCGTGCCCTTCGAATTGTTTAGGCATGCGGGTTACATAATCCACGACCGCACCTACCGAATTACCTGGATAGGCAGCGGAAAACGGTCCATACAGCACATCGACTCGCTCGATTTCCTCGGGTGTAACCAATCCCCAGCGTGGTGTGTAGGTAGCACCGTTGCCGAGCAGATTCGATAACAAAATACCGTCGGCGTATACCACCGAGCGAGCGCTATTGCCGGTGCCTGATGCTCGACTTGCCAATACAGCATGGTCATGATCGCCGATGTAACGTTTACGCACGTTCAGGCTAGGAAAGTACTTCAGCGCGTCTTCACTGTCGGTAGCATTGATCGTGTCTTCAACTTGTTTGCCGGTGATGCCTTCGATGGTGGTCGGAATTTGCGTCGGTAGCGACGTGGGTTGCCCGCTGGTAACGGTAACGGTTCCAAGTGTTTTGACGGGTGCATCGGATGTTTGCTCGGCGAATGCGCCTGTAGATAGCATTCCCAGTAAAGCAGCAGAAATGGGTGTATAGCTGAACTTCAATTAAGCATCTCCCCTAGTTAAATTTATGTGGCCAGAAAGTACTCAGCTAACTAGCCAAAAGACGAAGACTTCGTATATCTATTTAGGATTGCCCGTGCTCTCGCTCATATATAGGTGCCATGAAATGCTGTGAGCGTTGCCGATGACTGGCGCTTTTAGCGAGAGGTTGTCGGAATAGCGATGCAACCTCCAAAACACGGTGACGCATTGTATCCTCGTCATCGTTATTTGAACCGCGACATAATGTCGCACTGGCGATCGCATAGGTCTGCCAAAGAGATATGAGAACTATGTAATTAGGACTTACGCAAAATTGCCCCAGCGGTGTTGCTTCTCCTTGCCGGGACAATTTTGCGTAAGTCCTGGTAACGAGTGCCGTCGCTTGAATGCCCAATGAATCTTGGTATTATGCGGCTGCGAAAAAATAATAGTCAGACGAACCATATGCCGTTCACACACAGGGAATGCGGCTTAGTCTTTGAGAGAAGACTTGGCGTTAAAATAAAATGATGATGCTTACCCTACGCGGAAAAATGACCGTGGTATCAATATCCGTGGTGATGCTGGTATTGTTGATTTCAAGTGTCGCCTTAAGCGTACTATTTTCAAATAGCTTAAGTAGAGGCGTGGATAAGTTGCTGGGACAAGACATAGAACTTATCGAAGAAATACTTAGCTTTGACGAAAATAGGATGCCCACGATACGTCTTTCGGCCTCCAATCATGAGCGAGGAATCTTTCGAGGCTCCGGATACCAGATAAGAATGACGGATGGTAAGGTGCTGTTAAGTTCGGCTGAATTGGCTGGAGTTTCCTTGCCTTTCCCAAAAATAAAAATTGGTATGGCGCACGATGATGTAGAGGAAATCACCCTAGGAAATAAACGCTATCGTTTGCGGAGCCGGATTCATCTTAAGATAAATCATGCCGGCCCATACGACTTAGTTATTCAGGCGATACGTCCGCTGCGTCCTTATGAGGAAGAAGGGGATCGCCTGAAAACACTATTGTATTGGCTTTTTCCATTTCCAATTGCTCTAGTCGGTTTTGGCAGTTGGTTTGTTTCGGCTTATACATTGCGTCCAATTAATAAGATGGTCGATGTGGTGAGGGGAATGGAGGGGAATGACCTCAATCAACGTTTAACCATTAATCGAAACGATGAGCTTGGGCGGCTTGCGAAGACTTTTAATCATTTACTCGATCGGTTGCAAAAGACATTCGCCGCACTACATCGCTTCACTGCCGATGCGTCGCACGAATTGCGTACTCCGCTAACGGTGATACGCTCCCAGGCTGAAATAGTGCTAAGTCGTGAGCGCACCGTAAGCGAATATCGCGAAGCGATTGGAAGTATTCTTGAGGAGACTGCTAGATTGGAGCGGTTAACGGATACGCTATTATTGCTGGCGCGAGGTGATGCGAATCTCGTTGAGCCGAAATGGGAACTCGTAGATATGTCCTATTTAGTAAATACCTGGATAGAACGATTTTCCGTGATACGAGAGGAGAAGGAAATTCACCTCGTGTCTGAAATTCAGGAAGGCGTTATTTTCATGGCCGATCGTTGCATTCTGGATCGTATCCTCGTTAACTTGTTAAGCAACGCGGTTAACTACACCCCTTTGGGTGGAGTGATTTCCATTGTTCTTCGAGTGGCAGAGGATTTTGTTAACTTGACTGTAAGTAATTCGGGTCCAAGTATTCTAATTGCGAATAGGGAAACCATTTTTCAACGTTTTGTCCGACTCGATAATACGCGCGGAAGTATCGAAGGGGCAGGGTTAGGATTGGCTATCGTTAAATGGGCAGTTGAATTTCACGAGGGTACCGTTCGAGTGGAATCGGCCGAGCCGGAAGGTAATGCATTCATCGTGCGGCTACCTATGACTATGGATCTATTCTATTCCGCAAGGGGCGATGGTTGAGGCTGGATGGAAAAGAACATGGGTAAGCTTCTCCGTCAGCCTTAGTGGATATGGCGAATACAACACTCCACCATATCCTGCTGGTCTGATTAATCAAAGGTATCAGCTAATAGTTGCCTCGTCGGTTCTTGTGTCGCCTTTGTTGTCGACCCAACTTATTTGTACCCTTTCACCTTTTACACCGCCCTTAAACTTGAACGAGAAGAAAGGATTTTTTGACACTGCCGGCCCCCATTGCGCTGACAGCACCGTCTTGCCGGCATAGGTTGCTTTTACGCTCTGAATGAAATGGGCTGGCACGATTTGGCCGTTGATATCTTTGCGATGACCGCTTTCCATTTCGTGATTCATTAGTACTTTTACTTCCACCACATCGCCTTGAACGCTGGTGCGGATTTTCATCGGATCTGCCATGATTCTTTCCTCTTATATGATCGAATAGTCCTTAACCGCCGCAGCCGCCAAGTGTGACCTTGATCTCTCTCATCGCTGTGTAGAACTTTCCGTCAGCCTTGATGAGGGCATAGACGTTCGATGTCTGTCCCATCTTCATGCGGGTTGACACCGTAGGCTCGGTTCCCTGTGGAATATCGAATACGGCCGCCAACATACTAGGATTTTTCTCGATCAGAATCGCAATAGATTCAGTTTTCGGAATATTGCTGGTTACACCGATGGGGACTGCGGCGCCACTTTCTGCGATGTCCGGTGCGGTCATCGTGATGTCCTTGCTCTCGACGGAACTTTCACCGCCCAATGCCTTCAACGTATCAGCCAGCGATTTCGTGTCAAATGCAGTGCTGTTCCAATCTGCGGCAGCAACATCACCGGACTTTAAAAACCCCGCGGCTAACAGTAATCCCATGGCGGTGATGCCGCTTCCCTTTTTTAGTGCCTCTCTACGTCCTTGATCCATTTTCCCTCCTATATAAAAACCATCGGGCTTTTTTCATGTCCGCAACAGATGCGGAAATATGTACGTAGTGAATCTGCTTTCGCGAAGGCTGTTTGATTCTAACCGGCGCAACCATGATGCGCGCTGTAAAAGCTCGATGTTAACGGTTACTCTAATTACGAATGCCGGTCTTCCTAAGATATCCGACCATATATTCTCACTGAGAGCCGATAGCATAATCGGCTAATGCGGGAATTTTATAATCGCGGTCACTTCGAAAAACGCCTTGCGGTATATGAATATACTCCGCAATGGATTATCTAATGCGAAGACAAAAATAATCTCTATTGCCGATGCGTTAATAAAAACGGCTTATCTAGATATCATGGCCGATAAATTAGGTCAATAGTACTTTTGGTGAATAGGCAATGCCTGAATAGACCTTTACAGTTCCGCTCGACCGCGAATGCTTATTGATATTTCGCCAACGCAATACTAATTAAAAAATATTTCTCTTACTGAATAATTGGGTCTGCCTGATTGCACATCAATTTTATTAAACGATCGGTGTGTGGGCGTTATTTGGTTTGGGGTCGTAATTAATTACACCGCATCACTTAATTATAGAAAATACATCATGCAGAGGAACCGGCGAGAATTTTTGGGAATTATGTTATCGGGGGGCTCATTGCTGCTGTCAGGATGCGCACCAAGTAGCATGTCGGGAATTCTAAAGCGGCCGGATGGCGCTGCAGCCAACGCTATCGCATCATCTGGTGCGGCGAATGAAATCAGCGCCCGGCCAATGGATGCATTCGAGTCGGTACGAGTAGAAGACATAATCAAGAATGTATATGGGCCATATAAGCCTATTAATAGTACAGATATCCGTTTGAATGTTCCGGTATTCGCAGAAAGCAGCGAAGTAGTCCCGGTTTCGGTGTCCACAAGTATTCCCGGAGTCAATTCAATAAGCATTATCGTCGAGGGAAATAAAGTACCGTTGATCGGCACTTTTAAAATATCCGCTAATGTTGATCCGTATGTCTCCACTCGTTTACAGATTGAAAAGACAACCAATGTCATCGCGTTGGTTAAGACGTCAAGCAAAGTCTATCTGGCAAGTGCCGATATAGTTATAGGCAGTAAAGACGGTTGTTTTTAAACGATAGTCACCGGCATTAAAGAACATGGCGGCATAAGGGGGAACTGTGCAAAAGATAAGCTCCATCTACGCGCGGACGAAGTCCGGCATCGCTACGGTAAACATACTAATACGTTATCCATCGTCTGTTTTAATGCCTAAGACGTCTGTTGGACAGCACGACTTATTCGTTAAGCAAGTGGATTGCGTACACAACGGCATAAGCGTTTTTAATGCGCAGCTAGGCCCCGGAGTATCTAAAGACTTATTCTTGGTCTTTAGATTTAACGGTGCAAAAAAAGGCGATGCCATCATCGTCAAATGGACCAACAGTAATGGTGAAACAAATCTTGAAGAAGGGGTAATCGGATAGTGTTATCCGCTTCAAGTGTTACTTCGCCGCGCGGAATCCTTAAGAGATAACGGGATTTCAATAAATGGATCCCAATTAACGACTCCAATAAACGACGATACAGTTCGCTTTTTCTCGACTAGGAAAATTGTGAAGAATAATTTGAATACTAATTGTCTTAACGACATGCTTCACTCCGATTGCTGTTGTGTAGTCAGGAGAATAGCAGCGACTTCTCTAGAACGGAATGTGACATGTTGTCGCATCTGTTTAACTATTAAATGTAAATTCGATCGAGACATTTAATGCAACGGCGCCTTTTCTTAAAGCAAATTGCCTGCACCGGAGTATTTGCCGGTGGTTTGACGTCTCTTTGTACTCGTGCGGCTCCGCTGCTACTCAAGAGCTCTGAGCGGCCTGTCATTATCATTGGCGGCGGTTTTGCGGGCGCAATGGTTGCTCGGACTCTAAAACGATTATCGCCTCGGACAAAAATTGTGCTGATAGAAAAGAACGAGCGCTTTGTCCCCGGGCCGTATGTATTGCAGTATGTATTTGGTAATCATAAGAACAAAGATGACATAACGTTTGGCTACGATGGGCTACGCGCTATTGGAGTTCAAATACTTCATGCTGAAGTGCAAGCGATTGATCCTGTGCGCATGGAGGTGTCTACATCGATAGGAAAATTCGAATTCAGCAAACTTGTGATTGCCACAGGAATTCGACCGGTTATGGAGGAAGTCGCTGGGTTGTCTGCTTCTCCGCAAGAAAACTATAGTCCCTACTATAAGGACGATATCGATAGGTTGAGAAGGAAGATACAAGATTTTAAAGGTGGGAACGTCGTCATTAGTATTCCACCAACGGCGTTGCCATGCCCTCCGGCGCCTTACGAATATTCGCTACTTTGGGCAGAGCATATTCGTAAAAATAATCTCAAAGCAAAAGTAGTACTGTTGGACAGCGGTTCTACGCCGCAACCGATGCCATTGTCGAACTACTTCAAGGAAGAGTTGGATGACTATCGCGATGTAATCGAATACGTTTGGGGCGCGGGGCAGGTCACTGAAGTTGATGTTAATAAAAAGCAGGTTGTTACGAGCAGTCGGGAAAAATACGAATACGACGTCTTGTCTTTGATTCCGCAACACGATGTCTCGAAATTCGTTAAAGAGTTAGATCTTAATAGCCCTGGTGACTTATTTGCTGAAGTCGATCCTCTAACGATGCGCACGCGTAAGTATCCGGACATCTACGCGCTGGGTGATGTTGCGCGTGTGCCCTATGGAAAAAGCGCCTATGCCGCTAATGTTTGCGCCACCATGTGTGCGACTTCTATCGCGAAGAGCATTGGCGCGAACGTGGTGCCGGTAAACCATGTTGTTCGCGTTTCTTGCTTTCCGTTTGTTAATAGCCAGCAAGCGCTTGGGATGAATGTCGAATATGACGTTTCCGTAATCAATGAAGTCGTAGAGCTGCATACTAAAGCGCAAGTTCTCGCTGCTAGCACATCAAACTTTAGTGAGCGGGCGATGTGGTCTAAACACACATTGGCCCATACATTTGCATCAGGTGGGTGACGGGTATGGGGGAAGGCAATATGAAATATTTGTACATTAAATTCTTCGTGGGAGCGTTGCTGTTACTGGCAATGAACCTTTCTTACGCAGCCGATCCGATTGTGCCATATGAAACCCGTGAAGCCTGGGTGGAATACACAAGCGATCTCGACAACTTACAAATACCCGCGCTTTTGATTGCGCCGAAAAAAACCGGAGACTATCCGGCCGTGCTGTATATCCATGGCCGATTCGGCTTAAGTAATGAAATCATAGAGCAGTTACGGGTATTGGCTAAACAAGGCATTGCCATATTGGCACCGGATTATTATTTTGCCCGTGCCATTCCTAAATTGCCGTCTTTTAACGACTCGGATACGGTGGTTGATGTGGAGTCGGCAGTTCCGTTTTTTGAATCTATTTTGAGCCAGGTCACTACATCAAAGAATAAAAAGATTGCGATTCTTGCTCAAGACCATGGGGCTTATCACGCATTGTTGATAAGTACCCACCGAGCACAAGATATTAGCGCCATCATGGGGATATCTCCGCTTATGCAGGACCCCAATGCGCCAAAGCCTAAGCAAATCTATCAATATCTACCTGAGATTGATCAGGTAAAAACGCCGACTCTGCTTTTGATAGGAGGGGCGGACCGTGAAATGCGGCGGATCAACGTGGGGCGTGCCGCAGATCGCATGAGGCAATTGAAGAATCGCGTGGTTCATATTGAATATCCCGGCGCACACCGATGCTTTGATTGGCGAGCCGAGTCCGCAAGTCTCGCTGACACCATGGCGCGCAAAGATTCAATCGCGCAAATGGTTTCATTTTTAAAAGAATACTCGGGCGGTGAAGACCTCTTGGTATTAGCTCAATAACTGAGATTGCGGAATCAGTGGTTCCTTAAGGCCACGAATAAGACATTAGAAAACCAATGATAAAAGTAATCATCTTATTTTTTGTTGAATTGATATTGGTATCGAGCGGGATTGCGTCGGCCGAGCAAATCGATTACGGCCCTGAGCCATATGGCCCCTATCAACTTGAAGAACGATGGGGGGTATATGAAAGCGAGACCGCAGAGGGCACCATCCGTTATTTGGTGGTTAAGCCTAAAGGTCCTCAATCTTATCCCGGGGTCTATTACATTTATGGTCGCCCGGGTTTAGATAATCGTCTGATGCCGGAAATTCGTCGTTTGGCATCATTTGGATTCACAGTGTTCGTGTCGCATGTTCAGGAAGCGTTTATGGTTCCCATTTTGCTTCCTGTGCCTGATCCTCCGGAGTTCTTGCCGGCGCAAAGAGAGGGTTTTCAGGCGTTTCTAAAGATTAAAGAACGATCGCCAGGTAAGGTTTGTTTGGTGGGATCGGGCCGAGGCGGACAATACGCGCTTCATTTGGCGACCGATCCTGCCGTTGCCTGTTACGCAGGATTTTCTCCTGTGCTTACTGATCCGAGTCAGACCGAGCAACATCAAGACATCATGCTGGCGCCGGAAATTCGAAATCTAAAAGTGCCGACACTGCTTATGGTCGGAGATTGGGACTTCGAGGCGCGCGTAAATCCAAGTATACGTGCGGAACAATATCTCAAGATGCATGGCGTTCCGGTTGAGTTGGCGATATATCCGGAGGCGAGACGTGCCTTTGAGTTTCGCACCGTTCGCTCTCTTGCTGATGATTTGGCCAAGATTGATTCGATGAATCGTATGGTGGCTTTTTTCTCGAAATATTTGGGTATAGGCGATCCGAATTTGGAGATGGATAGCAATGAATATGCGCCTATACCGGCATTAGCCAAAGAACTACCACAATTAAAGGTGGCGAAACGTCCAAGGATCATGTCTAAGTCATCTGCGGTTGCGAAGGAAGATGGGAATTAGCTGTTGGAGCTTTTTTATTATAAACGTCTAAGGAAAGCGGGTAGCGGGGACTCATTATGAAAACATTAGCTGGTATGAACGATCGCCGTAACGCTCTGAAGCTCATGGGGACTGGTGTCTGTGGTGCAATATTTCTTTCCTTTATGCCGAACGCTGCACGCGCGGCCGGCTGGTCTGAACTAGACGATAAAAGTGTTCCGCCGGAAGAAGACATCGATAGCACTCTTAAAAGACTTTTTGGAAATCGTCAGGTTGAATACGTCGGAGATGACAAGCTTAAGTTCGTTGCGCCTAATGTCGCTGAAAACGGCGCCGTTGTTCCTTTAGAGGTAGAACTGTTACAGCCCATCGAGGACGGCAACTATGTAAAGACAATCTACTTTGTCGCTGATAAAAATAAGCGTCCGCATGCGTTGACGTTTGCATTCACGCCGGAAACCGGTGTGGGATATGCCGCTGCTTACTTGCGTATGGGGGGGACGTCATGGGTACGAGCCATTCTTGAAATGAATAACGGAAAATTAATCGGGACAAAAACAGAAATAAAGGTGGTTGCAAGCGGCTGTGGCGGTTAGCGAATGTCTTGAAATAAATTTATTTCTAAAAAGATGAGGGGAAAGCATGAGTCAAATCGGTTATGTGCGCTTAAGCGCACCGAAGATGGCAAAGGTTGGCGAGATTGTGCGAGCACGTGTTTTGGTCACACACCCGATGCAAGGCATCGAGCGAGATAAGAACGGTGTGGTTTTAAAAAAGAACTACCACTTTATAAATAAGGTCACTGCCTATTTTAACGACTTCGAAATTGCGAACATCCTTCCTACGCAATCGGTAAGCGAGAATCCATTCTTTTCGTTTGGATTCAGAGTGCCTGGGCCTGGAGTGATGAAAGTAATATTTGAGGACACGTTAGGAGGGAAATTTCAGGCCACTAGAGATATTGGTATTTACACGGAATGATATGCAATGACTGAACTGAGAAAGCGTACATTTTTTTCTCGTATGTCCTTTCAACGTGGTTCTATATTTCCAGGTATTGCTATCGCTGTTTGTTTGCTTGCGGGGGCTAGTGCGTTATCCGCGGAGCCGTTACGTTGGGTATCGGATATGGTGCCTGAAGCGGAAGGCAGAATCGTGATTCTTCCGGACGGCAAGAAGACACAACTTCGCTATCCCAAATGGGATGACACTGATTTCAGCGCATATCGTACACATGGTTATAGTGATCCGACTAAGAGCTTGCAGATTTCGAAGGCGGAACTGCCGCGCCATATCACAGGCGAGCCATCGAAGGGTAAAGCCATATGGGATAAGTCGCCTTGCATTAACTGTCATGCGGTACCCAGCAAGAATGCCGAAAGCTGGGCGGGGAGCATGGGGCCGAGTTTGTTTGGATATGGAAACAGAAAGGTCGATCCTGCCCATACATTCCAAATGATTTATGACCCCAGAGTCTTTTTCCCTAGCAGCATCATGCCTCCTTGGGGAGCATCCGGGCTTCTAAGTAAAGAGGAAATCGTCCATGTCGTTGCGTATCTTAATACGCTGAAAGCAGACACTGCGGAAACGATAACTCCAACTCAAAATCCGGAGATAAGAAAAGTGCCGCCGAGATATTTTGGCGACAACCTGGATCCGACGATAAATCCCGCCGCACTTTATGCGGAAACGGCGTCGGACCTATGGCATGCGGCGGGACCTAAACAGAAATCTTGCCAAACTTGTCATAGCGGCTCGATAGCGAACGCAATGAATGGAGTAGCGCTCAGGTTTCCAAAGTATGCAAAAAGCTATCAGCGTGTTGTCAGTCTGGAAGATTTTTTATCAGTGCATGCTCCTGCCACCACCGGCAAAAATATGCCGATTGGAGGAAACGATAATCTTAATCTCACCATGCTTATAAAAATGGCGAGCAATGGACAAACCATTAACATCGATCTTGATGATCCCGATAACAAGCAGGCCTGGGGGCGAGGCAAGGAAACCTTTTATAAACGAGTGGGGCAGCGAAACCACGCTTGTGCAGATTGTCACAGTGCCGAGCGAGTGAACGGTAAATGGCTGGGTGGAAAATATATCAGTCGTGCGGATGTGAAGGCAGGATTGACGAGTAGCTATCCCGCGTGGCGCACGAGCTTTGGAGAGAGTTGGAGTATCAGAAAGCGTATGCAGTGGTGCTTGTTGCCTCATGGTGCAAATTATTTGCCGGCCGATGCCCAGGAATATGCGGATCTCGAGCTCTATATGACTTCGTTTGAGAACGGCAAGAAAATGAATGTGCCGGGGTTAAAAGATTGAAGCAAATTGGGGGAGGGCTATGCGTATTTTTGTAAAAATTATTTCCTGCACCGCGGTTGCATTTTGTTTAACCACTTTTACCGCTCGTGCAGATAACTGTTCCGTTATCAATGCAATACCGCATGTCATCAGAGCTCCGGGAAATTATTGCGTGGCTTCTGACTTGGAAGCAAGCCTTACAGGTGGGAAGGCTATTAGTATCGCTAGCGATAATGTCACTCTTGATCTGCAGGGGCATGCGGTTAAATCGCGCTTGGATAGCGGTGATGACGATGGGGTAGGAATCTATGCATTCGGAAAAATGAATGTTGTGGTAAAAAACGGCAGTGTTATTGGGTTCAAGTACGGTATTTGGCTAAATGATGATGTACCGTATAAACGATCTCATGACAATATCGTCGAAAATATAACGGTGGATGCTAGTGGTCAGATTGGCATATGGATCCTCGGTGCCAACAATATTGTTCGCAATAATCATGTGAGCCATAGTGGAAAATCGGCGCTCAATACTGAGACAGTTTACGGCATTCTCTCATCTGGAAATGTCGTACATATTCATAACAACGACGTTTCTGAAATGCGTCATGCTGCAGGTTCGACTGCTAATTCGATTGCTATTCGCGAATCGAAAGATGCATTCGTTGAAAATAACCGGTTGACTAATATTACCAATGGCGATGGCATGTCGTTCGGTATCAACGTATCTCAATCAAATAACGTCTCCATTAACAGCAATGTTATTGCTGGCATGACCCACGGCGTATTTTTCGATAAAACTAGTGACGGAAAATATGTAGGTAATGTAACTACTGAGATGATGGTGCGGGCGTATACCGGCGGTCAGAATGGCGACGTCAAATGACGATAAGGCAATGGCTTCGCTGAAAGAAAAAGTGGTTAGTGTATAGCGGCATATTGGATGTGCCGGCATGCGGCACGATGTTCGCGAACATAAACCAGGCCGCGTAAAACAAAACTTGTGCGCGCATTTAATAAATAAACCGCTAGTTAACTCAGCATCGTTTCATACCCAGATAAATCTAAATACCGAGGAGATATTCAAGATGGCGCTATCCAATCAGGAGATAAAACGATACAGCCGGCATTTAATCATGCCTGAGGTCGGTATCGCTGGCCAAGAAAAGCTGAAGCGTGCAAGTGTCTTATGCGTCGGTACCGGCGGACTCGGTTCGCCGCTGGCTCTGTATCTAGCGGCTGCGGGAGTGGGGCGCATCGGTCTTGTAGATAGCGATGTTGTCGACTTTAGCAATTTGCAACGTCAAATTATTCATCACACTTCTGATGTCGGGCGGCCAAAGATTCTTTCCGCCTGTGAAAAGCTTCGCGATTTAAATCCGGAAATAGAAATTGTCACCCATGATGTAATGCTATCGGCCGACAATGCGCTTGAAATTTGTGCCCAATATGACATCGTTGCCGATGGGACCGATAATTTTCCAACCCGTTATTTGACGAACGACGCATGCGTCATTCTGGGCAAGCCGAACGTGCATGCCAGTATTTTCAGATTCGAGGGACAGGCTTCGGTTTTCTTTGCAAAGGAAGGGCCTTGCTATCGTTGCTTGTATCCTGAACCTCCACCTCCTGGAGAAATTCCGAGCTGTGCCGAAGGCGGCGTTCTTGGCATTTTGCCTGGCCTTCTCGGCGTTGTTCAAGCAACCGAAGTTATCAAGCTGATCGTTGGTATCGGCACTCCTCTGATTGGTCGCTTGTTAATGGTCGATGCGTTAGATATGAGAACGCGTGAGCTCAAACTAACCAAAGATCCGGCGTGCCCGATCTGTAGCGCATCTCGCACAATCGATCGCTTGATGGACTACGAAGTATTTTGTGGTCTCGGCGATAAGATGCTTGTGCAGAATGCTGAAATTGCAGCGGGCGATGTGGCAAACCTCCTAAAAGAACATTCGCAGCGAGTAACCTTATTGGATGTGCGAGATCCGCACGAATGGGACATTTGCCGTATTGACGGCGCGAAACATATTCCCTTGGGAAGCTTACCCGAGCGTCTACATGAGCTCGATACGGCCGATGAGATTGTTGTTTATTGCTTAATGGGTGGGCGTAGTCGGAAGGCAATCAATATCCTATATGAAGCCGGCTTTCGGAAATTACGAAACTTAAGCGGTGGCATTCGTTCTTGGGCTAGCAATGTAGATCAGTCGATGCCTATCTACTGAAGTGAATAAGCGTTGGGTATGTAATAAGACATGTGATTCTTAGCGCGGATAACAAAATGATTTTGGCAGCATTGTGTTTTCTTGCCGTATTAGTTGTTCGGCTTGCATTAATTAGCCTTGCAAGAGCCGCAGCTCATCGCTTCGTTACATGCGCTTAAAAAACAGAAAAAAGGGTAACGTAATTATGAATAGCATTCGTCGTGCGATATTGGCGGCCAGTTTTTTGGTATTTGGCTGCCTGTCTTTTAATAGCCAAGCAGAACAAGTATTGGTCGTTTCCGCTGCAGCCAGTCTCAAGGATGTTTTTAACGAAGCAGGGAAGATATTCGAGCAGGAGAATCCTGGAACAAAGGTGGCCTTTAATTTTTCAGGTAGTAGCCAGCTCGCGGGCCAAATCGACCAGGGCGCACCTGTCGATGTATTCGTTTCGGCAGACATGTCGCATATAAATCGATTGGCGGGAAAAGGTTTGATCGCCGAGAGTTCAATAGTGGCGCAAAACAAACTTGCCATAATCGTCTCAAAAGTCTCTCCGGAAAAAATAGAAACCTTGGAAGACCTTTCAAAAAAAGGCTTGCGGTTGATCATGGCTGCTAAACAAGTTCCAGTGGCTGTATATGCGCTTCAGTTCCTAAAAAAGGTCGATCAAGCGGGAATATATGGCGCCGACTTTAGCTCGAAAGTTCTTCGCAATACGATTTCGGAAGAGCCTGATGTGAGAATGGTCGCGATGAAGGTTGCCATGGGTGAAGGCGATGTCGGGATCGTTTATGTTTCAGATGTAACCGGCGATATCAAAAACAAAATTAAAACGATTGCCATTGCGGATCAATTTAACGTGATCGCCGACTATGGCATCGCGATTGTAAAAGGTACTTCCCATCCGGCGGCGGCAAAAGCATTTTATGGGTTTATACGATCTGCTCGTGGTCAAGCACTCTTAGCAAAAGGCGGACTTTTGCCGGCAGCTTCAAAATAACATTTAAAGAGTCATACCTAATATGAGTCTGTTGAATATTCCTATCCGGATTTCTCCGCGACGTAAACGTCATGCATCGGGAATCGGGTTAACTAGGCGGATGGTGGAACCGCTTTTCTTATTGAGAAGCGGCGGTTGGCTCATCGCCGTAATAACGATTCTGTTTTTGGTTGTGCCGATTGTGTCTCTTAGCATTTGGCCTACGGCACAAGAGTTTGTCGAAGCGACAAATAGTCCCATCCTTTGGGCTGCGCTGAAAATCAGCTTTATCACTTCCATTGTTTCGACCGGCTTAGTCATTTTTTTGGGCGGTGTTCTCGCATATATCCTGGCCCGGTATGAGTTCAGAGGGAAAATGGTTGTTGATACCTTTGTCGATTTGCCTATGGTGTTACCGCCGATGGTTGCCGGTTTGGCATTGCTCATGATCTTTGGCCGTAATGGTGCTCTTGGGGCATGGTTATCGGCGCGAGGAATTACGATAACTTTTACGATAAGCGCCGTTGTGATGGCTCAAGTTTTTGTGGCTTTGCCATTCTTCGTTCGTGCGGCGCGCGCTGGTTTTGAAAGCGTTGATCGGCGGTTGGAAACGGCGTCCTTGCTGTTGGGCGCATCGAAGCTTCGCACTTTTTTTACGGTTACTGTGCCTTTGGTTTGGCCGA
>Ga0157374_10000157_pt1 | contig 62752 bp, 55 predicted proteins | sample M25metaG_FD_115308 | JGI IMG/M metagenome (GOLD analysis project Ga0157374, IMG submission 115308) | Miscanthus rhizosphere microbial communities from Kellogg Biological Station, Michigan, USA - M2-5 metaG | ecosystem: Host-associated > Plants > Roots > Rhizosphere > Soil | place: USA: Michigan...
ACCAAGGGCCTGGAGTTGGCGAAAGTTGCCCGGAGGAATGGGCAGGAGTTCGATTGTGCAACCTGGCTGCACAAAGCGCGCTCTCTACCGAAGGAAGAGTTTAAGCGGGAGGTGGAGAGGGAACTGACGGGGCGGGAATCGGAACCGTGGGAGATTATCTACTTCAAGCTGTACAAGACCCAGATTCCGGTGGTCGAGCAGGCTATCGAGACGGCGGCTCTGTTGCTGGGAACGGACAAGTCACGAGGCTACTGCCTGGAAATGATCTGTGCGGACTTCCTGGCCGGCGCGAACCTCGATAACGAGGACCCGACGGCGCTCCTGCAATCCGTGTCACGGTTCTTCAAGTTCCTGCCGGGCGATCAACGGCAGGCATTTCTGCACGAAGTGACCGCGAAGGCATCGTGAACCGAATCCGACCCAAGAGATCACGCCTGCGGCTCGATCCTGGTTTGTACGAGCGACTCCGAGGTCAGGTGTTACGCCGCGACGGCTGGAGGTGTCAAAGTTGCGGGACCAGATCGAATTTGGAAGTTCACCACAAGGAGTTTCGTAGCCGAGGAGGAGACGATGCCGAGGAGAACTTGATCACTCTCTGTGCTGGATGCCATAGGCTGCTGCACCGGTACCGTTGCCAGTGAGCGAAGTAGGAATTCTAGTCTCGGTCGACAGCGACTGTGTCAAAGGCTCGGAACGCACGGCCTGCCGTTATTGTTTCAGGCTTTTGTAAGCCTTGGCAGGTGATAGTCAATGCGGACTTCTTCCGTCCCGTAGTTCTCTCCCGGAGCATCCCGAATGAAACTCCTCGGGGAAGGCTACTCAATATCCGAAGGTGAGATCGCCTTTCAGTGGTACCCCCAGCATATCGGGTTACAAACCCGATGGTCCATTCAGACAGCGACTGGCCCGCATCGTCAGCGTGGATCAATATCATGACTACACGTGATCCAACTCCGAGGGACTTGATAGTGCCGATGCCATTACAGCAGATCTAAGATCGCGGGCGGACCTACTTGTTTGAGCTGCTGGTCGTTCGTGGCACAGATTCTAAGAGGAATCGCAGACTCTTTCTCGAACCACCAAAATTAGTACCGGAGCCTGTCACCCATGGTTCTCTGGTCTGCCCGACGGCCAAACGCTGTTGAACACTGGCCCGACGACCGAGCGTATCTCATCGATCAGAACAGGATCGGTCTTCACGTCAAGCAACTTCAAGTTCGCCTTGACCTGCGCCTCGCTGCCAATGCCCACCAGAGTACTGGAGACATAAAGGATGGTCGAGACAAAAACGAATGGCTACATCGGAAATATCTACTCCGCGCTCGCGGCATAATTGAACCACTTTACGCGCGGCATCGTGAACCGTCGCCGGGGCCGGATGCCAGGCCGGAGCGCCATCCTGAGTGAGGATGCCCATGTGCAGCCCTGCCGCATTGATCAAGCCGATGCCGTGCTTTTTGGCGAAAGGTGTGAGCACATCATCCATGTCGGTGATCATCAGGTTGTAGCGGCTGTAGCTGAGGATGGTATCAACCGGCACTGCTTCTGCAATGCGAACCAGCGTCTTCAACGGATATCCCGTGACGCCGATATATCGAACCTTGCCCTGCTCCTGCAACTTGCGCATCGCGGGGACGGTCTCATGAATGACCTGCTCCACGTCGCCGAACTCGACATCATGTGCCTGAAACAAATCGATGCGGTCGGTGCGCAGACGGTGCAACGATTCGTCCACGCTGGACGTGACCCGCGCCGTCGAGAAATCAAAAGCATCCAGACCGTAGCGGCCACACTTGGTGGCCAGCACCACTTTATCCCGCCAGCCCGCCAAGGCTTGCCCTAATCGTTCCTCCGACAGCGTCAACCCGTAGTAGGGAGAGGAATCGAAAAAATTTATTCCACTTTCGATCGCGAAGTGGACTGCACGTTCCCCTCGGACTCTTCCGTGGTCCCGTAAACATTTCCCAACGGAGCGGTCCCAAATCCCGAGAACTTAGAAAAGGCTTTTCCCGACCCCCACTAAGGAAAGGCACAGACTACCTTTCAGCCGTATTGTTCACACTGCCGACGGTGTATGGGGGATATGCGGCCTCCCGACTTTCTGCTCACGTTTGGCCCGACCAAGTGGCAAACTACGAGAAGGTTTTTTGCGATGTAGTAAACCGTGCGAGTCAGAGCTCCAAAGAAATCAGGCAAGAATACCGATTTAGCGAAAATCACACCGTTGCCCTTGAAAAAAGGGTCTCTCACTGCAAGAGACTCTTGAAAGTTGCCTCATACCTGTTAGGACATGTCGCTGGGCTGGATGACGTTGTATTCAATCAATGCGCGCCAAGAGCCCAGCGAGCTCTTGAGGACAACCCCCAATTTTGCGACACTTTTGAAAGCCTTTCGAGCATCCTCAAAGACTTATGGTCCAACTACGGCCACTGGCCAGGTCCTGAAGTTTATGATCCTCTTAAAGAGCTCGCCGTTAAGTTTATTCATGATTCTGGGTTGGACGTGTCGTTGACTCCTGAAGGCGTGTGGGTGAAACCCGTAGACCCCTTCGAATTTTGTTTTTGATGCAGACCGTGGGTAAGGCTACGAGCGACGTAGGCAGCTACGAAATTGGGATCACTCGTGATTTGCCGCGAAATCCTTAACGAAAGCGATTCAGTTTGAAATCGCCCTTGAGCGACGGACATTTCTACGCAAGGACAGCCGTACAAAACCAGATTGTCGCTGCACAACTGCATCTCCTGCTCAAATCTGAATTCAAAAACTCGAACCTTTCCTGATGTTCTTATAATGAAACGTGAGAAACCATGGGTTGTGATTGAATTGAAGGAGAGAGGCAACGTCAAGCAGCTCGCTGCTCAAGAGGAACGTGAAAAGATTTCACCGTCAACGGATTGCGTTGCAGGCGAAGAGAGGTATTCTCCTTTGGGGCCGCGAAGTCTGCGATGCTTGCCCCACCGTCCAACGTAGATCAGATAGCGGATTCCCGATTTTACGAAGTGCCAGATACGTTGGAGCGAGAAGGAATGGCAACAGAAAAAATTAGGGAATTTGAGCGGCGTTTCCGCCAGAAGGCGAAATGCGTATGTTCATAAGACCTTCTGAAAGCGTTGTCACTAACACTATCCAACACAAAATTATTCCATCACGTCTTTCGTGTCCTTCGTGTCCTTTTGTTTTCAGCTCGCGGGGAGTTGGTTTTGCAGCATTTATGAAAATCCCCGATGGCCATTAGATTTCCAGTTGGTGAACTTTAGCAGAAGCAATTGTCCAAACTCTAAGGCGATTACTAGACCGATTCGGGCATGCTCACGTTCTGGCACGCCAGGGTGAGATCCTGCAGAGAGACTGCCCCAGGCCGAGTCAAATGATGCTTTTTCGCGCTGGTTGTGGTAAAGGTAGGCACTGAGCCACGTCTTTGGCAACGAACAGGTCGGGCCAGCCGTCGTTGTCGTAGTCGCCGGCACCCACGGACAGGTTCTTGCCCTCAGGCTGGTAGATTTTGGCTTTGACGGTGACGTTGGTGAAAGTCCCGTCAGCGGCCCGCAATATGGTAAAAAGTTAGACGGGGGCAGAGAAGTTTGAATCTGCTACTCCACTATCGCTTGGTCTACAACCCGGCGATCAAACAGTTTGCATATATTGCGCTGCTATCGTCGTGTTTACGCAAAATATGAACTATTGATTCCCTTACAAGCGGGAAATTGAAATACGCCTTGAAAGCCAACCAGAACTCCTCTACCAGATCAAGGCGGCGCAAGAAGCCGTCCGTGAGCTAATCAAACAACGCCCTAACAACAACTAGGAGTATTATGAACCCCTCCCCCATAGCAGTACAGATTGTAGCCCTTGCATTATCTTGTGGTTTGGCCGTAGCGCAATCAACACACACCTACAGCACGAATTTCCCTGCAACAGAAAACCCAATATCCGAAGGTGGATTGTGGGTGAACGGCGGGACGGACGCGCTGGACTGGACGGATATGCGAACCACTTCTGGGTTTGCATTCGGTACGCAGTCAGGAACCAATCCAGCGCAGTTTGATGATTCCATCGCTGTACTTACCGGCGCATGGGACAGCGATCAAACGGCACAAGCGACGATCAAGATCGGGACTCCCATCACGGCTGGCGCACCTTGCTATCAAGAATCAGAAATTCTGTTGCGGGCGAACCTGTCGGCACACAGCGCAAAACTCTACGAAGTAAACGTTGGCCAGCGCAATGACAGCAGATCGTATATCAACATCGTTCGCTGGAACGGACCGCTTGGTAGTTACACCACGCTGCTGAACGTTCAAGGGACGGCATATGGCGTCAATACCGGCGACGTAGTCAAGGCAAGCATCGTCGGCAGCACCATTACTGCCTACATCAACGGCGTGCAGAAAGCGCAAGTCGTCGACACAAGCTATGCCAGTGGCAATCCCGGTATGGGGATGTACCTGCAAGACCCATCGTTATGCGGCAGCGGCATAAGCAATTTCGGTTTCTCCAACTATGCTGCGGCGTCTTCGTCATCGGCACCGCCGCCAACCCCACAGCCATGCATCAAGAAGCACGGTCACTGCCCTAAGTAAAACACTCTTACCATGGCCGCGTTAATTAACATGGCCGTGGTAATACAAACTCAAAGGAGAAGTCATGAACGTTAGAGAATTACAACTAAACAGCGCGTGTGACGAAGCGATACCGACGTGACCGACAAGGCCGGAGTCGCCGGCACCGAGTCAGGGGACATTTCATTCGGGCGCTACCTTCTTTGATTTTGATCGCGATGGCAGGCTCGATCTATACGTCGGCAGCTACGTCAACATGGGTGACCGCCGTTACTGCAATCTCGGGGGAGTGCAAAGCAGCTGCCCGCCCAGCGTCTTACCGCGGCAGCGCTGACGCGCTCTCGAAATACCATTGCACCCATTCGGTATGGCCTTCTTCAAGTGCTTTAAGCAGCACTTCATCGGTGGGCGCTTCCGGCCGTTTGAAGTTTTGACGAAACCTCGGTTTGTCGAGCCGGGGGCGATATCTCTGTGAAGTGCGGGCAGGGCAGTATTGGCGGCTGGAGAAACTGAAGTCCTTTGACGAATTTCTAACGAGGCGGTTTCCGGAGTCGAGGCGGAAGGCGTACTACCTGATGTCGATTCATGAGCACCTGCCGCCGCAGGCCAGAAGGGAACTGAAGGACGTGGGATGGACGAAGGGGTTGGAGCTTGCGAAAGTTGCCAGGAGGGATGGGCAGGAGTTCGATTGTGTAACCTGGCTGCACAAAGCGCGTTCACTGCCGAAGGAAGGAGTTCAAACGCGAGGTCGAGAGGGAATTGACCGGGCGGGAATCGGAACCGTGGGAGATTATCTACTTCAAGCTGTACAAGACGCAGATTCCGGTGGTCGAGCAGGCCATCGAGACGGCAGCATTGATGCTGGGAACGTTTTCGAGGTTCGCTCCTGCCAAGAAGTCCGCGCAGATCATCTCCAGGCAGTAGCCGCGTGACTTGTCCCGACGACCAACCGTGCTACTGCAGTCCATTTCGAGGTTCTTCAAGTTCTTGCCTGGCGACCAAAGGCAGGCTTTTCTGCACGAAGTGACCGCGAAGGCTTCGTGAACCGGATTCGCCCCAAGCAACCGCGCCTCAGGATGGATCGGAAATCTTATGACCAACTGAGAAAACAGGTACTGCAACGCGATGGCTGGAAATGCCAGGTTTGCGGTTCCAGACAAAACCTTCAGGTCCATCCCCAGCAGCTACGCAGCCAGCAGCGAGATGATGACGACTCGAACCTGATCACCCTATGCGCCGAGTGTCATCAAAAACTTCACGGTGCTTAGTAGAGATAAGAGCGGCTGACCTTTTCCATCTCCCTTGCCAACGCGGTTGCCCGCCTTTCTCCGATGGCTATTCTGCATCAGGCCAATGAGCTCGGGGTCTTAGGTCTGGAGCTAGGGACTACGTTTAGTCGAATCGATCTCCTCTACCAGAAACACCCGGAAGAAGAGTGCTGAGGCTCCTTGTCTAATCGCATCATCAAGCGCATACTTATCACGGGCCATCAAGCACAACCGGGATATCCAGAGTTCCTTGAGTTGCAAACTCTCGTCGACCTGGCGAGTTGTTTATGGTTCGCGCCATTTCGTTACAATCCGGTGCCGCAAGCATCAAGGTGCTTGTAGCCGACAGCACACTGTTGACAGGCCGCCTCATCGCTGATGCGTTGAGAAAGTATCGAGGCCTGGCAATCACCAATGCGGATGCAAGCACTGTCATGCTTACCGCGGCCACTCTCAAACCAGATGTCACGATCATCAGCGAACGACTGCAGGGCAAGGCGGGTAAGGGCTTGGCAGTCCTCAGAGAGCTGCGAGTGGCCGTACCGAGCTCCCGCGCGGTGATGCTCCTCGATTCAGCCGAGAGCGACTTGGTGGTAGAAGCATTTCGGAGTGGGGCGCGAGGAGTTTTTTGCCGTTCTGACCCGCTCAAGTTGCTCATTCGCTGCGTTCGCAAGGTACACGATGGGCAGCTTTGGATCAGCGGTGCCCAGCTTGAGTTCCTGCTGAAAGCCTTGGCGCAAGCGCCGGCAACCCGGATCGTAGACACTGGGGGTACAAATTTGCTGTCTAAACGGGAGCAGGATGTGGTCCGCTGGCTGGCCGAGGCCAATACCAACAGCGAGATTGCTCGAAAGCTGAACCTTAGCGAGAACACAGTGAAAAACTATCTCTTTCATATCTTCAACAAGCTAGGGGTATCCAGTCGTGTGGAAGTCATAATCTACGCCGCAAGCCAAAGGTCTGGTGGACAGTCAATACAGAAGGATAAGACGATGGCCAAGAGACCAGAGAAGCGCGAGCGTCGGAGCTGATTGCAAGGTGAAAAACTATCTCTTCAATATCTTCCAAGCTATGAGAATCCAGTCGATGGAAGTGGTAATCTCCGCAGCAGTCCAAAGGGCTCGTGTACGGCTAATCAAACTCGAGGCGTTTACTGCCAAAGGCAATACCGGTTCCTGATTCCCAGGCTGCACGGGTCCGCTCTTCAAGCGCCCATCCGCACCTTCTTCCGCAAAAGTGGAACGCCAATTGCAACACTCGCCATTACAGGCATGAAATACTACGAGGGCATAAGTGATCCCAGTGGGGGAGCGGTGGAACAGCGAAGAGCTATTCGCTTCACCCTGCATGCTCGGGTTAATTACAGCTGGAAAGACCGATCGGGAAGGAACCAAGAGGGCGTCGGCCACACACGCGATATCAGTATTTTGGGTGTGTTTGTAGTCTGTTTGTCGCCCCCGTCGGTCGGGGCACCCGTTGGCCTCGAGATCCATCTTCCACCACTAGAACGCAACGCCCTGGAGCATCTGAGGTTGGAGGCCAAAGGCAAAGTGACTCGCGTGGCGCACAGCGATCAGGGCAGCGGCTTCGCGTCGACCAGTCGATTCGAACTGCACGAAATCGTGTTCTAAGGTTCAAGCTTCGCTCTCCACGATCTTGCACGATCCCCTTGAGCACATGCGCAAGATCTTGCGCAGTAGGGAAGCAAATTGAAATGACGCAAAAACCTGCGCCCACAACACCGTGCAGGTCTAAGCACCCACCTTCAGTGTCATCTCCGCGACCTGGTTCTGCTCGGATTCAGTACCTTGGTCTTTGCTCAAAACGTAGAGAACGAGTTCGATGCGGGTAGAAATGCCGAGTTTCTCATACACACGAAACAGATTGTTCTTTACTGTATGCCCGCTTAGCGAGAGTCTTTGCGCGACTTCACTGTTGGAGAGACCAGAGGCTACAAGCCGAGCGATCTCCTCCTCGCGCTTGCTCAATGATGCTATCTTTGTAAACATGGACGAAGGTCCCTGCATGAGCGTCTCAACAATTCGCTCCAACTGGGTGTTGTTGGCCCAGATCTGACCCTCGTACACGCACTTGATACACTTGTGCAGTTGGGTCGTCACCTCTGTTCGGCAGAAGACGCCGCGGGCGCCGTTGCGAAACGATTCGACCACAAGTTCTGATTGGTCGTCATCCAGCAGCATGATCACGCGCGGCCGCTTTTGCAACGTGCGCAATTCCCGCAACACCTGCACACCGGCGAACGCACCGTCCTGGAGCCGCGAGCTAATCACCGCGATGCCGGGCTGTAATTTAGAGATACCGAACATAGCCTCCGAGCGAGTGGTTGCAGAACCGACTACTCGAAAGTGGCTATGGCGCTGAATCGTGTCTGCAAGAAGTTGGGAGCCCATCTTGCTGGCATCTGCGACGACGACCGTAAGAGATTGGTGGTCTCCGTTGAACCCTGCCCGCACTGACATAACTGCACCATTGATAAGATTCGCACTAGTGGACGTATCTGGGGGGAGGTGGTTGGCCGAGGAAACACAAAGCAGTCTACGCGTACCGAGCCGGGAAAGCAAGCAGAATCAATAACTGACTTCGGCTTTTCCCTTCCCCTGTCAAGGCGGGTGGGCCCGCCGACGTTGCTGTGACTTGCTATTGTGGCCTGATCTTCCCTATCCCGTTTGGGTCATGTTGCCCCGGAGAAATCCGGCCAAGGCAAAGGTCGGCTCCGCTGGAGCCGGACCTGTAGTTTCTGAGTAGACCCGTCTCTGAGAGATTCCGAATCTTGCAGACAATTGCGAGGTTGCCTAATCTTGCACGCAGCATAGCCGTTCAAGGTAGTAACGAGAGCCTCCGAGCCAACCACTCAGCGAAAGGACGAGTCGTATTCGCGCGAAGGTGTTTAGGCGAGGGTGGCAAAGCATGTTTACTCAGAGTAATTGCCCGATGTGACTCGGAGGGTAGCGGTGTGAGTAGCAGCAACCAGATTCATGAGTCGTCAGCCGCAGAGCAGTGGGCTGCGAGATTTGGTGTTGAGCCGCAATGGTACGCAATCCACACCCGTTCCCAGCACGAAAAGTCGGTAGCCGCTCTTCTCCAGGACCAGGGCATTGCTACTTTTCTTCCTCTTGTGACGGAGGTACACCGCTGGAGTGACCGGCGAAAGCTTGTGCGGTTGCCGCTGTTTTCCTGCTACACCTTCGTGCATATGCCCTTTGTGCCTGAACTTTGGGCTAAAGTGCTGCGCGTAAGTGGCGTCCTCAGCTTCGTCGGAGTTCGGGGCCAAGGTGTGCCCATCCCGGAAAAGCAGATGGAGAGCATCCGAACCATTCTGGCGACTAACGCCCTGTGCACGCTCTGCCCATTTCTTAAAGTTGGTCAACACGTGCGAATTCGGGGAGGAGCCCTCGAAGGCATTGAGGGAATCCTGGTCGAGCGCAACGGGGATCGCACAGTGGTGATCTCCGTAGAACCGATTCAGCGGTCGATTGCTGTTCGGATCGACGATTACCAAGTAGAACCCATCTAGCTAGATATTTGTCCGGTTGTTGCCCCGGAAATATCCCACCTTCCTGTGAAAGCAATCTGAATACGAGTCGAGCTTAGAGGCATGATCTCCCCGCATGTCTTAGTGGTTGGTCGCGAATCCACAACTCTGCACTCCCTGAGCGCAATGCTGGCGGACAGCGCATGCCGTGCTGAAGAGTCGGTGCTCGGCGCGGAAGCACTTGTGAGGGTACACCGCGATCCCGCACCGGATCTCGTGCTCCTCGAACTCGGCGACGGGAATGGGAATGCTCTGCCCATCCTGCAGCAACTGCGTGCGATGCGGCCCGATCTGGCGATCGTGGTGCTCTCAGCTTCGGGTGATACAAGGGGAGTGGTGGAGGCGATTCGCCTGGGCGCGCAAGACTATCTGAGTGTCCCTCTGAAGGAAGCGGAATTGCAAAAGGTGCTCTTGCGTCTCTTGCCTGCAGCGGGATCGAGGAATTCAGACGAAACCATCGAACAATTGGATAGCGACGAATTTTTTGTGGCGGCCAGCTCGGACATGCACAAGATCAGAATCCAGTCCGAGCTGCTGGCGAACATCGACGTGCCGGTTCTGATTCTGGGTGAAAGTGGCACCGGGAAGGAAGTCACAGCACACCTCATCCACAAGTTATCGTTGCGATCGCAGCGCAGATTTCTGAAAGTCAACTGTGCTGCTTTGCCCGGCGAATTGCTGGAGAGCGAACTGTTCGGTTATGAACGCGGCGCTTTCACCGGAGCCATGCGCACCAAACCGGGCAAGTTCGAACTGGGCGACAGGGGGACCATTCTGTTGGATGAGGTGGCGGAGATGCCCGCCAATCTTCAGGCCAAGCTGCTGCACGTGCTGCAGGACAAGCAATTCTTCCGACTGGGTGGCGAAAACACCATCCAGGTTGACGTGCGCATCTTGGCCGCCACAAACGTAAATGTTCACCAGGCGATTGCAGAACGGAAGTTCCGTGAAGACCTCTACTATCGGTTAAGCGCCTTCACGATTACGCTGCCACCACTCCGGGAGCGGCAGGAGGAAATCCCCCTACTACTCCGGCATTTCATGGGCCGGATGGCGACCCAGTACTCCCGTCCGACCATCCGGTTGTCGCCAGCTCTGATCGAGGCTTGTTTGCGTTATCCGTGGCCGGGCAACTTGAGAGAACTGGAAAACTTTGTGAAACGCTACCTAGTCATGGGTGATGAGTCGACGGCAATAGCCGAACTTCGAGGCAACTGGCGACACAACCAAATTGCCGTGGATGCATTCTCAGGACCAACTGCGTCACACCTCGAGAGCGTTCCCGCTAATAGGGAGGCACAGGGAAATCGAGTGAAAGCGTCGCTGCGCGCGCTGAAAGACGAAACTGAGGTACATGCCATCACGCGGGCGCTTGAAGAAACTCGCTGGAACCGCAAACAGGCAGCCCGTCTGTTGAGCATCAGCTATCGCGGTCTGCTTTACAAAATCCGCCAGCACCGAATTACCCGCCCGAGCGGAACATGATGACGCAGTTCGGGGATAACAAGAAAGTTTTGACAAAAGAATTCAATGGCGAGGGAGGCGTATGCGTTGGCGTTTGCGGCAGCGTGCGAAGCGGAAACCGACTGGAACCGCAAGCACGCCGCGCGACCCCTGAGTCTGAGCTATCGCGGGTTGCTCTACAAGATTCGCCAGCATGGTATCACCCGTCTTCCCGGCGGCGAGACTATTCCCTACTTTCCCAACGGAAATCTCAACTAGAAGAAAGGAGACTATCCTCGTGTCCGAAACACTCACTGCACCACTGCAAAAAAATCATGAGCAGAATGGTAAGTACTCCAAATTTCGGATTATGGGCTGGGTAAATTTCGACGCTACCGACAAAACGCTTGCCGAGATTGCGGAAGGCATAGAGCAGGGTGGCGGATTTCTGACGCTGATGGAGGTCCTAGAAGTAGACGACGACCTTGCATCTATTGGCGATGAAGAAGCAAGGGGTTGCTTTGAGAACATAATCGCTGCCAGGAAAGTCCTGCATAACGTTCATGAACTTCCAAAGCAACTGATAGAGGAGCTTCGCTCGGCACTGAAAGCCGAGGAGAAAATTGCCCCCAAAAGGACCGTTAGCTCGATTGCATCGTCGGAAACGACGAATAAGAGCAAACTTCGGGTCTGGCCATGAGGCGGGCGGGTCGGTGAATGAGCGAGCGCCCGGAGGCAAATCCTTGTAGGCCAGCAAGCATTTCCTCCTCTACTCTTGGCCTTGGCATACCGCCTCTGTGGCTACAAAACTCATCAACCTAAAAATAGCCTGCCCACAAAGAGTAGTGATTAGTGACAAGGCCGCTAAATCTAACGGATCACCAGCCACGCGCAAAGGTGGTCCCAGAATCCGCTGATCGCTTCGAGCAGGCGCTGGTAAAGTGGTTCGGCCGGCACCGGGGCGTCTGGTCTGGAACAGCCACCGAATTGATTGCTGCGGTAGGAACCGACTTGTGGCGGCAGTCTCCGCATGCGCTTTATGCCCACATCGAGTCCCACAGGCAAGTCCTGCGTTCTTTGGGCGTGGATGTTTTACCGCGCCACGGATATCCGCGAATGGTATCGCTTAGGTCGTGCCAGGAAGAAAGACACATAAGTAAGACGCCCTCGGCCCAGCCGCAAATCGAGCGCACCTCTGATCCACCAGCAAATCCCAGCCCGGCAGCTGCTGCGCAGAACACTTACTCTGCCAATTCTGGCAAAGTAAGGCCGGAGGGAAACGAATCCCTTGGTCCAGACGCTCCGGTAGCTGAGCTTGGCATGGCCGAGCGCTTTGTAAATGACCGGGATGAGGATAACCCCGAAAAGCATGTTTTCGACAACAGCGCAGCAGCGCTTTTTGACATTGTAGAAATGCAGGGCCGGATCAATGAGCACGGCCTCGATCTTAAGTCAAGGATAGAGCTGGTCGCGGGCCGGACGCAGGAGATCGCCCAATGCATTGGAGTCGCTATCGGATTGCTGGATCAAGATAATCTCGTCTACTTTGCTCGCACAGGAATGGCCGTTGCAATGGCAGGAAACCAATCCCACACTAAACTTCTTCGCGCCTGCCTGACGACGGGTAAAGTGCTACGGTTCCCGGAGGCCCAGAAGAATGGACTTGTGGGCGCCACGTGTCGCCGAGAAGGAATCAGGTCTCTGGTTGTCGTTCCCATACTTCACAATCGGAAAGTTGCGGGGGGCATGCAACTCCTATTCAAAGAGATGCGCTCCTTATCAAACAGCGATGTCATGACTCTGGAACTCATTGCAGACGTAGTAAGCGAAGGTGTCGAGGGGATTGCTCAGGCCGAATCCAGGCATGCAGATGGAGTGGAAGGCGCAACTGAGGCAAAGGCCGTCGAAGGCCTCACTCCACAACTCGGACATTCATGGGACGAGAAAACCGGTCTGATCGGTCGCCACGAAGGTATCGGATCGCAAACATCCTGGAGGAGACCCGCTACTCCTGAGTCAAGTACACCAGGCACCATCTCTGAGTTAGCCACTCCGCCCTACTCACGGTGGATGGCTTGGATGAAGCGCAAAGGCGCGAGTCTGGTGTAACCGAAGCGGGCGGAAGTCACCTCTAGCTTGTACTGCGACCTCGTTAACGCTAGCTAGAATGCGAGTCGACGATGCGGCAAGGCACAGCACGATTCGTGATGAGAAGAAGGAGTCGAGGATATTGCACCCTCATCGCCGTGTTGATCAGCTTCGCTCTTTCCAGTTCCTTGTGGAGCCAGGCCGGCACCAGTGTCAAGCAGCCCGGCATTCCTGATTCACCCACCAAGGCCGAAAAGACGAGCATGGATGCCGACTTCTCAGCGGCATCAGCCGGGCCGCATAATGACAGTTTTATCATTGGGGCCGATGATGTGCTCGCGATCAATGTTTGGAAGGAACCCGAGGTTTCGCGATCGGTTCCGGTCCGCTCCGATGGGAAAATTTCTCTTCCGCTCGCTGGCGAAATACAGGCGGCCGGAGAAACTCCCCGGCAGCTGGAATTGGAGATTGCCAAGCGGCTACAGAGTTATATCTCCGAGCCGGAAGTCACCGTCATCGTTCAGCAGATCAACAGCCAGAAATTCAATATTCTGGGACAGGTGGTGAAGCCGGGTTCCTATCCCCTGGCAAATTCTCCGACGGTTCTCGATGCCATCGCTCTGGCAGGCGGCTTTCGTGACTTCGCGAAGAAGAAATCAATTTACGTCTTGCGGCAGAATGCCGGGGGCGGTCAGGTGCGCCTGCCCTTTAATTACAAAGACTTCGTCAAGGGCAAGAGCACAGAGCAGAACGTGAAGCTGCAGCCGCGAGACACGATCGTGGTGCCGTGATGAGAGGCCAGGTTTCTCAAGGTCTTGCGCTGTTGCTTTTCGTGGCCGCTACCCTGCCGGCGTGGGCTCAGGAGATTGGGTCGGCCTCGCCGGGCGCCAGCGAAACCCAGCCGAAAGACTCGGGTGCTGCACCGGCCGCGACCGGAGCCATAGAAAGCATAGAAGAAGACCAGATGGTCCCTCCCGTTCCGGTCAGCATTGAAGGATATTCTTTGTCCCTGGGGCCCGAGTCGGAACGTGCGAACTATCTGCGCGGCGGGCTGACCTTTTCCAGCACATACGACGACAACGTTTTAGCCAACACTGGCCGCCCTACCCCCGATGTCAGCTACTCCATATGGCCATGGATTTCGCTGAATCAGTCCCGGCCCCGTCTGAAATGGAGTTTTTCTTACAGCCCGGGCTTTACCTTCTATCAGAAGAACACAAACCTGAATGAGGCGGACCACGCTTTCGAGACAAAGCTCGAATACCGCCTGAGTCCGAATGTTACGCTGCGCCTGCGCGATGCATTTTCTAAAAGCTCAAACTTCTTCAACCAGTTTGAGCAAAACCCTGGCGGAGGTATTTCCTCCGTTGGCCTGCAAGGGCAGAATAATTCCGTGATTCCGCCGCTTGCCGAGCGCATCAGCAATGCCGGCGACGTGCAGCTTACTTATCAGGTCAGCCAATACGGAATGGTCGGAATGACCGGCTCGTGTTCCCAATTGCGCTACCCCGATCGCGCCCAGGCCGGGGGATTGCTTGATGCCGACGTCAAGGCCGGCGAGCTTTTCTACACTCACCGGGTTTCCAAACGTAACTATCTTGGCGCAACCTATCGCTATCAGGATCTGCGGGCGAGCCCCAGCTCGGTCGAAACTCAGACTCACAGTCTGGTTGTTTTCTACACCATCTATTTCCGACCAACTGTTTCCCTGTCGGTGTTCGCCGGGCCCGAGTTCGCCGAAACAGGCGCTCCACATGTCAAAGTACACCAAGACTTGTCACCGGCTGCCGGCGGCAGTTTTGGATGGCAAGGAAGGTATACCAGTCTTGCTGTCAGCGTCTCCCGCAGAGTCACCGACGGCGGCGGGTTGGGGAGCGCAGTTCGTGCCGAAGATGCTCGCGCCTCGTTGCGCCGTCAATTTACCAAGGCTCTGAATGCCGGGCTCGATGCAGGGTACGCATTGAATGATCTCTTGGTTCCCACCATCGAGTCCGGGGTCGGAGGGCACACACTTTTCGGAGCATTTTCCATCTTGCAGAGCCTGGGGCGCCGGTTCGATTTGGAACTTAGGTACACGCGACTGCACCAAAGCTACGGCGATCTGCCCGCCGACCGCAATCGCGTTTCCATATCTCTTTCCTACCGCTTCGAGAGAGCTCTAGGACGATAACCATGCCCGAAGACTATTTAGACTCTACCGAAGCATTCGACTGGCGCCACTACCTCGGTCTAATTCGCCGCCGTGCCTGGTATTTTCTTTTGCCTCTGTTCGCCGGGTGGCTGATCGTATGGGTCGTGAGCTGGCTGTTGCCTTCGGTATACCGCTCTGGAACGCTCATTCTGGTTGAGCAGCCATCAGTGCCGCAGCAATTTGTGGTTCCCAACGTGGCCGGCGATCTACAACAGCGGTTGCAAACGATCAGCCAGCAGATTCTCAGTCGAACCCGTCTGCTGCGTATCATCGACAATCTGAATCTATATCCTGAAGAACGGAAGCGTTTGGTGCACTCCGATGATCTTGTCGAACTCATGCAGAAAGATATCGAGATCGAGCTGGTGAGTAACAAACAAAATGAATTGACCTCGTTTAATATTTATTACTCTTCAAAGACACCAAGTACTGCCCAGCGGGTCACAAGTGAACTAAGTAATCTCTTCATCAGCGAGAATCTGGAGGCGCGGCAGCAGCAGTCGCAGAATACTACTGAATTCCTGGCCAGCCGGCTCGAAGAAGCTAGAAAGACCCTCAGCCAACAAGAAGAAAAGGTTCGAGAGTTTAAAGACAAACATTTAGGAGAGCTGCCGGGGCAACTGCAGAGTAATCTTCAAATCCTTGTAGGAATGCAGGCTCAGAGACAGACCGAAGAGGACAACCTAAACCGCGCCAAGCAACAGAACGTCTACCTGGAGTCTTTGGTAAGTCAATATCGAACAATTCAGAAATCAACGAAGACCGGGCAGGACACACCGGTTGGACGACCTGATCAAGAATTGGACAAGCTAAGAGCCCAGCTCGCTGATCTAAGCTCCCACTACACAGCCCGCCATCCGGACGTCCGCAAGGTAAAGGAGCAAATCGCCGAGATCGAGCGGATAAAACATCAGAACGAGGCGGACCCGGCAAGCAAGGCACCCGATTCTCAGGTCGATAGTTCGAGTAACTCCCCGAAAACGTATGGGGACGTGCGGGACATATCTCCTCTGCTCGAATTGCAGAGCCAATTGAAGGCCAATCAAATCGAGATCGCGAACCGCCAAAGGTCCATTCAGGACCTACAGGCGAAAATTGGCGAATACCAGGCTCGTCTGAACCAGGCGCCGGTGCGCGAGCAAGAGTTTAGCGAACTTAATCGCGGCTACGATCAATCTCGAGCCGATTACGACTCGCTCCTGAAAAAAAAGAACGACTCGGAGCTCGCCACTAGCCTCGAACTTCGTCAACAGGGCGAACATTTTCAGGTCGTCGATCCGCCCGGACTGCCGGTGAAACCTTACTCTCCCAATCGCCTGAAGCTATCGGCTATCGGCCTGGTCGTCGGCATCATCCTGGGTGCCACGCTAACCGCGGGGAAAGAATTGATGGATGACCGAATTTACAGCGATAAGGAGTTCCAGAAGCTGGCGCCCGTGACCGTTGTCGCTGAAATCCCGAAGATCGTAATTCCTGAAGAAGAAAGGACACAACTATGGAAAGATCGGTTGTTATGGGCAACGGCGGGCTTTGTTGTTGTCTCAATTCTGGCAGGATCCGCCTTAAGCTACTTGCGGGGATAACTAGTGTACAAAACTTTCTACGGACTCCGACACGATCCATTCGAGATCACTCCCGATCCGTCGTTTTTGTTTGGCACCGAGAGACACAACGAGGCGCTCGCTACGCTCTACTACGGGGTTCGGCGTCGCAAAGGCTTTGTGGTGATGACTGGTGAGGTTGGCACCGGAAAAACGCTGTTAGTTCGTTGTCTGTTGCAGTTGCTGAAAGGTAGTAACGTCACTTATGCCTATGTGTTCAACAGCCGCTTGTCATCGGTTGAGTTTCTGCAGTATGTAGCTGGGGACCTGGGGCTCGCCACATCGGGCAAGACTAAGGGCGAACTTCTGCTGGAACTAGGAACTTATCTTGTCAGCCGTCATCAGAAGAACCTCACAACCGTGCTCGTGGCGGATGAAGCCCATCACCTTTCAGCGGACGTTCTCGAAGAGATCCGGCTTCTGACCAATCTGGAGACGGCACACGACAAATTGCTGCAGATTTTGCTCGTAGGGCAGCCCGAGCTGGATGAAAAACTGGACTCAGTGGAACTGCGGCAATTGAAGCAAAGAGTTGCTCTGCGCTCCCAACTTCTGCCGCTGAATCTAGAAGAAACACGCGGATACATACAACGCCGGCTGCACATCGCGGGAGCAAAATCTGCCGCTGTCCTGTTTCCCGATGACACCGTGGCTACAATCTACCGTCATTCCCTGGGCATTCCCCGCGTAATCAACACCGTGTGCGAAAACGCCTTGATTAGTGCGTACGCTCGGCAACTCAGAACCGTGCCTCCGGACGTTATCGAGGAAGTAGCTGCTGACCTCCGCCTCAATGTCGCCCACACGCCTCGGACGCAACCGATCACGAACATTGACGATAACTCCGAAGTTTGGCATGCCGTCAAGACGATACTTCAATTCCACGGTCAACTACAAGAAATGCGATCCAGAGAAGCAGAATCGTTGCTTACCACCGCACCCGGAGCCGGGAAGCATGAGCCGCTTATTTGAAGCCTTACAGAGGTCCGAGCCCGAGACCTTCGGGTTCGACTTCACCCTGCCAGAACCGCCGGTCAGTGAACTACTGGCAGCGGAAGCTGGAACGTTGAAGCCAACGGAACCTGAAGTGCCGAATTCAGCAGAAACTCAAATGCCGGAGTTCGGACAGTTTCCTTCCCTGCCTGTCTTATTGCCGCCGGGCAGTCGGCTCGTCTCTTTGTCGGGAAGGGAGGAGAGCAGCCTGGGGGCGGAAAAGTTCCGCTTTCTGGCGGTTCGCTTGAGACAAATCCGCCGCGGTCGAGATTTCAAGAAATTGTTGATTACCAGCACAATTCCTGGTGAGGGCAAGAGCACGGTTTCCGCGAATCTTGCCGTCGCGCTGGCACACAGGAAGCAGCAAACAATTCTACTGGTAGACGGCGACCTGCGACGCCCCGTTTTGGCGCACGAGTTCGGTCTAGGAGATCAAGCTGGGCTGAGTGAATGCTTGCGCGGCGAACCTCGGCCGATCACAAATATCTACCGCCTCGAATCAGCGGGACTGTGGTTTTTGCCCGCCGGCCACCCACCGGCGAATCCGTTGGATTTGATCCAGTCTGGGCGGCTTTCGGATCTGCTCGATCAACTGACGGCCTGGTTCGACTGGATCGTAATCGACACTCCTCCAGTTTTGCCCCTCGCGGACACGAGCGTTTGGACCCGGCTTGTGGATGGCGTTCTGCTCGTGGCCCGGGAAGGAACAACTGAGAAGCAGCAACTGCAGCGGGGGTTAGAAGCTCTGGACCAGTCCAAATTGCTGGGAATGGTGTGGAACAGCTGCAGCAACGCAGACCACAGCAGCTACTACCATCGGTACGCTTCGGTTGCGCCGCCGCCACAAGACAAGGTCAAAGCAGAATAGTTTTCGCTTGGCATCGTAATTCGGTTTCTATTGTCCGCGCTATCCTCGTCTTTCTTTCCCCAAAAATGCGATACAGCTCAAGGCTACTGTTCCGCTTCAGACAAGCAATGGAGCAAAGCCAGGGGAGGTATTTGTGAATTTGCACCGGTCCGGTAACCTCACGACTCTTCCACTTCTGACAAAACGGCCCTCATCCGGGCCACAAAGCATTGCGCTCAACGAAGAATCGTTTCACAGAATGATTGCTCTCGAAAGAAAGAGAACAGAGCGCTCGCGAAATCCGTTTTTACTTATGTTGTTGGAAACCAGCGATAGTTTGGAATCCGATGACCATGAAAACCTGCTCAGCAAAGCCCTGTCCATACTCTCAGATTCGATGCGAGAAACTGACGTAAGCGGTTGGTACAAAGGCAGATCTGTAGTTGGGGTGATGTTCACGCAAGTCGGCAGCGAGGTTCGAACTGCCACGGTGAACATGATGTTGGCAAGGGTGAGCGCCACTTTACGCACTGTGTTGGGCGCTGAGCAATTCAGCCAGGTCAGCATTTCATTTCACCTGTTTCCGGAATCGGACCATGAAGTGTCAGACAGCAATCCTGCGCTGTACCCCGATCTGTTGAGGCGCCATCAGGCAAGAAAATTCTCCAGCGCGGTCAAGAGAATGATGGACGTTGCGGGCAGCGCATTGGCACTGGCGGCTTTCACTCCCCTGTTCCTCGTGATCGCGGTCGCGATCAAGCTGTCCTCCGCGGGGCCCGTGTTCTTTCGGCAGCAACGGATAGGGCAATACGGCGTGCCATTTGTTTTCCTGAAATTCCGTTCGATGTACGCCAACAACGACTCCAGCGTCCACAAGAAGTACATCGAAGAATTGATTCGAGGTCAGGCCGAGCGCAAACTATCGAATGGGGGTCAAGGCATCTACAAGCTGACCTCTGACGCCCGCATCACGCCCGTGGGCAGTGTGTTGCGCAGGACCAGTTTGGATGAGCTTCCGCAATTCCTCAACGTTTTGAGAGGGCAGATGTCACTGGTTGGACCGCGGCCACCGATTGCCTACGAAGTGAAAGCTTACGACATCTGGCATAGGAGCCGCTTGTACGAAGCCAAGCCGGGAATTACCGGCCTTTGGCAGGTTACCGGTCGCAGCCGTGTCAAATTCGATGACATGGTCCGTCTGGACTTCCAATATGCGCGGACGTGGTCGCTCTGGCTAGACCTTAAGATTCTCATGCAAACACCTAGGGCGGTAGTTCTCGGCGAAGGCGCATACTAAGCTAGATTTTTGTCCTTTCTTGTTTGCTGGAAGTATTCTCTTCCATCCATATCTCTTCCTTCCGTTATCGCTGGACACTCACACAATGTGGAGCTAGAACATTCGTGAATTCCATACTTAAGTGTGGCGTAATCGGGTTTGGCTACTGGGGTCCTAACGTTGTTAGGAATCTCGACAGCCTTGAAGGTGTCGAGGTGCTGGCCGTGGCGGACGAGAGTCCTGCGGCACGACGGCGGGTCCAAAAATTCTATCCGGGCATCCAGGTCACGGCCGATAGTTCAGAGGTGATGTCCTCCAAGGACATCGACGCTATCGCAGTAGTAACTCCAGTCTGGACTCACTACGACCTAGCCAAAGCTGCACTGAAAAATGGAAAGCATATTTTCGTCGAGAAGCCATTTACCAACTGCGTGTCCCAGGCTGAGGAACTCATTGAGCTGGCCGCACTTAAAAATCTGACAATCATGGTAGATCACACCTTCTTGTTCACCGGCGCGGTGAAAAAGATTGGGCAACTGCTGGAGGAAGGTGAGCTCGGTAAGATCTATTATTACGACTCCACACGCGTGAACCTGGGGCTATTCCAGCATGATATAAACGTAATTTGGGACCTTGCTCCACACGACCTATCAATCATCGATCACTTGATCAAGGAAACTCCTGAGGCGGTATCTGCAACTGGAGAGACCCATCTCAACGGTTTCGAGGACGTCGCATTCATTACCCTCTACTTGCCCAACAAGATTATTGCCCACATCAACGTCAACTGGCTGTCCCCGGTTAAGGTTCGCACCACGCTGATTGGCGGAGAAAGAAAAATGCTGGTGTGGAACGATCTCGACGCTGATGAAACGATCAAAGTCTACGACAAGGGTGTAGACATTAGTAGTCGAGAAGGTCGTTATAACCTGTTGGTGAACTATCGTTCAGGCGATATGTGGGCGCCGCAAGTAGAGCAGGTTGAGGCGCTTCGCGGGGAATTGGCCTACTTCGTCGATTGTATTCGACAGGATCAAACACCGTTTAATGACGGCATGGCTGGCTTACGGGTAGTCAAAATGCTGGAAGCTGCCTCCGAATCCCTCCGTAGTCGGGGAGCACTAGTTTATCTCTAATGCCTTCTTACCCATTGCTTTCGACTGGCTTCGTCATCTCCCAAGCGAACAAAGCACGCGAAATGTCCGAAAATCTGTCTTCAACTTTTCTGGTGAAAAGGCGCGGTACGCGGGTACGGAGGCTTGGACAAGAGTTAGACCGATAGTATTGGTTGTGCCACCTCTCGTTGGGTCCCGATCGCCCGGTTAGCGATGGCTCTGACTAATGCCGGATGCACCGTCGAAGCCGTGTGCCCTTCGCCCATCCGCTCGGTAAAACGCTGTTTGGCTTCGTTTGCTGACACAAGAACTAATGCTCAATGTTAACCTTTGAAAATCAAGCCAGCTCCTCGCAGGCTTTTGGGCTGCCCATAGATGAGCATACGCACTAACAACAATTGGGAATCTGAAACAAAATGAATTCTAGCACTGCAACAACCTGCAAACTCAGCTTCGCAACAAGCCTCGCGCTGTCAGCGAATGCTGACCCTTGCGCGACGAGGGTTTATGAAATCAACCCCCTATGTGATCTGCGGTGGGAAGCCTTCATCAATGGCCATCCTCGATCTTCGGTGTTCCACAGTACAAAATGGCTCAGAGCGCTACAGACAACATACGGGTATGATCCGGTCGTTATTACGACTTGTCCAGCGGAAGTCCCTCTGGCTAATGGCATTGTATTTTGCCGGGTCAAGAGCTGGTTGACAGGCACACGATTCGTTTCCTTGCCGTTCTCCGATCATTGTGAACCATTGGTAAACAACTCAAATGAGCTGCATGATCTTCTATTGCACATGCGGCGACACGAGGATGCAGGTGAATGGAAGTACCTGGAGATCAGGCCAATCTCCTGGGAGCTCGGCAGTCAGACCGGACTCAGCAGAAGCCTTGTGTACAGTTATCACTCTTTGGACCTGCGTAAAAGCACGCAAGAGTTGTTTCACAACTTTCACAAGGATTGTGTCCAGAGAAAGATTCGGCGAGCCGAGCGCGAGAAACTGCATTACGAGGAAGGAACCTCGGAGCAGCTGCTTCAGAAGTTTTATGAGCTGCTGTTGATCACGCGGCGACGGCAGTGTTTACCGCCACAACCACTTTCCTGGTTCCGCCAACTTCTTGTGGCATTCGGCGAGGATCTGCAGATTCGAGTTGCGACTAAGGACGATTTACCCGTTGCTAGCATCCTCACGCTCTCCCGCAACAAGTCCATGGTCTACAAGTATGGTTGTAGCGATGCGCGGTTTCACAGGTTTGGCGGGATGGCTCTTTTGTTTTGGAACGCCATCAAAGACGCCAAGAACAAGGGATGTGAACAATTTGAAATGGGGCGTTCTGATCGGGGCAATCTTGGACTTATATCGTTTAAGGAACACTGGGGCGCCGTCGGAACGGAACTCAATTACTGGAAATATCCACACAAGCCGAGAGCAGCTGCAGGTAGCTGGCAAGAAAAAGTCCTTCATCGGCTAATCCCGGTTGTCCCAGATTCCGCCCTAAGAATCATGGGCGAAGTCCTCTACCGACATGTCGGCTAAACGATCGACAGAGTGGAAAAAATGATGCGAGATCTCTCTTTCGCCAGGTAGCCGTACCACGGCGGAGATCGCATACGAAGTCGACCGGAAGTGCCGCAACAATTGATTAGTTTTCGTTCAATCCGACGGGGATTTTGAATTTGAGACGAACCAAAGGCTATCGGTGCGAGAGCTCCTCTAGAGCGGATGGCAGCGCCGTCCCAAACAATCGCGCGATTGACCATGAGAGGGAAAACCTGACACGGCGTACGAAGTCGACGAAGAGCCCCAAACGATAGGAATCGGTGTCCGTCCCGACCTCGTGCTCGTTGCCATCGTCGACAATTCTTGCAATCTGGAGATATGGCTAGAACCGACCCGGGTCGATTCCGGTCATGTTTTGCGAAGCCGATGAAGTCTCTGTCTAGGCGCGTCAATAATCGGGTTCTTCATTTGCTCGCGCGGTTTATCCCGGGTGCAACAAGTATTCGACCGTTCTTGCATCGCCTCCGAGGCGTTAAAGTCGGAAAGGGCGTACACATCGGCGATGATGTGTACCTGGAGAACGAGCACCCGGAGGCGGTAGAAATACAGAGCGGTGCTGCGATCAGTCTGCGCGCCATCATCCTTGCTCACACGCGCGGTTCGGGCAGGGTTGTCATTGAAAAGGATGCTTTCATAGGGCCGAACACCGTGATTGCCACATGGGGCGATCGAACGCTGCGCATCGGAGAGGGCGCAGTCATTGGAGCCGGAGTCGTAGTCACCTCGGATGTTCCGGCGCATGTTCTTGTGACCTGCGCAGCGGCGACGGTGGTTGCCAATGTTCTAGTGCCATTGCCAATAGCCACGAACATGGAAGAGTTCATCCGTGGGCTGGTGCCCGTCAGAAAATGTCCGAGAGCGGCAACACCCGCAGCAGCTCCCATCAGTTCTGAGACCTTGCCAGCTAGCCGCGATTGAGTCTTAAGCGGAATTCTTCCGAGACAATAGGTTCGAAACACTGTCTTCCGAGCAAAAGCCTGGCTCAAAGAATCCTCGCTTGTTGAGCGCAGACTGACTGAGCGTCCGCCTGCTCGGGCAGACTTCGGCGCTCCACTCTATTCGCCTCATCAACTTTGGTGTCGCCTCTGAGCAAGAGGTGAGCTTGACAAGAGACCGGCCATCGGACTAGTGGACATGCTCAATTCGCTCGAGCCGCAGACGGCGCCGTCAACCACCATGGCCTGCTGATTGATTTTCTCTACCACAAGAGCCCGTCGCTGGCCGACTCGAACCAGAGCAGGGCGTCCTTCGCTGAAACGATGACCGGACGCGCGTATTGCATACACAATCGAACAGACGCAGACCTGAATCCAATTGGCACTGAAATTTCTATGATCAACGAAGTTGTTGTGCTCTGCTGGAACACACCTGCGACGTCGGATCGCCGGGCACACAAGATCGCGGCGTTTTTGGGAGCAGAAGCGATTTTTGTCTCCCTCACCTCGGCGACGCTGGCTGACGGCACATCGATTCGGAAATTAGTGCCTAAATGCACCTGTCTCATCGTCGACGCCGAAACGCTCGCCAAGGCTAGTGATGCAATGCCAGCGAGAGTCAGCGGCCTCCGCAGCTTGATTGATTTGTCAGGCCATGTTTTCATATACGGGTTCCAACCGACAGACCGTCACGCCGCGATACTACGAGCTTTATCCTCAGGTGGTCTCCTTGGAGTCCAGAGAGTGCTTGAGAGCGGTGCGAAGTTTTACGTTTCGGAGGGTCATCGCGAATGGTGCGGTCAATTTTCCGGACTTGCCGTGGACGCGGTGGATCCAACGAGAGCGAATTCTTTTCTCGAAGGCACGCAACAACAGTGTCAGGCCGTGATTATTCGGGCGGGCTATAGACCTTTCTTCGTCCGCATCGACCTTGACGGGCCACAGGTGTTCTTCCTTGCTTGTGACGAGTTGGTCGATTTGGACGAGAAAGTAGGACGTGAGGTTCGAATCTTGGCATGGTTCTGCAGGCTGGTACCGCTGATGATGTTTCTGCGAGGAGCCTTGGGAAACCGCGTCTGGCACAATGACCATCCTCGAGCCTGCTTTATCATCGACGATCCGTTATTGACCAACCATCATGGTTTTCTGGAATATAGACGGCTCCTGGAAATTATGCGCCGGAAAGGATTTTCCACGTGCATCGCGTTTATCCCGTGGAATTACCGCAGGTCGAGCAAAGAGGTCGTGGAGCTCTTGTCCTCCACTTGCGATCTGCCTTTTCTGTGTGTTCATGGCTGCGATCACATACGTGCAGAGTTTGCGGCTACCCACTTTGAGTTGCTCCGTGCGAAGGCTCAATTGGCGCTTGAGCGGATGCGAGCACACCGTCAACTCTTCGGGGCCCCGTTCGATGACATCATGGTATTTCCCCAAGGACTCTTTTCGGCCGAGGCCTTGAAGGCCTTGAAGGCCTCAGGCTACCTGGCCGCTGTCAACAACCGTCTCTACCCTTCGACCATGCCAGACACTATGGCCGTCCGAGACGTGTTGGGAGTAGCGGTCACTAGGTTTGCGGATTTTCCGCTGTTCGGCCGTCGCTATCCGCAAGACCTCGCGGAGTTCGCGTTTGACCTCTTCATGGGTAAACCAGCCTTAGCATATGAGCATCATGGGTATTTTCGTACTGGCTATAGAGCTCTTGAAGACTTTGTCTCACGACTGAATACTCTCGACGAGCAACTCGAATGGACTAACCTCGGGGTTATTTGCTCGCGCGCCTGTCTGACGAGAACAGCGCCGGGCGGCGACGTTTATGTCCGGTTCTACACGAACCGCTTCTGGCTGAAGAACAGCGGTTCACACCCGCGCAGATACATTTTACTTCAACGCCTAATGCCCGATGCACCGTCGCCCACCGTGACCATAGATGGACTCGAATGGGACCGCAAGCGAGAAGACGATGACTTGAAGATTGATCTATCGTTAGATGCTGGTCAGACGGCAGATATCAGAGTCCTATCTCGCGAATCTAATTCCGTTGGCTTCTCGTGGAGGCAGACCGACGTCCATAACGCTAGAGTGCGCGTTCGCCGCGTTCTTTGTGAATTCCGCGACAATTACGTTGATACCAGCAGAGTCTTAAGTAGAATCGTCTCCACGCTGTGGAATCTTCGTTCGCGACGCACAATTGCAGTGAACTTTGCTAGTCAGTGCCATGAGACTGATCATAGTAGTTCTCTCAAAGCACTACCGCTTCAGCACGCTAGCCCTCATTGCCTTACCGTCTCCGACAACCTTATGGGTGCGCAAATCCTGCCGCCTACTCCTGATCACAAGGAGAGGCCACCAATTGTCCCTCAGCGGTGAGCCTGGTTCAGAAACTTGGTTGACTGCATGGGGAAGGATTCCGATCATCAAATGAACTCCGATGCTACGATTATCGTTTGTCGATATTGGTTAGCCTTGTTTGTCCCAACACTTTCTCCTAGTAAGTCGTTCCAATCATGGGTGTGCGGTTCATGAGGGGCGGGATTTGGAGGTGTACCGATGAACATTGACCTATCTGGAAGCGTCGCGATTGTGACAGGAGCCGGACGGGGTATTGGTAGAGAGATCGCCCTGAGGTTCGCAGATGCGGGCGCAGCTGTCGTACTGGCAGCTCGCAGCAAGGAACAACTTGAGGAGGTGGCACGCTTGATTCGCTCTCACGAGGGCACAGCAGTTCCACTTCCCACAGACGTCACCGATAAGGCCGCCGTTGATCTACTTATCGCTAGCACTATTAAGACCTTCGGTAGGATCGACATTCTGGTCAACAATGCGGCCAGTCCAAGTTACATATCCAGCTTGGCGCTTTCCGATGACGCGCGTTGGAGGCAGATGTTCGACGTGAACGTATTCGGAGTCTATCTCTGTACTAAGGCTGTAATTCCACACATGATTCGCGCAAAAGCGGGGCGGATCGTCAACATCTCATCAATTGCCGGGCAGGCTGGAGCTGCTTACAACAGTGCGTACTCAGCGTCCAAAGCTGCGGTCATTGGTTTCACGAAAGCGGTCGCCCTCGAAGTCGCCAAACTGGGAATAACCTCCAATGCCATCTGCCCGTGGCACGTGGATACGGAATTGATGCGTGAAGCGATGGCCGCCAGGGGTGCCATTTTCGGTAATAGCGCGGAAGAGTACATTACGAAGATCGTAACCACCAACCCGCAGCGGCGCTTAATTACTGCGGCAGAAGTAGCCGGGCTTGCGTTGTTTCTCACTTTGCCAGAGGCTAGGGGCATCAATGGGCAATCACTGAACCAGTGTGGTGGAGTCGTTACGGCATAAGTTATGTATACGACTTTTCGGCGGGATGCAGTTCCGGTCGAGTACATCAACACCGTAGTGTGCGAAGACGGCTACCGCCTGCGCTATCGCCTCTGGCTTGCTCCAGGGTCAACGGTCGGTACCATGGTTCTAGTAAACGGGATGATGAGCCACTCGGGCTGGTTCCGCGAACTCGCGCACCTGCTCACAGGGCTTCAGTTGCACGTTGTTGGAGCCGACCGTCGTGGTTCTGGTGTAAACGAGTGTGACCGCGGCGACGCCGTATCCCGCCAGATACTTATTTCCGATCTTCGTAGAATTATTGAACGTGAGGACCGTGGTAGCCCGATCTACATCTTGGGATGGTGCTGGGGTGCGCTGCTTGCGGTCAACTTGGCGCTCGAGCTCGGCCAAAAACTGAGTGGATTATTGCTGCTAGCGCCCGGGTTGTATCCTTCGCAGCAGGTCCGGCGTGCGGCACTGGAGCAGCGGATCCTCTCGCGAGATGCGGATGAGCATTCGGCTGTTTTGCGCGCCCCACTCTCGAAAGAGATGTTTTCGAAGAGTGCCAACGTTCGGGATTTCATCCAGAACGATTGTCTAGCACAACGCATGTTTACACCGCGTTTCTTTCGAATCGCAGGGGAAATGTCGCTGATCGCTACCGCGCGCCTCCCACAATTGACTCAGCCTTTGCTGTTGTTGCTGGCTGCGAACGACGAAGCGGTCGACAACGAACAGACACTGAAGGCCGTTCAGCGACTCCGCCGAACAACAGTTACAAGCGCAACGCTTGTCTGCCACCACGGAATGCAGTTCGAAGCTCCCCAAGAGATTGTCTCGCAAATTTCACGGTGGCTCCAGCACGATTACGGGTTTGCAGTTCGACCCGTCTGGAGCTTGCCCTAATGAAGAACAACAACCACACCGGCGAACTACACCGCCACCCTCTATCCCTCGATCCGGAATCCGTACAGCGCGAAGTGCTCTTGCGGATCGTTCGGCGTAACGAAGACTGTGAATACGGACGCAAGTATGGGTTCTCTGCCATCCGCTCAGTAAACGACTTTCAGCAGGCAGTTGAGTTATGTCGCTACGAGGATTTGCGGCACGACATTGAACGAATGGTGTGTGGCGAGCCAGGCGTGCTGGTTTCCGAACCGGTGCGCCGCTTTTTCATTACCAGCGGTTCGACCGCCGCCCCCAAGTACGTTCCGGTCACCAACAGCTTCATCCGCGACAAGTGGCGCGCATTTCAGATTTACTGGGATATGGTTCGCCGCGACCATCCAGATATGGTGCGCGGCTGCTTAATCGCTAACTTCTCCGATGGCAGTCGGGAACAAACTACCCCGGGCGGCGCGTTGTGTAGTTCAGAGAGCTCGTTCTGGGGTGCGAGGGGTGGCGGTGATAGCAGCGCTCAACACCCGCTCCCGCGCTCGGTTTTGAACATATCGGACCCCGAAGCACGCTATTACACGATCGCTCGCATTCTCCTGGAGACGAATGTTTCCACTCTAATGGCCTTAAACCCGAGCACAATTGTCCGTCTCTTCGAAGTTCTCGAACGCTATGCAGATCTCCTAGAGAAGGACATTCGGCGAGGAAGTTTATCGGAGGCTATAAGGGTGGAATCTCACGTTCGTCAGTACGTCGATGCCCGCTACCGCGGGAACGCGGCGCGGGCGGAAGAGCTGAGAGCGGTGATGGGCGAACATGCCGGCTTTTCCGCTGCTCATTTGTGGCCGAATCTGCAACTCGCCATCTGCTGGCGAAGCCCGATGGTGCGTCCTTACCTCGAGCTTCTCGAACGATTTTTGGGTACACTCCCGCAGCGCGACTACATCACAATGGGCTCCGAAGGGGTCATCGCGATCCCTTTCGAAGATGGCGCCAGCGGCGGAGTGCTAGCGATCGACATCCATTTCTACGAGTTCATCCCGGAGGAGTGGGCCGACCGTGATGATCCTCCTACGTTGTTGGCACATCAGGTCGAGGTCGGCAGGAACTATGTAGTTGTCCTCAGCACCTCCGCCGGTCTGTACCGTTACAACATCGGCGATGTGGTGCAAGTCCGAGACTTCATTGGCGCGACACCGGTAGTCGAATTCCTGCATCGCACCGGCCATACTTGCTCGTTGACAGGGGAGAAGCTTACAGAGGATCAGGTGGCTGGCGCCGTTTCTCAAGTCGCTTCCAAGCTTGGGCTGAGCCTCCAGGCTTTTACGATGTGCCCGATCTCTAGGCCCTTCCCGCACTACGCAGTGCTCGCAGAGTGGGATACCGCTTGGGACCGCAGGTTCTTAGGTCAGTTTCTTGCGGAACTAGACCGCGCCCTCGGTTGCCGTAATGTCGAGTATGAGTCGAAACGCACATCACGCAGATTAGGCCCCCCCGAGTTCTGGGTGCTCCAACCCGGGAGTTATGAAGGCCTACGCAAGAGGCGCGTGACTGCAGGCGTCAGCGACGCTCAGGTGAAATTGACCTGCCTGACCGGCGATCTGAATTGGCACCAGCAGTTCACCATTCTTGAACAGATCCCATGCGAGTTAGTAGCGTAACCGCGCACCGTGTCCGGATTCCCTTCAAGGCCGTCTTTGCCCATGCGTTGCACAGCCGCCGTGTCGCGGAACCAATTGTTCTGGTCATCGAGTCCGAGTCGGGACATATCGGGGTAGGCGAGGTTCTGCCTCGTTCATACCTGACAGGAGAGACCCTCGAGAGTGCTTCGCAGAAAGAGATCCCAGCCCTCGTGCGGCGCTGGTTCGGAAGCTCGTTTGAGGGCTGCTCTGAAGTTGTGGATGCACTACGAGAAGAGTTGCAGTTTACCGGACGCGCATTGGCGACTTTTGCGGGTTGGGAATTGGCAGTGCTCGATATGGCCGGCAAGGCTTTCGGTTTCGCCGCTGGCGATGTGATGGGGCCGGCTGCAGGACGCGATTTGGAACCGGGGGTGGTTATCGACTTTGGCGTGCCCACGCACGGCTTAGAGAAGCACTGCATGCTGCTTCGCCTCGCTGGGCGGCGCCACGTCAAGGTAAAAGTAGGTTTGGATGACGACCTTCACCGCCTCACGGTGGTGCAGGATGTTTTTGGCGTCGACCATGCGCTGCGACTCGATGCAAACGGTGTTTGGACCGCGGACTACGCGATCGAAATGCTAAAGCAGATGCGCCGATTTAATATCCGGTCCATCGAGCAACCCGTACCGCCGCGCGATCTCGCCGGCATGCGTAGGGTACGAGAGGAGAGTGGAGTTCCCGTCGTTGCCGACGAGTCCCTGTGCACCTTGGACGACGGACAACGCCTTATCGCTGCGCATGCGGCTGACATCTTCAATATCCGCATGGCCAAATGCGGTGGCTTTCTCGCTTGCCTGCGGCTGGTAAAGCTGGCAAATGAAGCGGGGCTAGGTTGCCAACTTGGCACGCTAGTGGGTGAGACCGGCATCTTATCGCGTGCGGCCGAGATTTTCGGCCGGCGAGTCGAGGGATTTGAATTTCTGGAAGGAAAAGGTCAAAACAAACTTCTGTTAGTCAAGGACATTGTCGAGCCGGTACCGCCCAGAGAAGGTCTGGGCGTTGCCATCGCAAGCAATAGCCTCGATCACTGGGCGGTTTGCACGCCTACGGTTTTCAAAGCACCACAGAGGAGGCCTATATGAACATCGCCAATACGATTATCGACCACATTCGCACCCAGCTGACTTTCGAAACTGGTTCCATCGGTCTGGATTGTAACCTGGCACAGGATGGTCGATTGGATTCGACAGCCATGCTGGAACTGATCCTTTGGGTGGAGGATACTTTCCAGATCCCCATCCAAAATGAGGATCTAACGCCCGAGAATTTCGCGACACCGCGGCACGTTGTGGAATTTGTGCAGCGGCACAAAATGGCCGGCCTCCAGCATGCTACCGCTGCGAACGTCGCGAGCGAATAAGATGCTTCTGTCTGACTTGATCCGTCAATCGGCGGAGTGCTTTCCGGACAAGACCGCACTCATTTTCCCCGATGACAGCATTTCATTCGGTGCGCTGCATCGGCAGAGCAGCCAGATTGCTGCACGGTTGCGGAAACTCGGAATCGGCCCTGGCGCGCGCGTTGCTGTACTCCACGAGAATACACTCGCCGCGGTGATCTTCTTTTGGGGCATCCTCAGGAGTGGCGCGCAAGTTGTCGATGTTCCATGCCTGGCGAGCGTAGGGACCATTTCCGGCATACTCGCCGAATCGGGACCTGCGGCACTACTCGCTTCCGAGCGCCAATTGCAGCGATTATCGATTGCGAATGCAGAGTCACTGCCTTTAATCGTGTTTACCGGGGTGATGCCCAAGGCACAGATTCGCGGACGTAGGCACCACTCACTTGCTGAAATCATCCGTACCGAGGCGACTGATGTCGCACCGCCCGTAGTTGATGAACGTGACATCGCATTGGTCTTGTACACGTCCGGCACAACCGGCCAACCAAAAGGAGTGATGCTGTCCCACCGCAATCTGATTTCGAACATACTTGCTGTTAACAGCCTCATGGGGCTGACAAGCGATGACAGCATTCTGGTTGTTGTGCCACTATACTTTATACATGGCCGTATGCAGTTGTTGACCCATGCGCTCATCGGAGGGACGATGGCGTTCTCCGCCGGCTCCCATTTTCCCCAGCAGATTGTAGATGACCTGGTACGGTATGGCGTCACAGGGTTTTCCGGCGTGCCGTACCACTACTCGATATTGCTCGAGCGCACTAACTTGGCCGTGACCTCCTTACCGCGTCTGCGCTATGCGGTAGTCATGGGTGGAGCGCTTCCGCCTCATATGCTAAGGAAATTGTCCGACGCGCTTCCGGGAGTCGACATTCACATCGGGTACGGCCAAACGGAAGCATCACCCAGAATCACGAACCTGAACCCATCGGAGGTCCATTCGAAAACCGGTTCGTGCGGAGTTCCGGTGCCCGGTGTACGTGTGGAAGTCGTGGCCGATGATGGATCGGCTCTGGAGCCAGGAGTGATCGGGGAAATTGTGGTCAGCGGGCCGAATGTGATGTGCGGCTACGTCTCTGGCGACGAGAGGACGTCCAAAACGATCGATGGGTTCGGTCGCTTGCACACCGGCGACTTGGGAAAAGTGGATAGCCAGGGATATCTGTACATCGTTGGCAGAAAATCTGAGCTTATCAAGTCCGCGGGGGAGCGGGTGTTCCCTCGCGAAATCGAGGCCGTTCTGGATGCCCATCCGGCCATTGCAGAATCTGCGGTGTTCGGGTTGCCTGACGAAATTCTCGGGGAAAGGATTGTTGCCTGTGTAGTGTTCCATCCCGGAGCAGACGTGAAGGCTGAGGACATTCGAACTCATTGTCTAAAGTCCCTACCTCTGGTGCGTGTTCCACGTGAGATTCACTTTTCTCAGGGTTTGCCGAAGACCGCCTCAGGCAAGATCGATAGGAGTCGTCTGGCTCCCCACTTCCATGCAATTGGCTTGGCCAAAATGTGTACTGCATAGCACACTTCTCAGCTGAACCAGGCAAGTACCGAATGCACGATCTCCGCACGTTTCTTGATACGGTCAGACGCGAGAGGCCCCGTGACATCGTGGACATCGGTCGCACGGTGAGCCCGAAGCATGAGACCACGGCCATTTTAACGAAGCTGGAACGGTCCTATCATTTCCCGATACTCTGCTTCCGCAGCGTCACTGGATCTCCGTTCCCGGTGGTCACCAACGTCTGCGGCTCCGTCGCGAGGCTGGCATTGGCGTTGCGGTGTTCCGTGGCCGAACTCTCGCGGGTTTACGCCGCGCGGTGTGCCCATCCGGTTAAGCCGGAGGTCAAATCCGAAGCGCCTGTACAGGAGCGAGTCCTCACCGGGAAGGACGTAAATCTCGAGTCATTTCCGCAGTTCGTCTACCATGAGGACGATTCTCCGCAACCATATATCACAGCTGCCATCGTGGTCGCGTGCGACCCTGAGACTGGCAAGTCGAACCTTAGCTTCCATCGTCTGATGATTGTCAATCGGAACACCACCGCCATTTTCATGGCACGCGGGAAACATCTGGATCAGATTTATCGCAAGTGCGAGAGTGCCGGCCAACCGATGCCCATCGCTGCGTTCCTGGGGGTCCACCCCGCTTGTTCTCTGGGCGCGCTCTACACAGGATCGGCCGAGACTGAGGAGTACGACATCATCGGCGGTCTGCAAGAGTCGCCGCTGGCCTTGGTCAACTGTGTGACCAATTCGCTGCGTGTTCCCGCCAACGCTGAATTTGTTCTGGAAGGGCTCGTACCTCCACGGACACGGGTTAACGAGGGCCCGTTCGGGGAGTTTACTGGCTACTCGACTGGAAACATGTTGTGTCCCATGTTTGAAGTGCAAGCGGTCACCTCCCGTCAGGACCCTATCTTTCAGGACATCGTCAGTGGTCACAGCGAGCACCTCTTACTTCCTATCCTAGGGATGGAGCACCACCTCCTTGAGGCGGCGCGGATCGCGGTGCCAACTACGGTGAATGTGCGGCTGTTGGTACCGCTGACTGCCTTTGTGGCTATAAATAAGCAAGATGATTCACAACCGCAGCGGCTGATCGAATCGTTGTTGGCAAGGGATATCTATGTCAAGCAGGTGATTGTCGTAGACGCTGATGTGAACACCTCGGATCTGCGCGAGGTAGCCACAGCCGTCGCTTTACACGTCCGGCCCGATCGCGACGTTTACATCTATCGCTCGATGCTCGGGACGGAACTGGACCCGGCCTGTGACTCCGCCGATGGCAGCACTGCAAAACTTGGCATTGACGCCACTCTTCCGCTGAAGACAACACGAAATGTGCGTAAGAACAGAGTTTCGAAACACTTGCTGGACTCTATCAACATCTCGGAGTTCCTTCAGACCGCAGTAGGAGCCGTTACACCCTGACAAGAGGCAGGGATCTTATTAACCGTATGAAACGCTTTGAAACTGACGTTTTGATCGTCGGAGGAGGCGGCGCAGCAACCGCCGCTACCATCAGCGCCCACGACAACGGTGCACGCACGATGCTTGCTGCTAAGGGGCGGTTCGGTGTTCCCGGAGTTAGGGGCGCAGGCGCAACTTCAAACCCGCTAGGTGATTTCTGGACTATCAGGACTGTCGGTCCCGAAGGCGGATTCTTCTGCCCGCCCGATCTAGTCCATCGCGACATGTTACAAACCGGATTGGGAATGGCCGACCCGGAGTTGTGTCGCATTTTTGTCGATGAGGTGGGTCCTGCGATCAAGCGTCTGCACGAAATGGGGCTGAAGTTCAAAAGTAAGGTGTTCGCCACCATGCAGGCCAACCCGAACGCTGGGGGCACGAACAGCATTGTCGCCACTCAGAAAGCCGTAATTGAAGCAACAAAGACAAGGGTCCTTGAACAGGCGAACATTGTAGATCTAATCGTCCAGAACGGGCGCTGCCTTGGCGCGGTCGGCGTTGATGATTGTGGACAGCTGCTGTTGATCGAAGCCGGGGCGGTCATTCTGGCCGCTGGTGGCGTAGGCCAGTTGTTTCGTTACAGTTTCAATCCGCCTGGTAACACCGGCGATGCGTACGCCATGGCACTGCGCGCCGGCGCAGAACTATTTAATATGGAGTTCATGCAGCAGGGTCTTGCAACCACCTGGCCAACACAGGCTATGGTGATGCTGTATCAGATGGACAAGCCCTACCGTCTGCTAAACGCAGAAGGAAAATTCTTTGTCCCACAATATCTCCCCGATGGAGTCAGCGTTGAGGAAGTTTCACGGTTAAAGGCTTTACATTGGCCGGTCAGTTGTCGAGATGTAGCTATCCACTTGGACCGAGCGATAAAGTGCGAGGCGCTGCGAGGCAACGCCACAAGGCACAACGGGGTCTTCGTGGACCTGTCGGATGCCAACCGCGGCTTCGAGCCAGAACTGTTCGTGCCATTCATGCTATCCAAAGGAATTGACGTAAGACAGGACCTCGTTCAGGTGCAGGTGCACCATCATACGAGTAACGGGGGGATCCGGGTCGACAGCGATGCACAGACCAGCGTCGCGGGCATTTTCGCGGCAGGCGAGGCAGCCGGATGGCAGGGTGCCGATCGGCTTGGGGGGACTATGTTAGGGGGGTCTCAGGTGTTTGGGTGGCGCGCTGGGAGCAAGGCCGCACAAGTGGCGGCTACCCGGCCAAACGTAAACCTCACTACTGAAGTCCTAGATCCCGTCCTTGAAGCAGTGGCGCGGTTTTCGGAGACAAAAGGCACGAGGCGTCCCGATGATCTTAGGCCTGATTTGCAGCGAACCATGTGGGAAACCCTCCTTGTTGAGAAAAACAATGAATCTCTTGCACGCGCTCGGGATTTCGTAGCCGACGACCGCGGCCGCTTGGCAAAGGATCTTCTCATCTCCGAATCTTTCGACCTTGCACTGGCATTTGAGCACCGCAACTTGCTGGACGTTGCCGAAGCCATTATTGAAGCAGCCTCGATGCGCACCGAAAGCCGCGGCAGCCATTACCGTAGCGACTATCCACAACGAGACGACAGAAACTGGCTAACAAATATCTTCGTAAGCCGCGGAAACGGTCACCTTGCCTTGCGTCGGCAATGGGTTGCCGAGAAGTACGGGTGGACGGATCAACCGGGTGACGTGCGTATCAAACCCTGGGGTTGATGTATGATCGAATGCTCTTTTTTGCATAAGTCCCGTCGGGCCACTTCTCCAAACAGACACTCCGAGTATTGCGGGCCTGTCTGGCGATTCGGGCCTCGTGGCAGCGAGACTATGCCCTCGCCAGTTGGTTGGGCAAGTCTTTCCTTGTTAATCCTCGGGGCGATAGTGCACATTGGCGAGCGAAATCTTGGTTGGCCAAAAGTAACCGTAAACATTGAGGTATGAACCGAAATCCGCGTCGTGCGGTTGGGTTGGCTAGGCATGACATGAGGATCGAGTCTTGCGCCCGGTGCGGCGACTCCGCATGCAGAGACACAGAAGATGTTGGCCATGGCGACCGTGTGAATGATTGTCAAGACTGAGAATTAAGTTGAAGCGTATTTTTAGAGATGCGGAATGGGTAAAGAACAACACATACCACTCGTCACCATGAACTTGTGGCCGGCGCCCACGTCGGCTGGCCACAGCACGTTTCGCATTTGATCTGCGAGAAAGTCGCGAGCGAGATCGTCTCGCTACCCATGTTCCCGCAGCTTCAGCCGGAGCAGCAAAAGTGCGTCGTGAATTCCATCGTAGAGTTCGTTAGCTGCACCCCACTGGCTCTGGCCCGTTAGTTCGGAAAATTCGTCTCCTCCATCTGCCTATGTATCCTCAGCTCTCGCTTGAACAGCAACAAAGGGTCGTGCGCGAAATAGCGCAGTTCCTTACGGCGCGAATTAGCTGTGTTTGGCAGCAGGAACCTTTGCGACCCGCGCAGTGATCTCTCAGAAACGCGCCGCGGGTACTCGCGTGTCAATGTCTGGTCTGATTCCTGCCGATGCATCTGGCTCTCCTACAAGGCTCACTCCGTGGCGCCTAAATGTAGCCGGCAAACACCTGGTAAAGAGCCGATACTCATGCGCTACGTTCTTATCACGCCAGTACGCGATGAAGTGCGATTCATCGAACTAACCATCAAATCGGTGGTGGCGCAAACTGTCCGGCCACTCAAATGGGTGATTGTCAGCGACGGTTCAACCGATGGAACGGACGACATCGTGAGCAAGTATGCCTCAGAAAACCCTTGGATTGAGCTGATCCGGATGCCAGAGCGGCGGGAACGGCATTTCGCAGGAAAGGTGTACGCCTTCGAGGCGGGATACGCCAAGGTGCGAGAGATGAAATACGACGCGATCGGTAGCCTTGACGGTGATGTTTCATTTGATAAAGATTTTTTTGTGTTCCTGCTTCAAAAGCTCGCTGAGGACGGCAGCCTAGGGTTGGTCGGAGCGTCGTACATTGAAAGTTCCAAGGAAGCTTACGATTATATGTTTTCGAGTATCGATGATGTTCCCGGGGTGTGCCAACTGTTTCGGCGGGAATGCTTCGAGGAAGTCGGCGGATACACTCCGCTCAAGGAGGGCGGCATTGACTATGTCGCCCTCATAGCTGCAAGAATGAAAGGATGGCGGACTCGGGCTTTCACCGACAAAGTGTGCATCCATCACGGTACGGCTCAACGCAGTCGTTTTTCTGCGCGATTCAAACTTGGCGTGAAGGACTATACCTTAGGGAACGGTCCGCTTTGGGAACTCTTTAGGACTTTTTATCAAATGACCCGAAGGCCTTTTGTTTTACGCGGGATTCTGCTCGGCGCCGGTTATCTCTGGGCCTTTGCAAGGCGCCGGGAAAGGTCGATATCTCAGGACATGTTCACTTTTATCAGGCAAGACCATACTCGGAGGCTAAGAAGGGCGGTCGTCAGGTTCGTTCCCAAGGCGTTTCCAGGAATTTGAGAAGAGCGATGTATTGGCAGCGCAAAGGAAGGTGTAATTGTCGAAGCTCAGCCTAAGCCCTTCAGGAGGATGGCAATTACGAGTGAAGAACGATGAATAATCAGCAACATCTTAATCCGTCGTTTATTCGGCAATTGCAATCCTTTGAGGGAAGCGACGAGCAGGTCGCATTTGGGTCACCAGCCGAGGGTCCTTTCGGAAACAAGACTGTTTCGCGATCCGGGAGACTCATTATTAATGCCGATGATTGGGGCCGGGACCAAAAGACAACCGCTCGAATCCTAAGCTGTGTAGCTCGGGGAAGTATCTCTTCAGTCAGCGCAATGGTTTTCATGCAGGATTCCGAACGTGCTGCGGGGATCGCTAGGGAACAAGAAATTGACGCTGGCCTGCATTTGAACTTTACTACCGCGTTCTCGGTGGCGAACTGCTCCGCCCAGCTCGTCCAGCATCAGCAAAGAATCGCCCGGTGTCTTCGGCGCTATCGTCTGGCCCAAGCCCTTTTTCACCTAACGCTGATGCGCTCGTTCGAATATGTGGTTTCGGCGCAGGTCGAAGAGTTCTATCGGCTCTATGGAAGAATGCCCCAGCGATTGGACGGCCATCATCACATGCACCTTTGCCCGAACGTTCTCGTGGGGCGATTGCTGCCGCCCGTGACAGTAGTTCGGCGAAACTTTTCTTTCGAGGCAGGGGAAAAGAGCTTCGCCAACCGTCTCTATCGTCGGGTCGTTGACCGTATCTTGGCGCGAAGGCATCGTCTCACTGATTTCTTTTTTTCTCTTGCTCCACTCAATCCGCACATGCGCTTGCAGAGAATCTTCTCGTTAGCGCGGCAGTTTGCGGTGGAAGTGGAGACACACCCTGCCAATCCCGACGAATACCAGTTCTTATCTAGCCGTGAAATTTGCCGGTTGGCAGGAGATGTTCGTATTGCCCGTGGGTTCGCGTTCTGAGTTAGCCAAGTTGAATTTCGTCTAGCGTATCGCAGTACGATGTCTGCTGCGGAGAAAATTATGGATACTGGCCAAAATCATATCAATGTGTGTATTTGCACCTTCCGACGACCCAGACTACTCCAACGGCTGTTACATGAGGTTGAAAAGCAGGAAACGAACGGGCTGTTCACATATTCGGTCGTGGTTGCCGATAATGATGGTTCGCGATCCGCCGAGAGCGTGGTGTCGGAAATCGCTGCGACGTCCGATATCCCGATCGTGTACTGCGTGGAGCCTCGGCAGAACATCTCCCTGACGCGAAACAGGGCCATCGCAAATGCCACTGGCGATTTTATTGCGTTCATCGACGATGACGAGTTTCCCGCAGAGCGCTGGCTGTTGACCTTGTTCGAAGCATACCGTAAATACGGCGCCGACGGCGTGCTCGGACCTGTCAAGTGCCACTTCGACGAGAAGCCACCAAGGTGGGTTATCAAGGGGAAATTCTACGAGCGGCCTACTTATCCGACAGGCTTCGTGATTGACTGGACTAAAGGAAGGACAGGGAACGTCTTGCTGAGGAGACAGATCCTCGAGGATGAGGAGGTGGCCTTCAGCCCAGAGTTCCACCGGGCAGGCGACCAGGATTTCTTCCGAAGAATGATTGCAAAAGGACATGTATTCATCTGGTGCAACGAAGCAGTCGCGTACGAAGTCGTTCCCCCAATACGTTGGACTCGCACTTTCATGTTAAAGAGAGCGTTACTCCGCGGGACAATTCGGATGCAACATCCGACGTCCCGAGGACGCAACATCGCCAAGGCGCTCATTGCTGTGCCGAGTTATACAATTGCCATCCCATTTTCCCTAGTGTTTGGCCACCACAGATTTATGTACCTCCTGATAAGACTTTGTGACCACTTAGCAAGTCTCATGACTTTCGTTGGCATCAAACCGATTAGAAGTCAGTTGATTACCGATTAGTTGTAGAGATATGGCAGAAATAACGCCGCACGACTCTATCGTCGGGCAGGACGATCGAATCCTTGTAACAGGGGCAACTGGCTTCATTGGTTCCAAGCTGGTGGCAAACCTACTGGATCGTGGATTCCGCAACCTCCGCTGTTTTACCAGACCATCAAGTGCATCGTCCCGGGTTGCTGTGGGACGTGTTGAGATAATGACGGGCAATCTGCTGGCGCGCGAGGACTGCATCGCTGCGACGAAGGATGTCGCGGTCATCTTTCATCTTGCTGCGGGCCGAGGCGAAAAGTCCTTTCCCGACGCCTTCATGAACTCGGTCGTCACTACGCGGAACTTACTGGAAGCAAGCATGCAGCACAATTGTTTGAGGCGGTTTGTTAATGTCAGTTCGTTTACGGCTTATACCAACACAAAGAAGCCTCGCTGGAGGATGTTGGATGAATCGTGCCCGGTGGAAACGCGGCCCGAGCTTCGGGGGGACGCTTACTGCTTCGCAAAACTCAAACAAGACGAAATAGTCGCCGAGTATGGCAAGAAGTTTGGGATCCCCTGCGCCATCGTCAGACCCGGCATTGTTTACGGCCCGGGAAATGAAGCCATCCATGGCCGGGTAGGGATAGGCACCTTTGGAGCGTTCTTGCATCTCGGCGGATCAAACGTAATACCTTTTACCTACGTCGACAACTGCGCAGATGCAATCGCCCTGGTGGGACTGCAGAAGGGAACTGAGGGTGAAGTTTTCAACATCGTGGACGACGATCTCCCTTCCAGCCGGCACTTCTTGCGTATGTACAAACGGGAAGTAAGACGCTTTAAGTCGATTTACATACCTCACATCCTGAGCTATGCACTCTGCTATGGGTGGGAGCGCTATTCAGTATGGTCGGAAAGGCAGTTGCCACCCGCATTTAACCGCAAGAGATGGCATGCCAATTGGAAGAAGACTCATTACAGCAATGCCAAATTGAAGGGAATAGGCTGGATACCCAAGGTGCCAACCGCGGAAGGATTAAGGAGCTACTTTGAGGCCTGTCGAAATGGAGGGCGGAATGCTTAAAGTAGCCATCGTGGGATGCGGCAAGATTGCTGATGACCACTGCTCGCAGATCCAGAGGATCAAGGGATGCGAAATTGTGGGGGTTTGCGATCGCGAGCCGCTCATGGCGCGGCAGCTCTCCGAGAGGTTTCCCGTCAAACAACAATTTGGCGACTTGGGCACAATGCTCAGCCATGCCCAGCCTGACGTCGTTCACGTGTGCTCCCCGCCGGAAAGCCATTTTGCCATTGCCAAGAAGTGTCTAGAGGCGGGGTGCCACGTGTATGTGGAGAAGCCATTTGCGCTTTGTCTCAATGAGGCTCGTACTATGATTGCATTGGCCATGAGAAAAGGGCTCAAGATAACCGCCGGACACGATGATCAATTCCGCCATGTAGCGCGGCGCATGCGGGCTCTTGTCCAAGACGGTTTTCTAGGCGGTGGGCCCGTGCACATGGAGAGTTACTACTGCTATGAAATGGGAGGATCGGGCTACTCGAAGGCGCTTCTGGGTGACAGACAGCATTGGGTTCGCAAGCTTCCCGGAAAGCTACTACACAACATTATCAGCCATGGCATCGCGAGAATCGCGGAGTTCCTGCGCGGCGACTCTCCCGAGGTGATCGCTTACGGGTTCACCAGCCCCGCTCTTAGGAGCAAGGGTGAAAGCGAAATCATCGATGAACTGAGAGTGATCATCAGTGACGAAGAACGCGCCACGGCCTATTTTACGTTTTCTTCGCAGATGCGGCCGGCTCTCCATCAATTCCGGATTTATGGGGAGAAGAATGGCCTGATTCTGGACCAGGATCAGGAGACCCTCATCAGGCTTCGCGGGAAGATGTATGTGAGCTACTCTGAGAAATTCATCCCTCCTTTTAGCTTCGCCAGGCAATATCTCGGAAATTTCCGTACGAATCTGCGAACTTTTTTGGCTCGCGATTTCCATATGAAATCAGGTATGAAATACTTGATTGAATCATTCTACAGGTCCGTATTGGAGGGCACCCCAGAACCGATTCCGTATCGCGAAATTCTTCTGACCACCCAAATCATGGACGAGATCTTCCGCCAGTTGGATGTGTCGCGCTCGCTGGTCCATGTGCCCTCTCAGGCCTTGGTTTGAGTGCGGTGATTGACGTGCGATAGGACCTGTGTGCGAAATTAGTACCCCCGCTTTCCAGCAAGCCCCAAACCATTCATGACTTGTGAGAAAACCAGATCAAGTTTTGGGAAAGCGATCTGAGAAATATCGTCTGCATGGAGAGGTCGCCGATGGCAAGGCAGCGGCCGGTTCGCCGGTTGCGGTGGAGTTTTGCTTCACCCGAAGGGTTCGAGTCCCTTCCCTCTCCGCCACCATTTGCGAGCGCCTAGAGGTCCCTCAGCCGTAAACGGAATTAACCGTTTCCGCGCCGGCGGTAGGTTTTGGCCACAGGTGAGGTAGATAATCATGCGCAAGATGGTTAAGGTTTGTGACCGAGACATCAGAGTCGAGGGAGGAATGCTGCGCCTCGCGCGGCCTCATGGGGACGGGTACCGCTTCTTAGACGATCCAGCGGCAGTCGTGGATGCTTTGCGGCAGTGTGGGACCCGAGTGGACCTCTTCTCGTTCGCGCAGAGGCTTCCCGAAACCAAGCCCATTTACCCCTATCCGATCGAGTGGGACAACTATGCTGTCTTGCCGATTTCCACCTTCGAGAATTGGTGGACTCACCAAATCGGCTTTAAGGCCCGAAACAAGGCCAAGCAGGCGGAAAAGAAGGGAGTTTCCTTGCGCGAGGTGCCTTTCGACAAAGCGCTGGTCAAGGGGATCCGGGAGATTTACAACGAGTGCCCAATTCGGCAGAGGCGGCGCTTCCCCCATTACGGAAAAAACATCGAGACGGTATATCAGGACGAAGCCACTTTTCTCGACAGCAGCATTTTCATCGGCGCCTATTTCGCGGATCAGCTTATTGGATTCATCAAGATTGTGGTGGATGAGACTGGCACACAGGCGGGTCTGATGAACATTGTTTCGATGATCCGTCACCGTGACAAAGCTCCACAGAACACCTTGTTAGCACAGGCAGTTAAGGCTTGCGCGAGCCGCGGCATTCAGTTCCTTGTGTATTCCAGGTTTGCGTATGGGAAGAAGCAGAACGATAGCCTAAGCGACTTCAAAGAGCGTAATGGCTTCAGTCGGGTGGATATACCTCGCTACCATGTTCCTTTGACAAGATGGGGTTGGCTTGCTCTCCGCCTCGGATTGCACCACCGCTTGGCGGAGCGCATACCCGAGTCGTTGGCCGCCAAGCTTCGGGATTTTCGCGCCGCGTGGTACGTCAGGAAATACGGATCGATGTCGGAGGCGTTCTAGGGCCAGGTCTATGCCGGGAATCGTTGGACTCATTACCAAACTAAGACGCGACGACGCGGAGCGGCAGCTGCTCGCGATGTTGGGGACACTTCGCCACGAGCCGTTTTACGTCACTGGAATGTGGTGCGACGAATCATTGGGCCTGTACGTTGGATGGGTGGCTCGGAAGGATTCGTTTTCAGACGGCATGCCGGTGAGCAATGAAACAGGGAGTGCGGTCCTGATTTTCTCAGGGGAAGACCACCCCGAACCGGGAACGGCCGCCAGGCTGAAGGAGCGCGGCCATTCGGTCAGCTTAGAAGGTCCGTCTTATCTCGTGCATCTTTACGAGGAAGATCCGTCCTTTCCCGCTGGCTTGAACGGGTGGTTCCATGGACTCATTTTGGACCGAGCAAACAGTACATTCATACTTTTCAACGATCGGTTCGGAATGCACCGGCTTTACTACCACGAGTCGAAGGATGCGTTCTACTTTGCCGCAGAAGCTAAAGCGATTCTTGCCGTTCGCCCTGAGTTGCGGAGGGTGGATCCCGAACGCCTAGGCGAGTTTGTCGCCCTTGGTTGCGTTTTGGAGAACCGAACATTATTTGAAGGCATTCACCTCTTGCCCCCGGCTTCCTCCTGGAGCTTTCGAAACGGTTCGATCGAACGAAAGGCCGCTTACTTCGAACCGAAAGAGTGGGAGGAACAACCTCCGTTGGAGCCCGAAGACTTCTACCTGGAACTGCGGGAAGTCTTCTCACGAAATCTGTCTAGGTACTTCAACGGCCGGCAGCGCGTGGGGATGTCGCTAACCGGAGGACTGGACACGCGGGCCATCATGGCTTGGCGCAGGCCGGCGCAAGGCACGCTCCCGTGCTACACGTTTGGAGGGCCGTACCGCGTATGCCGCGATGTGTTGGTGGCGCGGCAGGTTGCTCGCCTTTGCGGTCAGTGTCATAAAGTGATCCGGGCAGACGGAGAGTTTCTTTCTCGGTTTCCGCATTTCGCCGAGAGGACGGTGTACCTAACGGACGGCTGTGCGGACGTGAGTTGTTCGCCGGTGCTTTATGTGTGCCAAAAAGCGCGTGGCATCGCCCCAGTGAGGATGACGGGAAATTACGGGGACCAGATCATTCGCCACTTCCGTGCGTTTAAGCCAACGATGCCCGCGGTAGACGTTTTCCACCCTGAGCTGATTACTCACATTCGAATCGCGCATGCAGCATACGACAGAGTCGTGAACACGCATCCGCTATCGTTTGCGGCCTTCCGGCAAGCACCGTGGCACCATTACGGTCTTCTGGCGCTAGAGCAGACGCAGCTCACTTTGCGCTCTCCGTTCCTGGATAATGATTTGGTTAGGACCTGCTTTCGAGCCCCGAAGGTCGCCATCCAAAATAATGACCTACGTCTTCGGTTGATTGCCGATGGAAATTCCACCCTGCGGAAAATACGGACAGACGTGGGAGTTGGAGGGGATTACGAGGCGTTTCCTGGCGCCATTATGCGCCGCTTCCACGCGTTCACTTTCAAGGCGGAATATGCATATGACAACGGCATGCCCCAATGGGTGGCCAAGATGGATCACGCATTCTCCCCCTTTCATCTGGAGCATCTTTTCCTCGGCCGTCACAAATATTACCATTTCCGCGTCTGGTACCGGGACGCTCTTTCCGGTTACATTCGCGAAATCCTGCTCGATCCGCGTACTCTCTCCCGTCCCTACTGGCAAAAGAATGTGCTCGAAGCAATGGTGCAGCATCACATCAAAGGAGATCGGAACTACACCAACGAGATTCACAGGGTGCTTTCGGTGGAATTGCTGCACCGCCTTTTTATCGATGCACATTGACGGACGTATGTGTACAGAATGCGTGATTCCATCAGTCTTCCTCAGTTTGAGAAGTCTTTTTACTCAGCCATGGAAATGCTATGGACTGTTTCGGCTCGCACTCTACAAGGCAGTTCGTCACGATTTGAGGTCATGATCTGATGGAGCGTGTGTCGGGGGCTCTGCCCCCAAACCCCCAGAGTCTTATTGCCCTCCCGGATGGCAGAAACGGCACGGTGTAACCGTTCATGCCAACCTTTTTTTGTGACTCATCGCTCGTCGCTGCTCTATAGCCTGCTCCCAGCGACCTGTTCACGATATCCATGCAGCCGTATCGTATAGTCGCTACCATCCTTTGTGCAATCGGTATCCCCGGTCTTTTCTACCTCGACCGGCACGAGGACTCGAACGTGTCTAAAGCCCTTTGGATTCCGGTTGCATGGTTGTTCGTGATCAGTTCGCGCGCAGTTTCTGCGTGGCTTGGAGTGCAGCCGAGCTTCAACGGAGCCACCGTAGCCAAGTCTTATGAGGACGGAAGCCCGATTGACATGTGGGCGTCCACCTTTCTGTTGGTGGCGGCTCTGGTGGTGCTCATCGCAAGAAGTGGCAGGGTAGGGCCATTGCTGCGAAAGAATGGCTTGATCTTGTTGTATTTTTCGTTTTGCGCGGTGAGCATTCTCTGGTCGGACTTTCCTTTCGTCGCTTTCAAGCGATGGGCCAGAGCACTCGGCGATCTGGGAATTGTCCTTGTCATCCTGACCGAATCGGACCCTTGGGGAGCCCTGAAGCGTGTCGTCACCCGGGTGGGTTTCCTCATCTTTCCGTTGTCGGTCCTGTTCATCAAGTACTATCCCGGCATCGGACAGAGTCTAACGCAGAGCTGGACCCTCGAACCCACCGGTGTAGCCAAACAGAAGAACGAGCTCGGCCTGGACTGTATGATGTATGGGGTCTTTTTCTTGTGGATGATGGTGTCTGTTTATCGCGAGCGGCAGGATCCCAGTCGGCGTCGCCGCCTTCTAGCCCACGGAATGATCGTCATCATGATCATTTGGCTACTCGGCCAATGCCAGTCCATGACGTCTATAACTGGCCTTGTCTCGGCTGGGGGAGTGATGTGGTTAGCAAGCCGCCGTTCGCGGAGACCCGTACTTGTGCACTCGTCTGTTATCGCCGTACTTGGCATATCCGTAACCGCTCTCTTTTTCGATCCTGGGGGAGGTATGATCGGGGCTTTGGGCAAGGACCCGACAATTCACGGACGGACGGAGATCTGGAGTGCGGTCTTGGGCCTGCATACGAACCCGTGGGTCGGGACGGGGTTCGAGAGCTTTTGGCTTGGGCCACGACTGCAGAAAATGTGGGCTGCCATGCCCAATTTCTACATGAATGAAGCGCACAATGGCTACCTCGAGCTCTATTTGAATTGCGGATGGGCAGGGATTTGCTTCATCGCTCTTTTGCTGGCGACTGGGTATAAGAGGGCTATTTCCGGGATTCGCCGAAGCCCGGAAAAGGCTTCATTGTTTCTTGGATTTTTGCTTTGCACGCTGTTCTATGCCTTTTCGGAAGCTGCCTTCCGATCGATGAACCCCTCCTGGGTCTTCCTGCTCCTTCTTATTATGGCTGGGTCACAGGGACGTGCTTTTCAGGAACAGCCTGCGGACCGGGCTGGCTCACGCCGGCGATCTCGCGGCGCCGATGACGAACGGGCGTGTGCGACACAGCCACCGGCCTTTTCTCTAACTGGGTTAGCGAAACAGTCTGGACGAAAGGAATCTTTGCCGTCACTTTTTGCTGAACAAAGAGAGAAAAGCCGCTGAAATGAATGGGAAATCCATGTCTCAATTACGCATTTTGGTGTTGGGGCCGAGCTGTAATCCCGAGAAAGTCTGCATTCCTTTTGTCACCTATTCCCATGCGGCAGCGCTCGCCCAACTCCATGACGTGACCTTGGTTGCTCAAGAGACCGTTGAGGACCCTCTACGCCGCGCAAATCCGCCGTTTCGCGCCATCGAGGTAGTCCGGACGCCCCGGCTCGACCGCACCTTTGATTGGTGTTTCCGCAGAATCTGCAGGTCCAACTACGACAGTCAGTTGAGGACCGCATTGTGCTACCCCTTTTCCATTGCCTTTGAATGGCAAGCTTGGCGACAACTGCGGCACCGCATCTTTGCCGGCGAGTTCGATGTCGTACTGCGCTTGGTTCCGATGACACCGGTGTTGCCTAGTCCTTTCGCTTTCTTCTTGCGCAAGGGGCCTATACCGTTTGTGATCGGGCCGCTCAATGGCGGCTTGCCCTGGCCGACCGGTTTCACCCAACTCGACAGACAAAGGGAATGGATCGCTGGGTTGAGGACCGCATACAGGTTCCTCCCTTTTGCCCGGTCTACTTATCGCCACGCGACAGCGATCATAGCCGCTTCCTCTCAAACGTGTTCTGAGTTTGCTGCGTATCGCGACAAGCTGTTCTTTGTTCCGGAGCCGGGCATCGATAGCTCCGTGTGTTCCTCTGACTCGCGCACTACTGCGCCCGGATCCAAGCTCGAACTGATTTTCGTTGGTGGCCTGGTTCCCCGAAAGGCTTGTGATCTCGCGCTGCGCGCAGCCGCCCCACTGTTACGGAGCGATCTGGCCCGCTTCACAGTCGTCGGTGACGGACCGGAGCGAAACCGCCTCGAACAACTTGCGCAATCCCTTGGGATTGAGAAGGCCGTCTCCTTCTGTGGTTGGATCCGCCATGAGGACGTACTCAGTCGGATGCGATGTGCGGATGTGTTTGTGTTTCCCTCCCTTCGCGATAACGGCGCAGGAGTAGTGTTCGAAGCTCTCGCGACCGGCGCCGTCCCCGTTGTTGTGGACTTCGGGGGGCCGGGAGACATCGTTCATTCCAATGTGGGGTACAAGGTGGCACTTTCCAACGAGGGCGAAATGGTGGCTCAGATGCAAAAGATCTTGGCCGGTCTCGCGCAGGACCGGGACCTTCTCAATCGCTTAAGACAGCAAGGCATGTCCTACGCTCGGGAATGTTTAACTTGGGATGCGAAGGCACATCGCACTACTCAGGTCCTGAATTGGGTTGTGCGACGGGGTCCGAAGCCAAGCTTTGTGCCGCCCAAGATGCTGCATCTGGAGCCAGCGAGCTAATCTTGAGAAGGGGAGTCAGTCCGTGGGACGCTCATTGCTTAATAGACCACAGAGGTCGACGACCATGGCGAGCCTTTCGTTGAACTGGCGGCCTTGTAGAATGTTCTGATTCCGTTGAGGAGGAAAGATGAAAGCTCTCGAACTGAGACAATCCACCATGAAACCTCTTCTCCGCACCTTGCTTCGCCCAGTCGTCTCCCCGAGAGTCTTCCAATCTGTTCGATTTCGGTGGTGGTATATTTCGTCCTACCTCCCTCGACTGGTCATCTCACTGTTCGTCAAACGCAATCCACAAGTCCGCAACTTCGGCCAGGCGCGAATCCCGTCCCATCTGGCAAAGCAGCTCCAGAGTTTAAACGCGCTAGCTCCGACAAGAATGTGTCGGGTCATGACGAAGTGCGGGAGCGACAAAGCTCGGGCGCACAAGTACACCGCGGTGTATTCGACGCTCTTCAAAAGTCGCTACGATGAGCGCCTACGGGTCTTTGAGCTCGGCCTGGGCACCAACCATCCCGACGCACCGTCGAACATGGGGGTGTTTGGGGTTCCGGGGGCCTCCCTTCGCGGATGGCGGGAGCTCTTCCCGCACGCACTTGTATACGGGGCGGACATCGATCGCAGGATTCTGTTTCAGGAAGACCGGATCAAGACATTTTATTGCGATCAACTTGACCCCTCGTCTGTCCGTGAGCTATGGTCGCAGCCGGATTTGCAGGGCGGTGCAGATATTATCATCGAGGATGGTCTACATACTCTTGAGGCTAACGTGTCCTTCTTGGAACGATCACTCGACCATCTGCGTCCGGGCGGCATTTACATAACCGAAGATATTTTGCGGGACCACGTCGACGATTGGTACGATCGGCTCGAAAACATCTACTCAAAGCAATACCCGACATATGAGTTCGCATTTGTGGTCTTGCCGGATCGTGGGAACAAGGACCACAATATGCTAGTCGTTCATCGCGGTGTGGAATAGATTCCATTCGCCTGAAGTGTTCAGCTCACTCCATCCTCTCGTTGCGAAATCGTGACCTCCTTAATCGGTTGCGACAGCGAGGCATGTCTTTAGCCTCGGAAACACTTGACTTGGGATACGAAGGCTATAGAGGTGTGACTCAAGTCCTGAATCTGGGCAATGCGCCAGGTCCGAAACTGTGCATTCCGCCGCCAGAGATGCTGCACATGGAGCGTGCAAGGTGATCCCGAGAGAAGTAGCCTGTGCGACAGGGCCGCTCCGGTAGCAAAGAGGCCGTCGCTCGGAGCGTCGAGTGAAGGAGCTGGAGAAAGGGATTGTGAGTGGTGCTACCTAGTCTGGAGAAATGACCCCATTCGATGCCAGCGGTGCGTTCCACCCTGTAGCTGAAGGCAGCGAGTTGCGGCGCCTCGCCGTTCGAGGCGCCGCAGCGACGGTATCCGCTGCGGGGCTGTCGCTTTTGCTACAGGTGGCCGGCACGGTGATCCTGGCCCGGCTGCTGACGCCCGCCGATTTCGGCCTGGTGACCATGGTCACCACTTTCAGTCTGCTCCTGGTGAGCTTCGGCTCAAATGGCTTTAGTGAGGTTATCATTCAACGCGATGAAATGAACCGGTCTCTGGCCAGCAATCTTTTCTGGATCACCTCGGCGGGTGGATTGATCCTGACAATCGGGTTTGCTGGGGCAGGATCACTTCTAGCACGATTTTACCGAAATCCGCTCGTAACGCACGTCGCTGTCGCGATGTCGGCGGCGATCTTCCTTACCGCAGTCTCCGTGATCCACATAGCCCTCCTCAAGCGAGGCATGCGATTCACTGCCGTTTCCGTTAACGACGTGATAGCCCGTGGTGTGTATACCGCTGTAGCGATCCTGCTGGCGCTGAGAGGGTGGGGATACTGGGCGCTCGCGGTGGCATTTGTCGTGTACTCTCTGGTTACGACGATTGGAGCTTGGTGGCTATGCCGCTGGATTCCGAGCTTGCCACGGCGGGGAGTGGGGACGCTGACTGCGTTAAGATTCGCCGCGAACGTATATAGCAGGTTCAGCGCGAACTATTTTGCGAGAAACTTCGATAATCTTCTCGTGGGCTGGCAATTCAACGCGGCGGCCCTTGGATACTACAAGAAAGCTTATGACTTGTTCGCGCTTTCGGCCAGCCAGCTTACTGCACCCCTCCACAATGTCGCCTTGGCAGCGTTGAGTCGGCTGAATCGGGACCCTGCTCGCTTCAAGCGATATCTCTCCAATTCTCTTGGGATCATTGCCTTCGTGGGTATGGCTGTGGGCGCCGACCTCACTCTGGTCGGCAAGGACGTGGTGCGCTTAGTTCTTGGATCCAAATGGGCCGAGTCGGGAACGATCTTCGAACTCTTTGGACCGGGCATTGGGATCATGCTGCTCTACAGCACTGTTGGCTGGATTCATCTTTCAATTGGGAAACCGGGGCGCTGGCTACGTTGGACGTTGATCGAAACCGCCGCTACCGCTTTGTCATTCATTGTGGCATTACGCTGGGGGCCTAAGGGGATCGCGGTGGCCTGGAGCGTGTCGTATTGGACTCTTTCCATTCCGGCTTTCTGGTATGCCGGGCGGCCGATTGGATTTGGCGTTTCTTCTCTAATGAATGCCGTCTGGAGATATGCGGCTGCATCACTTCTCGCTGCGCTGGCAACTGGCGCCATCACTCGAGGCACGCAATTTTGGGGCTCTCCCGCCGGTCTATATGGTGCAATGTGGTCGATCATCGTGGTTTCTGCCCTTTTTGTGACCCTTTATCTCGGCGCAGTAATCCTGTTGCACTGGGGCTTCGCACCGATACGCCAACTCGCCGGCCTCCTGCGGGAGCTTGCCCCATCGCGAAGGGCCACGACGCCAGTGGCTGAACTCGTTTGAGAATCCATATGAGCCAGCAGTCAACTTACTCGCCGAGAACGAGCGCCAGTTACATCACAAGGGCACGTCGGCGGCTTGCGACGGAGGCAACCCGGTTCCTATTCAGAAAGATGCTCGACGTACGGACCGAGGTTCCAATCGTCTCCTTCACCTTCGACGACTTTCCCAGATCGGCTTTCCTCGAGGCCGGCACAATCTTGAGACGACACGGTGCGGCGGGAACGTATTACGCCTCCTTCGGGCTAATGGGAAAGAAATCCGATTTGGGTCAGATGTACCAACGCGACGATCTCAAGGAACTTGTCCATCTCGGTCACGAGCTCGGATGCCATACGTTCGGCCACTGCCACTCCTGGAACACACCTTCGGACGTATACGACCGGGACATCGTTGAGAACCGGGAAGCGCTTGCCCAAGTATTGCCGGGAGTCTCTTTCCAAACGTTCGCGTACCCGCACAGTGCACCCCGACTGGCTGTGAAGAAAGTTACGGCGAAGTACTTCCGGTGCTGTCGCGGAGGTGGCCTGACGCCGGGACGGTATCTTCATCGCCACACTGCGGGTGGCCAGACGTTCAACTGGGGCACGACTGATCTCAATTATCTTTGCGCTTTTTTCCTGGAAAAGAGCAGGGACAATCCCGAAGCCGTGAAGAGGTTGATAGATCAGAATGCCCGTTCCAATGGATGGCTCATTTTTGCAACACACGACGTCTGCCCGAACCCGAGTCCATTCGGGTGCACTCCCGATTTCTTCGAGCGGGTTGTCGAGTGGTCGTCGGCGTCAGGCGCGCGCATTCTGCCGGTTGTCAAGGCTCTGGAAATAATCCAGGGATCGCCCTCGAATTGACGAAGGCATCTCCCTGGCATCACACGCAAAAACGTGAGGGGGTAGCGGAAACTAGTCTCAGTTCACTACACCGGTGAGACCTGTAGGGGGCGACGGCCGGGAAGAACCGGAGGAAGAGTACGGAACCGCTCCAAGATCAGGTCCTGTCGAATCCGTCAGCACCACGGTTCCGTCACTGATGGAGTAGATCCACACCGGGTCGCCGTTGGCCGCGCTGATGGGTGAGGAGAGCGTCAGCGTATTCGTAGCATAGTTCACCGCAGTGATGCAGACGTGATTGCTAATTGTCGTAACTGCGATGCAATCGCCTTGCACGCCGGGAATCGTATAGCCATCCTGAAAATAATCGGCATCGCTGACCACCAGCTTTGTGCTGTTAGTGATCGTCCCATTTGCGGTCGTCAGCGCCTTGCCTGCATTGCGAGCAGGAGAAGAACTGGTAAGACTGAAGTCGTTGCCCGAATAGTTGTTGAACAGCGGATTGGCAAGAATGTTCCCTGTGTCGTCCGTCCAGCTGCCAGAACCGTAGACGTGGGCATGGATTGAAGAAGCTGTGCAACCTGGGCAAAAGGCCAAGTTGTGCCCTACCGTGTAGGGACTGGTGCTTGATCCCCCGCCACCTGATGTGAAATAGCCGTTGATGTTCGAGACCGAGCCCGGCCAGTAGTAGATATCGTTTACATATGCCGCATATGTGGAGCAATAGCTGGTGTTATTGATTCCGCTGCCACTGCCAGTCGTCATGTCTATCCAGTCGTTGTTGTAGGACTTGATGTGATCCCATGCAGGACACGCGGATTCCGAATTGTCGTCTGTGATGCCGGATCCCGTGACATGATAAGCCTGATGAAAACGGACGATGGCCCCATAACAGTTTCCGCTACACACCTCACCTTGGAACAGGCCGATGGCGTGCATATCACTGCCGTTCATGTTCACGGACTTGTTCTTCTCCAAGACAAGGTACTGGGTCGGTAAATCCCCCCCATTGTAGTTGGTATCGGCTTGCATAAAGTCGATGTGGCAGTTGCTGCTATTTGAACCACAATCGTTTGAGCTCAGATCGTGAAAAATGTTCTTGCGGTAGATGATGTGCGCTCCGGCGATGTAAGGGCCATCACTGACATGCGAGATGTCATTGTTCTCAAACAGAATGTAGTCGCCTCGCAAATGTGCAGCTGTGCAGACGTTGGGGGCAGAAGGCGTGCTACAGGACCAAGCCATCGTGTTTTGCTGAATAAACCCGTGCGATGAGTTGCTGCCAACTGGCCCCGTGACGATGAACGCACACGCCTCCATCGTGTTGCCCACGATGTAATAGTCCGTCATATTATTCGTGCCATTGACGCATGTACCACCTGGCGAAGAAGTATTCCCGAGAGAAAATCCACAAGTCCCGTAAGCGCCTGCAATTGGGCAGTTCCCGACAATCTTCACGTGGGAATTGATTGTGAAGCTGTGGACCCGAACCACGTCCGAACCATTCACCGTGATCGTGTTGTAATTCCCCGCCGTGCCTGCCGGAACCGTCACATTCTCGTTGTAGGTTCCAGCATAAACTGTACAGGTGTCCCCGAGGGACATGGCGCTGGCGCAGGCTTGGATGGTACTGTAGCTCCCACCACCGCCTGCCTTTACCGTGTAGTTCGCAGCACTAGCCGAAACCGCCAAAACTAAAATACACCAGATCGCTTTGATGATCGTTTTCATAGGGGGATAGCTCGATCCTTCAAAAATCTGTCTGTTCCTTAAGAATTTGTCTGTTCCAACGACGAGAGCCCCGTCTACTTGGAACAGGGCAATCGTCCTTCTACATAGGCTACCATCAGTAGCGAGAAGGTCAACGCACGAAGGTGCAGAAACCCCTGGGCCGAACTCCAGCAATACTTAGTACTTATATTTCACGGGGTCTTGCCGGAGCGGCATCTGAAATCGCCCAAGAACAGCTACGGTTTCCCCTCACCGGATGCGAGAATTGCAGACGATGCTTGGCTTAGACCTCCTGTGTTTTACTCACGGCAGATCGCAATTCAACTCTGAAAACCATACGAAAAGGCACTCTCTTGAGAATCAGCGTTTTTGGATTGGGCTATGTCGGCACCGTTTCGGCGGGGTGTCTTGCGTACGATGGACACGAGGTGACTGGTGTCGACCCGCTCCCGACCAAGGTCGACCTCATCAATCGTGGACAATCTCCCATCATTGAGACAGACATCGGTGAGATCATCGCGGTCACTGCCAAGGCTGGCCGGTTGCGCGCCACGAGCGATCCAGTCCAAGCGATCCGAGAGACGGAACTGTCCTTCGTTTGCGTCGGCACACCGAGCCAGGCCAATGGCAATCTTGACCTGCGATATATCCGACGGATTTGCGAACAGATCGGCGAGGCACTCAAGAGCAAGAGTGCGCACCACACTGTCGTCATTCGCAGCACCATCTTGCCAGGCACGATGCTCAGAATCGTGATTCCCACGTTGGAGGAGTTCTCGGGGAAGAAAGCCGCTGTTAACTTTGGCGTTTGCAACAACCCGGAATTTCTGCGCGAGGGTTCGGCGGTGAAAGACTTCCGCTGTCCACCCAAGACCGTCATTGGTGAGTTGGATCGGCCCAGCGGCGACATCGTGGCGACCCTCTACGAAAAGCTCGAGGCGCCCTTGATCAGGACGGACATCGAGTCTGCGGAGATGATCAAGTACGTCGACAACAGCTGGCATGCTCTCAAGATCGGGTTCGCCAATGAAATAGGTAATCTCTGTAAGTCTTTAGGCCTCGATGCGCACGTGGTCATGAATATATTTTGTCAGGATCGAAAGCTGAATATCTCCCCTGCTTATCTCTCGCCCGGTTTCGCGTTCGGAGGCTCATGTTTGCCCAAGGACCTTCGGGCATTGTCTTATCAGGCAAAAATGCACGATTTGCAGCTGCCGATTCTTACTTCTATCCTGCCGAGCAATGAAATGCAGATCTCCCGGGGCCTCCAGCTCATTTTGAAAAACGGGCATACGCGAGTTGGCATTTTGGGATTCAGTTTCAAAGCGGGAACAGACGATCTGCGGGAAAGTCCCTTAATCGAAGTCATCGAACGCCTCATCGGGAAGGGGTATGACTTGCGCATTTATGATAAGAACGTGAATATTGCCAGTTTGGTTGGCGCGAACCGGGACTTCATCCTCAACCATATTCCGCACATATCCAAACTTATGGTCGGCGACATTGACAGTGTGCTCAATCATGCTCAGACCGTCGTGATCGGAAACAAGGATCCGGCCTTCAACAAAGTGCCCGAGCGGATGCGTGAGGGTCAATTCCTGGTTGATCTTGTACGAATCATTGATGGAAGGAACAATAATGGCAAGTATGACGGCATCTGTTGGTGAGCAGCGTGGGACCAAGGTTCCAATACTGCCTTGAAGGCCGCAATCTATAAATCCATTGAGCAACTCTCTCACTGGCTGGAAGAGAATGATTATCGCGGTTACGATACGTTCGATGGCCTCAATTCCCGATTTGTGCGTCCACTAGCCTTCGAGACCAAATTCCTGCGCACAGTACTCCAGCAAGGCGTGAGACGGTTTCCTGTGAATTTGCGTCCCGTGCCGGGAATTACCAAGGAACACTCCAGCAAAGGCATGGGTTTTTTGGCGCGAGGCTTCATGCGGCTTCACAAAACGACTCGCGACCAAGTGTGGAAGGACAAAGCCGAGTTTGCTTTGCAGTGGCTGGTTGAAAATCGGCTGCCGGGTTACAGCGGTGCGTGCTGGGGTAATAGTTTTGATTATCAATCGCGAGGTTTTTATCTGCCCAAGAGGGTACCCACAGTGGGGTGGACCTCATTAATCGGGCACGCTTTCCTGGATGCCTACGATCATTTTCAAGAGGACCACTATCTTCAGATCGCCGAGAGCGCGTGCGAGCACATTGTCCGCGACCTTGGCACCGTGCGCGATGGCGACGGGATCTGTATTATCTACATTCCGATCAAAGACACCCAAGTCCACAATGCCAACACCCCTGGGGGCGAGTTTGCTCGCCCGGACTTATTCGCACAGGGTAACGAAGCCTATCGGGAGTTGGCACAGAAGGCGATGCAGTACACGGCGCAATAAAGACCCGATTCATCCTAGTGCTATGCCGAGAAGGGAAATCATTAATGGGTCGACAACTTTCATTCGGCGTATGTTCTCGACAGCTTCAAGCACTACCTGCAAAGCACGGGTGATGACCGGTTCAATCAGAAGTTGACGAGCGGATATGAGTACTGGAAGAAGACCTTCTTCCTTGCGTATGGAACACCACGATACTACGACTGCAAGACCTTGCCCCTTGACATCCAGTGCAGTTCCCAGGCGATCGATACGTTCGCTTCTTCCAGGATCGCGATCCCGAGAGTCTGGCATTAGCGATCAAGGTTGCACAATGGACGATCACACACATGCAAGACCGCGCTGGCTATTCCTACTACCGTCGATATTCGCGTGGCTGGTCAACAAGACTCACACACTCCACTGGGGGCAGGCTACGATGCTCTGCGCTCTCGCTAGACTCTATCAACTGTGTAAGTCTAAGAGACTCCAAGTGAAGAAAAAAGTCCTCATTGTCGTCGAGAACCAATCTTTCCCTTTCGATACGCGCGTCCTGAAGGAAGCCCGTTCACTTCATAAGGCCGGATATCAGGTCACCGTGTTGTGTCCCAGGGGCGAGAGTGCTCAACTAGGACACGAAATTATCGAGGGGATTCATGTCTACCGGCACCCCATGCCCGAGGAGGGGAATAGCTCCCTCGGGTACCTATGGGAATATAGTTGCGCGCTGTTTTGGGAATTTTGGTATGTGTGGTGTATATATCTGCGGCACGGATTTCATATTATTCAGGGCTGCAACCCTCCGGACGATATTTTCTTAATTGCACTGCCATTTAAGGTGTTCGGAGTTAAGTACATCTTCGATCACCACGATGCGATTCCAGAGCTGTACTTCTCAAAATACGGCACGCGGGGAATCCTCTACAAAGCGCAGGTCTTGCTGGAAAAGCTGACCTTCCGTTTCAGTGACGTTGTGATGGCCACGAACGAAAGTTACAAAGATCTTGCCGTCAGCAGAGGCCACCACGCTCAGGAGGATGTTTTCATTGTTCGCAACGGACCCGACTTGGAAACATTCAGAGCCGTTCCTCCGAACCCTGGGCTGAAGTATGGCAAGGCTTACTTAGTCGGTTATGTGGGAAACATGAGTGATCAGGAGGGTCTGGACATCCTCTTGGACGTGGCGCTACACCTCAAGAAGTTGGGGCGTCTTGACGTCCACTTTACTTGCGTGGGTGCAGGGCCTGCACTCGCAAGTCTCCGAAATATGGTACGGGACAAGAATCTCGGAGACATGGTGAATTTTACTGGCAGGGTTTCCGACCAACAATTATTGGAGATCCTCTCTACGTCGGATGTCTGTGTCAATCCTGACAGGCCATGCGAGATGAACGATATTTCCACCATGATCAAGATCATGGAATACATGGCTCTAAGCAAACCCATCGGTCAATTCGATTTGCGCGAAGGGAGATTTAGCGCCCAAGACGCGGCCGTGTACGCCGATCCGCGAAACCAAGTCAACGATTTTGCTGCTAAGATCATCTGGTTGCTTGACCATCCTGATGAAAGACGCAGGATGGGTGAATTCGGCCGCCGACGAGTTGAAAAGGAACTAGCTTGGGAGTATTCAGTTCAGAATCTGCTCGCAGCCTATGAAAGAGCTTTCACTAAGAAGAGCGCTTTCAAGAAGAGAGCTCGTGGCGAGAAGAGAGTTTTCAGCAAGAGAGGTCTGCCGAGCGGACAGGATGAAACCCAGGTAAATGATTGTCTGGTCGAATATTATCGGTGTCCTGAAAGTTATGTACAGCTGAATCAAAGAGGACCACTCTCGGAGCGAAGAGGCTATTTCGAGTTTGGGGCTGGCACGACGTGCTACGGGAGGTGCGCTGGCCATACTCCGTCTGATTCTCCTACGGAGCTGCTTCCTGACGTACTCTCGAATGCGGCGATTGACGGAAATGCCGTGTACCTACCATTCGATTTGAAGGAGGTGGTCGATAACCTCCGCTGTGAATTGTACTCCGAGGAAGCTGCGAGCTCGACAGAAGCTAGAATGATGACCCGAGCCTACTATGTAGTTCGCCCCCTTCTTCCTGTGTCCATTCGAAAGCATATGCAAAGATGGCGTCTCCGAGATTGGGAGCACCTGCCGTTTCCGCACTGGCCTGTGGATAGGACAGTGGATCAGATGTTCGAGCAAACGATGCTCTTGACCCTCAGAGCACAGTCGGTAGATAAAATTCCCTTCATTTGGTTTTGGCCGGAAGGCGCCACCAGTTGCGCGATCATAACCCACGATGTGGAAACCGCGTTGGGCGTACGTTCATGCCCTCATGTTATGGACATGGAGGACGCACACGGTATCAAAGGGTCATTTCAGATAGTCCCTGAAAACCGCTACGAGGTAACCGACGATTTCTTGAATTCCATTCGGCGACGTGGCTTCGAAGTTGTGGTCCACGACCTGAATCACGACGGACGTCTGTTCAGAAACAGGGACCAGTTTCTTGAGCGTGCCCAAAAAATCAATTCTTACAAACAACGATTTGGCGCCTCCGGATTTCGAGCTGCGATCCTGTACCGAAAGCAACTATGGTTCGACGCCTTAGACTTCTCTTATGACATGTCGGTGCCCAATGTGGCACACCTGGACCCACAGCGTGGAGGGTGCTGCACCGTCATGCCGTATTTTGTGGGGAAGATTCTAGAGTTGCCCGTGACGACGACCCAGGACTATACGCTGCTCAACATTCTCAATGACTATTCGATCGATCTGTGGAAGAAGCAGATCGATCTGATAATGGAGAAGCACGGTTTGATCAGTGTCATTGTGCATCCCGATTATGTTGGTGGTCCTCAGGAACGAACTGTTCACGAAGCTCTGCTGGCGCACTTGGCAGATTTGAGGAGCGAGAAGGGCATTTGGATTTCGACTCCCGGTGACGTCGATCGTTGGTGGAGACAAAGAGCAGAGATGAAACTCGTCGAAGACGACTCGGGTTGGCATATTGAAGGTCCAGGCAGCGAGCGAGCCCGTGTCGCGTACGCCAATCAGAAAGACGGGCGCATCGCCTACACCCATACCTCTGCACTGGCGGAGCTGAGTCGAAGCTCCGGCTAGTTTCTCCCGGCTTCATTCGAAATTGCTCCGCAGTTCGCTCATGATCGGTAAGTTTGTTAGGATGGCGAAAGCCAATTCGGTCGGGCGCGAGAAAGAAAAACTGTGCTTCTGATTTCCATTTGTCTCCTGAAGAACCGTAGCCCTTGTAATCGGAACATTCGTTCGCGGCACATTAGGGATTCGGCAGGCCGCATGCCTGCCGTGGGCACCAGATATTCCGAGCGTAACAAGTTTTAGGAGGAAGGTAAGCAAGTGGTTAAAGCAAACAGTTTGGGCGCGCATTCCGTGCAGACTCGCAGTAGACCGGCTTCGGCTCAGTGTGATGTCGCGGTGATCAATCGACAGTTTTAAAGACTGGGAGCACACTTGCACGTCTCGGTGTTTTTTTAAGGACTGAACAATGAAGGAGTGAACAATCCCTGGGGGGGACTGAAGTTTGGTCCGGATGGGGACCTTTTCATTGCGGAGGGTGGAGCTGGCGGCACTCTCTGGACGGTTGGGCAGTGCAAACAGGCAGCTCTATGCTCAGTCACTTACCCTGCCGCAGCGCTTTCGCATAGGAGACAGACTCGTGTGCGATTTTTTCGCTTCACCGAAGTAGGCTGGACCGCGGGCGTTCTATAAAGAGAATTTGGGGGAGGTAGAGTATGACAGAAAGGTTGCACAAACTGTGGATTGACGAACAGGGGCAAGACATTGCCGAGTATGCTGTGATGCTCGCCGTCATTCTTGTATTAGTCGTGGGCACCATCCGGCTGGTCGGTTCGAATGCGAATAACGTCTTTTCCTCTGTGGCGAGCTCGGTCCAATAAGGAGAAAGCGCAGCGCCACCGTCACTCTGACAGAGACGGGCAAGGGAATTAATTAAGGAATGACCATCGTTAATTCGTTAGAGTATGAGCTCTCCACAGAGTTTGCGTCTAACGAGGTGGCAACGTAGTAATACGTTGCGCCGGAACGGACCGTGTCATCGGAAAAGCTTGTCCCCGGCTGGGGAGATGAGTTCAGCTTCAAAGGATACGGCCCTCCGGATGTAGTCCCGCGGTAGATGTTATAACCAATCACCGAGGACGGGCTCGGGTCCCAGGAAAGGTCCACACCGTGCATCACTGGCTGAGTCCCTGTCCCGGTGAGTGTTTCCCTGGTTGGAGAATTGGACGCGTCACTAATAAATGAGATGCTGCCGGAACTGGTGCCCGAAGCCTGGGGCACGAAGGTTACCTTAAACGGGACACTCTGTCCCCCAGTCAGCGTAACCGGAAAGCTGATGCCATTCACGGAATACCCTTGACCATTCCAACCTGCCGAGGAAATCGTCACAGAGGAGGCGCCTGCAGTGAGCGCCCCTGTCTGAGTGCTGCTGTCGCCGATAGTCACGTTGCCAAAATCAAACGTAGAGGGAAAAATGGAGAGCGCCGGTAGGTCACCGGCACCGGTTTTAGACGCGGCTGTCCCTCCTCCGCAGCCGGTCAGCAGAGTAGCCGCAATCAGTACCAGTGCTGGGCAGTATCGAGGCATAAGTCAAGCCGTTGCCCCCAACTTGCAACCAACATTGTGGCGGGAGGGGAGGACCTTTCCAAGAGACCCGAAATACATAGTCCGATTGACAATGGAGGCCAATCCTTCCGTAACTCCTCTCCGGAAGCGGAAATGCTTGCCGGGGCCCATTTTCCACCTGCAACTGGCGTTCCGCAAAGGGCCTCTACCCGCCTTTTTCATCAAGCTGCTCCGCTCAGGTACCAAGGTCTTACCGACCCCTCTTTCCCGGGCGCCTGAAAGGTTTCTGTCCCCCTAAGAGGAGATCTTCTTATTGTAGAAACGAGGGGAACTGCATTGCAACTCAAGACGCCTCCCGCTCTAATCTGCGGTTGCAACAGTAGCCCCGATTGAATCCCCTTTTCCCGCTCAAACCCTGTGAAGATTTCTTGTCATGCCTGGAGCTCGATTCCCGCCGGTGTGAATCGAGCTAAAAACTTGCACGACCTACCGCTAAGAACTGATCCTAATTTGAATTGGGCAATGTTTACCGTGACAACAATGATTGCCAGATGCTCGTGTCTTGTCGATGCCCGGTTATGGCGAAGGGATCACCATCTGAAGTTGGTTTGAATAACCGCTCTCCATCCCCGTGGCATCCACCGCCGTACTGACGTAGTAGTAGGTCCGTCCGCTCTGAACCGTACTGTCGGTGTAAAGCGTGCTGGAATCCAAGCTAGAATTGATCTTCGTGTAAGGCCCGCCGGGCGTAGTACCGCGGTAAACGTTGTATCCGAGAACGGTAGACGGACTCGGATCCCAGGACAAGTCGGCACTGTGTTGTATTGCCGATGCGCCTGTTCCGGTCACGGTTTCTGTGACGGAAGAACTTGACGCGTTGCTAGCAAATGAAATGTTTGCAGAGGCCGTGCCACTTGTCTGGGGCGTGAACTTGACCGTAAATGGCACACTCTGGCCTGCAGCGATGCTCAGCGGGAAGGCCACACCGCTTAAAGCAAATTCAGAGCTGCTGGAAGTGGCCGAAGACACTGTGACGCTAGAGCCGCTCGCGCTGAGTGTTCCTGTCTGACTCTGGCTGGTTCCGACGACAACATTCCCGAAGATAACAGACCCCGGTGAGACGGCCAGTTGCCCAGGGCTCGTGCCGGTACCGGATAGCGATACGCTAAAACTCGTATTGGAAGAATTGGACACTAATGTAAGCGCTCCACTCACTGTCCCACCCGAGCTCGGGGCAAAATAGACGGAGAACGTGAGGCTTTGCCCTGCGGCCAGAGTCTGCGGGGCAGTGAAGCCGCTAAGGCTGAACCCTGCGCCCGCCACCGTCGCCTGAGAGATCGTCAGACTTGAACCGCCAGAGTTGGTTAGAGTTTCATATAGCATCTTGCTGTTGGCTACCTGGATGCTACCGAAATTCATGCTCAAAGGGCTTGCGGCCAGGAAACCAGGTGTCGCCCCAGAAAGGGGGGCCGTACCCGTGCCCGCTAGAGAAATCGTAGCGGTGCTGAAACGCTGCTTGTTGCGGTTCCACAGAGTTGAAGTGACAACTGACATGCTGCCGTTTGCGCCGCCGGGGGACAGTGGTGTAAAGGTGGCAGGCAAGCGTACGCTTTGCCCAGGCGCGACGGTCATCGGCAAGATCGGGCCGCTGTAGATGAACGCGCTTCCTGACACCGTTGCTTGCGTGATAGTGAGGTTTGATTTGCCAGTATTGCTAGCCGAAATCGCAAGTGTGCTGCTGCTGCCAACCTGAACGCTGCCGAAATTAAGGTTCGAAGTACTCGAAGTCGAAGAACTGAGAGCCAGTTGTCCGGCCGCACCGATCGAACACAAAAGAACTTTGAGCAGAACTACTCTCGGCCAGGAAAATCTCCATAGCAAGCCGGGCCTTTTTGCCATTGTGCCGCCTCTCATGCTCCGTGCTCGCGGCACGGCGGGGGATATGGGGCGACTGCATTGCGGCCCGGACCGCAAAGGGCAACGCAAGTACAGCTTGCCCATTTTCCCGTTCCCACCCGAATTTCGATAGATCACGGAAGGACATGCGGCACTACCCAGTAGTACAGGTATCCGCTTGTCAAGAAGGACCTGAGCATTGGGCCTCGGGTTGGGATGGGAGAGCTGTTCCTCTAGGCAAAAAATGTCAGAACCGAAGGCATTTGCCTCGGAGAGACCCGCTTCGAAGAGGCGAAACCGAGCCGCAGGGCGATGCTATGGGGGTGCAACTACCATGTGCATTTCATTGTTCTGGGCAAGGTTTCAACTGAGTAAGGTTCAGCGCGGTTGGATCCCGGTACGGTGATTTTTTCAGCTTCCACCTTTGTAAAGGGCTAGCCAGGACCAAAAGGGTGCTGGTGCTTCGTGTCCGAGCTAGAGCATGGCTCCGGTACCGGCGGTCGCTAGCAGGTGGCAAGAGCGGTCGATCTGATGGCTCTTTGCGAGATCCCTTCACAGTGCGGTTCCAGTGCGACACGTCAAGGACACGCATGAGTACGATAAGGTCAATCAGAAGGTCGGTTCGTACCAATAAAACTACACTCTTACTGGGCCTGCTTCTCCTACCCATTGTGTTTATCTTATGGCGTATTGTGGTTTACCTTTTATCCTGGTTGACGTCGCCATAACAAGATCAGAGTTATCGTGGCAAAAGATAATCCAGAGTATTCTATGATCGCGATTCAGGTAGCTGCCAATCTGCTTGCCGCAGCGCCCCCCTGAGCCGATCATCAGCACAAAAGCGAAGGCGGTGAATGAGACCGACGCCAGGATAAGTAACCATCGGCATGTTCCCTCATTGGGCCGCCGGCGTCGCCTTAAGAACCGAAAGTGCACTCCGTAACGGCCGTTCCAGCCGTCATCCTCCAACCAGATAAGTGCAA
>Ga0157374_10000158_pt1 | contig 62352 bp, 75 predicted proteins | sample M25metaG_FD_115308 | JGI IMG/M metagenome (GOLD analysis project Ga0157374, IMG submission 115308) | Miscanthus rhizosphere microbial communities from Kellogg Biological Station, Michigan, USA - M2-5 metaG | ecosystem: Host-associated > Plants > Roots > Rhizosphere > Soil | place: USA: Michigan...
CAGATCGGTGGGCGTATCGGCACCTTGTTCGTTCAGCGCGCTCCCCCAAAACGTCAGCGTCGCCGACGATCCATCGGCGGTCTGGAACGTGCCCGATCCCGACGCCGAGAACGCCAGCACCGGACCCTGGAAGTTGGTGCCGGAAATCGCCAGCGTGATCGGCACCGTGCCGCCGGTCAGGTTGTTGACCTGGAAGCTGGAGGTGTTGAGCGAGTTGACCGCGCCGATCTGCTGGGTCTGCGCCGATCCCAGGAACTGCACGCCGCCGATGGTCTGATCGGCGATGGACAGGATGCCAGGCGTGACGTTGGTATCGCACGCCTGTTGATCGGCACAGGTGAACAACGATCCGTTGATGTTGGCGCTGATCTGCAACACCGCCGACGCGGGCTGCACAAAGGCCATGGCACTTAAAGCCGTGGCCGCGTAGAGTAATTTCTTCAAGGTGAAGTCTCCCATGGGTAACGCGGCGTCTATCCCGCCGCGTTACCCATTGTAGGAGTCCACCGATTTACTGGAATACAGAATCGTCACGTCTCGATTCTTGGGATGCGGTTACAAGATCAATTACTTACGAACCGGAAGTCGCCATATAAGCCAGAATCGTAGGCACGGTTTACATGTTGACTTTTATCAAATTATCCGATCCGCCCGCCCATCGTCTCGACCGGCGCTTTCGTCGGTGCCAGCAATGCCTTCACCGTCTCCCTCAACTCCAGATTATGCCGGGTCAGATCCGCCACCTGGCGCTCCAGTTCGGCCACCTGACACTCCAGATCATCGACCCGGTTCGGCACCATCGCGCCCTCGCTCACTTTCATGATCCCGTTCCTCCACCTTCCGATACCAACTGAATGCGCTCGCCAATCCAGCGCATGACCGGGACCGCCATCGAATTCCCCAGCGCCTTATAGCGCGGCCCATCCGCCGCCACCTTCCCGCGGAACGGCACCGCCGTATACCCATCCGGCACCCCCATCAGCCGCTCGCACTCGGTCACCGTCAGCCGCCTGACACCAGACCCTTCCGGCACCATCGGCGTGCCCCTGCCGGTGCCATCCTCCGACGCATCGAACCCCTCGCCGGTCAACGCGTGGGTGACCACGAGGCTGTCGCCCTCGGTGTGGTTACCGTCCGCCGCCGCCCTTCTGTCACTGGCCCGCAGCGGCGGCGTCACGAACGTCTCGCTCTCGCCGTCATACCGGCTACCGCCGGGATGGGCGTTCAGCGCCATGGAGACGGTCAGGCCACCATCGAGAGCGCCGCCTTCAGCCCCGCCGGTAATTTCTTGCCGCGTTTTTTCGCGCGACGGAGGATTCCCGAGCATGCTTTCGCGCTCAAGTAATACCGGCGGTCGATGGGACCAGGCTCCAAAATCGCAGACAAGGAACACACGCTCGCGCCGCTGCGCCAGGCCCCGCCATCGCGCGTCCAGCACACTCCACTCGACCAACCCATTTGGCCCGACAGCACAACCGGTGTTTCGCCAACCATCTCGCGGAACGTCAAATCCGGTCCCAGCCAGCGCGCCAACCACCGCGGCAAAGTCTCGTCCACCGTGGGAGTTGAACAGGCCGGGGACGTTCTCGATGACGGCCCAGCGAAGCCCAGAAAATTCTCGGGCGTATCGAATAATCCGCATTGCCTCATGGAAGAGGCCTGATCGCGTGCCAGTTCCGTCACTGTTTTTGAACCCCCGCCTTTTTCCCGCGATACTGACATCCTGACAGGGAAAACCACCGACGACCAGGTCGATCCTGTCTAACGAAAGCACCTGTTTTTTGGTAATATTACTAACATCCCCAAAATTTCTGACCAGGGGGTGGTGCCGCGCCAAAACAGCGCACGGGAACGGTTCGATTTCCGCGACCCCGGCGCATGTCCAGCCGAGCGGCTCCCACGCCAGGCTCGCCGCCTCGATGCCGCTGAACAGCGACAGGAAACGCATCACGCGTGCCCCTCGCCGTTCCGCCCCACGCCGTGGATCACGTCGATATCGGCGTGGATGGCCTTGCCCAACTTATCCCTGATCGTCTTCATCAGGTTCAGGCCCAGAGGCGGTCCACAAGCGTCGCAAACATAGAACGTGAGGCACAGACGATCATCGTCATCGAACAGCCCGCCGATCAGGTGCCAGCCGTCCAGCAAAACAGTGCGCTCGCACAGCAGACAGCATGAGCGCGCCGGATCGTCATGCCAGCGTGTCGCCGCCATTTCCATCATGAACAGCACCCGTTCCGCGCCTTCATCGCCCATCCGCGCCTTCCAGGCGATGTCGCGGGTCATCTCCGTCCAGGCGAAGACGACCTCGTAGACCTTGCTGGTCACCGGCCAAGCCACGCGGTGCGTAGCTGGTCGAACGCCGCCAAATGGCACCACAAATTGAACAACGGCCCCGGCTCCCCGCCATAGGCCCGTAGCGCGTCGGCCATCGAGGCGCTCCGGTTCTCCTCCACGGTGAGATCACCCGACACGATCCGGAATGGCGGCATCACGGTCCCGGCCCTCTCATGGTGCTGCAACAAATCGTGCAGCAACCCATGCGCGGTGACCAGGGTCATGTCCACCGCCCGCGTCAGCGCCATCAGGCGATGACTGAGATCCTCATCCATGCTCCCGCCCCTCCATTCGCGTCAGCAACCGCGCGATCTCTCCGCGCATCTTCGTTCCGCAGCGCGGGATCAGCAGCCAGTGGCCCGACGCGCGCAGCGCCGCCAGATCCTCGAAACCATCGTTGGCCAGGAGCCGCGCCGCGCGCGAGGACAGGCCCTGATCGACCCAGTGGCGCACCAGCGCATGCGATGTATCGGGATCACCAGGCCGCGCGCGGGTATATGGTTCGAACAGACCCGTCTGGTTTGAAGTTTTCCGCGGCATGACGGTTACCGGTCGCTCATGGATTTAATACCCCATACGTTCTGTCCTTCGCCAACGTCAGCTTGTGACCACGCGACCGGCACAGCAGACCCAGGATGTCATCCTCACTCAGGAATATTTCAAAGTCGGAGAAACGCTTTCCGGCATCATGACCAGTCGAGAAACAAAGCCGAACAAAACCCTCTCGGGTCGGTCCCGCGACATCAACATGACACTGCCAGTCATCCTCGTTCATCTCCCGACCAAGAGATGATGGCTTTCGATACGCCGCCATACTGGATATGATGGTCTTCATAAGAACCTCACTCATCCCTGTCCCGCAGCGCCTTGATCACGACCCTGCGGATGACGTTGGACCGGGTCGATTCCTCTTCCCTGGCGATGCTGTCGAGACGATCAATGACGCCCTGGCTGAACCGGACGTAGCAAATCACGTCCTTGTCCCGGTCTTCACGCGTCTTCCTGATCTGCGTCATGGCGTTCACTTCAGGCTCCTCGCAACGCGACCACATTGGTCGTTGCCTTCCAGGCATCCATTATCTCGCGTGCTTTCGCTACCGTCATATTCGGAACGGCGGCGACGATGGCGACACGGTCGGGGTGCGTCATGAGAACCTGACAAACTGAAAAGGTTATACGTATAACCTTTTCAGGCCACGCTTTCGCGACCGCCATATAGACCTTCAAGGACGAATGCTCGACGCCGACATCGTCGGCGTAGTTCGCCAGCTTCGCCTCGCCGTAACTCTTCAGCGCGGTCACGCTGATAGCTAAATCACCCAGCGTCCATTGATGGTTCGCCGCTGCTTTACCGGCTTCGACGTAGCCGTTGTAAAGCATGTAATCATCTGGCTTTGGCGGTCCTTTCGTCCAACCTGTGTTGCGCGGCGGCACCAACCCTTGTTGCTCAAGCTGGGAATGGGCTTCTTGCTCGATGGCGTGGTTCACCCTGGCCCGTTCACAGATGACATCCCGTTTGGCCATTGGGTCGGCCAGGATTTCGGCTTTGGCTCGCTCCAGTTTCTCGGTTGTCTTTTCGTATTTCCTGGTTGGCTTTTTGTCGGCCTTCTTCGCTGCCTTTTCAGCCGCCGCTTTCGCTCGTTCCGCTTCCAGTCTGGCTTTTTCCTCCGCGAGTTTCCAGGCCACGTTCTTGGCTTTCTCGGCGTCTATTTCATTCTGAAGACGTATCTTATTCAACCTCTCCGCGTGCCTCTCCGCGGTAACGCGCTCTCTTTCGGCTTTAGCGGCCTCGGCCAAATCCTGCTTCACGCGTTCGCTGTCGGCGTCGCGCAACGCCGCCGTCATCTTCTTCATTGTCGCGACATCGATATGGAGTTGCCAGAAGCACCACGACGCGAACAACTCATCGTTACCGATCTGCCGCCGGATCGTATCCACCTCGGTGAAGAACGACTGAAACATGTTGCTCCCCTTCTTCCAGAGGATTTTCACGCGTTCCATCGTTTCCGGCGGCACGAGGCCGCTGGTCGCGTTCATTTTGTTTTGTGGTATGTTCATGTCACGAGGTGACCTTTCAAATCGAAGCCCTGGTGGAGCGGCGTGACCCGCTCCACCAGGAGAGATCAGGCCGCGAGAGCCTCTTCTTTCCGCTGCGAAAGCAGCTTCCGGATTTGCCAACCGACATAGGCGCGGTCGGCGCGGCACTGCTTCAGGCCCACCTCGGCGACGATGCCGCGCGTGTCGAACCGCGCGTCGGGGTCCGCTTCGACAATGGCGCGGATCGCCTGTTGCGCGTTCAGGCGCTCCTCCAGCGAGGAACGCTCCGTCGCCGTGGCTTCATCGAAGCTGACCACCACGCTGACGTATTTCTCGATGGTGACGTTCTCCTTGCGAGCGAGGCCGGTCACCAGACCGAGCATCTCCTTCAGGAGGGTAGGGGTAATATGGGCCACGAGGGCTTCCTTCCATGAAAACCATACGACCTGTTCGTATGGCATGACATGGATAATTGAATATTTAAATGATGTAAAGGATTAGATTATTTTAAATCACCACTCCCTCAGTACATTCGCCATGGAAGCGGCACGTTCCCGATGATCCATGTACGTATCGAAAATCCAGTTCATCGATTGAAGAGCCAACCGTTGAATGTCTGATTCCGGCGACAAAAAGACCACGAAAGGCAGACAACGATGCGGGTTCCACGATGATTGCTCGTAACCCAACGGCCATATCTGGATGTTCCAGTCATGCGCGAACATGTCATGCGCGTTCTTCATCGCGAGAGCCGCGTGCTGGAGTTCCATGTAGGGTTCCGTCACGAAGCCCCACGGTTCGGCGGTCTTGTCATCGAACCCGAATGCCCACGCATGATCCATGATACGATGCTTCGAACACTCGGCCAGCATGCTGCCGACAGGTAGCCACATCGCATCGCAAACCCGGTCGGTCAGCGCGTATTGCCGCATCGCCTCGCCCCTGCCGGGAATAAAGAACGATCCATGCGCTCCCAATGGTTTGATCTTGTCGCAACGCACCACGTTCTTGCCAATCCAACGCGCCAGATCCCGTTGCCTGACCGCCTTGTCGTCACTTTTTTCCTCAATCTTCATGCGCGTCTTCCTTGCCGTTGAGAAACCAGGCGACCGGCACCGATCCGTAACGCCCCGAGCCATAGGGGTGATCAAACACGGTGAACGCGCACTTCAGCCGCCCACTCAAGAAGCGCGCGACCTCGCGCGCCGTCTCCAGTTCGGCGCATCCGGCGTGGATGCTGCTGTTGCCGAACACACGGTAGCGAAAAGTAGCTGTGGCCATTCGTTTTTATAAATTGAATTTTGAAGGCCGTCAACGGCGACCGCCGGTTACAACCACCCACCTCGAAAGTGGTGCCGCCAGACTCCCATTTGATTCTGGGGGTAATATCCCCCCTATATATCCCCATGGGTAGTTATAGGTGGTTATATAGTAACCCATAGATAATAACAGCATCTTTGAGGCGACCACCCCAAATAACCACTCAAAAAGGATGTAGCGTCGTTCGTGAAAAACGGCGGAAATCAGCCAAATCCGATTGGATCTTCCGGCTCGCCAGCCTCACCGGTACCCGCGCCAGCCGCGTTTCCGCCCACTGGCCCACCCGCTGGCTTGTCGGGCATCCGCCACACCCGCATGGCTTTGCCCTCGTCGTTCTTCACGACCTTCCGCTCGCAGCCGAACGCGCGCAGGACCGCGCCCACGCGCATCTCGGCGGCGCGGTTCATTTTGTCTTTTGACATACCTATGGCATGCTCCAGAACCCGCGCCCCGGTCAGGGGGTTCTCTTTGTTGATTTGCGCCGCGTTATCTTTCAGCCATCGCAAGATCGCCGGTTCCCACACCTCACCGGACAACCGGTGGTCGGTCGCGGTCTTCGCCTGATCCTGCATCTTCACGTCATCCAGCCAGATGACCTCGCCATCGGCCTCGCGCGCCGCCGCCTCGGCCCAAAGCTGATCGCGGTTCGCCGCCAGCCAGGCCAGGTTCACGCTCTTGCAGAACGCTGGCCACATGCGGGTATTGCCGGTGGCGTCGCGTAAATAGTCATCTGAATTGGTCGTGCCGATCAGCACCGACGCCCGCGGCACATCGATGAACTTATCCCCGTAGGGTGGCCGGTAGTGATCGACGGCGCGCGACAGGAACGCCTTGATCACCTCCACCTCGGTCCTGACCAGATGCTCGATCTCGGCGAACTCGATGCACCATTTGCCGTGCAATCCGAGCGCCGCGTCCTTTGATTTAAGATCAGTCGGCACGTCGTCGGTGAAGTGTTCCGCGCCGAACATGAGCGCCACCGCCGTCGATTTGCCGATCCGCTGCGCGCCTTCAAGGATCAGCAGATGGTCAAACTTGCACCCCGGCTGGCGCAGCCGCCTGACGGCGGCGATCAGGAACCGCGCGCCGATCACGGCATGATAGGCATTCTTCGCCCGCCACCGCTTCCGCTCTTCCTCGTCGGGACTGTCCTGGTCGAATTCATTGCGAACGTCGAAGGCTTCCCGCAACCAGGTATCGAGCCGCCCGTCCCCGTCCCACTTCAGCCCGTCGATCCAGTCGAGGATCGGGTGGAAGGTGTTGCGCCGCGCCGCCACGATCATGGCGTCCACGATGGTCTGGCGCGCCCATTTGCGCCCCCACGTCCCCTGCATCCAGGCCTGGATCAGCGACACATCCTCATCGTCCGTCCAGCCGCGTGGGTAGGGGCCGGGTATCTCGGGATCGTCGTTCTCGATCCTTGGTGGGGCGCGAAGCAACACGCGCTGGTTGGTGAACCGGTTGAGGCCGAACATCCCCACGAACACCACGTCGTTGGACAGGATCAGGATGGCGTTGCCAAGGGTTGGCCAGGGGTCACCCCCATTGGCCGGATAACTCAGCCGACGCATCCAGAATGGTGGTGAAGGCGCGTCCGCTTCATCGGCCATTTACCGGCTCTCCATTGGTTTTCGGCGTCCCGCCACCAGCGCCGAGTGGATCGTATTGCGGACCTCATCGTGATCCAACCCGACATCCCGGCCAACCCGGTAGAGGGTATCGACCGCGATCCGCTCGTCCAGCAAACCCGCCCCCACCATGCGCGCGATGCTCCAGGCGCGGCGGTTCAAGGTGATGTTGCGCTGCCCCTCGCGGGCTTCCATGATCGCGCGCGCCGCCCGGTGCAGCCGCTCATGTGCATCCATGCTTCGCTGGTCGCTGATCGCGCGGACGGCGTACGGCGGTGGCGGTGGCGTCCGCAGAGCGGACCTGAGCCATGACGGTGCGTCGGGCGGTGCCACCTCCCATGGCGGCGTGATCCACCGGTAAGCCCGCCCCGTGGTCGTGTGGACGCTGGGAGGGATCGTTTGGGTCTGCGCCCCGCGTTTGGGGTCGATGCCCGCCCACGCCTCTCCCAGCTTGTCGGACGACCCCACCAACGCCAGCCCGCCGGGATCGCGGAAAAACAACAGCACGCCGCCGCCGCCACTCCTGGCCCGCGGCCCCGCCGGTAACGCCCCATGATCGGCGACCAGCCGCGCCATGGAGGCGATCCCGTCGTGGGCGTGCGTCTCCAGGCTGTCCACGTCCAGGCCCCAGATCGCCGATTTACCGAACACCACGCGCCAGTTGGCCGTAGGGAATTCCCTGTTCCAGCGGGACAAAATATTGAGGTCATGGGTCGCCTCGGCCTGTGCCCCTTTCCAGAGGCCCGCCTTGCCGGTGCGGGAACAGGGATACAAAGCCCAACCCAGGAGGGCCAGGCGCTCCAGATCCGGCGGCATCACTCACCCGCTGGGGTGAGAGCCTCGCGCTCCAGCTTTTCGCGGATCGCCTTCTCGGCGAAATCGCCCATGGGCACCCGCGCCCGCCACGCCGCCTCGCGCAGCGCGGCCTTTACTTCATACGACAAACGAAACAAAAACGCGCACTTGTCGCTTGTATCTTCCGGCATGTAATCCCCCGCCCCCAGGCCCCGCCACCGACCTTTTCGGTCTGGTAGCGTACATATAGCTCGTATATCAGACCCGCCGATTCGTGGCGAATCCTATAGCCCGAGAGCGGTTTCCGGCGGCTGCACCCGCATGCACAGGTGGGTTCGCCTGGCGTGCGACCGCTTCGCCCGCATGTGGACCTCGTCGTCCAGGTGACGTAGCAGACCCCACTTCATCAGCCAGTGCCAGCACGATCCCCAGGCGTTCGGATGCGGCTGAATTCCCCGCCAGCCGTCGCGGATATCCTCCGTCAGGCCGATCCAGCCAATCGGCAAATTAAAGACGAAAGCATACAATTGACGCGCGAAGCTGATCTCATTGTACAACACATCCGCCATACCCTTGTCGCGGCGCATGATACTCTCATGCGCGTCGAGAAGACTTTGGAATACCTTGGGTTCGTCGTTCTTGTCTTTGTTTTTATCCTTTCTCATGTTTTCCCTCCATCACCATCGCCCGCAGTAGCAGCCACGCGAGGATCACCGGATGCGACTCCCCGCCGCGCGAACGCTCCATGGCGGCGCGCATCGCCTTGGGATCGCCGTCGAACGTCCCATCCGCGTTCAGGATGATCTTCACCGCCTCGCCACCGAAATTAAAAGTGATCTTCGCCGGGAACGTCGGCTCGCCGTCCCAGAAGCTGTTCATCATACACCAACCAAAATGAGTCCATGCGAGGCGCGAGTGGCTCCAGTATATAAAAGCCTTCTGACTTCCAGAGGATTTTCATGCATCCGCGCTCTGACATTTGGTATATCCAAGAAGCAGAATCTGAAAGTAGATCCTTGGGATGCATGCAGCGTCATGGCGTAGATGCTCTGAGCGCGAATGAACGACGCGGTGAACTCGTGTAGCGCGTTCCACTCCTGTGATCCGCCTTTGCATTCGTCACGCAGATTGGCATACGCCATCTGATATTCGTTCCAGTCGCGCGGCACATGAATCCGGAACGTCTCGTCTTTGTCGGTCTTCACCTGGATATTCCAGGTGCCGACGCCCAGTTGATGATCCGGCCCAATCTCCAGAACGCGCACTTCCTCGTTGGTGGCGATGACGATGGTGTCATCGATCACCAGCGGCGAACGCATCAGCAGCATCTCGCCTGGCAGATACGGCGACCGCTTCGCATCCTCGCCATACTTCCAGACCCGGACACGGGTATTGACATGCAGCACGCGATCATTGGTGTGGCACAGGTAGCGAGCGAAATCCGGATCGTCCAAGAATTCCTCACTCATGAACGCCTTCTTCAGCCACACATCGATCTGACCGCGTGGTGGCACGAACACACCGAGATCGCCGACGCGGACGGGCACGCACCAGGTCCAGTCCATCGCCGCGTCCGGATCGTCCTGCGTCACCCTGATCGCCTGGGCGGCGGCGATGATGGGGTTGCCCGCCGCCTGGCGCACGACCGTGGTCAGATGCGAAGCCGGAACAATATCAAACGATTCCGAGTGATCCTCACCCACTGGCGGAATCTGGGCCGGATCACCCACGAAGATAACCGCGCGACCATCGAGCCAACGCCTGACATGCTTCATCAACTCCTCACCCAACATCGAGCATTCGTCCAGGATGAACAGCGTGCCCTCGATGGGTTTGGCGTTCGGCGAGCGGACGAACACCTGTTTGTCCCGGTCAGTCTTTGGCCGCAGCTTCAACAGGCTATGGATGGTCCCGCAGGGCAGTCCCAACTTGGCCCGCAGCACCCCCGCCGCCTTGTGCGTCGGCGCGGCCAGCCGCACGTCCACGCCCCTGGCGGATGCCTCTCTGGCGATGATCTGGACGAGGGTGGTCTTTCCCGTGCCCGCCGAGCCGGTCAACAGATGCTGCCGCCGCATCTCGATGGACGCCTCGATCTCCCGCTTCGCGCGCTCCTGATCCTCGGTGAGGGTGATGTGCGGAACCGGGACCGCGACCGGAACATGAGGCTCATCGTCGTCATCCAGTGCTTCCACCCAGTCCTTATCGCTGGCCTCTTTTATTTTTGCTTCCAAGGCCCGGTATTCTTCCCACGACAACCCGTTAATTTTCATCACTCTTCTTCCTTTGGCTCACCGTCGTCGGGTAGCGGCCCATCGATCAACGGGAAATGAATTTCCGCCGGAACTTTTCCGCGCCATCCACGAAAGTAATAGACGCCAGCTTCAAGCGTGCCGACCAAATGGATGGGCCAGTTCAGCAGATCGTTGATCGTCATCCCCAGCGAGCCGTCCTTGTTCTTCCATAGCAATCCGGTGAAGTGCGGCGGCGTGTCGGGCGGGACAAAATCCCGCACGACACCCGGCACCCCTCTGTTCACGTCATCATCTTTGAAATCAGCCAAGCTTTTCCTCGATCCTGCCTATGATTTCCCACATCTTGTCGGAGATCCGCGTCTTGTTTCCGTAGTCGAGGAGGCGATCTCCCACGTCGGCGATGAACGCGGCTTCCCAGTCGGTCAGCACATTGGTGTGTTCCGACTCTTTGACGATCTGCCTGATGCCCTCCACCTCCTCATCGGTCAGCGCATCAGGTTCTGGCTTCGTCCGCATGGCTGGATCTCCTTACATCCATTGTTTCGCAAACGGAATATCATCCTCTTCCACATTGCCAGCCGGAACCGGTTTCCGCATCGCGCTTCCCGTCGATGCACCAGCCGCTGGCCGCTGCGTGGATGGCCGTGAGGCCGTCGCTTTCTCGTCGCGCTGGATGTAGTCCTTCACGCTGTTCGACGGCCCATACTCGCCGCGCGCGGGGCGCACGTTGATGACCAACCGCCCCTGCTTGCCCATGCAGTCATAAGCGTTCAGTTCGCCGCTTTCATATTCTGGGATCAGGCCAATCGCGCCGCAGAAATGCCGCGTCTTCCACTGCGACTTTTCATCCGCGCCAAGGTAGTCAAATATCTTCCGTTGCTCACCCTTATCGTTGAAGATGTTAATCGTCAGCTTCAGTTGCTCACGACCCGACGCCTTGGACATCTCGTCCTCCGCGTTCTCCACTTCGAATTCATAAGTGCCCGCGGGCCACGGCACGAAATTGCCGCCCTTATCCGCCTCTTCCTGGGATGCTGGTGTGGGGATTCTCATCGTACTTTCTCCATGGTTAAACTGACAATCAACGCCACCAGTCTGGCGACGTTGCCTTCATCCAGCCAGACCCGGCGCACCGGGCCGCGCCCAATGCCGAGCGACAGAATGTTACGCTTCGCCACCGGGTCGAACACCAGTTCCAAAGAAACCGGCGGATCGGTGTCCAGTGTCTCTTTCCGCAAGATCCGCGGCGAGCGCGAAGGCACCGGAACGAACTTCATTCCTTCCTGGCTATCCGAATAGCGTGGGCACCGGTCTTTGGATCACGGCCAACGATGGTTCCGAAATCGCAACACATGGCTATGACACCCATGGTGGACTGGTCGATCCGCCACTCGGAAACCGGAGGCGCGTTGAGAACGAACATCGCGCCGACGAACATCTCGAAATATCCTTTCGTCTCCGGAATGTCCCAGACCTCGCGCGGATCGTCATCGAAGCCGCTGACCATCAGGTGAAAATCCGCGAACGGATATCGCCGCATCGCCATGATCGTGCATTCCGCCGCCGCCATGGCGTTGGTCGCGGTCAGTTCCCCCGCGTTGCCGATCTCGATGAAGGCGGCATCGAACCCCTCCATCACGCACCCGCCGGGGCGATCTTCCCCTGCAAATACGTGATCGCTTTCGCGATCCGCTCCTCCGACATCTCCTCCCACGCTGACACGTTCGCCGCCGCCAGCCACTTATCGACCGTGCCCTCGTCCAGCCGCACGATGTCCAGCAACCGCGCCACCTCGGCCAACTGGACCGGCGTGGCGAAGGCTTCCTTTTCCGGCGCGGCCTCGATCACGTCGCCGATGCGATGGGCGAGTTCCTCGTACGTGCAATCGAAGGTGTCACCTTGTGGAAACGCCGACAGCCGGGTCTTCCGCACTCGTGCCAGCCGCTTCGACCCGGCGCGGAACATGCCGATGGCGAGGTCCAGTTCGTACTCCAACCTGGGCCAACAGTCGAATGTCGTTCCGATCTGGGCACGTTCGCCGTTCACCAGACCCCACTCAGCCGTCTCGCCAGCGATCAGAATGACGTTCATGTTGAGCCGCGGCAACCACGCCACCAGTTGCCGCATCGCGCCCACGGCGGGCTTTCTGTCAGCGCCGAACTCGTTCTTTTTGCCAGCGTCCTGTAGCCGTTCCGCCTCGCGCGACACCTCGTTGGTGAATACTTTCGTTATCGAGTCGATCACCAATGTCTTACGGTCATGCTCCGTCGTCGCCAGTGCCTTGACCTGGTCCAGCACGACATCCAGCGATGCCGCGCCGTCATTCGGCCCCAGGTAAAGCGCGCCCGCGTCGATCAGACGCTGACGATATTCCGGCTGCGTCGCACCGCCCTCGCTGTCGATAAAATACACGTCGGGGAACTGCGTGGTCAGCACCGTCTTGCCGACGCCGCTTGGCCCGTAAAGCAAGATCGTCGGATGCCGCGCCTGGATGATGGTCGCGGCGGTTCCAAGCAGTTTAGTTCGCCGCCTCGTCACTACTCCGTCTGGCATGTTTCTGTCCTCTGAACTGGTCGATGATACGGCGGATCAGATCCGACACGGTTATCCCGAGCCGATCCGCCTCGCTTTGCAAAAAGCTGAGTTGCGGTCTGGTGAAAACAACAGACCGTCTTGGCGTGGCGTCTGTCATGGGGTGCATCCCTGCACCCCTTTCACGCCTCCGTCAAGAGGAAAAAACCTACGATACGATATCGATCTGGATGCTCACCCGCACCACCTTGGGCATGAACATGCCATGCGGCTCCGCGCGACAGTCTGGCCGTCGCCTGATCCAGCCATGCTGTTCCAGGCACCAGGCTCGCGCCTCACGCCTCGTGGCGAACAGCCGGGTGCGCGTCATGCCATCCGGCACGCCCTCCAGCCAGGACCGATCACCATCCAAAAGATTCCTCGACCGGTGCAGGATCGCCCACGCCTCGGTGGTCCGCGCTACAGCGGCAACCGCCATTGTAGCCCCTTGCTCTTTGGCCGTCGCCACTCCTTGCCCACGTAGCGCGCCACCGCCTGTGGCCTGACGCCGGTCATGCCTGGTAAAAGCCACAGCGCCACCATCACGTCGGCGCGCTCCACCGGGCGCACCGACAGTTCGGCGACATTTCCGTCGTTCGAAACGACACCGACATGCTCCAGCAAATCCAGCGTCGCCTTGATCCAGTTGTCCGAGTCACGTTTCGATATCGGAACTTCGATGACGCAGTTAAACCGGCACATCACCTTTGGCATGCCGACGATCTGCATCTTCACTTCCCAACCCGCCTCGTTGATCCACTTCACGTAGTCTGGGCTACGCACCCGTGCCCGCCCATTTCCTCTGATCCACAAGGCATTGGTCGATGGGCCACGGCGCATCGTCAGCACCCGGTCGGGCGGTGCGTCGGACCAGTGAGGGCCACTCACGGGGTTCCGCCGCCCGACAAACGGAACCCGTCGCGGTCAACGCCACCGACGTATATCACAACCATGTCTCCTGTATCTCTGGCACGTCGCGTGGATCGGCGGCGGCTTTGACCAGCCCTGGCGGCAGCAAGGTCCGCACCCCCTCCAGCGTGTCGTGCGACATGACAAACCGTGTGGGCTTCAGCACCGGCAGGATGACGTGCATGCGCGCGACCCACAGACCAGGATACTCACGCGTGGTCGGGCGGTAGATCACCCAGACCGGCATGCGTACATGCAAACGCGCATGCAGCCGCCACATGTAATTCTCGTCGGCCACGAACACGGCTGGCGCGCCATCGGGGCGTGACACCATCGTCACCGCGCGCGTCCTCCCAACATCGTGAACCCGCCCTTGCCCAGCCGTGGCCGATCCGGTGCCGGGACCGGCTTCGCTGGCCGCGAGGGCGACGATGGCGGCGGCTTACGGTTCCAGCGCGATGCTTGCCACAGCACTTCATGCTCGCTTGGATACCAGCCCAAAACCTGGCGCATCCTGCCGCGGATCGCGCCGATATAGGTATTCGACAACGTCAGCCGGTCCAGCAACGCCAGGGCTTCAGGTGGCCACACGCGTTCCTTCTCGCTTTCCCCTCGTCCGTACATTCTTCTCCCTCTCCTCACGCATCGCCGCCACCAGCTTGTCCAACGTCTTTGGCACATTCCGTCGCATGTATCGCCACAGATGCATCGCCTCGCGCCGCTCGCGATCAGCCACCAGACGGCTGTATTGTTGCTGGCACCGCGACGAGCAATACCGCTTGTGCGCCATCGCCCGGTGCCCCGGCCCGACCGGAATCGGCTTGCCGCACCGCGCGCAGTTCACGCCGCACCGATCAGTCGGCGGTCATGCAAGTTCAGCACGCCGGTTCTGATCTCCTCCTCCCAACGATCCGCCTGGGCGTCCATCCGGATCGCCGCTTCCTCGCGGGTGACCGATACGATGTCACCACCGCCACCGGTCAGCATGACCGGTGGCATGCCCTGGCCATGTTCCCAGCGCAGATCATCCGCCATCCGGCGGCAGACCTTGACCATTACGTGGGGAATGATTGGACGGTAACGCCCCGCTCCGCGGCCTTTATACGGACGCCACGTTCCCGCTCCGTCATATCGGCCAGTAGATCCAGCGCCTCGATCAGGATCGCCTTCTCGTACGGCCTTGGAAAGTCCCGTGGTTCGAAGCTGTCCGGTCCCTGTTCCTCTATCATCCGGATCAGCCGCCGGATCTCCGATGGCGTCGCCCCGCTTTTCGGTGCCTTCATTCTCCATTTATCCCCTCATCGGTCCAGATACATAGATGGCGGTTTCATCCCCCTCGTCCGACACCAGGAACGGCGCTTCCGCCGCGAAGGCGAAGGTCAGCCGCCCCTTGGCGACCTTGGCCGGTTCAATCAGAGATGCCGCCGTGAACATGATCGTCGCCTTCTCACCCTCGTATTCGAACGAGCCTTCCGGCAGTTCGCTGACGATCTGGTCATTCCCCTCGCCGCCCGACACTCCGACCTTATCTTCCGACATCGTCAGGCGCACCCATGGTTTGCGCTTTTCGTCCTGGGAAAACAGCGAGGCCAGTCCGATCACCTCGACCAGAGCGGGGCCATCGACGGTCAGCCGGTATGGCCCCGGCGGCGGGATCACCCGGTCGTAATCCGGAAACGTCGCCGCGATTAGCTTGGTCAGCAGCACGGTGTCGCCGACCGTGGCCACGAGCGCGGTCTGAGTGATCATCAGATCGACCGTATCCGCGCCGCGCAGCAGCCGCTCCATCTCGCTCACCGCCGGGGCTGGGATAATGATGTCGGGCACGCTGTCCGCTCCTGGCGGTAACGGCGTCTTGATGACGGCCATGTCGTTACCGTTGGTCGCCGCGATCCGCAGCCGCGCCTCGTCACCCGCGCCGCGTACGGTAACCGACACACCGCACAGATAGAACCGGGTTTGCTCCTGGCTGATCGCGTAGGCCACCCGCGCCAGCATGTCGGCGAGTTTCGGCGCGGGCATCGCGAACGACGTCCCGGCGCTCAACGGCAAGGTGAACACGGGAAAGTCGCTCAGAGGCCACAAACCGATGGTGACCCGCGCCACGCCGCAGCGCACGATCAGCGCCGCTCCGGTGAATTCCAACGTCGTCTCGCCCTCGGGCGGCAGACGGCGCACCACCGAGATCAGTTTGTCCCAGTCCACGCAGCCGCCGCCCGCCCCCGCGCCGCTGATCGGCACGGTCTGGCGCAAGGCCTGTTCCAGATTGGACGACTCGACGGTCAGGCGTCCGCCGGTCGCCGTCAGGGCGACGCAATTCAGTATCGGCAGCGTGCCGCCTCGCGCGACGAACCCCCCGGCGCGGGCCAGGACAGCGGCGAAGGCGCGGTTGCCGATGCGGATGTCCAGCGTCGCGGCTGGCGCGGGCGCGGCCCCTCCACTCGCCGCCGCCCTCGCGCGCGGCTTTCTCACCTTTGTCTCACTCATGTCAGGCTCGCCTTTTCTCGGTTGTTACCAATGCCGCTTCGATGCGTCTGCGGAGCCTGGGGCCAACGCCGCGCCCGTTGCGAAGGTCCGCCAACAAACTGGGATCGCCCGCCACGCGCTTGCAGAACGAGGTGATCGACTCGCCTGTGTCGGCCAGATACGCCTCGATGGCGGCGATCAATTCTGACTCAATTACTTCGCGTGTCTCACTCATAGGATTCCTCCTAAACTTTTTTCGGGTTTCGTCAACTATTTTCAAGAAATAGGGAATTCCCTATTGACCTTCAACATGAGCCGTGTGAGGAATGCGTCACCGAAAAACGAAGGACATCACCAATGACGAACGCCGATCTCCTCGCCGCACTCAAAGCCGCACTGCCTTATGTCCAGAAGGTCGCGGACACGGCCCCCACCGAGATGATTCGCCAACAGCGCCAGCGGGAAGCGGTGAAGCTGGCCAGATCGATCCAGGCCACCATCGCCAGCGCCGAACGGGAGGTGGCCCATGCTTAACCACCCCCTGGCCTGGCATCGCCACCATCGCCGCCGCTTCACCGAGCGGCTGGAAGTCTTTCTGGAGTGGCTCCCCGATGCCGTCATGGTAATCGCCGCCACCGCCGCCATCCTGGTCCTCATCATGGTCGTGCGGTGAGCCATTTCCGCGTGCGCTGGAAACGCACTGGCGTCCACGTCCATGCCCGCGTGTTCGCCGCCGCTGTCGAGGGTGGCGGCTTCGCGATGAACGGCACGCTGGTGTTCCGCGAGGTCGAATGGCGTGCCTTTTTGCGCTGCTTCGACAGCAGTTTCGAGGACACCGTCACGCTCATACCAGAGGAAAACCAACTATGACCGACGAACGACTGCCCGAGCGCGACGCGGAAACCTACCTCGGCGATGGTCTGTACGCATCCTTCGACGGCTTCCGCGTCTGGTTGCGCGCGCCACGTCCAGAGGGCGATCACCGCATCGCCATGGAGCCGAATACCTGGCTGGCGCTCCACAAGTGGGTTCACAGCTACTCGTTGCTGAAGATGCACATGGAGGGCAAGCGATGAGCCGCGCCGATCAGATCAATCGCTACATCGCCCGCGGCGGCGTCGTCAGGCTGCGCGCGGACGGTCCCGCATGGCGCACCATCATCGACGCCACGGATGACCAGGCGATCTCCGCGCATACCGTGGTGATGTTCGAAGACGGCACCGTCAGGGTTCTGCGTGGCGATGACCAGGACAGCCTGACCATTGAGTTCGCGCCGGGGCCTGACTTCGTAAGGGGAGAGGGGTGATGGCCGACAGCACAGGTAAAATACAGCGCGCTCTCAGGCAGCGCGGCTACATCACCGAGATCACCCGCGGCGCGCACATCAAGATAACCCATCCAACACGACGGGGGCTGGTGTTCACCAGCGCCACCCCCGGAGACAGCCAGCGCGGCCAAAAGAACCTCGACCGCGATCTGCGAAAAACCTTTGGCGAGGAGACGGGACCATGACGGCGAGTGCTTATGTGTACGGCTGGATCGAGCCACCGGACCCCACCGCGCGCGGCTTCTGGTGGATCACCCGCCGGGAGGCCGACCATGCCCCTGGCTACGGCGGCCCGCCGCTCCTGCCCGACATCAGGGTGTGCTGGGAATGGAATGTCGAGGAGGCTTGCTGGATCAAGGGCACGCTGCGCGACCGACAGAACCGCGAGATTCCCCACAACGTGGTCATCCACGCCAACAACGGCTGGCGCATCGAAGGGCCTGGGGAGAAGTTGGTGTCATGAACGATTACCGTGACAGCACGAGGCTGATCCTGCACGCCGCCCTGCGGCACGTCCCTGATGGCGTGGAGCGCGCCAGCGCCGTCTTCGCGGTCGATGTGCTGATCAACGAGATCGTCGCCCTGGAAGCCGAGAACGCCGATCTGAAATGCCGCGTCGCCAGGGCACAGGCGAGCCTCACCGAGATCCGCGAAGACCTGGAAGCGCAAATGGAATTCTGGAAACCCGATGGGGGCAAGGCCTGATGCTGCACCTCACAAGCTGTGAATGCCTCGGCCCCGTCCCGGTCCATGAAGCGGACAATAAAAAACCCCGGAGCCAAGGCTCCGGGGTACAGTGGGGGTGTGACAGCGGTCGCGGGGAGCGACCGCCGTCAGATCATGCCGAGCAACCAGAGAATCAGCACGATAATTAGCACCGTCGAAAGAACGCCGGTCGGCGCGTAGCCCCATTCCATCGCGTAAGGCCATCGCGGCAGCACCGCGATCAGCAGCACGATCAGGACCAGGAAGATGACGGCGTTGCGTGGCATGGCGATCTCCTCAATGTGTCGCCAGCTTCCTGGCGATCTCCCTGGCGGCACCGACCGCCACGTTCTGCTGTGTGGCGTCGGGGATGTTGTCCTTCGACCACGCCAGATATATAACGCCAACGAAACTTTCCGGGTTGGGCGGGATCGGGATCGCGCAGCCAAGCGTCATGCCCCGGTCGGCCAGCCGACGCGCCAGCGGCGAGCCGGTGGTGGCGAGATCGACGCACGCGGGACGTCCGTCCATCACGTCGATGAGTCCCCTGAGATCACTGGTATGAACGATGACCGGCAACCGGCGCGGAGCCGGGATCACCGGTCGCTCGCCGTCGTGGCGACGCGCGCCCAGGAACCATTGTGAATTGCTGGACAGATCGACCGCCCAGATCTGCACCAGGTCGGCGCTCGTTTCGGTGGACAGCTTCTCCAGCGCCTCGGGCACCATGTCGTTTCGCAACTCGGGCGAGGATGGCGTCAGCCACGCCTCGATGATCTCGTCACGCTTTTCGTAGACGATCCAGCCGGTGCCGCAGATGATGAAGGCGACCAAAACGAAGGCGGCTTTCCACGGCTTGTCGCCGATGAAGGTCAGGGCACGGTCGAGATAACCAGTGCCCTGACCCGCCACGGTCAGGCTCCCGACACGACGACGTCGCCGGGATCACCGGTCGTATGGATCAGCAGACCCGCGCCCCTTGGTACCCGTAGCGTCAGCATGCCACCCGAGACGGACCCCGGCACGATGAGTGAGATGAAGTCGAACTCCTCCTCCATGGCCACGGGAGGGCGCGGGTGCGGGTGCCGCTCCGGTCGCGCTGGCCGTTCCGGCACCAGCAAGGGTGGACGCTCGCCCAGCCACTCCGCTTCCAGCGCCGCCTCGGAGCCTTCGTAGGCGTCCAGATCGACGTTACCGACGATGCCGGGGTTGTGCCCCTCGTCGGTCCATTGCCATAACCAGGGTTTGTCCCAACCGGGCGGGCAGACCGGCTGGTCGGCGTAGTGCGCCAGCCAGAGGCGGCACTTCGCCAGGGTCGCGTTGGGTGATCCCAACGCTTCCTTGGCGACGTTGCCGCTGTAGAGGACCGGCAACTGGCCGGTCAGCCCCTCGACCTCGGTGACGAAGGTCACCGCCTGACTGAGCGACATGGTGCCGGTGGAATTGCTGGTGTTGTCCTCCCAGTCGAGCGCCAGGAGTTCATCGTCATCGAAGTCGGCCAGGAAATTCCGCACCTGGGCCATGACGTCGGACCCTTCCGCGAAATGATAACGCCCGAACAACAACCCCGCCTTCCGGCATCCCTCGCGCGCCGCTTCGAACATGGGATCGCGATAGCCGGTGCCCTGACTGAATTTATGGATCACGCCGATCACGCCGCTACGCGCGACGGCGCTCCAGTCGGTCACCTCGTTCCAGTGCGAGATGTCGATGACGGGGCTGTTCTTGATCATGTCAGGCTCCCGCGTGAGAGGCCCCGTTCGCCGTGGGCGGAATGATTACGCCCTCACCCGCTTCGCGCTGCGCCATCGTGGCTTTCATGTCGGCTTCCTGAAATTGCCGGATCACCTCCTGAATGATCGGCGCGGCCTGGCGGAACGGCGCGTTGTGCAATGCGTCAAGCACATCGTTCCACTGCCGTCCTTCAAGCGTGATCGCCAGCTTCTGTGTCATGTCCATGGTGTTCTCCTATGCCGCCAGGCGGCTCTCCAGTTGCACGATGCGCCGGGTGGCGGCATCGAGTTGCTCGCGTGTTGCGTTTAACAGGTCGTGCAATTCGCGTAAGGCGTTGACCGCCGCCGCCAGGATCGGTGTGTCGGTCACCGCCAGTAACGGTTCGGGGTTGTCCGGATCACCCGTATCCACCCAGGTGCGAACCGCTTCGGGAATGAAAGGCCGGATCTGCTGGGCGCTCCAGCCGATCTGGGGGATGCGGTGGTCGTCCGTCTCATCGCCCACCGGACGCTTGATCCGGGTGTAGCGGATCGGCTTCAGTTCAAGGATCTGAGCCAGACCCACTGTCGCATTGACGACATTCTCCTTGATACGGATGTCGGACAGGTTGGCGTAGCCGCCATAGCCGCCGAACCCGGCCAGCCGGTTCTCGATCCAGCCGTCGTTCCGCATGATGATCTGCGGACCCCGGTCACCTCTGTAATATTCCAGCGCCCAGTCGCCGCCCCAGTTCCAGTAGGCATTGGGGTTGAACTGCATGATCCGGCCATTGCCGCCGTAGCCCATCCACATGTTCTGATCAGCGGCGTAGGCCCGCCCGCGGCAATCCGAGTCGCCGTAGACGAGAAGGTTCTGGGTGATCAGCCCCGAGCGCGGATAGATGTTCCCATCGGTGCCAACCCGGAAGTTTTCCTGGTTGGCCTCGACAAAGCGCCAGTGTCCGTCGTTGCCGCGTTGCAGGTAGTAATTCGGCGCGACCTCGAAAAGTCCAGAGGAAGACCGCACCGCGCCAAAGAAGCCCGTGTTGGGTGTGCTGACGTGACCACGCAGATAGAACGTGCCGCCGGTATCCATCTCGGCGATCCGTCCGGTGCCCCAGTAAAATTCAAAGGCGTAGGCTCCGCGCCCCTGGCCGCTGACGATGAAGTTGGCGGCGTTGACGAAGTCGGTGCTGCCGTTGATCGTTACGTAATAGCCATGCGCGTTGGCCTGGAAGCCGTTATCGCCGACGCCGATGCGGACGCGCGTTCCGGTGGTGACGATGCCGCCGATGTAGGCGGTGCCGCCGACAGTCAGCGCGTTGTTGGCGGTGAGGTTGGCGGCGGTGAAGGTGCCCACCACCGATCCATCGCCCCGGCTGTAGAGATACTGGGAATCAACGCTGCCGGAACTGTTGATGTAGGCGGCTCCGAAATTGCGGACGACGCCAAGATCCTGGCCGACAGTCAGCGACGTGGTGTTCATCGAGGCCGACGTGACGTTGCCGCCGACGCCCAGGTTGCGATCCACGTTCATATCGAGCGTGGACCGGAGATAGCCAGCCGTGATCGCGTTGCCGGTGGTGACGTTGGTGGAGAAGGTGAACGCGCCATTGATGGCGAAGGCACCGTTGACCGTGGTCGGGGCGTTCAGCGCGATGGCGCTGGCCGCGAAGGTAAGCGCCGTGGTCGTCATTCCCGAGCGCGTGACGGTAAGCCAGTTCGTCGCCACGTTGTAAACATCGTTGACCAGACGGAAAGATAAATTCACCCCGGTGGGGACGATATCCCATATCTTCGTGTTCAGGGCGGCGGCGGTATCAGTGAACGCCAGGACGCCGCCACCGCCCGTGTTATTTATCATCAACTGCTGCGCGGTGATCCTGCCGGGGACGGTGACGTTGCCGCCGTTATCGACCCACAGTTCCCGTTCCGCTGGCGTTTCGTTGTAGATGTTGGTGGTTCCCAGGAAATTCAGGCGCGCGGTGGAGTTGGCGGAATTCTTCAGCACGGTGGTGCGGTTCAGCTTGTTTGGTGAACCGGCGGTGAAAGTGCCGATGCCCCACTCCATCTGCGCGCCGTCCGACATGCAGTAAAAACATTGCGCGCCCGACGTGAACCAGAAGCTGAACGGCAGACGTCCGGAGGTCGCGCCCAGAAGGTTGCAATCCGCCGCCGTGCCTGGCGCGTTGGTGGTTTCGAGGATAAGATTGCCGAGCATCAGAGCCGCTCCTTGATCCGGAATTTCCAGGCGTGGCGATCATGGAACCCGGCGATGTAGGATACGTCCGCCGTCACCGTGACGCGGCCATAGACCGCCTCGTTGGAACTGGTGATCGATCCCAGATCCGGAACGAACAGGATGTTGCCGCCGTAACGCGAGGTGCGGTCGAGGTTCTGCGCCTCGGTCCACAGTTCGCTGTCCGAGATGGCGTCGAAGGCGGCTTCCCAGCGGCGTTGCTGGAACCGATACGTTGGATATTCCTGGCCACCGCGCGACACCATTTCATCGACGGTCGAATCACGGCCATAGGTCGAATTCCACGTAAAACCAAGGCGCGGTATCCACGCCGGTCCCGCGTAGGCCAATGGTATGTTGATGAAATTATCGGTGTTCGCCGTGTCTGTGATATCGACCACGCAATAATCCGCGTAGACATCGGTCGGTGCCACCGCGACGACCTGGCCGTAGCCGGGTTGCGGTCCCGACACGGTGCCGCTCCAGATCAGGTTCGCCGGGTTGATGAACAGCGAGAACGTCACCGTGGCGGTCTGCGACAGGTTGGTGCGGAACAAGCCGAACAGCCGCCACATCTGCCGCGCCTCGGTGACGCGGAAGGTCGCCCCAAGCGCGGGCGTCAGCGCCCCCGCCACGGTCTGCCACGCCATCGAGGGCGCGCCGCTGTCGGTCTGAAGGTTGGTGATCGGCATCGTCGGCACCGACGATCCGGCGATGAGTGAGCCGGATTTGATCAGGTTTTTAATGCCCAGGACGGTGTTGCCCATCAGATCAGAACCCTCACGGTGACCGACGCGTCGGGCGAACGGAACGAATATCCAACGATCTGGCCGACCCGGCCATGCACCAGATCGTCCATCGGATAGACGATGGTGACGACGTGGCCGATATCGAGATCGACCCCGGTGAAGGCTGGCACGGTGACGTCGTAGAGCCGCCGCCTGACACCCCACAGCGTGCCCAGGTCATTCACCACGGTCTGGGCGTCGGCCTGGTTCAGCAGCGTGCCGGTGATCGGCGCGGGGTCGTTGGGGCGGCGGAACGCGGTCAGCACCGCCGTGCTACTCCAGTAGGCGTAGCTACCGGTCATCTCCACGAACTGCTTGTGCGCCGCCGACATCGAGGCGGTGTTCATGTCCGATGTCTGCACCGTGTAGTTGTGCGCGAACTCAGAGCGAATACGATACGGTGGCGGATCTAGCGTGGCGGGTAGCGGGATCGGCGCGATCTGCACGATGTTCGACAGGTCGAGGATGATATCGGAGTGGTAGTTCGCTGGCAGGGCGCGCAGCATGAACAGGCCGAGCCGTCCGTCGCGTTTCGAGATCAGCTTGCAGCCCGGTCCCGACAGCATCGCGGTCAGCACGTCGATGCCGGTGACCGCCGCGTCGGAGCCGTAGTAGCCCCCGGCGATATAAGGCCACGAGGCATCGACCGCGTTGAACGAGGCGACGTCGATCAGGTCGGCGGGCAGCAGCAGATCCTCGGTGAGGATGTAGCGCGCGATCTGGCTGAACGTGGTGGCCGCGCCCGCCAGCGGGAACTGCCCGGTCACATCGGCGGTGATCGCATGCACCGCGACCGAGCCAAGCTGGAACAGCCCGCGCGAGTTGTCGGTGCGATACTTCCCGGCGGGACAGCCGCCCACATAGAGATTGGTGGTGTTGCTGTCGAAGGTGATGACCTCCGCGCCACCCTCGTAGAGATGCACCACGGTCCCCGGCCCATCGGTGTACTGGTAGATCCTGTTCACCGGATCGACCAGCACCGGGGAGACGTTCCGCACCGGGTTGGCGGCGGTGCCGCCGCGCACCCGCGGCAGCGGTTTGCCCGACAGCGTTGGGGTTCCGAAATAGGTTCCGGTGCCGGAATATAGCGAGTTCTGATAGGGCCGGTCCAACCAATAGGTGGCGTCGCGCACCGGAATGGTCAGCGCGGTGTCGGACAAGAACCACGGGGTCGCGATCCCGGCCCACATGAACTGCAACGATGTGTAGGCGGGATCGCGATGATACTGGCGCGGGCTGTCCCAGGTTTTCACCCCGGTGAGGATACGCACGTTGCGCCCGTCGCAGTTCATCGTTCCGGCGATGTCGTCATACTGATCGTCGGCGTTGGACAGCACGATGGTGCCCCAGGCCGCGCCGATACCTGACGCCGCCATGTCGAGGTTGACCTTGTTGTCTACCTGGAACGCCTGATCCAATACGGGTGGGTAAGGAATAATGCCGCCCACGTCGGACGGCAAAGTGCGGTAGCCCAGATCCGACGCGAGTAGCCGCGCCGATACCTCGTGCGGATCTTCCGTCATCGCCAGCGCCAGATGCGGATGCGTCAGGTGACCCTCGGCGGTGGTCACCGTGACGATGCCGCCCGGTTTGTAAACATCGAGTTCCACGACCAGGAAGCGGATGTCCGGTCCTGGGATGTCGTCATAGTGTTCGATCTCGATGGGGGTGACACTGTCTTCCATGGTCAGTGCTTCCTCCCCGTTTTCTTCCATTCTGATAGCGTATGGACCGCCGAATATCCACAGCATCGCATGGTGTGCCCCATCTCAATCAAGATCGTTTCAGATCAGAAATTGCCGCCGTTATCGAGCTGATTGATGCTGGCTTCCGCCGCCGCCCAGAAGGTCGCCCAGGCTTCCGCCAGCACGTTGACCGCGTAGGCATAGTCGGTGCCGTTCTTGCCTGGTTCGGCGGGATCGGCCTGGACGCCGAAATTGTTCGGCCCCTGATAGGCCGCCTGTGGCGTCGCCGTCATCATCATGTTCACCGCTTCGAACTGGGTTCCGGCCACGCCGGTATAGCCCGCCGACGCGGTGGCGATGGCGTCCTGCAACCGTTCCACGTTTGCATTGGTTTGCAGCAGCCGGGTAACGATCTGATTGGTCAGACCGCCAAAGCTGGTCTGGTTCGGAATGATAAGCGCGGCCATGTCAGTGCATCCTTTGTTGTTGTTCAAGTTCAAGTTGTTCTACGCGCGCCGTCAGTTGCTGAATAGCGCGTGCCATCGTCGCGATCAGCGGCAGTTCCCTGATTTGCGCGTAGCCTTCGCCTTCTTCGTAGTTGACGACCGCGAGCGGAATGACCTCCTCCACCTCATCGGCGATCAGCGCGCAGTCCCAGTGCTGGCTGACGGCACCGGGGACCGGCGGCAGAAGATCGAGTTCGTGGATCGTCAGTCTGTTGATCTGGGCAAGCGCGTCGATGGTGGCGGGCCTGATGTTGCTTTTAAGGCGACGGTCGGACCAGACGATTGACCAGCCCGCGAAGTTATTATCAGGCCACCAGATGCCACAGGTTCCGTTACCGTTGAGCATCAACTGATGACAAGCGACCCAGCCGCCGCCTATATCCTTCGACCTTATGAGATATCCCTGGTCGCCCTGATCCAGTTTCGCCCTGAAACCATAACCATCCCATGGAATGGCGACGGCGGAACCGTTCCACGGCGAATAGACGACGCCGGAAGAGTTGAGCCAGAGGATGCTGAACGTGGGACCGGCACCGACATCGCAGTTCTGATTTGGTCCCGCTGGGTCGCGCGTGTCGCGCAGTTCCACGTAGGCCCCGCCGCCATCGAGCCAGCATTGCACGCGGCCATTCCAACCGAACGCGGTGAATACGTTGGAGTAAGTCCGATATTTGATGCCGTGACTGCCGTCGCAAAAGACGTTGTGCGTGACGGTATCGCCGCCGATGTTGAGACTGCCGAAATAAGGACCGGAACCGGAATCAACGATCTGATTGGGCGTGTATGCGCCGATGTTCTTGAAGTTGTTGCTGACCCAGGTTGATGAAACCAGCGTGCAGGCATAGCCGCCGTTGGCGTATGTCGAGACATTCGTCCCGTCCCAGTTGAACGCCATCCAGTAGGCTCCGGTGCCCCATATGCCACGATACAGGATGCCGTAAACACCGTCATTGTAGACGTTGTGCGAGACGGTATCGCCCGAAACCGTGATACTGCCAAAAGTAGGACCGGAACCCCAATCAACGACCTGATTTGGCGTGTATGCCCCGATGGGCTTGAAAGCGCCGCCGACCCATCCGCGCGTGGCGACGGTGCCCTGGAAAGTGCCGTCGATGTATTGGTTGATGCAGGCGTTCGTCCCATCCCAGCCAAAGCCGATGATGTTGGATGAGAAGCTGCGATAGACGATCCCCGATGTCAGTGAGGCGTAGCCCGTCAGGTTCAGGTCGCCAGATGCATTCAGCGTCATCCGCGTCGTCATCGGCAGGGCGGCGTCCTTGGTCCCGCTGGCGTCGAGGCAGAACGACATAACCCCGCCAGCCTGTTGAATCTGGCTGGCGGTGCCGGTGGTCAGGTATCGCCAGGCCGATCCGTCGTAGTAGGCGTTGTGCGCGAGGTTGTTCAGCGTCACGCCCCAGCCGAACATCCAGCCGCCGAGAGCGCCGTTGCCCGTCGTCTGCGCCTGGGGCGCGAGAACGCCCAGGCCCAGGTTGCCGCGCCCGTCGAAGGTCAGTCTGCCGACCGGCACGACCGTGGCCCCGGCGGTGGACGTGTACCATGTCTGTAGCTGCCAGGTGTCGGTCCCGCCGTTGAGCATCATCCAGCCCGCGCCAGCGGCGATGGATTTCCAGTTCCCTGCACCGACATTGTCCACGTAGACGTTCGCGCCGATACCGCCGTTGCTGTTGGGCAGGATGATCATCTCGGTCTGGATGGTCCTGGCCTTCGCCGCCGCCGGAACCGCCACCCCCATCCCTAGGTTGCCGGTCATCACATCGCCGGATTTTTGCACATACCCGCCGCCCGCGATGGGCGCGTAATTGGCCACGACCCAACGTCGCGTCGCCGCTTCCATGTCCATTTGCGGATCGCGCGACAGTAATGTCGGCACCAACATCGTCACGTCGGAGCCATGCACCGCGATTGACGCCACGCCACTCGCGACGAGGTTCATCGTGCCGCCGGTTATCGAGAGGCCGTAGCCAGAATTCCACAGCGTGAGGTGGTTCGATGTGTCGGCGGGATCGCCGCCTGGGGCGATGTTGTTGACGAGGTTGATACCGCCATTCGGCACCCGTAGCCCGCTGTTGAGGGTCACACGTCCCGATGTGCCATCGATGATGAGCGGAAACACGGCACGGTTTTCATCGCTGACGACGTAATTACCATCCGTCCAGGTGCCAGCGGCCCAGGTGTGAATGTTGCTGACAGTGGAGAAGTAACGCGCTGGCTGACCTTGCGGCGTGTCCATGCGGATCAGATCGGAGTTCGCGCCATAGACATGGAACCGCGAAGTCTCGCGGCTGAATTTGGCGATTGAGCCATACGCGCCCGCGTCGGTGATGCGAGTGAACAGCAGATCGGAACCGATATTGCTGTTTCCGCCTGGTTCCGCCGACGCCTCGGCCTGGATGTTCCAGCGCGCCGCGCCGCCCGTGTAAAACTGCAACGTCTTCCATGTGCCAACCGGGCCGTCGATATTAACCTGTGGGTTGGCTCCCTTGAACGTGGCCTGACCGTTGACCTGAAGATCCGTCTTGATGTCGGCTCGCGTGCTGGTGAAGGTCGCCACCGATGTCGTGTTGACATAGAAATTATGGAACCCGGCGCTGACGTGGTTCACCGCGCCATCGTTGCTGATCGAGAAACCGTAGACCCCAGCGTAAAGGTCGATGTGCTTCGACAGATCTGTTGGCGTTCCGGTGATGACGTTCGGATTGAAGTCGATACCAGAACGAAAGCCCGCGTGTCCCTGCACTTCCAATGTTCCGGTGATAATTCCGCCGGAAAGTTTAAGATACCTTCCATCCGTGAAACCCTTCGACGCGATGAAGCCCACGTCGGAACCGTCCACCCACATCCTGACCGCGTTGCCCGTGCCGCTGTCGGCCCAGGAGAACGCCATGATATTGCCGCCACCCGTCACGCCATAGCCAATCCCCACGCCAGCCAGCGACATATTTCCGGTACTGGTCAGGTCCATGGCGATGACCCAGGTGCCATCCAGTTTAAGGTTCCGCCATTGGAATCCCGCGCCATACTCGACCGGCCAGGCGTTGATGAAATCCACCTCGCCGCGCCCCTGCGTGGCGTTCCATGCGAGGTATCCAGCCCCTCCCACGGGGGGCGGCGCGCCGATATTCTCTCCGAAAGAGAAACGGTTATGCGCGACGAGGCTGGTGTTGACGTCGAGGTTGCCGTTCACCGTCAGGTTGCCGGTGATCGTGTCGCCACCGACATTGACCCACCGCGCGTCACCCGCCGACTGGCTGATCGTGTTGGCTTCGAAGTATCGCAGTGTGACCGCTTCCATCGCGGAGCCTGGGTCTTTGCCAAGCGTGAACGACAGGCCGGAAGCGACGTAAGAGTTGGCGACCAACGCGACGGACGATCCACCTAGCCACAGCGGCTGATAGGTCGTCACGCCCGTGTTATCGACCCCCTCGATGAGGAAGAAGCCGTTGTTGGAGTTCATCCGCACGCCGTTGGTGCTGCCTCTGAGCATCAACTGAGACGCGCCATCCGGCCTCGAAATATTCAGTTCCTGTTCCAGCACGCCGTTGACCGTGCCGAGCATGCGGTACCATGGCCCCCAGCCGTTGCCCGCGTCGTACGAGTCATCGGTCGCGCGGTAGAACAGCGCCGGTCCCGCGTGGCGGCTCCGTCCGCCCATGAAGAACTGGCTCTTCCAACCGGCGTTGCTGTTGAAGCCCTCAAGGATGAGCGCGGTCTGATCGACGCTGGGTGGCCAGTTCGCGCCGCTGGTCTGGTTGGTGATCTGGCGCAGCCCGATGAAGGCGTTCACGGCTGTGTTCAGGTCGAGCGCGCCACCCGGATGCTGCACGACCGGAGCCACCCAGGCCCACGCCCCGGCCAGACGGCCATAGGCGACGGGTGGATTGTTCGGCGCGTCGTCCAGCTTCGACGCCAGCCCGGTGTTGACCCACCGCCGCGTCGCCGCGTGCATGTCCAGCGTCGGGTCGCGCGACAAGGTGAGATCGCTGCCCGCGCCCATGAAGAACGGCACCATCGCGGTGATCTGCGGGTCGAACCCGGCGGCACCGATCCGCATCAGCAAGGTGGCGCTGGAATAGAAATCGTGCTGACCGGCGACCGCGTTGTAGTTCAATGTCGAACTGGTAACGGTGAAGCCGTAGGTATTGCCGACCGTCGAACCCCACAAGGTGATGTGCTTGGAGGTGTCCCGCGCGCTGGTCGTGACCGAACTATCGAAGTCGATCCCGGCGTTGTTCATGTGTAGCCGACCGACAAGCTGTCCGCCAGACAAAGGCAGATACAAAGTCCCGGCGGTCCCGGTATCCAGCTTGTTGGCGTTGAGCCATTCCAGCGTGGCCTGGACGTTGGTCGTCCCGCCGACAGAGGGGATCACGGCGATCTGCGTGGCGGTGAAGTAAAGCAGACCCAGTTTCAGATGCACCCAGGAGGTGCCGTCGCAGATCAGCCAGTCATGCAGGACGTAGGCTTCGTAAGGGATGTTCGATCCCACCGCGGGCGGGAAGCCGTTCTCGATGACGATGACATAGAAACCCTTGTTCGCCGCTGACGGAAACGGCAGAGGACCAGGGTTCGGCGTGACGCCAGACGTGACGGTGAACTGCGTCGAGTCGGTGGTGACATGGCACTGGCCGACGAACACCAACGTCTCGGCGAGCGCCTGGATTTCTTGTTGAAGGATCGCGTCCCGCGCATCGACGTAGTACTTGCTGGTGACGTGCCCATCGTTCGTCGGATCGGTGGTGGGGATCGTCAACATCCCGACCATGGTGTCGCCGGTTGTATTGACCCACCGGGCATCGCCCTGCGTGAACGTCGGGTAGCTGGCCTGAAGGAATTGCAGCGGCACCGCGTGCTTATCCAGCGTCGGATCACCGGCCAGGAACAGCGGCACCGCCACGTTCACCGCGGTGGCCGTCCAGTTCATCGTGCCGGTGCCGCCAATCGACACCGCCAGCGTGCCGGGGGACGCGCGATAGAGGCCGGTCGCCGCCTCGCTGCCGAACGAATAGCCGGGAATGGCGGCGGTCCCGTCCGTCGCCCTGAGAGCGTTGCCGAACGAAATACTGGTGCCCGCCACGGTGATCTTCGCGCTGCCAATCGCGGAGATGACCACCTGATTGGAGCCACCGGACAGCCCGGTCACCGCCGAGCCAAAGTGCAGCGATGGGATGATCGCGCTCCCGGCTGGCAGACCCAAGGCTCCGGTCATCAGGTCGCCGGATTTAACGACATATCCGCCCGCGACGATAGGCGCGTAATTATTGACCACCCAGCGTTTCGGCACGGCCTGGAGATCGCCGCTCACGCCAGCGACCGGATCTCCGGACAGGGTCAACAGACCGGTCATCACATCGCCGCCCTTGGCGACGTACGTTCCGCCCGTGACCGGCGCGTAGGTGGCCACGCCGTAGCGTTTGGTGACCGGCTCCATGTCGGTCAGCGGATCGCGGAACATGATCAGCGGCACATACATGTCGGCACTGGCGGTGCCACTGAACGACATCGCCCGCAGACCGCCCGCGATGACATTCAACTGGCCAGAGGTGATGCCGAACCCACCCCAGCCGTCGAACAGAGAAATGTGCGCCGAGATATCGTTGTTGTTGAGGCCAAGCCGCTGACCAAAAGACAGGCCACCAGACATCTGGTCGCCGGTTTTCTGCACGTAACCGCCACCGGACGCGGGCGCGAAATTGGCCTGAACCCATTGCATGGGCACCGCTTCCAGCGGCAGCGTCGGGTTGCCCTTCAGGTAGAGCGCGGACGAGAAGCTGACGCCGCCCAGGCCACTGGTCGAGAAGGCCACGGCGGTATTGGCATTGGCACCCGGCGTGATCGTCAGACCGTTGTTGCTGTTGGCCTGGGTGAAGTTGAGGCCGATACTGAGTTGCGAGTCGATCCATGTCATGCGCGTGCGGCGCATGCCGAACATGATCGGCAACGCCGAGCCATCGTCGTTGAACGGACGGATGTAAAAATTGGTGCCCTGGTTGGTGCCGGTTACCTCTGCCTCGGTGGAGCCGAACTCCACCGCCCACCGCGTCTTGCCCTTGCGCGACGACTGGAAATAACCGGCGGCGGTGCCGTCCGTCGTGGTGTCCCACTTGATCCCCGGCCAGGAAGATCCCGTCGCCGTCACGTAGATATTCGCGTCGGTCGGGTGCTGTATTCGTAACGGACCTGTAAGGGTGCCACCCTCCAGGGGCAACCACTGATCGGAATTCACCCCCATGACGGCGATGGCGACATGGGTGTTGTTGGCGAGGGGAAAGCCGATGGCGTTGACCGGCGTGACCGGGACCGTCGTCCAGCCACCCTGATCCAGCACCGTGCCGGATACCGTGTAGCGCGCCACGCGGGTATGATCGGTGATGCTCTGGAGGCTGATTTTCTGGCCGACGACCAGAGACAGGAAGAAGTTCGTCCAGTCCTTTCCCGCCGCCGACACCTGATCGATAAACAGCATCGTCGCGTCGGACTGGTTGGAAATGTTGAATCCCATGTTGCCGACGCCGGGATCGGTGAACGCGGTGGTGGTTTTGAGGGTGTACTCCATCACCGTGATGCCGCCAGCCGCGAGTTGCTGGACCGCCGTGTCGGTGTAGTTCTTGGTCACCGCCTCGGTCGGGTCGAGCGGCTCGCGCGACAGGTGGATCGGTCCCAGCATCTGACCACCGGTCAACGGCAGCGAATCACCGCTGGTCGAGACGTGGGCATCGACGTAGGCGCGGGTCGCCGCTTCCATCGGATCGCCCGTATGCGGATTGTCATACAGGAAGAGGGGGCCACTGAGGCGGCCACCGCTCGTCGGCAGGAAGGCGGACCCCTCGGCGGATAGCTGAAAGTCGCTGATCCGCATTGAATAGGTCTTGCCCTGATGCACCACCGGAACGAGGTCGAGCGTCGGAGTAAATCCGGAAATAAGCGGATCGAGTTCGGAGATCTTCATTTCGACCCTCTCATGCCATCATCACCACGCGAGCCTGGATATCACCGATGCCCACCGCGCCGCGCATGGTGTTGTCGCCCTGCGTCCTGGTCAGCGTGGCGAGGGTGGCGATCTGGCCCCGGCCCAGGACGATGTCGCTTCCGTCGATCAGGTCGAGGATGGCCCCAATCGAGGTCGTCGCCCTGGCGGTGATCCCGTGCGCCGCCTGGGTCGCCGCCAGCGTCGCGCCGACCGTGCCAGCCAGTTTGCCGTCGAGGCTCTGCGCGCCCTGCGTGGCGGTCAGCGTGGCCCTGGCGAAACCTTCGCCGCGCGCGTCCAGCGTCTGCGCCGCCTGCGTCGCGTTCAGCGCGCCGCCGATCCCAACAAAGGTCGATGCCCGACCGTCCAGCGTCTGCGCCGCCTGGGTGGCGTTCAGCGTGGCGGTTCGGACGGCGAAGGTGACGCCCGCGCCGTCCAGGCTCTGCGCCGCCTGGGTCGCCGTCAGCTTTCCGGCGGCGAGTGGCTCGCCTTTGCCCGCCAGCGCCTGTGGACTCTGTGTGCTGTTTAGCGAGGCGGTGAGGACGGCCTGGATCTGGCCGGTAAGTGACTGCGGAGCCTGGGTCAGCGTCGCCGTGCCCAGGATCGGATCGACCGTGCCTCGCGCCGTCAGCGTCTGCGCGGCCTGGGTGGCGTTCAGGCCACCGCCAATCCCGGTGATGACCTGGCCCGAGCCGCTGACCGTCTGGCCATCCTGCGCCCGCGTCAGCGTGGCGTTTACCAGCGCCCCGGCGATACCGGCGAGGCTCTGCGGCCCCTGCGCCATCGACCCGGCCAGGGTGTTCCCGGCGGTCGCCGCCCTGCCGTCGAGCGCCTGACCGGCCTGGGTCAGCGCCAGCGTGGCGTTGACCAGCGGTCCCGCCAGACCGGTCAGCGCATGCGCGACCTGGGTCGCCGTCAGCGCGCCCGTGGTGAGCGAACCCGCCTTGCCATCGAGGCTCTGCGCCGCCTGGCTGGCGTTCAGTTTGGCTCCGACCGGCACACCGGCCACGCCGCCGACGCCCTGCGCGGCCTGTGTCGCGGTCAGCGTCGCCGTCGTCAGGCCACCGGCCACGCCAGCGAGCGACTGCGGAGCCTGTGTCAGGCTCGCCGTGCCGGTCGTCAGCGCCCCGGCCTTTCCGGTCAACCCATGCGCCACCTGGGTGGCGGTCAGTGTCGCCGTGGTCAGCGTGGCGGCGACCGCTCCCAGCGACTGCGCCGCCTGGGTCGCGTTCAGCGTGCCGCTGACACCAAGCGGGCCGACACTCGCGAACCCGGCGAGGCCCTGCGCCACCTGGGTCGCGGTCAGCGTCGCCGTGGTCAGGACACCAGCGACGGCTCCCAGCGATTGCGGAGCCTGTGCCAGTGACGCTGTCCCGACCGCGACCGCCCCCGCGAACCCCGCGAGGGAATGGGCTGACTGCCCGGCAATCAGCCCGGCGGTCGCGATGGATGCCGCCTTGCCCGTGAGCGTCTGAGGCGCGGCGGTCTGATTGAGTGTGCCGCCGACGCTGACCGTGACGGCGGTGGACGAGGTCTGACCGGCCTGGGTCGCGTTCAGCGTGCCGGTGATCGTCGCCAGACCGGCTCCGACCGTGCCGCTACCGGTGAGGCTCTGACCGGCCTGGGTGATGCCAGATGTCGCCGTGGTGCTGTCGCTGAACGCCCGCGTCTGTGGCGTGAATGCGCCCGCGTATCTGGCGACTCCTTTGGAGACGCGGATCTCATCGAGGTAGCCAGGAAAGCCCCGGTTGCCTTCAGCGGTGTTGCCGATTCGGCAGGCATCGTTTGGCGCATAGAATGTGGTGGCGGCGGTTCCCGACGCGATGACGACGCCATCGGCGTAGACCCGAATGACGTTGGAAGCATCGCGATCCGCCGCGTAGTGGACCCAGGTATTAAGTGGTGGACTGTAATCCGTTCCGATGGCGGGGTTGTTGGACCCCGTCGTGCTGTAGACGAACTCAAGCCAACCGTTGTCCAGGGACAGCATCCAGCCGTTTTGAACGGTCCCGTTCCATTGCGAAACGATACATTGGCGATTGTTCGGGGTCGCCGTCGCGTAACCCCATGCCTCGACGGTGAACTGTCCGGAACCGAAGTGAAAATCCGTGATCTTGTTGTTGGCTTCGACATAAGTTCCGGCGAACGGAATCCACAGGCTCGCGTTGCCGAATTTCTTACTTATGGTGTTTGTTTGCGCGCTGTTGACCGATACCAGCGTGTGCGCGCTGAGAGAGCTATCCTTGAAGGCCAGTGGATTGATGCCGTCGTCGTCCGCGTGGCACAGCAACACCGTGTTGGCGTCGAGTGGCGTGTCGAGTGGTGAACCAAGTATCGCATCGACCCGCGCGCCACCGGTCGCCGCGAGCGTCTCGTTGGCCTGGACAAGACCGCTGGGTCCGACGTCGAACGCGACGAGTGGCGGCGTGAACGCGCCCCCGTAGCGAGCCACCTTGGAGACGCGGATCTCGTCGATGTAGCCCTGGAACGGGTTGCCGTTGATGCCGAGATTGCCAAGCGCCGGGGTGACGGTCGAGGCGAAGAAAGTTTCCGGAACAGAAAACGAGTTGATAACGATGCCGTCTCGGTAGAACCGGAGCGTTCCGCCCGCGTCTCGCTCCACCGCGACATGGGTCCAGGTGTTGAGTGGAATGCCCGCGTTGGTGGTGAACCTCGTTCCAATGGTCGTGTCGTCGCGGACGTATCTGAGAGTCAGTCCAGCGGTGTTGTCAGCGTAGAAGGCAATTCCCTGATTGCCCGATACGCCCGTGCCCTGATCGAATATCACCGAGTTCACGGTGACCGTCGCTGGCAGATAGATCCACGCCTCGATGGTGAATGGACCGGCCCCGAACTGAAAATCCTCGACGCTTCCGTAAACCGTTACATTTGAATTAGAGGCTGGTGTTGCCAGACTGGCGCTGCCGAATTTAGCGGTCGCGGTGGTGAGTTGTGAGCCGTTGACCGGAAACAGCGTGTGAACACTAAGAGAACTGTCGGTGAAGAAGGTCGAGCCGTCCGCACCATCGGCGTGAACCAGCAGCACCGTGTTCGTGTCCGGTGGTCCGAGACTGCCGGTGATCGGCGGCAGAGCGGCGACCACCGTGCCCGCGCCACTGAGCGTCTGATCGGCCTGGACGTAGGGACCGCCACCCGCGCCAGGATTGGGGAATGGCGCGGTGGGCGGCGTGAACGCGCCACCGTAACGAGCGCGGCTTTTTGTTACCCTGACTTCATCGATGGCACCGGGCCAGTAACCATTTGGATTAACCCAGCTACCGACCCTTACGGTTAGTGAAGATTCGAAAATAGGGACGCTGTCGGTTCCCGAGAAATACACCGTGCCGTCGATATAGAGTCGCACGACACCGGCTGCATCTCGATCCGCCGCGACGTGGTGCCACTCGTTTAGTGGAATTGGCACCGAGACCCGATGATCATTACCGGGATTGTAAAGCCCGTTGCCTGTCAAAAGCAGGGTCAGGTAATTGTTGAGGTCGAGTCCAAGCCACCAGGATTGATTATTATCGATACCCCATTTGGAAACGATGGCCTTATAGCCAACCGCGTCACCTTCGCCCGTGCGGTACACCCACCCTTCAAGGGTGAACTCGTCGTACCAGAAGTGGAACTCCGGTGCGTTGGGGAATTCAATTCCGGCGGTGACATCGTTGAGCCAGACCGATCCGCCGCCGAATTTCGCCAGGTTCGTGACAGTCGCGGAACCCAGCGACGACGCGGGACGTGCGTATCCCGAACTGTCAGTGAACGTGGTCGAACCGTAGGCTCCGTCCGCGTGAACCAACAGCGCGGTGATCGACTCGGGGTCTGGATCGGGGAGCGGCGCGGTCGGAGGCGTGAACGCACCGCCGTAACGCGCGATCCCATTGCTGATGCGAAGGTCGTCCAGATAACCAGGGAACCGATTGGCTCCGGCACCCGCGTCCTGACCACCGATGATCAGGGGCATGGAGGTGCCGCTATCTAAACTCCTTGTGACCGTCTGCTCAAAAACAACCGCGCCGTTGACATACATCCGCATCATTCCGGACACGTCTCGGTCAACGGCGATGTGTATCCAGGTGTTGAGTGGAGGAACCGTGTAGGAACTGGCGTAGAACGTCGGGCCGGGACCAATGAAGGTCAGCGCACCACTATACCAGGCGAAGATGTAGTGCCACTCGGCTGCGCCTGGACCCCATCTCGCGCAGATGACCGACTCGGAGGTGCCGGGAAGCGTGGTGAAATACGCCCACGCCTCCATCGTGAATGGCTGCGTGCCGATCCGGTAGAGCGGATGATCTCCCGCGTTGATGTAGGCCGTGCCGCCTGGGGCGGTGAAATCCAGACTGCTGGTGCCAAACTTAGATGCCGCCGTGGTGATATCGGCACCACCGCCAGCGGTCAGCGGATACGCGAAGGCCGAACTATTGGTGAAGCTGGTCGAGCCGTCCGCGCCCTCGCCGTGCAAAAGCAATATTGTGTAGGGGTCGAACGGCCCACCGGCTCCACCCAGCTCGCCCGTGATCGGCGGCAGAACCACCGGCTGGGTCGCGGTGCCCTGGCCGCTGAGTGTCGCATTGGCCTGGGTCCGGTTCAGCGTCCCCAGGATCGGCCCCATCGTGCCCGCGCCCGCGAGGCCATGCGCGGCCTGGGTCGCGTTCAGCGTGCCGGTGACGGCGGGAACGAAGTCCGGTGTGGTGATCGCAGCGGTACCAGCGCGGAAGAACACGTTGGAATTGTTCGTCGCGGAAACGGTGGTTTGCTGCCACTCAACTTGAAAGAACAAATACTCGTTGTTAAGTGTTAACGCCCCAGGCGACCACGAGATCGAACTGTTGGTATCGGTCGCCGCTGGCGTGATCGTCGCGCCGTTGGTGTTGGCGAGGAGTTGCGTGGGACTGGAGCCGTTGGCGCTGGATGATTTCCAGACCCGCATGTTGATCCGGCCCGAGCCGCCGGTCGTGCCCGCGCGCATGTTCCAGTTGAAGGTCCAGGCGGTCGCGGCGAAGGTGCCGTTCCACGGTCCCGAGACGAAACTGTCGCCCGCCGTGGTGATCGCCGTGCCGGTTCCCGGCGTCGGCCCGGTCGCGGCGGCGTTGTAACTCGCCGCCAGCGACGCGGTCGCCGGGTTCACCGCGCCAAGACGGCCTCGGTAGTAAGGCGTCGTCAGCGCCGTGCGCGATGGCTGGAAACCGTAGGCGGTATTCGCGCCGGTCGGCGCGGTGCCGTTTACCTGAAGGTTACCCCAGAAGTTCGGCGTGACCGCGTTGGTCGCCAGAACATAGAGGGTCTGGACGGCCATCGGTCAGGTGATCAGCCGTTGCCAGCCGCGATGGTGAATTGCGTCACCGAAACGGTCTGACCGGTAGCGATGTTGACGTTGTTTAAAACCAAATCCGTCGTCACGTCGCCTTGCATCACCGCTGGCACCGTTCCGGCGCTGGTATAAAGCCGCCAGTGAGTCGCCGCCGTGCCCGCGCCCGCGTTGGCGTGCCCCGTGCCGGTCCAGGGACCACCGTTGATGGTGGCCGAGCCGGTCGCCGCGGTCGTCAGGAAGTCGGTCGGCACCGCGATCTGGCACAGCATCAGGTTCGACGCCACGTCAGCCGCGGCGCAGTTGGCGGGCAGGGTGCCAGCCCAGATTTTCAGGATCGGCGTCGCGCCAGCCGTCGTCTCGATGGCGTTGATCTGGGCGTTCCGCAGCGCGTCCGAGTATTTCAGGGGCATGGGTTTCTCCTTAGATTCGATTGACCATCAGGGTGATCCCGATGTCCGAGAGTGTGAGGTCTTGTGGCCGGGGCGAAACGATTTGCAGCACCTCGCCCGCTTCCACGCGGCCCCCCGGCCCAGAGGCGGTGTGGCTGGTCTGGCTTTGCGGCGTGAGCGTCACGCTGCCGAGCGGCGTCGAGGTGCCGTTGGCGAGCCGGTTGAACGCGAACACCGCGTCACCGGTCGGGATCACATCCGCCCATGTCCGCGCGCCCGCGAAGTCCAGCGGCACGGTCACGGCGAAACCCATGGGAATGTTGACCGTCGCCCCCGCCGCCGGTCGGCCCAGGAACGGGAACGCGATGGGAAGCTGGCGCAGTTCTTCCGGCAATTGCGGATAGCCGATGGGGGGACCGGCGAAATCGACCACCTCGACCGCCACGACGGAGGGCGGCGCGACCACGTCGATGGCCTGGACCGGCGGGTTCAGCACCACATCGACCGTCAGGGTCGACGTCTCCACCGTAACGACTTCGACAATGGTGTCGGCGGTGCCACTCACGCGACGATGGCCGGGGTGAAGGTATGGGAGACCGGCGTGCTGTCGGTCACGTCAGCGGCGACCGTCACGGCACCCGCCAGCACGGTGGACACCTGACCCTCCGGATAGGTCAACTGGAGATCCCAGACACCCTTGACGGGCAGTTTGGCGCTCGCCGTGGCGCTCAGTGTCACCAGGATCGCGTTCGGCATCTCAATCGCGCAAATGAGCGGCGTGATATTCGCGCCCGCGTATTTATCGCGTATTTCCGCCTTGGCAACGACACCGGCCAGATCCGCTGGGATTGTTTTCCCCGCGTCGGCCCACAAGACGAAGCGCCAGCTACCAGAATCACCGCGGTAGAGCGCGAGAGGCAGGGAGCCTGGTGTCATGCGGCGATCCTCGCTGGGGCTGTCGCGTTCTGGCGCAGTTGCGTCGTGATGTTGTCCACCGCCGCCTTCAGGTCGGCCAGCGAGGACACCAGTTCGGCGGTCTGGGTGCGCGTCTCGGTCGCCAGCACCGACGCGGTCAGCGTGTCCGGTGCCACCCCGGCGACCTGGTTCAACGCGTCCAGCACCCGCTGGAAGTCGGACGCGTAGACCTCGCCCGAGCCGTAGACGTTGCGCGAGGCGTTGAGGAAGGTATCGCTGAAGCCAGACAATTGCTGGATCGAATTGTAATCGCCCGCGGCGGCGGCACCGGCCACGGCGTTGAATTTGTTCCGCGCCAGCGTGTACTGGTCTTGCTGCGACAGCGGCGAGGCGTCGGAGGTTTGCAGCCCTTGAGCGTAGGTCACCAGCGACTGGATGGCGTTCGCCGCGTTGGCCTGGGCATCCTTGGTCTTCTGCGCGATGGCGTCGTTCGACTCGGTGACGATGGCGAGCCGTTCCGCGCCGAGCGTCTGTTCCAGCAACGCGATGCGGCTGGCGTAAGCGGCGGTTGTCGCGTAGCTGTCGCCGTAAATGTTCAGCAGATTCCTGGAGAAATCCTCGCGCTCGTTGGCCGCGTTGATGTCGAAGGCATACAACCGCCTGTCCAGATCGGCGACACCCGGCGTGGCGTTCATCAGCCGCACCTTCAGCGCCTGGTCGCCGCGCGCCAGGCCGCGCTCCGCTTCGATCAGCGCGTCGGCGTACTGTTTGACGATGGCGACCCGTTCCGCGCCCTGCACGGTTTCCAGCCGCTGCATCTCCTTGGCGTAACCTTCCGTCGTCCGGTAAACCTCGCCGTAAATCCCCGCCAGGCTATCGCCGAACGACTCGCGTTCCTGACGCGCCTGCACGTCGAAGCTGAACAGCGCCTTGTCCTGGGCGCTCGCGCCAGAGACATTCATCTCGCGGACAGACAGGTTGTCGTTGATCTGCCGCATCTGCTTTTCTTGTTGCAGGATCTGATCGGCGTATTTCTTGACGATGGTGGCGCGTTCCGCGCCGAGCGTGTCTTCCAACAGCGCCATCTGCCTCGCGTATTCCGCCGTGGTTTTGTAGGCATCGCCCCACAGGCCGACCATCTGGTCCCTGAACTGGTCCCGCTGTTGTTGCGCGCCCTGATCGAATGATCGCAGTTCGATGGTCTGGGGATCGCCGCCTTGCGCCACCGCCTTGCGAATACTCAGCGTCGTGTCGAAATCGGAGATCTGCTTCGCCGCCGTGGCGGCGATCCGCGCCGCGCCATCGGCCTGGGCCCTGGTCAGCGCGTCGGTGGCGATGCCATATTCCTTCGCCTGGGCGATGGCGGCGTTGAAGCTGTCATTCATTTCCTTGAGCGCGTCGTTGACGCTGCCGGTCGTCTTACCGAACGCCATCAAGGTCGGGATCGTCGTATCGACCAGGGTATGATAATCGGCGATGGCCTTCTTCAGCGCATCGCTGTCACCAAACGACTTGTTTTGCAGGTATTTGTTCAGGATCGGATCGTCCGAGCCAAAGCGCAGTTTACTGAACCCGGCGTTCAGGTCGGTGATCTTGGACGGATCTTGATACCCTTTCGGAGAATTCGTCCCGATCTGACCAATGTCGCCAAGCGAGGATAATTTCAACGCCGTCGCATCGAGGTAATCGTTCAGGTTCTTCACATCATCCAGCGCCTTTTGGCGCTCCGCGTCGGTATCGACGCCCTGTCCCAGTGTTTGTCCCACCTCGGCACGGCCATCCTTGAGGGTCAGCAACGTGGATGAGAACGGCGAGGCCTTCTTGGGGCCGATCAGGCCGCCACCAGAACCGCCGATGATGCCGCCGATGATGGCACCGATGACGGTGCCGATGACCGGCACGACGGTGCCAATGACGGCCCCGGCGATGGCACCCGTGGCCGCGCCGATCATGGGCGCTGGTCCGGTCGTGCCGCGCATGCCCTGGATACCGCTACCGGCGAGACTGCCCAGCGCGAAGCCCGCGCCGATGCCAGCCACCGCGCCACCCAGCGTGGCTCCCCCGGCGGGCAATCCAGCACCTCCCGCGGGCAATCCGGAGGTCACCGGGCCGAACTGACCGCCGCCCAGGAAGGCCCCGCCATTGGCGCTACTGAAGAGCGAGGTGACCGGCGTATTGATGAAACTGGACAGGCCGCTGACGCCGCCACTCGCGTTGGAGAAGAACCCATCCGGCAGAAACTTGGAAATCGAGGAGCCAGCCGACAGAAGACTGCTGCCCTGACCAAGAAGGCCGGAACTCCCCGCCGACGCGCCTTGCGCCCCGGTCACGCCAGAAGCCCCACCGACCGACGAGGAGCCGCCCAGGCCGTAGGCGAACAGCACCTGATCCAGCGTGGTCCGGTTCTGCCCGCCGACCACCGCGTTGAGGATCGGATTGATGACCGCCAGCTTGACCACTTCCTGAAGCACGCTGGTCATCACGGCGCGGGCGACGTTGCCGAAATTGACCGCCGCTCCCTGGCCGCTGGTGAACGCCTGGGTGATCGCCTGGCCGACCTGGTCGAAGGCCTGGGTGGCGAGGTTGCCGACCTCCTGAATCGCCTGGGTGCTGATCTGCAATTGCGTGTTGGCGTCGGCCACCGCCGCGGCCAGGGCCAAAGCCTTCTTGCTCGCGTCTGAATCCAGATTGGCTCCGTTTTTCTGGAGTTCCTGGGTTTGCTTGTAGACCGCCAGTTCACGCGCGCGGACATCCACGCGGTCGTTGAGGGTGGCGGTTTCCTTGTTGATGTAATCCAGTTGCTGTTGCGTATCGAGGTTCTTCGCCGCCGTCGCGTTATCGACCCTGGCCTGGGTTTCCCTGGTGATCGCGGCGGTCAGCAGTTCGGTGGCGACCCGGTGTTCCTCGGTATTGGGCGCGACCTTCGATGTCGCCTCGCTGTAGGCCTGTGTCGCGATGGTGGCTTTGTGCAGCGCCTCGTAGCCGCCGACATAAGCATCGCCCAGCTTGTGGAGCGTCTCGGTTTGCCGGTCATGCTCGCGCACGGCGGCGGCGACCGGGCCGATGGCGTCGTCTTCCGCCTTGCGCGACGCCTCGATGGCCAGGGTCAGCCACTTAAGTTGTTCCGCCGTGCCCTGGCCTGATTCCTTCAGCAGATCGTAGGCGTGCGTCAGTTCCAGGGTTCTGTCGTGCGCTATTTTGAAGGCATTGGCGGAATTGGCGAGTTTTTGCGCGTCGTTGATATCAGCCGCACCACCCGGCTTCGTGGCCGTCAGCGTCGTCTCGGGCAAGGTGATCGTTGACGCGGTGGCCGCGACCAGTCCGGTGCCCTTGTAGCCAGCCAGCACCTTCCTGGCCTCATCCAGACCCTCCTGCGAGGCCTGGGTCTTGCCCTGAAGGATGGCGTCCATCTTCGTCTCGCCTTCGTGATAAGCGAGGACGCCAAGCGTGACGTCGCCATACTTGCGTATCAGGAACCCGAGATAGGCTCCTCCCGCCATGACGTTCTGCGTCGGATTGGAATTATCCGTCAGACCCTGAACGGTCGGGAAATCCCTTGGATTTTTCTGCATCCCGGCGAAGGTGCTGTTCAGTACCTGCATCGGGCCAACGGCACCGGTCGAACTGAGTTGCCAGGCTCCGTCCTTGAACACCCCCTCGGCCTTTTGCAGCCGGATCAACAGTTCGGGATCGAGGTTGTTGGCCGACGCGCTCGCCAGCAAAGCCGCGGCGATGTTGGCGGGGGCCTGGGTCGGGCCACTGGGGCCGCCGCCGCCAGTGAGCGATCCCAGGATATCGCTCAATCCGCCCGTCAGGCCGGAAGCGATCCTTCCCTTGAGGGCATCCAGAAACCATTGGGGCGGGGCCGGTATGTTGGGGATGAGAGCGGTGATCTCTCTCAATCCATTCACGATTGAGGTGAGTGCCTCTACGAATTTGGTCAGCAAACCAAGGATGGCACCGCCGATGACATCGGTGAACGGCTTGGCGGCGTCACCGAATTTCGAAAACGAGTTGAGGAAATCGTTCCACGCTTTCCCCAGCGGGGTCAGACCCTCCTCGGCGGCTCCATGCGATGCCTTCTCTATTTGTTTCATCATCGCTTCGAACGCGGCACCCTTGCCTTGCGTTCGCTGGATCAGGTCGATGGAGTCAGCCAGTTTCTGATTGAAGCCCAGTAACCCCTGGTCGGCGAATTCCTGCACCACGGCGGACGGCCCGTTCATCGCGTCGGCGAACTTCTTCGCCGCTTCCGGCACGGTGGTGCCCATCACACGCGCGGCGTCCTCGGTGATGCGGACGAGTTCTTCCAGATCCTTTTTCGAACCGGCGAACCGCTGGTTGCTGGCGAATGCGTTCGCCGTCGCCGTCGCGTCGCTTTTGTTCAGCGTGCTGGTACCGGCGACCTGTCTGCCGACCTCGATGACGGTCTGCCCCAGTTCCTTGTAACTGGCCTGGGTCGCGCGCAAACGCTCCTGTGTATCGAGCAACTCGCGTTGGTGTTTCTCCGCGGCGATGGTCATGGCACCGAGCGCGATGACGACCGCGCCAACGCCGATGACGACCAGTCCCAGCGGACTGACGATGGCGCGCAGCGCGCTGCCAAACACCGCGAAGCCGGTGTTGCTGGACACCGCCACGTCGAAAAGCTGGTGGCCTTGCTGGATCAGGGTGAGAAGGATCGGCTGGCCCGACGCGATGCCGGAAATCATCTGGCTGAACTGCACGGTCAATTGCTGGTTGGCGAACTTCAACTGACCCGCCGAATAGTTCGCGCCGTCCATTTTCTTCGTGGTTTCTTCGTGCTTTTTGCCGACACCGATGATCGCGTCGGCCTCTTTCTCATAAGTGGCGAGCGCCTGTTGTCGCGCCGCCGTGGCCAGCCTCGATGAACCGACGACCATTTTCTCCGCCTGGTCTATATCGGCGAGCGCCTTCTGGTATTTTTGCAAAGCCGGGAATAATGGATCGAGCGTGGCCTTGAATTTATCCAGACCGGAGAAAGTATCTTCAAGTCCTGACTGTCTCTCGTTTCGCGCGGCACCGTAAAGCGGATTACCGGCGGTCGGCTGATTGACGAACGGCAGACCCTTGGCGGCGACCTGATTATACGCGGTCTGACTGGCGGTCAGCTTCTTGAGCATCGCGTCCCTGGCAGCCATCGCCGCCTCTTCCTCCGTCATCCCCCTGACGGAGACGGCGGTGGCCTTGGTCAGCCGTTCGCGCGCCAGCGCCGCCTCGGAGAGCGTGATGACGTTCTTGGCCAGGGCGTCGTTGATCTCGGCCACCGACGCCGCCCAGGCCTTCTGCGCTGCTTCCAGCGGCACCAGTTTGGCGCGCAGCGCATCGACGTTGTTGACGACGGGCTTGATGCTCTCATTGAGCCGTTCCGATGCCGTCTTCATGAACGTCATCGCCTCGGCGGCATCCATGGTACCGGCCTTCACCTGGCCCAGCACACCGACCAGTTCCTTTTTACGAACCGTCAGTTCGGCGACCTGTCTGATCGCCTCATCGTCGGTTCTCCTGCCCTTCTGGTTCATCACATCGACGGCGAAAATCGCCGCCTCGACGCTCTTCAGTTCCTTGCCCAGAGCGTTCTGCGCGAAGACCAACGGGTCGAGACGGCCACGGTAGGCATCCGCCGCGGCGGCGGCTTTGTTCAGTCCCGCCGATGACAAAGTCAGAACGTCGGCGGCATCTTTACCCGCCTGGCCCACCCGCTTCAGCGCGGCGGCGTTCTCCAGGCTCTTGGCGATACTCTTGTCGAACTCGCGCTGCGCCGCCCGCGACGCCGCGCCGACCGCCGCCAGGCCCGCCTCGGCCTGGCGGCTGTCAACGATGATCTCGGTGACGATGCGTTGGTCAGCCATTGGCGTTGTTCCGCATGGTTTCAGCCATGCTTCTCAACCAGAGGTCATCCATCTTCTCGATCATGGTGACCTCCCACGGCAGCAGATGCATGCCCGACATGCGCGAGAACGCCTCGATGTCGGGCCATTCCAGCGGCGAAACGCCCATGCCGGAACCGCCCTTGCGACCACGTATCCGGTGGTAAATCTTCCACAGATACATCGCCGACATGGGAAATTCCGGCATCCACAGTTCTTCTTCATACTCGGCGCGCTTCTCGTTGCGCCGGGTGCGCTTCACCAGACCTTCCAGTGTGTCCCTGTAAGAAACACCCTGCTTGTCGGTGGCGCTTAGTCGGAATTCACACTCGGCGAAGTCGGTGAGGGCTGCGCCGAGCGTTTGGTAAAACTTTCATCGGAATTGAAATACTCCAGCAACTGCAAGTAAATCTTTCCGAATGACGGATCGAGCAACAACTTGACCACGTTTTCCCGACTATAAGGATAATCGTTGCCACTCAGCCTGACCGGCGTCCAGTCGAGCACGCGGATGGCGAAGCTTTCCGCGTTCTCGCGCCGCATCTCGTCGGGTGTGCGATCCGGCTCGATCCATTTGCGCCGGTTGACCATGGCCTGTTCGCGCAGCCGCTGCACCCGCAGCGCCTCGCGCGCGGCGATGTTCGCCGCTTCGATGGAACGCGGATGGCCTGGACCGGCCAGGGTCCAGATCCACGTCGTCACATCACCCGATTTCGGATGCACGATGGCCAGTTCATCGGTGTCGGTCGATCTCAGGTCATCGAGATCGAACGACCCGCCCCCGCTCCCGTTAAGTTCCCCGTTTTGCATGAAGTCTCCTGTTCCTGGTTTAACCTTTTATGTCGCACTGGTCTGGATCTTGATCATCGTGCCGTCCGTTTCCGGCGCGGTGATGTCCTTGCCAATCAAGGCCATCGGCACGGTGACGGACTGCGTGCGCGGCCCGCCTTCCTTCGCGTAAGCGGATTTCGTCAGCCCGCCGAGCGTCAGGTTGGGGATGTAGATGCTCATGAAACTTTTCGGTTCCGCTTCGTTTTCCACCGCCAGGATGGAGATCGAATATTGCGTCTCCGCGATGAAGTCCTGAAGCATCTGGAGGTCTTTTCGCAGACAGGTGAAGTTGATTCCCAGTCCCATCTGGCCGGTGAAAACGTCAGGCCCATACTTAATATTTCCTGAACCGAACACATCCGGCGACATCGGCGAGATGTCCATCGTGAGGTCGAACGAGGTCAGATCGACCATGTCCTTGCCGCCGATGCGGATGGTCGCGTCCACCACCGCGAGCGGCAGCGAACTGGTCGTCGTCGGCGCGGAGAAGACCGGTGAGGTGGCCGTGTCGTTGACCGCCATCTGACCCGTTCCGATACCGGACGGGTCCATGGTGATGATGCCGTTCGGGGCCATGCCCACGCGCATCGCGCCCCACACGAAATCACTCAGCACCATGCTCTGGTCGATGTCGATCTCGTATTCCTCGACCGTGAAGTAGCGTTTGATAAGCTGTGTGCCAGACTGGATCAGCTTCTTGCCGGGGCGGGTGACGGTGAACGCGGTATCCGGCGTGGCGTTCTGCGTCAGCCATGTTTCGGCGACCGTGATGACCGTCGCGGTCAACGCGACGATCCGCATGTTCCTGCCGTTATTGGTGACGCTGGAATGCCCGGTCAGGCGGATGACATCGCCCACCCGCAATCCCGCCGTGATCCATGAACCGGCGGCGGCGACGATGGTGGCGAGTACCGGGCCGGTCGTGTTGTAAGCGGTGGTGGTGATCGAGGTCAGACCGGAGGTCACCTCGGTGATCGACAGATCGGCGGCGGACAGCGTGTCACGCATGATCGCCTCGGCGATGACGTCGAAACTGCCAAGCGTGGCCTCTGAACTCCAGGCACCCGTGGTCTTTTGGATGCCGTGACGGCCACGTGTCCGCATGCCGTCATAGCGAACCTCGTTACTCTCGGTCGCGGCCTTGGTCAGGTCGCCACCGGCACCCCCGGCGACGCGCAAGACCTGTGCGCCAGCGCCAGTCGCGGGAACCCCAAGTCCGGTCTGCGCCTTGTAGGCGACGATTGCGTTGGATTGTGTTTGGTATGCCATGGCAACAAACTCCTGTGAGCGGGCCTGTCAGGCCGTGTAGTAGAAATCGAACGGCACGCTACAAAGCAGAATCGCGTAGTTTCCCGCCTCGTCCGTGGCCACGCTGTCGTACGCCGAAAAGTCAAGAGTTCTGACGGTCTGGCCGAGTTCCGGCACGCGGCCAAATTCAGCGCGCTCCATGAACAGCGCCAGCGCGTCGGCGACTTCCATGGAGGTGTCCATTCCCGTGTTCCACGGTGCCCAGACATAAAAACGGATCAGGCCGGGATGGATGTAGAGTTGATTGCCGCGCTGGCTGAACCCGGTCAGCGCGTTGTAGCCGCCGACGATCTCGCACTCGACAAACGGCGAGGCGGTTTGTTGCGGATCTTGCCCGTCCCAGTTTTCGTTCGCCCAACGCAATGGAAGCGCGTTGAAGTTGGCCTCAACATGCGCGCGGATGGCCTTGATCGCGGGTGCCAGCATTGATGACCTCGCTAAACCCTCATCTCGATTTCCAGCGCCGGGAAGCGATCTTTTGAGTCGTTGCCGTGGCGCGGTCCGCCCTGCGAGTGGAAGCGGCCTTTTTTGTTTCGTTTCGGTGAACGAGCGACGACCGCCTGTTCCACCAGCGCGCCCTCGACGTTGCCGCGATAAGTGAAACGAATAATGGCGATCTTGCCGTACATCCTTTGCAGATCGCGCGCGGTGACCTCGTAGACGCCATCGGGTGCCTGGGCCGAGAGGCCGGGACGGCGGTGGCTCAGTCGGTTGCGGAACCGCGCGTAGGGCGTGCCCTCGATCTTCCTGGCGTAGGGTTTGACGTTGACGATGACGACCTTGTCGCCCTTCTTGATCTCGACCTTCTCGCTTTCAAGGTGCGCGTCGCGGCGCACGTCGTTGACGTAGAGCCAGTGGTTGTCGCGGTAGTGGCCATGTCTGCCGGGGCCGACCGGCGAACGGGTGATCAGCAGCCGCAGCGCCTCGTCCACGACGTTGGCGTGCATGTGGAAAATCGTGTCGGTGTATTTCAGCGCCTGATCCAGCGCGCGGCCTGGCTGGCCGTCCACCAGTTGTTCCACCTCGGCGGGTGAGCCGAACTCGCGTATGATGAGATCCTGATTGATCGCCGTCAGCCGCTTCGTCTCGCTGATCAGCGTCTGGCGGGTGTTGACCCGGATGATATCGATGAAGTCGGTGACCGCCCGGGGCGTGAAACCGGATGCCGTCGCCATCAGGCCATGCCCATGACTTGCATGATGTGTTCGGCGATCACGCCGCCGGGAGCGGCGACCTGAACGCCCTGCACCGTGTAGACCGTCTCGGCGATGACGATCTGATCGCCTCGCCTGACAGGCGCTGGCCAACCGCTGGCGGCGATTTCCTTATTGCTGATCCGGACATCCACGCGCCCCTGCACGACGCCGCCAGTGGCCTCTCCAGGCGCGGTGAAGGTGGGCACGCATTTCAGCTTCACCTCGACCCGCGGCTGGGTACGGGTCGCCAGCCGGATCAGCGTGCCGGGTTCGCCGACCCGCTCGATGGCGTTGGCCACCTGGGCGGCGACGTAATCGCCCTTCGCCGTCACGAATTGAATTCCTGAAACGGTCTGAGCATCTCGCAGATTTCCGGCGGCAGACCGGCCTGACCGGGAGCGGCGGGATTGTTGTATTCCTCGCGCAGCACGCCAGGGATGTCCTGCGAGCGCAGGAACCGGTCACGGCCAAAGGTGTCGTTGCGGATCTTCAGCAGCGCCAGACACGCCGCCTGAAGATCCGGCGGCAGGGCGTTCTGATCGTAACCGCCCGTGTAAGTGATCTCCAGGCTCATCAGCGCGGTGTTCGACCAGTGCCAACTCCAGTATGACCGCTGCCCCTCATTGAGCCGCCACAGCCGCCCGCGGTAGGCGTCCAACTGGTAATCATCCACGGTCAGCGGCGGGTCTTCATCGACCGAGCCGAACGAGACGATCTCGGTCACCGGATAACGCCGCAGGGTCAGGGGCCGGATCTCCACCGAGACATCCGGCAGGTACCAGTAATCCGCGCCATGCCACGTCTCCGTGACCGTCTCCATGACCAGGGTGCGATTGCAGTGCCGCGCGATGTAGACGCTCGTCTCGCGTATCCAGCGGGCGAGGCGGGCATCGTTCTCGTCGGTATCGATGCCGAGTTCTTCCTTGGCGATCTCCAGCGTCGTCAGGTCATGCGACGCCGCCGGGGTGACCACCTCGATGATGGTTGATTTCATAACCGTGACACCCGCCGGAACGCGAACGAGGTGATCCCCTCGCGGCCCAGGATCGTCTCCACGTCGCTGACCTCAAGCAATTGCCAGCCCAGACCGGCCATGAATTTTATCAGGCCCCACCGGGTGAAATACCAATAGTGTTCATCCTTGCGATAGTGTTTCGATAACAACACATCACCGGGACCGGTGAATGCCGGAATGGCGATGAACACGCTGTCCTCGACCTGTTCCAACAGCTTTGGGAAATCGGGAATGTGTTCCAGGCTGTCCCAGAACGACATCGCCAGGCACGGCTGGCGGTAGGGGTTCCACAGCTTCTCCTGCGCCTTCAGCCAGGCGATGCCCGCCGGGTTCACGTCATGACCCCAGGTGAACGGTCGCGCGTTGACGAAGGCTCCGGAGCCGATGCCGATATCAACGAGATGGCCGGTGTAATGTCGCGCGACCAGCGCGATGCGCGCGACGTTCAGCCGCGCGCCCATCTCGGTCTGGGCGTAGCCCCGATATTTTTCGAAGTAGGCCTCGTCATAAATCTGCGTGCCGCCGGTCGCCGGGTAATAGCCAAAGCCCAGTTCGGGAAACCAGCAGAGTTCAGTGGACAGCGCCCTCGTCAGGCCGCGCGGGAGGACCGGGAAAGGCGTGGTAAGGCACCGACCCAGCGACTCCATTGCTTTTCCAGATCCGGTATCTGCTTCTCGCACTGATGACGCATGTCGATGCATTGGCAGTAATCCTTTGGAGTCGCGAAGCCGATCTTCGATCCGTTCATGCGCCGGTCTATGATTTTCGCTGGCGCGTTCATCCCACCATTGCCGCCAAGTACGACGAACGCGGGTGTATTCAATGCTATCGCCGCCGGAACGATCCATCCGACACCTCCCACCACCACGGCGGCGTCGCGCACCATGGCCATCAACTGGTTGATCGTGGCCTCGCCGCGGAGGTAGGCCAGATTATGCGGCGGCGTTATTCCGCCCTCGATCCATTCCGCGTTCCAGGCGTTGCTGGTATCGGCGATCACCACCACCGCGAAGCCGCGCCGCTTCAGGTCGCCCGCGATGAAATGGATGTATTCCGGCAGCGGGTTGCGCGCCTGGTTGTCCCACTCCATCCGCCGCATCACCGGCCTGATGATCGCCAGCGGCGCGCCGCCGGTATCGAACGGGCACGGCCCCATGTCCGGTAAATCCCAGTCCGGTGCCCTGGCCTCTTCCGCCCGCATGGGCAGCTTGCGCTCCATGGCGGCGAACACGCCGTCCTCCATCTCCAGATGGCCGTAGCCGAGCGCCAGGGTTCCCAGACCGGCGGGCAGCGGCGTCCAGCGTTCAGGTGGCTGTCGCGCGATGTTCTTGTTCTGCGTCCGCAGCAATCGCTCGCCGCGCACGAATTTCAGGTTGTCGATATCGTCGTAAAATTCCGGCCACGGGGTATCGACATAAAGCGTGCGCCGTTTCGCCGCCGATCTGAGGAGTGGCCTGACGTAGATCGCGTCGCCCAGGCCCCACGGCGCTTTGATGTGCAGCGGCGTCAGCGTTTCCGCTTCGCCGGGGCCTTGCGCGGCGGCTCTGGGTTCTCTGGTGAGGGTGACGGGGAACTTGTCTCTGGTGCCGGTTCGTCGGCCACCACGCGGGTCTTCCGCGTTTCGCTGATGGCTCGCACCGCCAGACCGACCCGTTCCAGTTCCGTCGCGCGATATTCCGATGTTTCGAACTCCTGTCCGCGCTCGACACGCCCCTCATGATCGCCGTTGTACCAGTCAGCCATGGCTCTCATGAGGGGCATTTGTCGGCCTTTCGATTTATTACGGGATCGAGCCGTAAATGAAGGCGGCGGGACGGTAGACGGCCAAAGCCAGCCGCTCTTCAGCCCGGATCGTGATCATATTCCGAACGAAGTTATCCTGATCCTCGGTCGAGATCAGCACCTCGATGCTCATCCGGTCGAAGATCTGCGCGCCCAGACGGAACGCGCCGGTGAGGAATTTACCCACCGCCATCGCCGGGGTCTGCACCACCGGCAAGGTCCAGAGCCGTGCCGCGATCTGGTTCTGCGGATCACCAACGATGTAACGCTGCATTCCATCTTTGGTGAGTTCGATCTTGGCCCAGTCGGTCGGGTGCATCACGTAACCGGTCGCCGGGTAGAGCGCGAGCGTGGCCTGGAGCGCCGCCAGGCGCAGCGTGTCGATGGCCTGTGGATTGGAAGGCGCGAACGCCGCCGCGTAGGCCGTCGCCTGGGGAACAATGCCCAGGATGTGCTGCCCGGTGCCGTCGCCGTACAGCAGTTCGTTCTCCTCGACGTATTCCAGACCGTAACGAAGGCGTCCGTCGATGTAGGACTGCAACTGCGGCACATCGTCCATGATCTGCCTGGACGCCTTCATCCAGTGGGCGATGGTGCGAACCGGCAACGACTTCAGGTCGAACGTGATATTCGACTGTGGCTTCAGGGCACCTTCCGAAACCACCGCCGCACCCGTGGTAAGCGGGTTATCCGTCTCCACCGGGTATTCAATCGCGTTCGACCGCGTGGTCCCCGGCGTGATCAGATCGCGCACCACGAGGTTGCGTTTCGGCGGCTGCACCAGCGGCTGACGGTCGGCCATCACCAGCGAATTCGATGGCGACACGCCCGTGCCCCACAGCGCCGAGCCGCTGAAGATGTCCTTCAACTCCACGGTGATGCGGGCCTGGCCGTTCTTCTGTTCCATGAGCGCCTTCACGCCCGCGTCGTCTACCACATGCTGGCCGAGCGTTTTGAGATCCGGCGGCACGTCGCCGTTGCCCCGGCGTGACATCTTCTGTTCCACTTCCGTCAACCGGGTGGACAGCTCGTTCATCGCGCACAACGCCTTGTCGGCGTCTGCTTTCGTCTCGGTTGTCGCGGCCCCGAGGTTCTTCATCTCGGTGGTCACTTTTTCCGCGAAGGTCTTGACCTCGTCGGTCGCTTTCTTGAGGTCTACACTCAAGGCTTTCAGTTCGATGTCGGTTGGAACGTCGCCACCATCGGGCATGTCAGTCTCCTATCTTTGGAAGGGAAAAGCCGCTGAGAGCATGGCCTATGTCGCCAAACGCCCTCCGCTTCGATTTTGCCTCCTCTTCCCGAGGATCGGCGGTATGCGTCTTCTTCCACGCGCGGCCTTCAGCCAGCGCGCGGGCCTCCGAGTTCGAATACTTAAACCCATACTGGGTGGCCGCGTCCCGCAACCAGTCTTCGAACTGTCGGATCGTTTCCGGTTTGGCCTTGGTCTTCAGTTCCTCACCGGTTACTTCTTTGTAGACGTGTTCTACATGTTTCAATAACGCCGCGCGCTCGTCGGTGTCGGACATCTCGTTCAACAGCGCCCAGGCGTTGCGTAATTCCACCGCCGCGTGGCCGTTTTTCGCCGACTTCACGCTGTCGATGCGTGCCTGTGTCTGCATCGGATCGCACACAGGGTCCACGCTGTAGAGGTCCACCGCCGTCAGTGTGCGCCGCGGCTCACCCGCCTTGGTGCCCCATGTGGCACCGCCCTCGCGCGCCGCCCAGGCGATGGACAGGCCGGTCATCACGTCGGCCACCATCAGGTCGTGGACCCGCTTCACGTCGGGGTGATCCATGGCGATGAGTTTGCCTGACGTCTTCAGCCCCTTGTCATCGACCGTCATGTCGGTCCACTTGCCAATCGGCAGCGGATCGCCGCCAAAGTTGTAGGCGGAATGTTCCGCGAACATGAACGGCAGCGTGCCTTTCGTCTTGTATTCCGCCAGCGTCGCGTCGAACGCTCCTGGCATGATCAGGTCGCCACCCTGGTCGAGAACGCCAAACACCGAGGCGTAGCCAGAGATTTCCCCGGTCGCGCCGTCACCTTTGAATTTCAGTTCGGCGTGCGCCGCGTAGCGTTCCCGCTGGAGCATATCGATCCCCTAAGCGCCCGCGGAGGGCGCGGCTGATTGATCCTTGACCGGATCAGGTGGAGGAAGTGGCGGCGGCTTTTCGTTGGCCAGCATCTGTTTCTCCAGATCCTTCGCGCGCACGCGACCGCCGTTGACGATGAGTTCGTCGCCGCCGTCGAGTGGCGGGTCGTTGTTCTTGGCGCGCATCTCGTTCGCGGTGTTGATGCCGGAATCGACCATGATCTTCATGACGTTGGCGCGGCCCAGGCTGTCGGTACGCAGCAGACCCTCGACGTTGAACTCGCAGTAATAGGCGATGCGTTGCGCGGGCGTCATGACCGAACGGGTGATCTCTTGTTCGATGGAACGCAGGATCGGACGCAAACCGTAAGTCAGGAACCACAGGTTCATCTGTTCCAGGCCGGTGCCCCAGGCGGTGGTTTTTTCCATGTGCCCAACCATCACGGGAGCGACACCATACCAGCGGCAGATCTGTTCGACCGACCACGCGCGCGTCGCCAGCAACTGCGCGTCTTCCGGCTTCATGGTGATCTGGTCGAGGCTCCAACCGCCTTCGACCAACGGGATCTTGCCCGAATTGATCGAACCGGTGAACTTCTCCATCCACTCGTTGCCGAACCGTTCCCGCTGCGTATCGGACAGGAAGTTGGGAGCCTTCAACACCATGCTTGGACGCATGCCGTTGCGGAAAAAGCTGCCCGCGCTCTTCTCCGCGGCGACCGCGATGCCCAGCGTCTCGCGCGCCTGGGAGATCGGCGACATGCCGACGCGGCCATCGAGCGAGAAGCCGCGAATGTGGAAGATCTGCCTCTCGGTGAAGTCCTCGCGCCGCTGACCATCGGCGTAGGCGTAGGTCAGCGAGCCATCCTTCTCGGCTTTCACCGACACCTTGTTCGGCAATAATGGTGTCAGCGAAATGACCGAGCCGTCGCGGCGGCGGTCGATGTAGGCGTAGCCGTTGCCCCAGAGCAAAAGGCACGCCGTCATCGCGGTCCAGAAGGTCGCCGCCGACATGTCCGCGTTCGGCTGGTCGTGCAGCAGATAATAGAGCGGCGTATCCCTGACCTGATTGCCGCGCCCGTCAGGCAGCTTCTCGAAAGTCTGCATCGGCAGCGTGCTGATGGTCGAGGCGATCAAACGCACGCATGCCCAGACGGTGTCGATGTTGAGCGAGGCCTCGATGCCGACCGTCTCGCCCGCGTAACTGGGACCGGCACCGAAATACTGATACAGGCGCGGATCGGTCAGGCCGATGCCAGAGGCGATGGTGGTGACCGCTTTCAGTTTGAGGCGACTCCATAACGACATGCGTCACCTCAGTTCATTCAGTTCATTCAGTTCGTCTCGTTACAAGACCGGCCTCGACAGGAAGCCATCCAGACCAGCGGCGTCGTCGCTCATGCTGCGACCGATAGCCATTATGAGAGCCATCACGCCGTCGATCCGTCCCGTACTCAGCTTCTTGGTCGGCATGTAGTTCTCGTTCACGTCAGTCCGGACGCGAAGATTAAGCGCCATCCAGCGAAGAACCGGATTTCCACCGTGGTTGAGCCGGTTCGACAGCAACCATGCCAGCAATTCCTTGGTTGGTGCCGTATAAGAACGAATGCCCTGGATGAATTCTTCCACCACGAAGCCGGAATTTTGCAATCCGGTGGCGATCTGCGCGGCGTTCCAGGGGTCATAGGCGATAGCGGCGACGTCATAGAGGCGTCCGTCTTCCTCGATGAACCTTTGGATTTCGTTATGATCGATGATGTTGCCTTCAGTCGGCTCGATCAGCCCGTCCGAGATCCACCGCCGATACTGCACCTGGTCGCGATCAGCTTTTTGCTCGACCGTGTCGCCAGGCATCCAGAAGTTGGCCACGACATGCCACCGCTCACCCAGGTCCACGGGCGGGAACAGCTTCACCCAGGCCGCGAGATCGGTTTTGGTGGCCAGATCCAGACCGGCGAAGCAGCGCCGACCGCGTAAGGCGTCGGGATCGAAGGGGCCGGTCGAATTGGCGTCCCAGATCGGCCCAGAGATAAGCTGCGTGGCCGAGGCCGTCCTCATGTTGAGGCGTAGCCGTTTGAACTCCATCAGCTTGGCCGGATTATGCTTCGCCGCTCGCGCCTGGCGGTGCATGTCGTCCGGTTTGACGCTGATGCCCCAGTTGGGATTGGCCTTGATCCAAACTTTCGGGTCGTCCCAGCGGTCTTCAGGGTCCAGCGTGGCGATATAGACGAACCATTCGTCGTCCACGAAGGCTTGTTGGATGATGTTGCGCGCGTAGGTGTGTTCCTGGGCGTAGACGCTCTCTGGGCTGTCGTCCCCGGCGGTGGTGATGATCCACATCAAGGGTTGCCGTCTGGACCCCATGGCGGTGTCCAGCACGTCGAGGACCGCCCGCGTGCGGTGCTTGTGCAGTTCATCGATGACCATCGCGTGCGGGTTCAGGCCATCGAGGGTCTTGTCGTCAGCCGATAGCGGCTGAAAGCTGGACATCGTGCTGTCCACCGCGAGGCTCAGACGGTACACCGAGACGATCTTCTGTAAATCCTCCGAATGCAGCACCGTTCGCCGCGCCTCATCGAAGACGATGCGGGCCTGGTCCTTCTTGGTGGCGGCGGAAAAGACGTCGGCACCCGGTTCGCCGTCCGCCACCAGACATTTCAGCGCCACGACCGATGCGATGAGGCTTTTCCCGTTTTTGCGGGCGATTTCCTCGTAAACCACGCGGAAACGGCGCAATCCGTCCGATCTGAGCCAGCCAAAGGCGCTGCCATGGACGAATTGCTGCCATGGCTCCAAAACCACCCGCTGGCCCGCCCACTCGCCCTTGGAGTGGCGGCAATATTGAGCAAACTCGATGGCTTCCAGGGCGATGTCCGGTCGCCAGACGTAACCGGTCTTCTTTACGTTCTCCAGATCGCGGAAATGCCGCTCACAGGCCTGTTTGACGAGGTTTCCGGTGAGTATTTTGCCGTTCAGGACGTCCCAGGCGTAGGCCGAGACGGGGTCAATTGACGGTTTTGGCCGCGGCGAGGACCGCTTCACCATGCCGCTGGCGGCGGAACTTCCAGTCCCAACCCTCCAAAATACCGTTTGCCATCCACGTTGACCGGCGGCTCCGCGCTGGCGAGGGCGTCCGCGATGAGAGGCATGGTGTGGGCGTAGCGGCTGACACTCGATCCATCCATGCTGTCAGCCCCCGCCGCGACCGCCATGTTGATCCGCCGCGCGGTGTTTACCCGCGCGACATGGTAGTGAAGGCCGTGCCGGAAACAGAACGCCCCCCACCGTTCCATATTGGCAATCTTCCATGGTGTAGAACCGCCAAGGAATACACCAATGGAAGGCCCCACGAACGGGGCGATGTCGTTCTCGGTCATGCCGTCCTGCACCGCCAGCAACGCCTTCTGACAGGCCGAGAGACAGCGGTTTGACCATCGCAGTGACAACTCCAGGGAAGCCAGGCCACCCGCCACGATGTCGGGCAGCACGACCCAGTCGGCACGCCCACCAAGCTTGTCGATCAGGCGTTCGAACGCGTCGCCGTCGAAGGGCCGTTTAGCCTGGAAGTCGCTCCACGCGCCATTGTCCAGCACATAGTTCGCGAAACCTTCCGTACGCCACGCGCCCGCGCGGCTGACCAGCAATCCCCATCCCTCTTCGCGCATGACGGCCAGATTGCGCCGGGTGCCCGTCCGCGACGCATACATCATGGAATATTCCAGAATTTATGCGCCTGGATCGCCAGTCTCCACGCCGGATGCGCCAGGCAATAAGCGGTGGCGGCGGCGGTGTTCCTCGCGAGGTCCGGTCCCGCCATGGGTGACAACCAGCGGTGCGCCACCGGGAAGAATGCCAGATCCGCCGGGTCCAGTCCCGGTTGCGGAAACACCAACTTCAGTTCATCGGCACGCTCGACAACCAGTGGCGCGCCAGCCTTGGGGCTGACGCAGATCCAGTCGATGCCATCGGGGACGGCCTGTGTGCCGTTGGTCTCGATGGCGATCCGGAAACCGTTCGCGCGCAGCGCGCGGAGTAGCGTGGCATCGACCTGAAGTAGCGGTTCGCCGCCGGTCAGAACACAGAATTTTCCGGCATGCGGAAACAGCGCCATCGCCTCCATGGCCAGCGCGGTCGCGCCCCATTTCGTGCCGCCGACGAAGTCGGTATCGCAAAACTGACAGGTGGCGGTAGCGCGATCCTCCTCACGGCCCGACCAGAGATTGCATCCGGCGAAACGGATGAACACGGCGGGACGGCCAAGATTGGCTCCCTCGCCCTGCACGGTGAGAAATACCTCCTTGACGGTATAGGTCACCGCGGATTCACGTCGTTTTTACCCTTAATTGACGGTTTTGGCCGTGTTTTGGAGGTAGGTTTCGAGGCTGCGGCGGGGCGCGTCCTTGGGCCTGGCATGATTTTGACTGCTCATCGATGCCGCCAGGGCGGGTGTTTTCGAGTTGTCGGCGAGGATTCGCGGCCTCGAAATCGGGCTGAAACCGAGTTCCTGGCCATGTTTTCGGACCAGTTCGCCCTGTTTGTTGATGATTCCGAGCAATGGGTTCTGCGCGATGCCGTTGGTCTTCGAAACCGTCAGGTCTTCCTTGCCCAGTTCCGCGACCGCGCGCCGATGCATGCACAGAGCGATGCAATAAGCTTCAAGAATGCCGCTATCGAGGCGCTTGATCAGGTTCGGCGGCGAGTTGCGGATGGCGAATTCCCAGATCTCGCGCTGTTCACCATCAAAGTGCCGCGGAGCGGCGGTGGGATCATCGCTCAACGGGTGATCGGGGATCGGTTCCGCCGCGTTCTCGGGCAATGTCGAGTTATGCAGCCTCTTCATTCCCGGCATCGCCTGTACCCGGCCTCTGATCATGGGTGTCTCCAGTGTTGGTGAGGTCAGCGCCATACCTGGCCCTTCTCGCTGTGCCGGATGGCGTCACAGGCGTTGCACAACAACCGGAGGTTCCAGTCCACATCCAGACCGCCTTGCGCGCGGGGGGTGATGTGATCGACCCGCCACGAATCGGGTGCGCCGCAGCGGGCGCAGATGCCGCCGTCGCGATATCTGATCCGGTCGCGCGTTTTCTTCCAAACGGCGCTGCCATAGAAGGATTCGGTGGGCTTTTTAGCGGCTGGTCGCCAGCCGGGAGGGCGGTGTTTGGGCGGCGCGAAGGGCATATTTGGGGCCTTCCAGGGCCGCTGAGACACTATCCCTAGATCGTGACAATTTACTGGTCATTCGTGTGCGCTTTTGTCAAGCGCCGATTCGCCTGGATTCGGGTCGATTCTGATGTTTTTGGTCCGTTCCGGTCCTTTTTTTCGCTTCAATCCCCAAAATCGGACCATGAAGTGCCCGCATTCGGGGCAGCACCTTCCATGCGCGGAGATGCCTTTCCACGCGGAATGGTCGCATGGCGGTCCCCGGACCCGCCTGAGTTCAGCGCGGTAGATCACCTCTGGCATCTGGCGGCAGAAACAGGCGAGAGAGACGTTGGCGATGCACTCGCCGGTTCGACTGAGGACGCAGTACAGGTCGCTCACGCGTTCGTCCACCAACCCTGTCTGGCCATGCCGATCACGATCACGACCAGGCTCACCAGCACGAAGACCAACTTGAGGACCGGATCGACCAACAGCGGGCCGCGGATGACCGCGATGAACAGATCGACCGTCCAGCACGCGAGGTAAGCGAAGATGAACCAGACGATGGCGCGCTCCTGCATGGCGGTCAGAGCGGCGGGAAGGGTTCGGGGTTCCACAGGCCGGGGTTCTGCTGACGCCAGGATTCCATCGCCATCCCGAGGCCGGATGACATGAAGTTGCCGCGCACCAGGCGCTTGGCCCCGTTGTTGGTGGCGATCCAGGTGAAGAAGTTGAGCGCCCCGCCGCGCCATTTGTCGGGCACGTAGACGTTATCGATGTGAACGTGCGCCCACTGGGGCGAGAGGATCGGCGCGGTGGCCGGGGCGAACGGCGGCAGGGTTCCGGTCACCACGGGGGTGCTTAACCCGGTCGCCTCATCGACCAGCCAACCCAGCGGCGGATTGTCGAACAGATCGACCCATTCCAGCCCGGTGCCGTCGTAATTGCACGAGATGATGATGTCCTGCGGGTAGCCGTTGATGGCGAACATGGCGGGTTCTCCTCGATTTCAAGACGTATGACCTTGTGCAAAGCGGTTTGCAAATGGTCGCGTTTCGTGACGGGGTACAAATCGGACGGATGGATTTGTACCCATTCGTCCGATTTGTCCGTCCGATTTGTCCGATTTCGTCCGTTTCGGGGTCGAAAACAGGGTTTTTCCTATGTTTCATGGGGTGATTTCGGGTCTATTGGCTACGTTGCTCCCCCGCCCGGTGGACGGCCCCATCGTTACGTTTTTGCATGGAGGGGGGTCAACCCACGCATTTCAGCCGTTTTTCGAGGTATCGAAGCCGGATCGTTCCGCTTCGTGACGTCCAAACCAACGCATTCCCGCCGTTTTCGCATTAGCGTCCAAGCGGTATGGTGACCCATTGGCAGGGGTATGCCGGTGCAAACCCTAGGTTTCCCGCCGTTTCCGCCCTGTCGGGTGCCCCGCCCCGCCCTGCCCTGCCCTCGGTGACCCTGTCGGGTGCCCTGTCGGGTGCCCGGTGCCCTCGCATGCCCTGCCACGGGTGCCCGGTGCCCTGCCCTCGGTGACCCTGCCACGGGTGACCCTGCCACGGGTGACCCTGCCCGGTGACCCTCGGTGCCCTGCCCTGTCGGGTGCCCTGCCCTGCCCTGCCCGATGCCTGACCCTGCCACGGGTTCCACGGGTGTCCGGTGCCCTCGCATGCCCTGCCCTCGGTGAGGGTGAGCGGTGCCCTGCCCTGCCCTGCCCTCGGTGCCCTGCCCTGCCCTGTCTATAGGTGAGGGTGAGCGGTGCCACGGGTGAGCGGTGCCCTGCCCTGCCCTCGGTGCCCTGCCACGGGTGAGGGTGAGCTGTGCCCTGCCCTCGCATGCCCTCGCATGCCCTGCCCTGCCCTGCCCTGTCGCATGCCCCGCCCTGCCATGCCTGACCCTCGGTGCCCTGCCCGATGCCAGACGAATCCGGAACGCTGGCCGAATCTCAAAATCTGGGATAGTCACATTATGTGACCATAAATCCCATGATTCAGATTCGGCGATTCCTTGCTTGCCATGGTCACAGAATGGAACTAACTACCGGTCACCGAGCGGGAAACCGCGGAGGACCACAATCAGAGGGTAACCCGATAATGACCGCTCTTTTCGTTTCCTGGTTTGCCATCGCCGTTATCGGCGCTGCCCTGTCTCTCTTCTTTTCGCTGCACCGCTAATCACACAATCAGAGGGTAACCCGATATGACCACGCAAGACTCAATGATCGTTTACCGCGGCCCTAGCATGCTAGACGGTTCGCCTATCGTAATGATTGCCACCGGGTTCGGTGGTTCCGCCAATGGCAAGACGGGTGCAGACCTGGTGCAGACGTATATTATTCGTGACGATCTGCACCCGGTGCTTGCCTCGCAGCAAGGTAAAGACGTTGCCATCTGTGGCAATTGCAAGCACCGCGGCTTGTATGAAGGCATCGGCGAAATCGCCATGCGAGTCGAGGGTTCCAGACTCTGCTATGTGAATCTGGGTCAGGGCGTGACCATCGTATACAAGACTCATGCCCGCGGTGGTTATGCCCATTGCCCGCAGGACAAGCTTGCTGACCTTTTCGAAGACAGACTGATCCGTATGGGCACCTATGGTGACCCTGCCGCGGTGCCCTCGCATATTTGGCTCGCCATGCTGTCCCGCAGCAAGGGCCGCACCGGTTACACGCACCAATGGCAGAATCCGGCTTATGCCTGGCTTAAGGCCTTTGTTATGGCGAGCGTTGACACGATGGAAGAAACCCAAGCCGCGCAAGCCGCCGGTTGGCGTACATTCCGCGTTGCCCCGCCGGTCATTTGGTCAAAGGAAAGCAACGAATCGTTGTGCCCTGCTTCCGCGGAGGGCGGAAAGGTTACCACTTGTGACCATTGCCTTTTGTGCAGTGGCACAACGGGTAAGGGCGCTCGCCACATCATGATTCCCGACCACTCGACTCAAGGTCGGGCAGCGAAAAAGCGCGCGGGCGTTGTGTTTCCGGAACCGAAACAAGACGCCAAGCCGCGCGGCGTGACATTCAAGCGGAACGGAATCGCGGCTTAAGCCGCGGCCACCGCTCACCCTCACCCTCTCATAACGCAATAGGATCGTTCCTCATGTTCAATAAAACTCCCGCCATCGTCTACAAGAATCTTATCCGCGGAGATTGGAGTCTGGCGACTCCCGCGGGCAAATCGGGCACCGGCCGCGGTAAGGTATTTGGCCACACTGACTCGGTGATTCTCATGTATGGCAAATGCATCGTGCAAGAGTCGGCGCGTCAACGCGTGGTCGCGAAAAAGTGTCGCGAGGTTCACGCGTGGATCGTTGGGGATATCGTTGACTTCATTCCCTGCGGCATGCCTGGCAGGGAAGTCTCGTACAACCCGTATAGGTGCGAAACATTCCACTATCGCGACAACGGCGAGCCTGTCACGCAAGCGGAATTTTTCCATTTCGCGAGCGACGGAACCGTGACCGCTTACAATTGGGAGGACTGATTATGACTGACCTACAAGCAATAATCCGCGCGACTCGTGCGAGTGCTTCGGCCCTCGACTCAATGGCTAAATGGGAACGCGAAATTATACACGCCAGGCGTTCCATTGCCTGGCACGCGTTACAGAAATCGCGTGGACTCATGTCAGACTCTTGCGCGGCCCAATTGGACTCAATCGCCGTTGCTGACATTAACCACGCAACGATGAATCTCGCGAAAGCCCGCGGCCGGTACGAGCGGGCAAACCTGACCCTCGCACGGAATCCGCTTTGACCGGTGCCCGGTGCCCCGCCCTGCCCTCGGTGACCCTATGACCCTGCCCGCGGCCACACCGCGGGCTTTGTCATATGGTGACCCTCGGTGCCCTGCCCTGCCCTGCCCTGCCCTGTCCCTGACCGGTGATCCTCGGTGCCATGCCCTGCCCTGACCCTGCCCTGACCCTGCCCGGTGCCCGCGGTGACCCTGACCGGTGCCCTGCCCTCGGTGCCCTGTCACGGGTGAGGGTGAGCGGTGCCCTGCCCTCGGTGACCCTGCCCGGTGCCCTCGGTGCCAGACGAATCCGGAGCGCTGGCCGAATCTCAAAATATGGGATAGTCACAAAATGTGACCATGAATCCCACGATGAGGATTCGGCCCTGCCCGGTGCCCTGACCCTGCCCGGTGCCCTCGGTGCCCTCACCCTGACCGGTGAGCGGTGCCCGGGGCCCTGCCCCGCCCTGCCCTCGGG
>Ga0157374_10000159_pt1 | contig 62037 bp, 78 predicted proteins | sample M25metaG_FD_115308 | JGI IMG/M metagenome (GOLD analysis project Ga0157374, IMG submission 115308) | Miscanthus rhizosphere microbial communities from Kellogg Biological Station, Michigan, USA - M2-5 metaG | ecosystem: Host-associated > Plants > Roots > Rhizosphere > Soil | place: USA: Michigan...
CCCTAGGCCATTCAATATAGCACCGGAAGAAAAGCTACCTTGTTGTCCTACCCCAGGGCCTGTATTATTAATGATGCCAGAAATTTGAGATGCGGCATCCTTGGCCAACTGTACTAATTGTGAAAAATCCAATTGAGGACCTGGACTCTGCAACAGTCCAGAAGAACTATTAGTACTAGGAGTCACTAGTTTCATCAAGTTCACTATTGGAGTCCGCACGTCTGCAATAGGATCAGATTCTGTGACGAACTCCAGTGGTATGGTTATAGCTCCACTAGTAGAACCCGACCACAACTTTGCGGTCAAAGCCTGAACGGCCAACTTCATTCCAAAAGCTTCGGTAACTGTACCTAAGAGACCTTTGTCCGGACCCTGGGGTAGGCGCATCTCATAACTAGAAGACGCATCATACATTACAGATTCTGGTATAGGGGCTGTTATGGATATTGCAGGGCCAGTAGAACCCGCTGCGGCGAATTCTTGGATATAGACTAAATAAGACGGGTTCGACATATTGACCTCAGCCATTAACTGCTAATAAAACACCTTTGTGTTTCATTATGGATCTTGTACTAGGGACTGCAGATGACGTAGTTACCTGAGTAGGAGTCTGCTGCACTTGATGCTGAGTATTCGCACTTTCGACGGGAACAGGTACTCCTGTTGTTACAGAAGTTGCTGAACTTTGACCTTGGAAACTCAAACGTTCTTGTTCAAGTATTTGTGCCATCTCTACTGCAGATACAGATGCCCTGTTACCCTGAATGCCTGAGTAGTAAGAAGTGGTGCCATCGGAACGGCCGCCCTTCGCTAGGGGGTAACCTGGAGGGGCGGCTACTGATGCCCATTCCTGAGAGGACGCGTAGACAGCAGCCCACACATCGTCGTTCTTGCCCGATATATAGTCGCCTATCAACTTCCTCTTTTTGCCTATCAAGTAGTTCTCAAATATCCTGTCCTGCATATCAGCATCAAACTTTTGACTCGTATCCAGATTAAGTTCTTTAACTGCAGAACTCAAAGTGTCCCGAATCAGCTGATATCTACCCACTGCATTGTAGTTATGCGCAGCCTGTTGTGCTTGCACCTCTGCTATTGTCATCTCAGATATGGGCTTACCTGCGTACTGGTGAACTTTCCCTATAGATGAAAAGTTATAAGCATCATATCCGCTACGACCTGATTCGCCCCTTTGAATTAATGCTTCTAACCGTGAAAACGTCCGCACGAGGCCTTGACGAGTGGTAGGCATAGGTGGAGGGGCTACAGTTACCGTGGGTACAGTGACCTCTCCTGCCGGAATCGCTGGCGCCGCAGTAGAAGATGAACCCAAATTATTTAGGCCCAGGCTACCTGGAGGTTCTTTGCCTGATGTAAAGTATTTGTCAAACAGCCATTTTCCGATGAAGCCCAACCCCACTGCAACAGCTCCGAGCGCCGCAGACACCAATAATTCAGGAGTAGCCAATGCACCTACTATCATTTCCAAGACCGGAACTATCAAACGTTTTATAGCGAATCTAAAAATGGGAGCTATTACGTCCTCAGCTATTCCTACTACTATCCGTTTTAGTGCATCCCATATAAGGTTAAATACTTCTTTTCGAACTCTCTTAAAGATGTACTTACCCAACCAGTGAAGGAGTTGCTCAGTTAAGGATCTTTTGTGGGGTTCTTCGTATTCAGCATTTTCAATCTCATCTCCGGCTGATAGATGAAGGGCTCCCAAAGATGCCAAGATCCAATCCTGCGACTGCGCTCTGTCCACTCCATATCGCAAAGCACTTTCCATAGAAGGGGGGATACGTAGAAGTCCCCCTTGTTGATCTTCATCTAAGATAGGTTCTATTAGTTGCTGTCTACCATATCGAGTTGCTATATCCACAAAGTCCATATAAAACCTTTACATGGAAAGGAAACCAGGAGCATTCATTAAAAGGAGCTGATCATTAGTGGCAGATGAAAACCCAAACGTATTCATCGAGATAGGTGGAGAACCTGCTACTGCGGGTCTACCACCTGCTGCCCCAGTAGCTGTCGGGTTTCCAACCGTCTGCGTGGTGATCGAAGGCGTTACGGATATATTCCCTTGTCGTATGGCTGTTTGGCGGGCTGTTATGTTCCCCACTTGCTTATTTAGATTGGAAGTCCTGTTGGCATTCAAGGTTATGTTGGGACCCGCAAGTACGGTCTTGCCTGCCTCTGCCCTAGGGCCTCCCGTTATGGAATTCACTAGAGAGGTCCCGGTCTTGATAAGCCACTCTCGGGTCTTTTGTCCAGCCTCATATCCTACATTAACCGGACCTACACCTTGAGATTTCGGATTACCTGAATCCTTCCTCAAATCATTTTTAGCGGCACCCACTAAGGTATTAACGGTCTCGCTCTTACCACTTATAGCCCCTTGGATCCAGGAATAAATATCTGTGCCCAAAGTCTTTATCCACTCCCAGGTACTGACTGCTACTTTCTTTAGGTTATCCCAGGTCAGATACTTATCGGCCAGGTCGGTCACCTCATCCCACGCCTGCAGAGCTGTACCTTTTATGTTGTCCCAGGTCACGTATTCTTTGAACTTATCCGCCAGTGTGGTCCACAACTGAGGCGCCAATATCATTGACAACAGACCAAGACCGAGGCCTTTGAGCCAGTTCTTACCCAAGAAATCCTTAGTTCCTTTGGCGGCAGACTTCTTCTTAGTTCCAAACCACTCTTTGAACGACTTCCACCAAGTATCTGCTTTCTTGGTTTCTTTTTCTGTTGGATCTTCCGTAGCATCTTTTTCTTGTCTTTCCAAGAAAGCATTCAATTTTCCAACTAGATCGGACCAATCACCTATATTCTGTTGCAGTGCTTGTGTAGTCTGAGGCAAATGAGGTAGAACTTCGCCCGCCTTGCCCATGGATACCTGAGCCATAGGTGACGTAGTAGTGGATACGTCTTCAAGGGTATCTGTAGAAGTTCCTACCATATCCTGACCTTGATCAGCTATAGTGCGCAACTCATACGGATTAATACGATGGCGGCGACCTTTAACATACGTTGACACTGCACCAGTAGCTGCGGGGTTGACCTTTATGTTTCGCAAGGTGTCGCTAAACATATGAAACAGACTATCCAGGAGACCGTCAGCCCTCTTCTGCCAAGAGTTTTCCTGTTTCTGTTCAAGAGTTTCCACTAGTAATTCATTAGACGCCAATAAGTCGTTGACTGTAGGCAAGTCCTTAGGAGGCAACAGAGTAGCTAGGTGTTCGAAATTCGAACCCATAGCTCCCTTTAGTTTTTCAGTCTGTTCAAGTAAATCCAACTCAAATACATCTTGAATCTTTTTCACTACTTCATCGAAGGACACCTTAAGAGCTGAATTCAAAGCAGATTCAAATGCAGTAAGCCCTTCTTTGATTTCTATTTTCCCTGCTTTCTGAATCTGCAATGCCGTTTTTTCTGCAGCATCTACAGCTTCGTCGAAGATCATGCCTGCCACGTTGGACAACTGCCCTAGAGTAGCACTGATGCTCTTTATATCACTTACAGTGGCCGTGCCCTGAACTACCTTCGTTATAGACTGTCCTGCACGATTCTCCAGAGCATCCCACTTGGCTTTGGCTTGAACTGAATTAAATGTTGAGGGCTTCTTGGTTGCCATACATCACCTAGCCTATAAAGTTGTGTCCTTCGTTTGCAGCCTTGATGCGGTCATGTCGTCGCTTCTGTGCAAACTGTGCCAGTTGTTGAAATCTAAAAACTGGCATCTCATCTGGAATGTGAAAGCCAAATTCTGTAGCTATCAGTACATGGCAGTCCATTATTTCCTTAGCACTATTCAACGGAAAGAAACGTTGACGCATCAAGAGACAGAATACTGTCCTTTGATGCGCCACACACCTTGCAGTTCATACGAATTTTTTCTTGAACACCATAAGACTTGAGTAGCTTTTGATATTGATTAATCAAAAGTACAGAGTCCAGGTCTAGATTCTCAACTAGGGCAATTCTGTCCTTAAGGCTCAACCATTGATCTCGTCCTTGAACATGGGCCGCCTGTTGAGCCAGATACGAAAATTCTGTTCGCGTATTAGGATCTTGCATGAGAGGATCATCAAGAAATTCTAGTACGTCGCGCATCTTAGGCGGGTTGAAGATCAACGGAGTGTCCGCGTCGAACTGGAAAATCTCCGGATCGGGTATGCTCTCCAATTCCAAAGTTTTTACCGTCGAATTGTTTACGACTTGAGTAAGGCGCAGAGAATCTACTTGGAGCTCTCCTGATTGAACTTTGTCTATGTGCGCCTTGTTTTCACAAATGTCCTTATGAATGTACGTGGCCTTGGTGAATGAATTTTGGCGCAACCAATACATTACAAAGTAGAAATCAGGCAAGGTTAGATCAAAAGCCAACTTGGAACAATCAGGAGTCGAAGTGTATATAACAGTAGATACAGTTTCAACTACTTGTTGAAGGCTGGATTCTGCATGAGCTCTGCTAAGCTTTGCAAGATGGCCGGACTTAAAGGGGCATATATAAAGGTCTTCAAATCCATAGAAGGCAAATCGAGAGGGGAGCATTACCGAAGTGCCATTGGCATCTGCTCTAGGAACCACAAAACCCGGAACTGGATTAGTCACAGTTCCATCCTGAGTCGGAGCACTCATAGGCTTAGGTGGTTCAAACCACTGCTGCTCTCTGTGTATAGGACCGTAAGACATCCCAGGATCTACCATATGCTGACCGTGTCCCGGGGGATGACCTGACATTGCAGCAACTAACGCAGGATCTATGGCCGGCTTTTGCTGAGGTTGTACGTAGGGCGCTTTGTTAGGACTTTGCACATGACCAGATGACACCCGAGGACTTGGAGTTACCTGAGGTGCTTGGTCCACTGGGACTGCCCTAGGTCCATTTTGCTTCCGTCTGGCTTGTGCATTTTGTATCTGTTGTCGCACCTCAGGATCGAATTCCATTGTCTGCGTGGAATGCACTACGTGAGAATGAGATTGTATTGGATTACTCATAGCGTACCTCTAGGGTTGCGTTAGGATTTGTACAGCAATTTATTACAATAAGGAGTTGAGGGACTGTCCAACTGCATTTCGTACAGAATTGACAGCACTACCTGCAATGGAACCAGCTGTCTGTACTAGTGCTTGTGTGACATTAGGAGATACATTAAACAGAGAAACTAATACATCCCCTACGGAGAAATCTACGTGGTGAACAATACGCTCTGAAGTGGCGGAAACCAGTGCATAGTCGTGTATTGAGACCGGCCATGCCTCTACATATTCTAGAACCATCAACTGGTTTTTAGCTGGATCCAAGAAATATATAAATATCGGTTTTTTGAATTGAGCAGGCCTCCCCCATCCCCCGCCTAGGTTGAGAGTAGACGCGTCGAAGGGCTGAAGAATAGCGTTATTCCAGGACTGTAGGTACTGTATGCTGGTGTTGCGATTATCCGCGTAAATGCCGAGGGATAACTGACCTAAAGTGTACCTACTAGGGTAGTTTCTATCACGCCCGTCCCGGAATACAGAGATGTGGGTAAACTGTCGCATTGGACAGCTAGCTTCTTCTACATAGTACCAAGGTAGCTGTGAACTGGCTTGCGTTGTAATCGATCCACCCTGAGAGGAACCAAATAACGATCCACCCAGAATATTACTGACAAAAGTGGATATCGCATTAGACATGTTAGACACTCCAGGGGCCGCTCCTTCTGAACCCGCGGGTGGACCTATGACTGGAAGTTGACAGTACCACAAAAAATTCAATAAAGGATCTGGACGGGCCAGTGCACCTTGCAGAGCATCTCCCGGTGTAATGCCGCCTGAGGAACTAGTAGCGGAACTATATCCAGGATCGCTCAAGGAAATAGACTGAGAACTAGAACTCAAGAGACCCGAAAAGGCAGAAGATGCCAGAGCAGCTGGATTCAAAGATTGAATCGCACCCGAAATATTTCCCTGCGCAACATCTTGTATTGCGTTGACTGCACTGCCTATAACAGAGTTCACACCGTTGCTTACAGTGTTGGCTGCTGTATTGCGGACATTAGATATTTCTATACCAACTGCATTTTTAACGGAATTTTGAACGCCCGTAACTTGATTGCGTACTTGCTGTTCTGCTTGACCTAAGATGTCCTGTAAGAAAGGCACTTTGTACTCCTCTTCAGGAGCAGATGATCCGTCAAGCAATATATAACCTCAACAGAGCACTAGCTCCTGGGTAAAATGAAAAGAGAGTAGTCAAAGGTGGACGGACCTTTACTGACTACTCTTAACTACACCATGAACCCCTTCCTCGTTCAGAAAACTGAACTAGCGAATGACCTAACAACACTCGCAGCATTCACAGTGCTTGCGTCCATAAAAACTTTATTACTATGAAATTGGAACCTTTATCCCAAATTAGGATTCCATATAGCTATCATCGAAGGGTCGACGGGAACATAACCGTTGGGTGCAGGCCGCTCTAGACTGAGCGTGTCCGGCGACAAACGTCCCTGCGGGGGCAAATAGTAGCCGTTGGAATCTTTCTCGTCAACTTGTAGAAGCTTCTGCTCTTTAACGGACTGCCACAGATCTCGTTGAATAACAGTAGTCGCCCACTCTGGTTCAGTGGGCCAGTATTCCTGAGTCTTGTACAGAATCCAGGTCTTCGGCAGGGGCAGGGTGGGGATCATCCGCATTCCAATGGCGTCAAGAACTCGAGTAGGTTTGTCCGATTCACAGACGATAACGATCTCTTCATCTCTACCTGCAGCACTGAGTAGGGCTTGACAGTCTCGGAGTATTTGAGCCTCTACTTGAGGGGTGTATTCATCGAAGATCATACCCACGTATTCTCGCTTAGTAGACGTGGGACCTCTTGCATTTGGAACTGTTGGCATCTACCCTCCTTAATTTATACTCCACTCTTTCTTAGTGGGGTCATCTCTATGAATAGCAATAAGATTGTTACCCGCCGGGAAGAACTCATATCCCAACCAATAGAGCATATTTCGAATTTCTTGCTCGTCTGATTTGATGATCTCTACTAGAATAATGGGCTTGCATCTAGCCAGTGCATTAGCAGCCCCTCGTAGAACCTCGATCTCCATGCCCTCTACGTCTAGTTTCAGAAAATCCAGTCTAAGGAGATTCAGCGAATCCACACTGACTTGGGGCACAGTTGCAGAATTACTTAGGTCATAAGAGATATCCTGACCTATATTTTCTGTTCCCTGCCGCTGCTTAAGTTCTAGACTGCCAAAACTAGCGTTAGCCAAATAGTTAGGTTGTGGTATGTTTAGTTGACCACAATGCTCCCCTAGAGCTGCATTCTTAGCCCGGACGTTCAGACAGTTGTTTAATACTATGTTCCCCGCCAAAGCGTAGTACACAATTTCTTGTGCTTCAAAGCTCAGAACGGACCCCCAGTCGTGCATATGTCGAGCCCATTCCAAAGTATGAACTCCTATATTGGCTCCGCCATCAAGGGCTACTACTCCAGGGCCAAAGTATTGACGACGACGATCTAGAAAATTCAAAACCATCTGAACTTCTGTTGGGTCAAAGCACGAGTGGTTAAGTATTTGATGGCCTACTCCATAAGACTGACCTGAACTAGCAGTATTGTAGTCGTTACGGTTTACAATCATTAGCCCGTGATTAGATGCGGCTAACACAAAAGCTATAGGACGATTTGGAAGGGTCATGTTAGGCTCTTTAGTTATACATTCTTAGCCAACTTCTGTGCCTGATCTTGAGTTAAGGTCATGACCCGTGTCTTGTCCCCAGGAAAGATCAAACGAATGTCTTTCCCAGAATGTGACTTGCGGACACCGAACTTCATGCCTTTACTGATTTGAACGGGTTTCCCCCTGAACTGAATCTCCACGGGCTTAGCACCTTTATACACGAAGAACTGATAATTCTCCTCCGGCTTAATAGCAGCCTCCTCCTTGGCGGAATTGTGTACAGTGTGCTGGATTGGTTGCCTATCTACTGTACCTGGAGTAAGGAAGTCCCAGGCATTCTTTGACTTCACTAAGAAACTGTACATACGTCCCTCAATCTATAGTTGTGCGGCCCAGCTTCTCCTGATTACGTCGTCTCAGGGCCTCTGCATAATTAGGATCTTGTTTTTCCATACGGGCAATCTTTATAATTCTGTTGTCCATCTCTCTACGGCGTCGAGCTGCAATTGCAGATGGAACGTGTTTGAGTTTGCCAGTCTTAGTCAATTCAAACTGATCGTCGCCGTGTTTAAACTCTCGGGCTAGTAGGGGAACACGTGGATTCTGAATCAAGTTTCTTAGTGACTGTGAACTCAGTGAACCTTTTATTCTACTTGCTTCTGTACGATCGACAGAACCACGACCTCGTTCTTCACTATCAAATTCGGGGTCATCTCGGGCCTCTTCTGCAGCTTGTTGAGAGGCTTCGTAAGACATATCCTGCCCTGTGAACTTCTGCACTTTTTCGCGCAAAGTCTTATCTTCTTCTAGGTCTCTTAGAAGATCTTCGGGTTCAATGTGGGCAGCGGCCATCCACATCTTCATAGGGATAGGGATATTGTGATCTGATGCTAGTTGTAGAAGCTCTGCCAGATTCTCTTCGCCCTTGGCCTCTAAGGATTTTCGCCAATGCAGTGTTGGCATCTTCAGATTGGCTCTGTTGTTTCTATTGAACAAGAAGTCTACTACGTTATTTGAACGAGCACGACGCGACGGATCTTTATACAGATTGTTAGTTACCGCAACTAAGGGGAAGATCTTGTAGTCAAAGACTCGTTCGGTCAGATCTTCTCGATCGGCGTTACAAGTCTCCAGGAACGTCGAGTACGCCGAATTATGCACCACCACACCATTGGCGATAAAAGAGGGGTCCTCGCCTTCGGCCATCGATAAGTCGTAAACGTGATTTTTGCCAGCAGGTTCTATAGAGGTAATTTCGACGAATCTCATTTAACACCTTTGAATGATTTGGACAGTTTGCGTAGGTCCGTATCGGGATAGAACATTTTGTCACACTTGTCCGTGCCTACGTAGCCAGATGTGATATATGCCACGTAGGTACCATCTTTTAATTTGTAGCAGTTATCCTTCACCTTAACTGCGCGTAGAAGCTTTTTGATCTTGCCGACTAACCACTTCTCAAACTCCTTTAGATCAAACCACTCAACGAAAGGTACTCCGTTCGCCTGCGCCGTAGCCCTTTTAAGAGGGTCAAGGCGTGTCCATACCTCTAGGGTAAGTTTAGCCGCCCACTTATCTGATTTTGCCTTGGCCTTCAACTCGCGAACTATTTTTCGATGCTCTTTACTCTGTGGATCGTAAGGCTCTTTACCGTGAGTGAAGTAGCCTTGATACTCGTATATAGTTCCCGTCTTAGGATCATAAAAATCGGCCTCCCACGGGTAGTCTGGATGATTTCTGTGCAAGTGTACGACCTGCTTTCCTAATAAGGACCTAAGGCGTTGAAGTATATACTCTTCTTGCTTATTAGTTCGGTAGGAACCGTTTTTCTTCTTTGTCTCATGGCCCTTTAGAGCTACTTCCTTAGGATCAGTCCCATTCCTCTCTTTAGTAGCCTGAGCTTTATACTTTCCTCCACCCTCTTTATACGATTTGGCACATTTCTTCTTGAAGCGAGGGTGCTTCATTGGATTGTCTACTGAATATTCAGAACGCATTGTAGATTCGTACTTGGCGTTAGATGATTCAGATGCACGCCCCATACCACCGTACTTGCGTGTAGTGGTCTCTACAATCTTAGCCTTAATCCAAGGGCTGCTACTAGCCACCTTGTGTCCATATACGGACAGGCTTGTTTGTTTAGCCTTTTCTCGGAACTCGGATCCATCAACAAGAGCATTGCGAATTCCGTACTCACGCAACATAGTCTCTTCGGCCTTGGCTGCTCGTTGCTTTCCATAGTCAGCGCCCATCTTCCTGATCATGGTTCTTTTAGCTTTGACCCAAGTATTCTTGTTGCCTCGTTCTTCTTTAGTGGCTAAGGTGCGCGCCTTGATATCCTCTCGCTCCTCTTCAGATTTTTCCGCCCACGTGTTTCTTAACTTCTCCACACTTTTAGCATTCTCTTCTGAGCTACGAGATTTACGCGTGTTAGCTATTTTGTTGTGATACGCTTTCTTCTGTTTTGGAGTCAGGTTTGCATGTCGAAATTTTGTTCCGCAAGACTTAGAACAGAAAACCCCTCCTCGTTTCTTAGCCCGTGCGTATTGAGGATAGCTGTTAGTGTAAACACCGTGCTCTTTTGGTATCGACTCGCCGCAGCAAGCACACTTCAGATCAAACTTAATTACTCCGGTCGGTTTACGGGGCATGAGTAGAAACTCCAATAACATATTTCTATGAAATTGGAGTATGCACACTATTAATCTGCTACTGCGACCTTATCTCCGACTTTAAGCTCGTCCAGACACTTCCAACATGTTGTACCGTCAGCTTGTAGAACAAAGAAAGGATGGTTGTCAGTCGCAGTTACTTCGTGCCCTTCAGCAGTAGTTACCTTAAACGTATCCTTATATCCCTTATATGCCCAGGCCCGAATCTTCGCACTTTTGGATATTCGGTTCGAAATCGAAGTATCAAGTGGATGCCATTCCCCTGGAATAAGCGAAGATGGTTCCACATTAGGTACTGGACACATAGATTCTATAGTAATAGTGGTACCATCTTCTTGGGTAATAAGAGTGTCCCCTACAAGACATTCCGCTGACGCAAAACTTGCGTCACCTGATAGGAGGGCCTCTGAGACACCTAGAGCGCGCATCTTATATGGAGTCAAGATGTCACCCATGTCTGTCCACTTCCAGAAATCACCACCTGGACGAAGATCGACAGCCTGTACAGCACTACGCGTTGAAACCCAACCACCTAGAGGATCGTATTCTGCAGCCTGGAATTGCTCCACTAGTGCTAGTAGTTCTTCTCCGGTCGGCGTCCACGTATCATCACCTGCAGTGAGATGAGTCATAGCCCGTTGACGGCGTTGAGCCTCTACTAAAGTTCCACGGAATAACGTTTTCTCGATCAAATACATCGGAAGTAGACGGTGCAAGTACGAAGTATACGCACGATCTGTAGTTGATCTACGAGGCACAAATAAAGTAGTTACAGGATCTAGAGTGAAAGCCCCCGACCTCAACATATCTATAAATTGAGAAGGCATGGACTGCAGATAGCGTCGAGCATATTCAGACGTATCGTGCATGAACTGCTGGGTGGCCTGTCCAACTCGAACATTGATAGTAGGATCAATGTTCCAGAACGGAGATGGTATGACTGCACAAGAAAGTGCGTCGTGCATCAACGTGTCCAGAAATCTCTTAGTACGGGCATCAAATACCAGAGAACCGCAGAAGAAGCCGTCCACCATATTAGCAGTGGCTATAGTAGGCATCATCTGCTGTAGATTCAACTGCTCTAAGGCCTCATGATAAGGGCGCATTTCCTTATCTTCAAGTCCCCGTAAGTCGAACTTCGAATAGGGGAAGCGCGACTTTATATCAACACAAGAGCCTGCCACGTTATCAAAAAAATACAGGTCACGATAGAAAAGTGCTAACGTGCTTGTGTCGATTAAATGTGGATCAGCGGGGATAATACCCGTCGTGTAGTACTGATATGAAGAGGCCCAGAACCCTTGAACAGAAGATGACGCAGGTCCAATAGGCCCTGAACCTAAATTAGCAGTCACCATCTGTTTCGAAGTGCCGTCATTGTAAGCCCGGCCTTTAGTGGCGATTAGATTTTGAGAAGGTGGACTACCTTGTACGTTAATGGAACGTCCATTAACGCCCATGATTCTACTTTTGGAAAACATATTATTCCTCAGTTCCAGAGTCGGTCCTTCCACTGCAACCATATTTGGTTAGTGTTGCCAGATGGACATTCTGTTATGGCAATCTTGTAGTGATTGAACTTATAGTAAGAAGCCCAACCAGGGTCAGGGGCCATTGGGTGAATACAAAAAGTGGGGATCTTCATTCCAGTGCACGCGTGAGTAAAGCCGTTCTCAACTCCAGCATAGGCGCCGCCAAGACTGCAAGCTGTGTACGTAACAGCTAGGGCCTTGCCTAGGGGCAGTCTCAGCACTGGAACCTCGAAGGGCGGAGATTCATCTCCGGGACCGGCCAACACTATACACTGACTGATGCGTAATGTCTTTTTAAATCTTTGTATCAACTCGTACCAAGTGTCCCAAGGCACGACTTTCATCCCTGCAGTTCCTGCCTGAGAAGACGTGATCTTGCTTGTACTGTAAGGACTTATGACCAAACATCTACTTAGATCAGGTATTTTGTAGAACTCGTAATCATCTGGGGTTAAGTACTGGGACCCAACTGCGGGCAAGATCATGTCATCAGGGACTTGTACTCCTATATACGATCCAAAGGCCTGAGACATATGGCCGTATCCGATTCGCAACGGCCATATATACTCTATTCCCATGAAGATCGTTTTATCATAGCCCTCGAATCGCTTTTCGTGGAATCTACTGAGATCTTTTTCAAACAATATTTGATCCGCTACACCCTGCTCTACCATGCCAGAACATATTTCACGCACATGAACCTGATCTTGCAGTACCCAAGTAATTTCTTCATTCGGATGCTGCTCTTTGTAAATGCGAAGTGCAGGAGTTTGCACTAACGTATCACCTAGTAGGTTACAACTTGCAAATAATGTTTTGGTCATGATCTTCTCGTTAGGTGTAAACCGTTTTATTTTTTCGGTTTTTATATCGAGTTGCATCCGCATTGCGGTACAACATGCGAACTGCAAGATCTAGGATAATAAGTGGATCTAGTTCTCGCTTCTTAGCGGGTTTAACTGCACGTATTGGATACTTGCTTTTACCTTCTTGAAGTTCACCGACAATGAATACGCCCCATTCAGGTGGTATCTCGTCTTTGACTTTTCCATAAGTTCGAGCGTCCATCGCGAAGTAGGCTTGCGTACTGTAGTTGAGATAGTTGTGGGCTTTCTTGTCCGACCTAAAATCCTGCACGCCACTTTTGGTCTCTACGATAACTACGTTGCGCCGCAGGTTCATAGCCAACACGTCTGCACGAAATTTACCCGACTTGGTGACCCCAGCCTCGAATACGACAGCCATCCGCCTACGTTTAGTCAGGTATTGAGCGACTGCCTTCTTTATCTCTTCAGCGTCCATCTTGTTCTCTTGTTCTCAATATAGTGGACAGTCATGATCTCTACTTCAAGAATTAGATAGGTCATCATTAACGCAATAAAACTATTCTTGCACAGAAGAAAAAGAAAGTGATTCATATTCAAGCTCGTAGGAATAGGTCACGACCTTTAAGGTCTGTGTACACAGAGGCCACTAGGGTAAGTTGAACAGTACCAGTTGGAGCCTTCATAACTTTTTGAGGCGAGCGGAAAGTGATATAGTGCTTACAGTCGGGAGAACCTATAGCCCAGGACCTGCAGATATCTTCTAGAGTGTGACATATTTCCTCTATCAGAACTTCTGTTGATTGAGTGAGATGAATTTGTGCGTTAATGAAAAACTCTAAAGGTTGGTCCACTACTTTAGATCTCTCTTTGACGTTCTCTTGAACCAACCATACAAGTTCTCGGTCATCGTCTACTAGTCTAATGTCCACTTTAGAATGTTCATCCATGAAGTAAGCTCTGAGGAACTCCAATAGTGCTGGATCCTTCAATCTTGCCATTTCATTTTCAGAGGTCCCCATCTTGCACTCCCGTTCTATATCAATATTGCTCTACCGTTACCGAGACAGAAATTGGATCGTTTGATCTCTCATCTGTTCAAATTTTGAATTCATTAACGCACCCAGTCTATTTCTACTATCTATTTGAGCTTGTCTGAATCGCCCATACACCTCAGTGGGTACCAGATCCTTTACCTCTGATAGAACAGTCGCCTGCTCTTCGACTACTTTGGTAGCTATTTCCAAGATGGTGGGCTGTATGATCTGTTGAACTATGGATTGTCCTATAGCTCCTCTATCTTGCATAGACTGTAGGTCAATAACTAGCTCTCGAATGGTTTGAATCGTTCCATTCAAAGAATGAACTCCATAGCGACCGTTGGAGTTCCGAATGCCGGTTTCCAGTTGGGGGATCAAGTCAATACAAGTCTGAATCAAGCGACGGTTCAACAACTGAATTGCCTGGTCTGTTGAGCCGTTCTCGAACAGGGACTGCATCTCCTCTGCGTCATCGCCTATAATGGATACCAACTCTTTTTGATTCAACTTGGAGATGCGTCGTGTCGGCATCTCACCTACGGGAACAATATCCGTCGACTCCCTGATCCTGTTCTTTTTTGTTTCGACTATCTCTGCTTCCTCTGCATTTCTAGGAGCACGAGTAGCCTTCTTGTTTTTATTTTTAATGCGTCTCAACTTGTCTTTTGACGCCTGTACAGCATCTACGTCTTCTTTAGGTTCTCGACCTGTAGATGAGGAACTAATCTTTTTCTTCTTTTTCTTTGGAACAGGATCTGAAATACTGAACTCTAGATCTGTCACCTGATGTTTCTTCTTTAACATTACTTACTCCTTGACCTCCGGAGCATCAGGAGTCGGGATTGCAATACGGTGGCTCTTGCATATCAGAACGGGAATTCCATTGGCACTGGCGGCTTCCATGGGAGTTCTGCATTCAGGGCACAATCCTGCACCTGCTACCTCTGCCGACATATCTATACGCGCCACAGTTTTAGTAGGCGCGGTGGCCTGAACTTGAATTTTCTTTTCACTGACCGTAGAACAGGCCTCTATAAATGCTTTTGGTAACTTTAGACTCATGGCAAATTCCTAGTAGACACTCATGCTTACTCTAGTGCTCAATAGTACTTTAGCGGCGTCGTACTTCACTGTCACTTGACGGAAGGTAAAATTTTTCACTGGACCTGTGATAATCATAGAGATGGAACGATGGAGAGTATCCGCCATACTCAACAACCAATCTGCTATTTCGGAAGCTCGCAGCTCAGGATCGAACGGATAGTCAAACTCCGTTGAAACCAAAATCTCTGGAGGGGTTGAAACACCTCCAGTTAGTTTTGGCCACGAAGGGGCAGGTGCCCCGTATTCCAAGTACTTCACATTGAACCCTGCAGCCATTATCTTATCTAGGGCTAACTTGACGTAAGTATCACGAGGTCTAGAACTTTTAACTTTACACTTAGGTCTCATCGTCTTCTCCGATATTCTTTTAGAGGAAGAAGTGAAGTATCTTCTACTTGCTTGATTATGGTTTTGATTTCAATGTCGAACTGTAGATTCAGTCCCCGCTCCAACCCATAGAAACCTATCATAGAGGAATCTAGTTGGTGCGGCTCTACTAGAATTTCCTTGTAGGTTTCTTTGAGATCGAACTTGAAACGATTTTGGTGCGGAACTTTCCACTGGGCTGCTGGGATGGTCAACGTGTTTAACTTGAAGTACCCAGAGACGAGAGCCACCATTGAAGGAACTAACTCTCCCATAGCCATACCCGTTCCTGCACCTCGAAGCATAAACCGCTCTGCTATCAAGGCCTGCGGCTTATACAAATCCACCCAGTTCCCTACTTCCTCTAGAAACACCTTCTTCTGCTTTTCGAACTGATTCATCTGATCCATAGGGTGCATCAATACCGCATTGCTAACAACCCTGAAGTTCCTGCGATCAGTAGCTACACAGCTGATGCCAAAATTGCGGATGCCCGGATCAAAAGAAAGGACGCGGATGGTAGAATCTTTCAATACAGATTTCGAAGGTAATTCGTATGGCTTGTTAGGTTTTCTGGGTGTTTTTGATTTTCGAGCCATGTTCTTTCTCAGTATTTCACAATACTATGAAATTAGAACTCAACGCCTTAGACGAGAAGCCCAATTCATATTCACCGGAGATCCCCTCGACACATAAACAGGGGCCGGAGCCCTAGGACGTTCTGAACTATAATCGAAGTTCCTGGCCTCTACTAGGCGTTCCATGCACTTTGGACTGTGGATGGTATTGACCAACAGCACTAGAGCTCGGAGAATGTCATCTGTAAAGCCTTCACCCTTCTCAGGACAGCGGGCTACTCCAACGTCTCGAATGGTCAACATCTGCAGTAAAAGATGTTCTACTGGCTTTCCTACCATCTCTGTTTTGTAGTTCCCTACGTCTCCGTTCATTATGCGTCCGTATTCTTTCAAATCGATTCGGGGCAATACGATATTTCCAGATTCAATCATACCCCTAAAGGCTTCAAAGTCCTTGCGCTTAGGAGAATATTGCTTTGCCAAAGTACGGGGCTTCTGCAAGGGGTTGTTTCCCATATCAGCCTTCACCCGATGAAGTAGGTCTATCGACTGCCATTGATCTGCTGCAACTCCAACTGCGTTAGTGGCTTTGGTAATTGGAAGGATCACGTTACCGTACAGCAAGTTGAAGTCTACTCTCCGCCCTTGCTGAGGCATACACTCCAATAGAGTAGTCACTATTGTCTTTCCAGAATCGAAATCATAGTGTCCTGCAGCTATACAGAATGAGTTGTTGGTTGAACCCGCGTCTAAGGCTACAACAGAGGGCATATACTTCATGAGACGATTTTTGGCCAAGGTGCCATAGATCATCTCCGGATGATCGAACTGATAAAGTAGTTCGTGTGAGTTCGTTTGTCCAGAAAACAACTGCTCTGTTAGAGACTGTACTGACATGAACCTTGAATGAACGATAGGTGGATTGGCTCCGAAATCTCGTTCAGCTTTTTCAGGGTTTGACACATAGGCTGCCGCAATGACAGGTGTCTGCCGTGTCATGTTAGGGTTCACCTCCCACGTAGGAAGGTTGACACCTAAGATGTACTTCGATCCCTCTTCTGACTGTGACTCTCTATATAGGCGCATCACCTTATCTCGAATAGACATAGGAGAAGACACCGAATACAGAAGAGCAGGTGGTGCAGTGTTATAGCCCTTAGAAAGTAACTCGTTATACGCCAAGTTCACGGTCGTCAATGAGTTATATAGAGACTTGTGTGCCTCATCTGCGTTTGCAATTTCGGAACTTTCGTCTTCCTCTTCATCACCTGATGGAAGACGGAATAGACCTAACTCGTCTAGCGCCGCCCACCACCTCGTATCGCCTCTCAGTGTACTTGACTTAGGGCCTGAGGGGTAGAGCTTTATGTTCTTCAACCCGAAAGACATATAGAGACTAGAGGTCCTATACAACTCTTTTCCGTAAACTCCTTTGTAGTGATCCATGAGTCGGAAGTATTCTGTGAACCATGCAGAATCTTCGGTCACGATTTTTCGAAAAGGTGTCCACATAACGCCTAAAGCTTTTGCAAAATTCAAGCTGACAAAAGTGGCCGTCAATTCCGTTGAGTTCTGCATCGATTTTGTGAGCGAAGCATAATTTGGAAACTTCAGCATTCGATGCAGATCATAAGATCCATACGTTGCTAGGGAACTAGATTTACCCGAACGCTGACCAAGAACGGAAACTAGTTGGATATAATTCTTCAACCCGTAATGTTGGATCAACTCATTTTTTGTTCTCTTGCACTTAGGACACTTACCGTTTTCTAAGAAACATAGATACGCAGGCAGCTCCGAAGATGGGTAGTCTTTCGGTACGTTATGAATGTCCAGCCACTCTTTCTTCGAGCAGCAAGGACATATTTCACCATGAAACATGGCCCCTATCCACAATTGGCGGGACCAGGGGGCATGCATCTTTTTGCCGCTGAGATTAAAACAATAATCGTAGAAGTTCTTTGCCAAGGGAAGATCGCGAGTGTCGATCTTGAGATCATGTAAAGTGCCCGTCGTCGGGTCTTCCATCTCGGCCATGTACCTTCTCACATCAAAAGAATCTATTCTGACGCCGTCTTCCCCAAAATCGGCGTCTTTTAAAATGAAATCTTCGGGTCTAACCTCAGATACTTTCTTTTTTGTTTTTGTCTTTTTCGCCTTTTTTATACGTAGTTTCTGAATATCTTCTAATTGCTTATCCGAGAGTATTGAGGAAAAAAGTTTATCCGCTCCGACCTTTAGCAACTTTGAAATATCTGGATCTTCCATATTCTTGCGCTACTTCTCTGTGGGTTCTGGTTTTTCAGTTGAAGACCTAGAGCGACCGTCTACTGTAGGGCCAGTAGGAATGAACATCACTTCCTTCTTGGGTTGAATAGAATCTAGGAGTTCACGTACTTTAGAGGTCGGAATACCCAAGTACTTAGCTATATATTGAGCCATCTTTATAGTAGTGGCATGCTCAATCATAAGCTGGAACTTACGGAAGGGCATTTGGTCTACGGGAGCATTTAAAGTGCGCTGGACCACATCTTGGGCTTGGGCAGATCCTGATTGAGCGGCCAATGTTAAAGGAGCAATTTCTTTGAGCCAGAATTCTCGCACTTTAATAATGTTATGATCCAACTTTGGTGGCAGTTCTTCTTCGTAGGTCTTGCGTCGTTCTTCTACTTGTTGATCTACGAGTTCGATTTCTTTGGGCTCTGCGATTTGCTTACGATGTTCCACTTCCTCTTGAAAAGAAGTGGTAGGAGTATAGAAGAACCGAGAGCGCCGGCCCTCTCCTACTTTTGTCCAGGAATCCTTAGATCTTTGTTTCTTAGGCTTCTTGTCTAAAGGTGTACCCAGATTAGTAATGGCGGCAAGCAATGCCTGCTGTGCCGCCTCATCTTTATTTCTATTCAGGAGATTGCTTGCCATGACTTACTCTATTACTTTAGTTGTTTGATTTCTGTAACTTCTACGTCTATAGCATCATAGTAGTCGCTCTTACTGTAACAGTTGAGAAGCCTAGGAACTTGTTCTTGAATAGGAGACGCTTGAAGTACTTCCAGTCCTGGCATCATGAAAGATGGATGTTGAGACCATCCCCGGACGGGTGGAGTAATTTTCACAGGACCTACCAACTTAAACCATTGATCATTTTCGAGCTTATGAAAACAATCCCCCACCTGTAGAGTAGATAGGTATCCTGTTATTAAGTTGTTCGATCTCCAGATTTCCACAGGTAGATCAAAGGGGCCCATCTGTACTTGAATGGATCTTGAACTAAGAGCTAGTTCATTCGTCATCTCCGTCATCTCCTGCTTTGCCGTTGTTCTTCTGCTGAACATATAGTTCCTCTCCTCTGCCTTTCGACATTTGGGTAAAGCAGAACTTGCGCAGATCTATAGGTTTGAACCCAAGAGATTGACTGATCTTTGTCTTTTCTTCTTTAGTGCCCAAAACCCAGCGCTTCAAAGTCGTCCAATCCAACGTCTTCTTTGCCTTGCCTAGATCATCAAGTTCCAATGTCATGACCTTGCGATTCTTTGAACGAAGTTGTCCAGTCTCTCGTAGATACTGCGCAACGTCAAAGAAAGGATCGAAGCCGCAGGCCTCTCCTGAGTAATTACTGACCCAAATTCGGACCCACATCTTGCGGCCAGGATTAGAAAGCTTATTCTTCTTGTTGACGATTTGTACGTACCTGTATCGATCTTTACCATCTCCCTCTACAGAAGATTCGATTTCTACTCGCTCTTCTGTGTCAAACTTGGGATTGAATGGCATACCAGAGGAACGAGAATTCCACCAGTTGCGACAGTCAGAGTTGAACCGCAGGGCTTGTCCACAGGCTTCTTTCTCTTTAGGACCGTACATAGCCATAGGTACTTCGCGCAGCTGATTGACACCTACCAGGGCCACCATCTTCTGTGCTAGTCGACCTTTAACACGTGGGAGATGTTTTGCAAAGAAACGGGCATGAAGTCCCAATGAATTATTAGCCTCTTCATCGTCATTCTGCTCCGGATTCATTGCCGGGTAAGAATCGACAAGTACTAGACCCTGAAGGCCCCCATCTGGTGCCGGTACCCAAAGGCCCTTACCGTATTTCTTTTTCATGGTGGCGTCAGCTTGATCTCCGACTTTAGCTTTGTGAGCCTTATTACTCTCGTCGAACACCAACCACCACTTACCAGCTACGAATTTCTTATCAGGCATATCCCTAAGTACAGCAGCAAGCCAGTCGAAAAACTTCTCACCTCTGGTCTCAGCTACATAGCGCACTGTAGGCTTAATCAACCATTTCCCCGTAGCTGGATCCTTCTTGCCGAATAATTCTTTAGGAGGTACTCGCACACCCATAGTGCGAAGGACATTGGCAACGTATCCCAGAGAATTATTGGTGCTACCTTCAAAGTCCCATAGTGCCACTAATGGCACTTGAGCCTTCACAGCAGAGGCCATCAAGGCTAGAGCGCCAGTTGTTTTACCACCTTGCTCAAAACCAGCAGAGGTATACATCGCAGGCTTGATACCACCAGTTAAAAAGTCTAGAGCAAGCAAGCCAGTAGATAGGGGAGTGAAGACGTCCATAACGTCGGTGTCCACTCCCTGTCGGCGACTAATTTCGTCCAATGAATCATTGAACATATCCAAGTAGTCGAAGCCCATAGCTTTCTTTCCACGCTTTGGGCTAGTTTCCTCTTCCAGCACCTCTTCAACTTGTTCTGCCTTAACTCTCCGAGGGGTCTTCTTAGTGGGCGGCGATTTTTTCACAGTTTTCTTAGTTGCCATAAATCAACCTGAAAATAAAAAAAGCCCCGCGCAAGAGCGAATCCTGGGCGGGGCCTTGGGCTTATAATAGACTACGGTATTTCAGTAGACTTGACGATTAATCGTCTTCGTCCTCATCTTCGTCATCTTCATCCCGACTGCGTTTCTTAACAGTCTTCTTTGCTACCTTTTTAGCAGGTGCTTTCTTGGCTGGAGCCTTCTTGGATTTCTTAGCGGGACGTTCATCTTCTTCCTCGTCCTCATCTTCGTCATCAAGATCCTCGTCATCTTCGTCGTCCTCGTCTTCTTCATCACGAGCACGTTTCTTCGAGACGGCCTTTTTCGCAGGTGCTTTCTTGACTACTTTCTTACCACGACGGGGAGGCTCATCATCTTCGTCCTCGTCATCATCAAGATCCTCGTCTTCCTCGTCTTCATCGTCGAGATCTTCGTCGTCTTCGTCAAAATCATCTTCATCGTCCTCGTCTTCTTCATCTCGGGACTTCTTGGAAGATTTCTTGGCAACAGGCTTCTTCTTACCACGACGAGGAGGCTCATCATCTTCGTCCTCGTCATCATCAAGATCCTCGTCTTCATCGTCAAGGTCTTCATCGTCCTCGTCTTCGTCCCGTGACTTCTTGGAAGATTTCTTGGCGGGAGCTTTCTTTGCTACCTTCTTGGCAGGTTTCTTCTTTCCGCGAGGAGCTTCGTCTTCGTCTTCATCACCGTCATCAAGATCTTCGTCTTCGAGATCTTCATCAAGTTCTTCAACGTCGTGTTTGCGCTTCTTCGAGGTCTTGATACCCATTCTCTTTGCCCATCCTTCAAAATCGCGACGTACTTCGTCTTCGGTCGCTTCGTTTGCCAAATTCGACAGATCCCATTTGAGTTCTGCCAACTCTTCCTCAGAAAGAGGAGAACGCTTCTCTACATACTGAACGTCATAACGATCTGCGGGTGCTACATTTTTACCGTCGTCAAACTTGATACGTACGTCATGCCCGTACTTCTCGTGGGAGACTGCATAAGCCTTGGTAGTTCCAGACTTGCTCTCCACTACATTCATGCCCTTAAACCCTTGAATCTTTCGAACAGGAGTGGACGGCAACGCCAATGCTACTACAGGAGTCCAAGAATCTGAATCCTTTTCCTTGAATCCTGTTTTCTTCTCCTCTGCTGTATTCTTAGGACGACGCGCAGGTTCGTTCTTCTGCTTTGCCCTAGATATAGACAGTACGTAGTACTTTGTCTGAACTTGAATCATGACGTCGTCATTTTTGACCCCGTCTTCAAGTTCTTTCAAGTGAAGTTCATACCACGGATCATATTTACTACGATCGAATTCCTGAGTTGAAGGGTTGAAAGAAGGACTATCTACGGGAAACCTCGTAAATCCTTTTCCATCTTTCTTAGCCGTCTTCACCCAATACGTGCAGTATGGAAAGGTAGGACCAAATATACGATGGGTCTCGTAAGTGTTAGGTTTGAATGAATGAATTTCGATCTTGTCGGTGACCTTCTCTTTATTGCCACCTCGAGAAGTTTTCACGTCATCAAGATCAGTTCCCGCTTGCCGTGCCATCGTGGCTCCTTCTTTGAAGTTCCTGCTGCTTGGTTATTAGTTCGTGCATATTCATCGTCGCCTTGGTCAATTCCTGGACGACTGTATTTACTAGTTGACGCAGTTCTTGCTCGTCACCCTTTAGTGCAGTAGTCAATGCCAATATTGTTGCTTGAATCAATGACTGTTGATGGACGGCCCGTTCCTCAGCCCTTTGATCCACATGCCGTATAACCGTCTGTGAAATAGATTCCATATCCCAGTTCTGGGAATGCAGAGCAACCAACTCCTCGGCCTGCCGGGCCCTTAGTGCGTAATCTGATAAAGTGGATTGAAGAGAAGCCATAGTGACTTCCAAACTTGCAATCCTCATCTGGTCTTTATGCAACTGTGCCATATCTGGATTCCAAAACAAAAGTCTTTAAGGTCTTAATCTGAGAGTCGGTTAAGAACTCTGGAATGCCGAGTGCGGCTCTTATGTATCCATGCTTGTCCATCTTCTTCGCCACGTATGCTATGTGCTCTACGGTCTCAGATGAAGTATCCAGGGTAGAGAATCCAATGATATCGGAAACAGAATCTCCATTGTCCTCTGTCATGGAATCATAGGATTGATCCATCTGCCCTTTGGCCATATCCGCCACTTCAGATCGAGCAGACTTGAACCAATTCGTGATAAAGGTTGTCAGCACGCCTTGCCGTGAATCGCACCTGTCTATTGATCTACTGACGGTAACCAAGTAGGTCTGTGCTACATCGTCAAGATCAATGAAGTGATTGTAATCCTTGTACGTAGTACGGGCGTGATTCAAAGCCAGTCGAATATACTTTTGCATTATCAACTCTTTGAACCAACGAGCTTTATCGTGCCAGTATTTTACTTGTTGAATCACTGCATACAGGCTAGCTCCAGGACGGAGCCCTACTGATCTTTCGATCTCCCACATTTTTGATCTACGAATGATTGGATTCATAGACAACAGTGGTTGGTGCAGTTCTTCGTAAGGCCGAAGCGAGTTCAGAAACAAAGAAAGGAACCCAAATAGAAGTCCTCTATTAATATACATCTGCCGCACGTACTCATGAGCCTTTTTCGGATTCGAAGACGTCAGCGCGTTGAACAACAGTACGGGAAGCTTGGGCCTCTCCTCAGCCATCATTGAGGTGAACTTGGTACTGGGCTTATTAATTTGAGTGCTGGCTATCTTAGCCAGATAGTTGTTAAACAGCGAAGGGCACTCTGCATGAATAGGTTCAAGTGCCCGCCACAGAAAAAGATCAAGAGTTTGTAGATACTGCAAACTCGTTAGGTTGTCTGATATTACTTCGTCAGTGGCCTTTAGGACTTCGAAGACCTTAGAATGCCGATACGTCTTAGCCATTTATATGTACCACATTAATTCGGATACATGTTATTTACTATCCTCTCAAATTATTTAGAGGCAGGTGGCGGCAACTTTGGCTTGATCTTTTGATATAAGGCCTCACAGTGCTTGCACCATCCAGCTTGACCTGTTGGATTTGTAGCTGAAGGCCATTCTCCGTTCGAGTACTCAATCTCCGCAGCCTCTTTATTGTGCAGTGCTACTTCCCACCTATATAAGAAGTCAGCACACGAACAACTGGCTTTTGCGTGGAGCTTACGATCTAAGAACTCAAATACGGTGACGTATTTAGTTGGCTGCTCATTGCGACGGGGGCGGCCGTCAGGTCCGATAACATGAGTAGAAAACGAAGCAACAGCTACGTAAGCGTGTCCGTTAGAAAGGTAGCCCTTTTTCGTATCGGTAAATCGGACGAAGCGAGCTCCCTCTTTCCGAAGGCGAGTGGTCTTCTTTGCTAATTGATGGATGGTAAGCATTATGTTCTCCTTGGCTTACCAGTTAAATTCATCTGAAGTTGTCTCTAACTGAGTGTTCAGAAAGTTCTTTCCACTCTTGAACATATTCCAAGCCCGTAGGAGATTCAGGTATCACATGTGCCCAAGTGCCAGGGGCACGATAATTGTAAAGGAAAAGTTGGGAAAACTCTAACCGGGTTAGCACTTCAACTTTATTTAGATCCCATATCCACCGGTTCCAATCCACAACCTTCTTGTCTTTACAGATAGTGACCTGTTGATCGGTAACATCTAACACTAGAGCAGCTAAGACTAAGTGATCTTCCCACATATCACCTGCTCTAGGGTGTAGACGGTGCTCGTAATCTAGATACTGCTGACGACTGGGGCTGTAAGTCATTGTTGACCTCAGTGAACTAATATAGATACATGATACATTAACCAAATGACGCCCTGCACTGTCCAAGTTAGTTCTTTAACTAGGCCAATACATAGAGCTGCTACGAGGTTCGCCACTATGAAGTTGTCCCGTAATTCACGCATCATCTTCTCCAGGCCACCTACCAGTCAAATCATATACAAAATCTTTCCATGCAAGTTCTGTATATTCTGCGCAGTTTTCATCCGTATTTTCTTCGTCTGGATAGGGAAACCACAATTCTCCAGATGCATGGAACTGTTTCCAGAAGGCGGCCCTAATTTCCTCTAGAGTGTAGAGTTTGTGTTTGTAGAGGTCCTTCATTTCTTATTCACCTGTTGACGCAAAACGTCTATGGATCCCCCCACCTCTAGCATCTTTCTATGCTGTAGCCAACCGCCCTTGAAGTTCGCGAAATCCAAAGCGTGCTCAATTACGCAAGCTTGATGCTCTAGAGGGGAGGCATGCAAGGGGACAGAACCTACCAAGCGTTCGTAAAGAGCAATATCATCTTCCAATTTCGGATTTTGCTTATCATGAGTAAGATATGATACCCGAGCACACCGTGCTGCAGACATTGCGAGGAGATCACCTACTGAACGATTTCTACGTTCTTCTAAAGTGACATAAGGAAGATGCCACTCACGCGCATCTCCTGATACACGTACATGACGAGGCGTAGACTGTTTCAAGGCCTCTCGCATAGTCATAGCCAGATCACGAATTTCCGGCTGTGCGTCTGCATGATCTCTCAATTCAAAGAAATTATCCCACTCAGTGGCTGTCACTACTACACTGATATACAAAAAACTTTCTAAGACGCGGTTGACATTCTGTTTGTGGATACCGTACTCGTCCGACCAGCGCTCGACGTAATCCGCACAGATGTTAGCAAGTGCGACCCACTCCTCATGGAACTGATTCAATAGTTCCTCAGTGATAGGAGCTCCAGCTTGCATGCCAGGTTGGTTCGCACCTACAGTAGCAAAGAATGCGGGTTCTGTTCGCACTTGGCTAATTAATTTTTTCGCAGGGATCGCCCTGGAAGAACCAGCATTTCGTGAAAACATTCGGTGGGTCATAAATTCCGAATGAATAAAGCGGGGATACTTCAACTGGTATGTGACCAGTTCTTTTCCGGTATGAGCGTTCTTAGAATGTTCAACTACTGCTACTTGGCATTGAGCGCCTTGGATTGTTAGGAGATCCATTTATTTTCCTTATATAGTGAACTTGATTTCGTCAACTAGTTTATATTTTATAGCTTCTTTGGCTGTCAACCACACGTCGGATGCGGGTAGCAACTTCTCTAAGATGGTCTTTTCCATCAACCCAGTACATCTTTTATAGTGATCTACAATGCGACGATTGGTATTGGCAAACTCTTTGGTGGCGGCCAGCAATTCATGGTGCTTACCGTAGTCTCCCCACGCGTATTGGTGGCTCAATATAGCAGTGTTAGGAGTCACTACTCGATGTGCGCCGGCCATGAAGGTCAATAGGCCACAACTAGCTATAGTGCCCAGCCCTAAGGTATGCACCGGGATAGGCGATCCGCGCATTATGTCTATGATAGAAAACGCGGCAGCTACTTCGCCACCAGGACTGTTTATAATCAAAGTAAGATGATCAAACTTTGGCTTGGGTAGAAAATTAGATTCCAAGATCCAAGTCACTACATCTTTGGCGGAGGTTTCATCAAACCCCGCCGACAAGAAATAAATACCCTTTTCCTTTAATGTCACTTCTTTGTTATCGTCAGCCATGGTGGTCGTCCTCGTTGCGGTAGTAGTTGACATAAAATTCACTTTAGACCTTTTGCCAACGACAGGAATTCCGCACGAGCTTCGGCTTTCTTAAAAGTGCCACCCAACTTGGAAGTGATAGTATCAGAGCACGCGTCCTTAACGCCACGGGTCCGGACGCACATGTGCTCTGCTTGGATCAGGACAGCTATGTCCTCCGTTTCCAGCAGAAACGACAGTGCGTGATAAATTTGGAGAGCTAGTCGTTCTTGAATCTGTGGCCTGCGACAGAAAAAATCGACAATGCGGTTCAGCTTCGATAATCCTAGTACCTTATCTTTAGGAATGTACGCCACATAGGCTGATCCGATAATGGGAAGTAGATGGTGCTCACAGAGAGAGTTGACGATAATGTTTCGCTCTACTACCATCTCGTCAACCTGCATCTTGTTCTCTACAACAGTCGCTTTCGGAAAGTTGGAGTAATCTAGACCTGAGAAGTATTCGTCAATGTAGAGCTTGGCCACTCGATTTGGGGTCTCTGCCAATGAGTCATCACCCAAATCAAGTCCAAATTCCTGCATGAACTGGATCATCAAATCTTCTACGTTAGCCTTGTTTGGTACTCGAGGCGTGTAAGGCGTTTCGACACCCTTAGATTTGAGGTACTGTCCGACCTGGAGTCCTAAGGTTGCATCTTTTTTATATGTCACATTAACCTCTTGGAATTATATCTGCCCAAAATTGATCTTGCTCAACATCTTCCAGCATGGCGTGGTTCGTGAATAGTCCAAGTGCGCTGTCCGCACTCGTGTTCTGTACTTGACGAAGATGCCTCAGTAATTCACGATCTTTCTCTAAGCCACTAGTTGCTATATTTTGAAGATTTAAGGCCACGTACTCATCTACAACGCTCTTGCTCACTGTACCATGCGGTTTCTTCTGGGTCGAAGACGGGCAATAATAGAACTTACCGTATCTACCATCTCTCAGTTGTAGCACGGTGTTACAGGTAGCGCACTTGAGTTTCATGTTCTACGCACCTTCTAAGTACTCACATACAGCCATTACAATGGCTTCTGCACCGTGATCCATAGCATGCCCACAATGATCGCCCTGCCACTCAGGTTTTGCAAAACTACAGCATACGCCAGTACCTCTAGCGCTAACGTATAGGTCGTGTCCTGAACCCTCTAAATTGGTAAGCTCCTTTACAGCCCAGGCGTAGGCCTCGCCAATGTTGTCTTTGATAGTATATCCGACTGAAGCGTACCTACTTTGAATACGTGCCTCCCTCTGCTGCTTAAAGTCAACATGAGTCTTAACGCTCATGCTACACCTAAGAAGAGATGTTGTTGAATGCTGAGTCGAAGATTATGCTTCAGAGCATATTCTGCTGCATAAGCGTAATTTCTCGACGTTGCCTCCGCGTCGATAAGTTCACGATCCCACGCCGAAGCCACTTCTCCTTGATACGGCTTTTTATACACAGCCATTGGAGAAACATACACTGGAGTACGTCCACTGGCTGACAGATCCAGTGCCCACTTAGGAACCTCATGATGAACATCCGTTTCATCCGCAGTGACTACGAACTTAAAGCAAGAGGCTAGTTGTTTTACCAACTCAGAGGACTCGGCGTAGCGACCTGCCTTTTGGCTAGCCTTAGGAGAGACGACAATGCTAGGACGTACATAACTAAGAACGTTTTCGTCAAAGTCAATAGCCATTTCATGGCTCTCAATTTCCTTAAAGAAAGATAACTGAGTACCATTGGTCTCAATCTGCACTCTCTTAAACAGTTCATCCATGCCGTGGATAAAGTACAGAAGGTTTAGCTGGAGAGTGGGCTCTCCACCTGTGATAACCAAAATATCGGACTTGCTATACCCTGGAATGTTGGTAAGCTCGTATGTTAGTTCTGAAAAATCATAGGCCTTTCCCTGATCGAACTGGAAGGACGTATCACAGAAGGCGCAATGGTCGTGCTTATCTCCGAAGTTGCAACCAGCTAGGCGCAAGAATATAGCAGGGTGTCCTGCATAAGGTCCTTCACCCTGGATTGTCTTAAAGAAGCTAGTTACTAGGAGTTTGTCATCTAGGTGATCATAGTCACGAGGACGAATGATTCGATCTACATTTTGAATGATAGGGATGGTCTTCATCTGTACCTCAGTCGAAAGAATGGTCGTGCTCGATAGCCTTGTCCGGGTCAGCAGTACGCCAGTCCGGCCACTTCCTCTTTTCATTTTTCAGTTGCTTTGCCTGTAGTGCATCTAGGATCGTTCCAAGAGATGCACCGGTTCTCCACGCACCATCAAAGGCAAGAATGATTACGTCAATCCACTCCTTAAGGTCGGAAGGGTCAGCTTCAATTTCCTTCAGCTCTTTACGAATGTGATCGAGTACACCTGCAGTTCGAAGGCCAGGTCCAAATGTATTTCCGGACCACTCTCGCTGACGTTCCAAGTGGGAATAAAGATCGAAGGTCATAATTATAGTGGTAGGGGTTGGGTTTCGTAGCAGGTGACACCTCGTGCTCGCCACATATCGATGATAGATTTCTTATCCTCAAAGACCAGGAAGATATGATCCAGTGAATACCCAGCACGTTCGATCATTAGAGGTTTTTCTACAGTATCAGGATTTCCGGGTACACCCGCACCTAACCATTCGCGCATCAACAACTGATTCCAATGTATGAAGGGATCCACATAATTTCTCAACATTGTCATGGTGTCCCACCTGTGAGTCTTATGGTCGCCTCGTCCAGTGACAAACAGAACTTGGAAACTACTGCGCAAGAACATTCTACAGATGGTGGTCCCTTGCTCAATCGGCTCATCTGTTAGGGCTTTACTGAAGTAATCTTCGTACTCACCTGCTACCCAATGATGAATTCGATGCTTGGGTTCGAGTAGTACTCCATCAATATCAAACACTACAAGATTCTTACTCATCTTTGATTTCCTTCTTGGCTTTCTTTTCGTCAGGTCCGACCTTGAACACTCGTTCGTTCAGATCCTGTAGGGCATGATATGACGTAAAGCGACTGGACATGTTATCGCTGACCTTGTTATTTACAAACAGATCGTATAGTTCTTCATGGGACGGATGAGCATGGAATTTCGGCAACTTCATGTGAACTTCGTTGGATTTCAGGCGAGAAGGTAACTTCGTTTTGTACCACGCTCCGTTATCATACATCTGATATCCGATAATTGGAATGTTCGTGGATTTCAAGAATGGAAGACCCGATATAACAATCCGCGTATCTTCGTCTTCAACTTTCAGATTATACTGCGACAGTACCAACCTATAGCCCCTGGCCTCTGCATATTTCTGAATCGTATCTGACAATGCAGGGTACCCGTAGACATTTTTTAAAAGAACAGATCTCATTTCTTGACCTTCTTAGCCTTTGGCACGGATAGACCATGAAACTGCTCATACCTCATGATAGCTTCAGTGGTACACTTCTCCGCCTTCTTTTGTTGGTCGTGAAGTTTAGCTGCACCGAATAGACCTCCGCCGTGCTCTTTGCGCATAGACGATCTGAAAGAATCTCTGTGTTTGGCCCAAGCACGATCAAATCCTTTGTCCATATCCAAAATGAAACGATATAGAGCTCTATACACAGGATCGATTGCTCGATTGCTGCTTATGGTCTTCAACAACTGTTCCATAACCGGTTGGCCTTGCACTAATAACTTCGCCATATCACAGGTCACGTCCTTGATCTTCTTCAACTGCAAGAGCGTGTGCATGCAATTTGCGGGAGAGGACATTCTATAGAAATGTTGGTAGCCAACTAAAGAGCATATTGCACAAGAACAGGGTATACCATAGCTGATTGGCCGATGCTCTAGGGGGAACGCAGGTACACAACCCATGTCATTACGATACATCGTACCCCTAGTATGGAACGCCAAACCTGCTTGGGCATACGTTGAAGAATCGGCACTAATGAAGGGCGCGACCCCTATTTCGGTCAGAAGTGCGTAAACGGAGAAGAAGAAGGGAGAGGTAGTTCCCAAGACGTGGAAACGTTCATACTCTCCCTTAGCTCGGTCCAGTACATAGCATAGATTAACGACACCCATAACCATTGAGATGATTGCAGTGTCATAGTTAGCTTGGCCGATACCCCCTAGAGCTAGGTACTTTGCGGACTTATGCTCTAACACATCTTCTAGATAGCGCTTACGGTTCTCCAGCGTCAATCCGTGGGATACATCGTATAGTTCGCAAGCACTACCCTTCAACTTATTCGCTATATACTTGTTATTCGCGCACTGTATGCGACTCATTCGAATAAACCAGTCGGTCGACTGCATATGGCGAGGCAACGGTACGTCTAGGCCGATGCCAAAGTCAATCTTCTTCCTATAGAACTCAGATACCTCATCTGGATCAATCCAGTCCGTTACCCCCTTGGACATTTGGAATCCACCGCTATCTGAAAACAAGCCGACCACCCCATTACGCCTTACGTAATCAGAGGTGGCCAGTCGTTCAGGAGTAACCATCATATAGTTGAAGCCCCAGCGCTTCAACATTTCAGGATTTGACAGAGGAGAAATAGGGAGGATCACATCCAGATCCTCTGCCGTCTGACCTAAGGTACTAGAGTTCCCTCGTCCATTGTAGAGCGTGCGATCAGGTAGATACATTATCTTGACACCCAGTCGCTGCTCTGCTGTAAAGGGTTTTCCTTTGGGAACCCCGTACTTGACTCCTATGTACTCATTGAATGCCAGACTGTTAACTGCTGCGGGTAGGAACTCTACTTTGTTTTCAGGTACTAGGTGCGAGACCTTGCTCTTTACATTTTTTGTACTGGAACGTGTCCTCTGCGAGTTCTCTGTACCAGTCTGGGAGTGCCGGGAGGATTTCTTCTTGTCGGTGGAAGTCATAATGGGTTCCGTACATCATTTCCAATACCACTTCCAAATTCTCTTCACATAGAAGTGGATGAACATTATAGTTTTCTTCAAATCCTAGTTGACGGAAAATTCCCCACCTGCGGAAGCACACGATACAAGAACCGCAATTTCCTTCCTCCCCTGAGAGGCAAGAGGAACTGCGAAGCACCTCTTCTTTGGAGATGCCGTGTTCAAGGGCCCACTTGGTGGCCGTCAACTTATTGAATCCGCCTTCGGCTAGAGGGAACCTGACCTTTACACCAGAAGGTTTGAATGGAGAAAGCACGTAGGATAAAGTCTCACTTGCCCGGTTCAAGAATTCCCAGTTCTTATCAGTGGCGTTGTCATGAGTCTCCCCAAGTAGCGCACCCATCCATACTTCATCGGGTAGGTACTTACATGCAGCGTTAACAGCCAAGGCTAAATTTCGACCCGGAATGTAGATGCTACCGGAAGCTGATCCATCTTTTCCCTTAGAAGTAGTATTTTGATCTAGCCAGTCCAGCTTCAACTTCTCTACGAAAGATGGGAGCACTGCCATTTCTTTATGAGCGTATTCCTGGCCGAGATCATAGTATACACAAGTCACTTCTGCATCAGGGTACATGACGTCTGCGTATCTCTTCATAGTCAAAGAGTCTAGACCGCCACTGAAAAGAATCAGGATTTTCATTTTTGATCAACATTAAAGGTGGAGTTGACTGAAGTTCCTTGTCTGAAAAGTCCTCGGTCTCCTTCTACTGTAAGATCGAAATCTTCATGAGGGAATACAATCCAGTCTGAAGTCTCGATACCTACCTTATTTACTTTCAACCTTATCTCTTCTGGAACGCCCGGGTCCATAACCACTGGAATGAACTCCCAGGAGATGTCATAGTCAGAACGTTCTGGAAAATCCATATCAGTCCCTTCCATATACATTTCAACCAACTTGAAGGTCCGCCCTTGGGCTATTACGTCTTCTAGAAAGATGATTGGAACCCTACTATACCCCTCCCTGCACTGCGACGACCACAATATAGACATGAAATCTGTGCTGAAGTAGTGAAGAGGTTGAGCCAAGTAGTAGGAAACAAGGTGCCCAAACGTTACGCCGCCTCGAGATATGGCAACCAGGTCATATTTTCCTGGCTCGTACTTGTCATTAATGTACTTGGCCACATCTTTAGCAATGTCCTTCAACTCCTGGTATGTAAGTTGTCTTTTCATTAGAATGCCTCTCGAACTTCGTCATAGTTGGCAATCATAGTAGAATAATCGAAAGCCGAAAATTCTGGAACGTATTCTATCTTCACATCTGGGAGAACGTCCTTGAAACAATCTTCAATCAACTTTGGATTTTTCAAGTCGTCGGTTTGGAAATACATGCATTCCGAATACGAAAGACTCATGTCCTGGTGTCTCAGGTATCTGGTACGTAGTTTCCTTATGTACTCTTCTGGAATCGTTAGTGGATTCAATTTTGCATAATCAGCAAAAGAGGACTGCTGCGCGCAAGAGACAAATACGCCGCTTGCGTCGCACATGAAGTTAGAGCACAGCCACTGTACCGGATTACTAGGACTGAGAAAAATTGTTAGATCGAAAATAGAGTCCAAGTAGCTCAAGGAGATTCTATCCTCACCAATGTCCTCATACAAAGATGCCAGCTGTGTCTTGACCACCAAGTTACGATCTGTCTTCTTTATCAAGCCAAGTCGGTAGGACACATCTACAGATGTTAGGACGTCTGTGTGATCAACAAGTTCCCACTCTAGATTTGAATGCCCGTCTTCGAAGCACGGAAGTACATCGAAGGCCACTCCTTGGTAATCTTCATACTTTGGATGAGTCTTGAATACGATCTCCGCAGCAGGATCAAAGGGTTTCTTTGCGGAGGGCCCAAACTTATATCCGTAGTAGGACCAACAGTGCAGGAACTCCCCAAGAGGGTCACCCCCTTCAATCGACAGTGGGTTATCCAGTGCTTTATAAATGGCGGATTCTAGGGCCTTCGAACCTGTGCGCTGCAGAGATATGATATGTACTTTCATGATCAGTAGACGAGAGTGAACTTGGAGAATCCATCTTCAGAGTTAGAGAACTGCCCTTGACCTCGTACTGCCACATTCCACTTGGTTACGCCGTGCTCTACAGTAGAGGCGGGCGTCATATGGCCCTTCAGTTCAAAACTGTCGACCAGTACTTCATCCCCACTAGCAGCTTCAATGATTCTCCACTGATTGCGTCTACCATCTGACTGAGTGTTGTACCGGATATAGTAATCGCTATGATTTTTTGTTACTAGTGCGATAATCACATCCGCATGAGCTTCTAAGTCATCTGCCGACTGCCAACCTTGAACTTCATAGTCTTGAACTGAAGTTCCAGGCTTCTGGTACAGCTTGTTGGTATCTTCAAAACGGCCTTCCGAGATGGTGTTCATCCACACCGCGAAAACATCGTCTCTGAACTTGAATGAGTTGAAGAAGTTAGAACGAGTTGTAGCAGTCGGACACACAAAATCTATAATACACCACTTGCCTTGTTCTACCAGGAGGGCCCCAAGTTGTCCCAGAGTCTTGGCCTGCAACTGGCGATCTTTCTCAGAGAAAGCTAGATGCGAGGTGATGGTTGTCCGTGCCCAATCCGCGTTAAAGTGCACGGCCCTCATTTTTTCTTTTATAATGTGAGCCAACGTGGTCTTGCCGGAACCAGGAAGACCTTGAATGAGAATACACTTGGACATTTCTTCCTCTAGTTAGCGCTTATGATAGATGGCTGAATTTGCACCATGCTCTGACACCTCCACTGCTACTAAGGATACCCGTGGACTGAACCCTGCGTCGATCAACCACTGTTCAGCTATCTCATAAACTATCTGAGCAGTCTTCTCACACCCTGCAGCGGGAACAATTACCACCTTGGCCAGTCCTCGGGTATCCAGTTCCAGCAAGAATTCCTTTTCAGGATCATCTTCGGCAACCAGCAAAGTATGATCAAAGGTGTCTTCTAAGAGAGCTTTCAAGGACTTAAGGCCGCCGAAGTCCACTACCCAATTCCGTTCATCTAGTTCACGTGCTTCGAAGATGAACTTAAAGGCCAGTGCATATCCGTGGAGAAGCTTACAGTGGGACTGGGCCCTCCATTGTCGAAAGCAACAAGACAGGCCAACTTCATGACCGTACGTCTTTGTTGATCGGAAAGTTCCTTCTTGCTTGTTGGGACTGTGCCACATGTAAGTTTCTCCAGGTATTATCTACAAGGTCTAGGATAACTGTTCTACAATATCCGCCCACATAACCAGTGTTAGAGCGTGTTGATCTTTGGTTGCCCCCTTGGCCGCGCGTACTGATGCCATGTGGCGACCCGCCTCTCCTCGCAACCATTTAGCCAGCTTAGTTAGCTCTGATTTGCTCTCGGCTGACTGAGCATAAGATGGATTCAGTTTCTTATCCACTAGGCTGTTACCGTAGTCCCATGCAACGGAACCGCTGCTCTCACGGGCAGGGATCATTTCAAGCAACCGCTCACGAAAACCAGCCATGTCCTTTTCTACCGATTTACGGACTTCGGCAAAAACAGCGTCGGTGCCGCTAGGTATCGCCCCGGTATCACCGACGGGGGCGGCGTAGAGCTTTGTGCCAATCCCGATCTTTTCCCAATCGACAAGCGCGTTCATGTGCCAGCCGTTAACCGCGTCACATTCGATGATGCCTATGGGCTCTTGTTCATTACTCATAACTTTATCTCCTTAGCGCTAAGTAACGTTTCACACGCTATTTACTATCACGGAACCATAAGTAGCCTGACTTTTAAGTATGGAATACTCACAGTCCGAAATTAGTTCTTTTAGTAGGTCTAAAACGGGCTCCCAGGGGTCCAGAGGAAAGGATACCGTAGGATTAGCCGTAATAGAGGCATGAATAGAGATCGTGGGCAAATCTACAGTGGGGTAGCTCGCAACTTTAATTTTAGGTCTCATTTCGATCCTCTTTTAATATACTGGGCCAGGAACCCCGGACGATTATGCTCGTTAAGAACGTGATCAATAGCCACTTTAGCCATGGCGTCCATCATCGTCTTCCATTTCTCTACTGACATTCCTAGATCGGTAGCCGCCTCTTTCTCAAGTTCAGTGGCACGGATATGTACGCGATCGAATTCTTCTCGTTGTTCAGGTTCAAATGAATCTCGACTATAGGTAAAATAATCGAAGTTGTTGAGCATGAAATCATGGAGATTATCTGCGTCGATCACTTGAATTTGTCTTTTACTGAACTGATCCACGATTTCTGCTCTTTACGTTCTTCGTTCAAGCTGAGTTGAATTTCTTCCAACTTATCTAGAGCCTGTTTTAGCTGCTGACTCTGAGCCTGTACTATAGGACGAAGATCCACAAGAGCTTTTTCTACGTACTCTACATGATTCTTCTGACGCCAGTAGTACTCGCGTTGCGACTTCAGAAGAATGTGAAGCATCGAAATGTAACCAGGATTTTCCTGAACCAGTTGGCGCATCATGGAATTCATGAACTGCGCGCCATACTCTTCGTGCCTCTTTACTCCTGCGGTAACAGTGTTACCGTACGCATCTTTTGCAGTCTTACGGTGGTGATAGTAAGCGAGCTTCTTCTGAATCACCCCTATATCACCTTCTACTAAGATTCTTAAGTGATAGTCCCAATCACCTAGAACGGGAAGTTCCTTATTGAAACACCCTATAGTCTTGCAAATAGACGCTCGGACAGTCAAGCAGATAGGAGGAAACTGATTTGCTTCCGGAAGGTTTCCGAATGTTATGTACTGGGGGACAAAACCCGGCTCCCACCCTTCTTCCACTACATATTGCCCATCCTCTATACGTTCTCTGACAATCACCTTTTCGGTTACTACTGCAGCAAAGCTCAGATTTGAGTTCAGCCAACTAGTGGTTTCCTCTAGATAATGAGGATCCCACGAATCGTCATCGTCGTGTACACAAATAAACTCACAGCCCTCGTTTAAAGCCTTCATTAGGCCGGCATTGCTGGCCGCCTCCATACCAGATGACTTCGCGCGGTTGATAACCAGGAGTCGGTTACCAAAAGCAGAACGAAGAGGGTTCAACAATTTCTCTATCTGCTCTTCTGAACCAGCATCGTTAACCAAGAACAATCGCCAGTTCTCATATTTCTGACTCAGTACTGAATTGAGGGCGCGGGCCAGCAACACTGGTCGGTTTTGCGTGCGCATGATAATGCCTACTGATCCATCACTAAGATAGGTGGGATCAGTATTTGACATAGAAGTCGGATAAAGTCTCATTTGTCAGTACCAAAATTGCCGTAGTCTGCGTTCACCCAAATGTCCGAGGCGTTCACGTGCAACTCGCCTCATCCAGTGCTTTTGATTCAGAGGTGCCATCTTATACCAATGCAGTATCGTACCCAACATCCAATTCTTGCCCGGAAGTACGTTATCGATACCGTCATCTGAAGATGGAAACTTTGGTTCTATCTGTGAATTGAAATCCGTGTGGTCGGTCAGAAAGCAATGACCTAAGCCACCTATAAGTTGTAGTTCAGTATCAGTCGGACTACAGATGACAGAAGCCACAGCGGAACGTCCAGCCTCTATAGTACAATCCTCCAGTCGAAGAGGGCCGTAATCCTCACCTGAAAAAAGAGTCCGCACTACGTCTAAGGTTCCTTCTTGAAACCACTTGAGGACCGTCTCATACTGCTCTGCCTCTTTGATATTTGTTTTTGTCAAAGGCACGTACTTCGAGTCCTGAGTCAATCTATAGTCTACTGTTGTTCCTTCATCTGAGGAGCACAGTGTTTCCAGTGTATTCACTGCCATCTGGAAATCTGATACATTGTGGGGATGATCAAATGCATTGGTGAACGCGGTTTCGATCAATCCAGCTTTATGATAATTATTGAAGGACGGGCGCCACACGCCGAAATAGAAACCCATGACCTGGGCATCTAGAGCGTGATTGATTGCCCTTTGCTGTCCACCTGTCCACCCGGTATCTACTAGAGCAGATTTGATCTGCTCGTCGTGCAATCCTTCTTGTCGCAAGAACGAAATAGTGCGCTCTTTGATCGGTTCTAGTGCGTAGTAGATCGATTCAGAATACTTGGACAGAATCGACCTCAACACCTTCATTATGCCACCATGGCCGTCTTTATGCTTGTGCTTCAGTATAGTGTCAGGAAATTCTTTTTGCAGTTCTTCTTTTAGAGAACTGTCTTTGCAACAGGTACGCTCAAAGATGCCCACTGCAGTAGTGCTGATATCAGTAGCAGTCAAATATTCTAGTAGGCGTAGACTTAAATAAGTAGGAGTGGATTCCATCAATCCACGAGTTATCTGCAGGGGTCGTCTGGAAATGTGAAGATATCTGGCCTCTACTTCAGGAGAGATCTTGGCCTCTTTCCATGCCTTATATAGCAAGTACCCGTCTCTAGCACAGAAGTATAAACGTTGCACCTCATGAACTTTGATACGGGCATTCATCCATTTTAGGAACGACACTACCAGAGGTCCACCTAAGCACTGGCCGAGGGACGTCCACTCCTGTTCATCTGTCAAGTAGGGCTTGTTGAGTGCACGTCCTTGAATGTCTAGATAGCGCTTAAGATACGAAAAAGGCAGAACATGCTGATCTAAATTTGCCCCTACTCTGCGATTAGATTCCCACCGAGTGTAGGGCACACCGCGTACTCCATAGTTGGTTGGGTTCACATAGTCTGACCAGTTGTTGTCCCCAATGTGCAGAATGCGTTCCAGATCGTAGTGCTTGGCCAGAACTTGCGGCCATATATTACCACTGGACTTCGTGTACCGGACCTCACTAGAAACCACTAATCGGGACCAACCTGAGTATCCCAGGTCAGTCAGAACCTTAACCAAGAAGTCCGAGGGCAAGTACATATCGGATACGAAGATCCACGGCTTGCCAATCTGATTTAGGTTGTGCGTCAACTGCAAAATGTCCTGGGAGGCCACAACTGAATTGCGCTCTGTTTCAAGTTCAAGAGTCTTTATCAGTTCTCTTTGATCCTCCGTAGCGAACTGAATTTCCTCATAGATTTCATTCAAAGTCACATCTTCATGATTTCTTTCCTGTGCTTTGATCCGGGCACTCTTCTCTCCCTCTTCTCGTAGAAGAGCAAATCCCTTGAAGTGGTTTCCATAGTTTTGAACAGCCTGCTTTTCCACTTCAGCAAATATGTCAGCAGGGCTATCCACTATGCGGGTTAGTGCAGTATCAAAAATATCGAAAGATACCACATCGCTATCTAATACCTGCTGCATCACCCAGTTAATGAACCGATCGTCAAGAACTTGAGGTGCATCAAATATTTTAGAGTTCATCATCTCCCTCTCGAAGGAATTCAAAAGATTTAATATCGGGTACATCATGACCTTCGAGATTAAAAAGCAATCTCCATGTTCCATCCGGTAGCTGATCGAAATGGATGAACTGCTTTTCAACATTAGGTGTTGCAAACTTGGTGATCTCAAGTGTCGTGGAGGTTTCAACCAAGTTCACCTTAACGGCACGTCTTACTTTCATTCTTCATCCCAGCGAAGTGCGTCGTACTGACCTGTGAAAACTTTCCATGCAATTTTGAACCGGGTAATCAGTCGATAACCTGGAAATCCGAGTGGTCGACAAGCTACCCAACTTCCCTCTGACTTTTTTCTATAGGCATCCCACCTGCGTATTTCATCAGCCCAAAATACATTAGGAACTCCATTACTGTTTTTCATGATTAGCCTTTGCGTACGCAAATGATTTATCAAGAAGGGACTCTACCGCACTAGGCATCTTTTTACCGGTCAGTCTGTACGCAACAGCTTCTGCAAAAAGCTCCTTGTAAGACTTGGTGGAATATTCAGTTATCAGAGGAGCAAGATCTTTCTTGTTCAAACCCCTGAGGGGCCATACGCCTTTGATTTCGTCTTTATAGTCTGCCTCAAACAAGATGTCCAGTTCTTTAACCGTGACTCCGTGCTGCTGACTAATGTTCTTCAAAATCAACTTGTAGATCAACGTATCTTCTTCACTCAAATTGGACTTGAATGCAGAGGGCGGATCCTCCTGAGAAAGAAGACCGTCTAGCAGTTCTTGGCTCTTCTCTTTCTTGATAGAGGTTACTGCAATAGTGGTGTTGTAAAGTTGAACCCACTGTGCGTTCAACTTCTTACCAGTAACGTATTCATAGTGGAGGTGATGACCTAGCTCATGAAAGATTACATACGTCCACTCACTACTGGGCATGATCTCCGGACGAATATGAAATCTGTGCGGGCTCTTTTCTGGGTTCTTAGACCGTCGGTACATTCCAGCGTACTTCTCGCCATTTGCAGGTACGATTTCCCATATGCAGGTTTGCACGTCGGCTAAGAATCCTAGCTTATTTCGTTCCAACACCTTTGCAGCTTTATCAAAAGCTGCCATCAACTCTTTCTTAGATTCGTCGCTAGGACTGTAAAACCAATATAGTGGTCCAAAAAAATCATGAGTCCTTCGGCCGCGATACAGAACTGAAATGTCATGGCCGTAGGCTTTTCCTGGATGAGGATCCGCGCCTAGATTTACTATAATGTTCTTGATAGGCACTTCAACGGTGAACCGTCGGGCCTTAAGGTGGCAGTCTTTTTCTACCACGCCTGTAGCTATACCCTTGCTGACAGATTCTACTTTGAATAGAAAGGTCTTTTTCTTGTTATCTGATCCGTCATGGCCCACTACATAATCATTTTTACTGACGCTTTGCATTCCATAACTCCTAAAGAAAAAGCCTGCAGGGATTGACTCTCTGCAGGCCTCAGGGTGACCGCTGCTTACTGACTAGGAGTCACATTCTGTACTTCAACTGTCCCAAGCGAAAGAATGTCTGTATCACCTGGCCAAGACTGCTCCCCTATAAGGTTGAGGGGGCCAGCTTGTAGTCTATTCAACTCTTCTACACTATTCGGAGCTTGTACAACCTGCATCGGGGGAACAAAGGGTTCTTCCTCTTCCGTTAGTGGATCATTTCCTAGCAGATTAGGCATGTAGTTCGGCATTTCTATTCCAGATGCAAAATCTTCTGCCGGGTTATGAATATGAGCCTGAGCTTCTTCTTCAGAAATGAGTGGGGACTTGTCAGTCGTTACTATTACTGAACCGTACATGTGTCCGTACACAATTTCTGGAAACACCCCAATATAGGCATCCCACGCCACTGCGTCTTGATACGTACCAGAATTGATGGTCCAAGCCTCTACGATTGCACGATCATCATCCGGAATGAATACGTCCTTCAACGCCTGCAGGGTGACTCGATTCTGCAACTGGAATGTCAACTTGTGCTTAGTCATGTTCATTCCATCATTGGGTTCTTGAGAACAGGAAACCAATGCAGCTTGTAGTTCATCTGAAGTTAGGGCAGCTTCAAGGCCCTCCGTCATGATGAACTGAATTACTTCAGGTTCGGATTCTCGACCAAATACGTCGCTGTCATCTGATAGGAAATCTGCGAGAGTCTTGGTCTTAAGTGGATTAGTCTCCTCCACCTTCAACTCTTGGGCTACTACTTGTTCGGTACTAATGGGTGTCAGAGTAATCGAGCCTTCTTCCTCTTCGTCATCGTCCTGATCTTCAGGATCTAGAGCATCACCTTCACCTTCATAATCTTCTTCATTGAAGACAATGAGATTTTCCAATTTGTTCTCCAACTCAGGATCTACGTTCCAGAATTGATGAACTTTCAGAAAGGATTCTACAGTGCGACTATAGACATTCCCGTCTTCATTCGAATAGACGATTTGAATGGGGGCCATTGCCTGCTGCTTAGCACTCAAAGTGGTGTTGGTAATCCACAAGACCTTAACCTGTTTGCCATCTTGTTTCAGCCATACGGAACCAGGCGTTAGAAGGGAAAGAGCTTCTTCATTCATTTTATTTTCCTAGGAAAGTTTTAAACAAGGTTTGCGCAACCTATCCATTATTTACTATCGACTTCTTTGATCTGTCGGGGCATTACTGAGAGGTCAATGTAGGTAGAACCAGTCACGAAGATGGACCAGCATTGTCGACCATGAGGCTTTTCGTTCTCTTGAGGGCGAATAATTTTCGTCCACGAATTTTTGTTAAACGCTTTGACGATATTCTGAATTCCTATAGCTAGCAATTCGGCCTCTACTGCGTCTTCAGTCCACGGTACTGCGATCAAATCTATGTCACGAGCCAGGCTACCGTGCAGCCCAACTGCGTATCCAAATTTCTTCGCCACTGCTCGAATGGGGTTGATCAGTTCGTTATATGCCCTGACACATTCCACAGCTTGCAGAATTGAGTAAGATACGACCTCCGTATGCCCTTCACGGGCCTTCACCTTGATTTTGCACTGTTCGTCAGTCAGCCCAAATTCCTCTGCGTAAGGATTCATTTGTTCGGCACCTTATTGATGTTGAACGCTTGAGCCGTTAGATCAGCCAGTGCATGGTGGTTCCTTGCACACAATGAATATTGGTTCATCCAATCGCTGATAATTTTCAGAGCTTGTTCTTTGGGGTAGTTCTGCACATCCAGCATCTTAAGTTTCGGACAGTCTGCAAGCAGTTCAGGATCAACGTCTACTGTTTGTTTCGTCGGGACAACAGGATCCGGAGCATGCGGAACAACCGGTTGGCTTCCGCAGGCAGCCAGTAGGAATGAAGTAACAAGTAAGCAAATAACATATGCGTAGGTTCTCATTTTTGGTCTCCTATAGAATTAGAGGGATCAGCTTGGATTAGTTCATTTATTTCTTGAACCATTTGAATGTCGAAACCGCAAGACTGAGCGGACTGTGGGCTCGACTGTGCGTACTGCTCTGCAATTTTTGTACGAGCCTGAACGAGTTGTGCCTGTAGACTACGATTCTGAAACGTGGCCTTGAAGGAGTCTGCCTCTATGTCTGCAATCTTCTTGTTGTTGGCCTGGACCTGCGCGTTCTCGTCGTCTACCATCTTATTGATAGTTTTTTGCTGAACGTTCCAAGCCTCTTGATACCCGGCCTCACGACCTACGGAATGTCCCCACTCAAATACGCCAAACAATACTGCAAAGAAAGCTGCAGCAATCAATATATATCTTCCAACTGAACTAGCTAAGAATGCGAGCATTTGGCTCTCCTAAAAGTAATCTCTTTTGATATCGTCTAATATTCTTTGCGGGCAATTCATTGGATCCCATAAGATGACTCCTGCTTTCTTGGCAGCTTTAGTGGGCTCTTTATGGTCCTTGAACTTCAGATACGGAGAACCTTTCATACTCCACAGCTTTAATACCTGGATCTTAAACCAAGGTTCGATTAAGGGTTTTATTCTCTTGGTGGCGGATATCCCGGCCCCATCTCCGTCGAACATCAGAAGAACTCTGTCGATACCAGCGGCTTCTAGTAGTTTGGCTTTTGAATCCGACCAGCTCTGAGTTCCAAAAATACATACTGCGGGAATTCCATTCAGGATCAATCGCAACGCGTCTCTCTGGCCCTCTACTAGAACTATTGTCTTTGATCTCAGTTCTTCTGCCATCTGTACTGCATAGTCAAAAGGCCATAGGCCATGAGACTTTGACCAGCCCCTAGAGCCACTCTTCTTTGCCAAGAGGTAAGAGGGTACACTGGGGTCCTCACTCTTCTTCAAGCGCGCTAAGAAGTATCCTTCTTGCTCTCCGTTTACCCTGACGGGAAAGTACAGCATTTTCTCATCTGCAAGCCCCCAATCATACTGTCGCCTGCATAGCTTACCTCCGAGCTTTATAAGTAAGTTCGTTGGTATAGTTCTCCATTTCTTATTCCGGGGCAAGGCCCAAGTTTTGCCTTTAAATGGTACGTACTTGCAATCCTGAACTAGATCATTCTCAAGACGACCCATAAGAAGGTCCATGGAATGTTGCTCAGTTGGCTTGGTCTTACCGTAAGGCTGCAAGTTCAACTTAGGGGCCAAGTCATTCCAAGAAGCTTCGTGTCCGCACGCGAAGCACCTGAAATACCCAGGCGCGTATCCGGGACTAGTGTTTATGGAACCGGATGGCGTATTCTCCGAGTGGAAGGGGCATATAATAAGTGTCCTTCCACTTGTTTCCACCTTGCGTCCTGAGTACTGAGCAAGTTGAGATAAAACAAAATCTAAATTATTAGCCTGAGTGAGCGGGTCGATTGCCATTTGTGACCTGCAGTTGTGGAAGTTCAGCTTCCTTATACAAAAAATTCTCTAGTGCACAAAACGCCTTGAGTACTCCGTCTGGACCTTGAAACTGTTTTGTCCACCCCCACCACTTAGAGCACAGTGCCTGACCGTATAAAAACAAAGGTCGATCCTGTAAGACAGGAAAACGATAGAATACGTACCTGGGAAAGTCGTGAGCTCGTACGTCATTTATGAACCATTCATCTGTGGTCCAGACCAAGCGGACCCCAAAGTTCTCAGTGTCGTACACTCCGTACACATATACATCTCTCCACTGAGCAAGGACTGCAATGTGCCCATGTTCACCTGTATTTACTATAGTAGACACAAAGGCTTGACTGCTTGGAACTGCCTTTAGTTCTTTCTGTACGGCATTGAATTTGTATAGTTGTCGCGCGCCTTCATATTGAGACTCCATCTGGGGGAGCCACTCACTCATCAAGTCATTGGCCTTTGAACTAAATTCATAATTAGAGGCCGTAAGAATGAGGAATGATTTTTGCCTAGAGGGGACATGGAAAGTTGAGGACGAAACCTCTCCCTTTCCTACTATTGTGTAGTAGCCCCTAAACTTATGAGGGGTATGGTGACCTTCAAAAACGAAGGGTGGACCTTGTATAAACTGGGGAAAGTCTTTTTGGGGAGTTGTTGCAGACAGGCATAGAGAGCCATACACTTCGGACATTTTAACCTCTAGGGTTGTGGTTTCCTAACTAGGAAACGCAGTACCGCCGAACTGATAAGCTAGTTCGACAGGATAGTCAAGTTCACAGTTTTGTAAAACCGCTTTCACTGGGAAAGTTCCTACTTCACAGAGTCGCTATTGCTAAACTTTCCATAGGCGTAAATTCGGGATCGGTCAGCCCCTAATAAATTTTGAACTAAGCTAAACCTCTAGCTAATATATTCAAAGATGCATTCTTATCTGCGTTCAGTGTGAAATTGCATTCCACACATTTGAATCTCGCTTGGCTTTTGCGATTTTCCCTTGAAACCGAACCACAGTCAGAGCAGGTTCTTAAATGCTTTGTCTAGATCTACTCTGGCCTGCACTAAGGAGTTGGCATCTACCTCCTTGAGGAATTCGAATTTCTCCTTTAGTTCTTTCTCCGTAGGAACTGGCAGTTCGTTCTTGCCTTGTTTCCATCTTTTGTGATTTTCTTGTCGAAGGGCAAGAAGTTCATTGTATATCTTTCTCCTGCATCCTATGTTCTTCCGAAACAATTCTTCCTGTTCAGAAGTTGGGTATAGTCGGAAAATAATTGAAAGGTGATTAAGTTCCATAAACAGTTCCCCCAAAATTATAGGCCAGTTCTGCTGGGTACTCTATATGACAATTCTGCAGGACGGAGACTATCCTTAATGGCAACTGCAAGGCGGGTTCGTACGTGGAGAACACCTGAGTGGACCACACCTCCCGCTCGAATGATGGGTAGTCCGAACCCCATTCATTGGTCTTGAATTTTGCCAAGGTGATTTGCCAGTTCCAACCTTTAGTGTTAGTTATAGGTATCAAACACAAGGAGTAAAGATGCGGGCCGTCTCCTTGTGTTTGATCGACTATCATGTAATCGTAGTCACTCAGTTTGTCGTAGTGGTACTTTAAGTTGCCCTTATGATCTTCATCCATTCTAGTTGTCCAAAACCTTCAATGCTTCGACGATCTGCTTGTCGAGATCCTTGACGCCTAAGATTGGATAGTGCTCTTGTAGATAGCTGCGCACCTTCTTGTTACGCCAGGGTTCGAAGATCTTATCAATAACTTCCTTCTTAGTTCCCTCTAGTTGACCTAGGGCGTCGATGTCATCTACCGTCTTCAGTAGGATTCTAATGAGATCTGGAATCGACCAGTCCCAGTCCGATTCGTTGTCTGAAGAGGCCCCTATGCCTATCTCAATCTCTGGTTCTATGGTGAACTTGATCTTGAATTCTTTGAGATATTTTTCTGCCACCCCATACGTTGCCTGATACTGCAAGATGTGGATGAATGGAATCACGAACTCGTAGGGCACTTGTTTATACAGTGCATCGTGCACTGCACGAGAACAATGAACACGAAATCTTTTCCAGGTGGACTCCTGGATACCCAGCATCTTCTTCAACTTGGGTAATTCTTTATAGTAAGTTTCGACAATCAATCGATCAGAGGCGACCCCGACCTCTGAGGCGAACCCTTGAATAGGAGCATTAACTGATCGACGTACTTGAGAACCTTGATTTTCCCTGTCCGTGTACATCATGCCAAACAAGTGACGGACTCGACCATTTGGAGAGTAGGAGTAGAAGTGCTCTTTCACACAGGCCTGAGTTCGATCAATCCACTGCTTGCCCTTCTTGAACTCATTGAACATCTTGTCCATAATGCCCTGTGCGTATTCAGAGCGATCTTCTTGATACAGAGTATTGAGGCGATGATCTAACTCTTCCATCTCTTCATTGATCTTCTTAAGACGGATCTTCATTTCCTTCTCCGTCTTCGGAGCTTCTTTAACCTCAGACATTACGCAGCCTTTTTCAGTGCCAGTTGGAGCTCAAGTTTTTCGTTATATAGTTCAGACAACTTCTCGCGAATTTCTTCAATCTCGTTCTGTTTGGTATCTTCACCGAGTGATTTTGCAGATTTACCATAAAGTAAGCCGAAAACCACCGCCTTGATAGCGTGGCGAAGTGGGTGCGACTTATCCACAATCTTATTGAAGATCCGCTTCACGTTAAGCAAGTGGACGTCTCCCTCCGTCTTGATCTTCTTTTTCAGCTCTTCGCTTGGGTTTGCTACGTACTCTTTACGAAGTGCCTGCCCGACCTTGAATACTGAGGCCAATGCAGTATCACCAGAAGCTACAGACCACATACGAACTTCGTGAGCACTGTAGTCGAACTGGATCGGTATAAGCCCTTTCATTGCAGGCATCGACCGCTTAATGGCCTTGGCGGTCTTACCACGAGAAGGGATCTGTTGCAGGTTAGGTTTATTAGATCCGAGTCGTCCAGTATCGACAATAAAGTACGCAGCACGCAGACACAGATCAGTCATAGCGTCTACATTGGTGGTCAGAATCTTTCGCCACCCCTTAACGTAGGTACTAATCAGCTTAGTAAGACCTTGGTGCTCCCCAAATAGAGCAACGATCTTGTTCGTGTCTTTGTAGTGGGCAATAAAATCTTTGTCGATAGCGTCATCTCCGTTCTTGGTCTTGGATACGGGCTCCAACTCCATGACGTCGATGAACAACCTTTTCTTGTGATCTGGCTTACTAAGCTTGAAGATCCAGTTAATGGCCTTTCCTACTTTGCTGCCAAACAAAGAACCTGCCTTGAATCCTGTAGTACTCAATAACCTCTTGTTAGCTTCTTGAACTTCTGGGTACTCGAACATCTGCTTTTCAATACGCTTCACCTCAGCACGCATTGGAGATTCTTTCGATAGCAAATGCCGTAGATACTTGATATCGATGAAGGATCCATCTTGTCGCATGTGGGACATGGCGTGAGCGGCGTCCGACATCTGGTGCATCATATGGCGCACGAAATATGGCTTATAGGATCGACCTTCGATCTCCATGTGGGCCGCTCGCGCAATCTCTTGCGTACGTATATGAAGCAAACTAACTACGTCCATAGCCATGTACTCGCAGGCTTCTGGAGTGGAAGGATCAATCGCACCTATTGAACCTCGTTCAGCTTTACCAAACTTGGCTGTCAAGTAATGATCATTTCCATAGCTGCACAGAGTTGGAGACAAACCACCATAGGTACTGAGCTTCCCCGATTTCTCGTCTACTACTGATGATATATCATTCAACAGAGAGGACACGTTCTCATCTAATAGGTGTTCCGCGAAGATGATTTCCCATACCTTAAGCCAGATGATGGGGATCTTCAATTCTTGGCGAATAACATGAAGGTCAAACATGTACCCGTTAAACGTCACTAAGGTTGGACCTTCCTTAGCAGAGAATCGAGCTCGTAGCTGCTGCTTTATGTAGCGGCGCTCTTCAGAATTCCAGTGGGCTAGTGGATGGTCTACTGCTAAGATGTAGCCTGCTTCTGGATTATGATTCGTGGCGAACTGAATCGTGTAGATCTTATTGTGTAGTACGGATAGATTCTTTGTTTCTGTGTCTATTGCGCACTCTTCGGCAGTATCGAACCTCTTCATGAGTCGATCGAACTGCTCTAAGGTCTTTATGTACCTAGGGTCTAACTTGATCTGCGATAGATCATGAGGGTTGCGCCCAAGCATTAGGTACGCAAGGTGCCTAGAAAAATAACCCAGAAGATTAGACGCGTGTCCATGATTCTCTAACAAGCGCACGAAATCTACTGAAGAGGTGACCTTTATCCGACCACCTTCAGGCCCTTTAATATTGTGAATCCAGCCCCGCTTGTACTGCACATTCTTGATATCTGGGTACAAGGCAATCATTGCATTGTCCCCCGACACCATAATATGCGTAGGCTTTAGTTTTTTGATCAGAAGATGAACACGTTCTGCAAACTGGGCCTCTGCATCTGTGCGACGAGATCCCTTCAGATGCATGTGCTTATAAGCGTGAAAGTTAGCAACAGCACATGAAAATTGTGGCGTTTGATTATCGGTGTACTTGTTTGCCGTCTGGCGCGCATACTTGAAGACGTTTTTAAACGTCTTGCCAACCTCTCCGGATAGAAGTTCGCGCTCATTCAGATCTCTAGAATCGACTGTTTGAAAAATGACTAAGAGGCGTCGATTACTGGAAGACCAGTCGTGATCTCTTTTTAGAACCAGTCCGTACGGGTCTCTATCCTCTGGAATGAACGAGGGATCAAAGCGAAATTCTGATTCTAGCACTATGAACCTCAACTAGTTTTTTAACAACTATATTTACTGAAATCAACATAGGCTGGCTTTCACAAAATGTGCGAAGTCTCTAAGAGCCGATTCCAGATGATATTCTTTCATCCTCTTACCGAACTCTGTGTACATCGGGGCCTCTCTAAGGAATTTTGCATTCTTATCCAGAGTTTCTTGAAGTTGGCTAGTCTTCATCTCACGTAGGGGAGTTCCGAATTCGTCGAATAGACCTAGCAGAAGTTGTCGACCCTCTTCAGAATAGATGGCCATCAAGTCCGCGTCTCTCATACACATTTCGAGAAAATCAGTGGGCTCTCGTTCGAACCCCGAGGATCCATTGAACTGAGTGCAGCGAATAAGACGTTCTACAATTGCGACCTGATCTTCCGTCATTCCATACTCAAAACTTTTGCGCACTCTAGGCAAGATCTTCACAGCTCGTTCAATGTTACTCGCGTCGTCGCTTTTCCCACCTGAATGATTATGATCATGAAAAAGAGAGGCCAAGCCCAGGCAAGTCAACTCCGTGTCACATAGTTCTGCCTCGGGTTCATTCACAGCACAGGCATAAGACCAGTACACGTGCTGAAGTTCATGATCATAATTGTGGTATGGATTGAGAATGTGGTAGCCAGATCGCGCAATCATAACCAGTGGAGTACAGACCTCCCCCAGTAGATATTCAAGAATATCCAATGCCTCTTCAGAGGGGCAAAAGACCTCTTCTACTGCAATGTTCGTCATTTCTGAGATGGTATACATTAGCGCACCTTATCCTTTTTCAAATATACGATCTTGCCGGTGTTTGGCATAACCTGTACCGCTCGATCGTCATAGAGCTGAATCATTCCGGGATCTTTGATACAGGTAATCTCTAGTCGGTGGCCGAGGTGCTCTTCTGTCCAATCCTCTATGAACTTAATCTCTTCGTGGTTGGCGTTGTGGGCACGAGCAGTAAAAATCTTAACGGTGTATCCTTTGGCAATCATGGCCTGGACTCGGCGAACCATCAGCTTTACAGGTTTCCCGATGTGATCAGCTCCCCTCCAATGATCATAATGAGCAAGGGTTCCATCAAGGTCGACACCTATCCAAGATTTAGCATGCAGATGCTGAGCCATGTTATCTCCTCTCTAACAACCTGGAATGTTAGGTACAGCTTCAATATAGGGGAAGTCCTGCATTAACATGCTCTTGTCCACAAAGTTCATGTAAAAGATGACTCTAAGGTCATGGTACAGATTGAACCATAAGTCCATCATATGTCCTTCCTATTGGGTAGCGTGCTGAATGCGAAGTGGTACGGCCTATCGTTCAATTTCCTTCATAACCCAAGTTCTGCACGCTCTTCTGGCGTCAACTTAGAAAGCGCTTGAGCTCGTAACGACTGGCCTTCTGTATACATTGGAACAGGACCGTCAGACTGGAGTGGAAAGTACTCACCTTGGATAACCAGGAATTTGCATGTTTTTATGCGCCCGGTTCCACCGTACCAACCTTGACCCTTAGCGCATGTTTCGGCTGCCTGCTTGTCTACGGCGAATCCAACAATTTTTCCTAGGGTACCCCATTCATCTATAGTGGAATATATAGAAAACCCATCTACAATTTCGTACATAGTGAGCTCCGTTAATCTTTGTTGAGGAGGATATCGAGAAAGTAATCTACACCTCTATCAAAATCCGTGTAGTTGTCAAAGTCTCTCGACTGTTCGAGGTGTAGATGTAAAGATTCTAAGGTCTCTGTTTTGTCTTCTAACGAAGTTCTTGCGTAGTTCAAGCCCCTATAAAAGGCCATCATCTTTTGCTTTTCAAGAATGAGTTGCGCGATATAGGCCAAAGCTGAGGTCAAAGCCACTGCCAATAACAGAATTATGGAAATCATTACTACCTCAACTGTTCGTTCTTGACCATAAGATCAAGGTGTACTTGAGCTTGGGCCCTTGCATCGGAAAGAGCGTCATGCTTTGTTCCACCTTCGGGATAGGTCACCGGACCAAACCAATCAATCATAGATCGAAAGCACCTGGTATTCTTGTAATGCCAAGGTACTTCTGGAAAGAGACTGCTAAGTATTGCTATGTCAAAATTTGCCCCATTGGAAATAACTTTGGCCCCCAGTGCGGGATCATCTCCTGCAGACCAGTCTTGAACAGGGTCATCCACGTCCTCTCGCCAGAACTCAAAGAACTCGTCAACCATTTCTTCTACTGATAGACGAGTTCGATCTTTAGCCAGAGATTGACGGGCCTCTTCACTCTGCTTCAACCACCAATTAAGGGTTTGTTGTTGAGGCAAACGGCCGGCCCTAAACTGTTCGTCAAGATTGAAGAACCGGTGGAAACAACCATAGATGCCATTCTTATAGGAGTAGGTTACAGCGCCTAAGCTGATTACAGGGCACGTTGGATTAATACCAAGAGTTTCCAGGTCAATCATGCACCAAGTTGACATCTTGCCTCCTGAAATAGAAAAGGGATTGTGTGACCCTTATTTACAAGTCACACAATCCCTCAATTTAGTGTAGCGTCTTAGGAGTTTCCGGTACTATTTTGCCTTCCCCTGATTCTTTTTCCAGAGCTTCGTCTAGTTCAGAAGTATCTACTGGTTCCTGTTTTTCTGATTCTTCATCGTCATGCAACAGCAGGGCGGGTCCCGACTGTAGTTCATAGACATGAAGTAGCTCCTGTTCTTCATCTATGGCCTCTTCGGGGTCCACTCCGTCTTCTTCCATTTGTTTCAGAACTTCATCTGGGATATCTTCAATATCCGGCCCTTCCCAGTGAAGTTTTCTGAAGATCAAAGATCGTTGAGTTTCAGGGTTAGGAACAAACCACATAATGAAGTCCCCCATCTTGTCGACAAAGACCTCGATGATGAACTTATTGATGAACAGTTCGTCCTGTACTTCGGAACGGGCCCTCAAGAGTTTCCTATTCCTAGGACTCATTTCAGACGCACCTGCCACAAAGGGGCTGTACTGTAGTGCTCTTTGAAATTCTTTATCGTACGTAATAGGGTCATCTATGTCCACAAGTACGAAAATTCTATCTGGTTGTCTGAAAGAGGAATGCGACATAGCTGGTCCCTGTAATATGTGATAACAACTATACTCTATTATTTACTATTCGCCGTGTTCACCTTCACCTGCAGCGTGCTCAAGAAGGGCATCTTCTAGGCCTTCACCTATAGACTCGACGAAGTGGTGAACTACATGACCGCCGTGGTATCCTCTCATCTTCTTAAATGCGTGAACTAGAGCAGTGGCACCTACGCCCGCACCTAAGTGCACAACTAGACCTCCAGGTAGTGCTGCTACAGAAGTGGCTAGCGCTACTTTTCCCAGACCTTTCAAGGCTTTCTTATGTTCAGGGTCTAGCGGCTGTCCTTGGGCGAGAGCTTTCAGTCCTGAAGTGGCAGGTTTTATGTCTTTGAAAGAACGGTTGAGGATCTCCACAACATGACCCGCAGATTTCTTTATATGAGAGGCTATTGATTGCTTTGTTTCAGATTTGGATTCTTCGACGTTCTCAACACCCTCAACGATCCCATCAACAAAGACCTCGAGATCATCTTTGTTTTTATTCTTCTCTTTATGCTCTTTGAATTTATCGATAGCATAGTGGACAGCATGAGTTCCCACATGCTTTAGAACTTTCCCTAAATGGGGATCTCCCACTAAGTGAGAGGACGCAACCTTCAAGGCCACTCCACCTAGTTCATGTAGAACTTCTTTGTGCTCTTCGTCTAGTTTCTTGCCTGTAGCCAAGTGTTTAAGCGCAGAAGCTGCAGCGTTCATCTTGGGGAACGCTTTCTTGATCTTGCTAGCAACTTCAGGCACGGCCTTACGCAAGGACGATGCTAGGGCCTTGCGTTCTTCGGTAGAGGCCGGGCCTTGATTGGATTCTTCGTCGTCTTGGTCTATATGTTCCTTGGCGTATTTTGAGTTCGGGTGCTGCTCAACGTATTCTTTCTTTTGTTCCGAAGTCATCTGATCCCACCAGTCTTCACTGGCGAAAAGTCGTGTGCTAGCATTCGTGCGCATCTCATTGTCCTATTAAAGTACTATCAACTTATGTTATAAAATTGAGTACAGACAAAAAGAAAGGGCGAACGGTTGCCCGGACGCCCTATAATAACAACTTCGGAGGAAACTATGTGTGCTCTATTATTTTGACTCCAAAATCTTTTAGAGCCATTTCACAACTTGGACAAGGCTTGGCATTCAGGTACGCGCCTTTGCTATTCATTCGGACAACCACTATCTTGTGTACTGTCTTTCCCTTGGCCTTGACCAAAGCATCTATCTCAGCATGAATGTAGATCTTGTATGGAACTCCAGCCTTAACCGCGTAGCTCTGCTGCAACGGATGAGTTTTTATATACGAATTCTTTCCAACTGATATCAGCCTACCCCTCTTGTCATACGCTAGGGCTGTTATGTTTTGCTTAGAAGTCATTTGGAGAAATAGAAATGGACCATCACTCTAGACAATGATTGCCCGATCACCTTAACCCTTTGGAAAGGTTCTAAAGGATGGCCCATGTTCGACTTTACTAACTCTTTGGTGGGTCCCAGCAGGACTTGAACCTGCGACCCTTTTCGTTTGTGTGTCTAATCTGCCATAAGACACGGATGGTGGGCGCGGTCGGATTCGAACCGACGGCGGGATTTCTCCACCCGGTTATGAGCCGGGAGCCTGCAACCACACGGCTTCACGCCCTACTTTCTAAGAATGAACTACATTACTTATTTACTAGTTCGTTGTTCCAGAACAGGTTCTCCTGAATCAAAGGATAATACAGGAATACCATCCTCCCATGATTCATATCCCTCTACCGGAACAACGTCAGGACGTACAATCCACTCGTACCCGAACAACTCAAAGTCCTTTTTGTACACCTTCTGAACAGTAGCCAAGGAGTCTAAAGACAAGTTCAGATCCGACTCTTCGTCTTTCGTATTCATTGCTGGAACATTTTGAGCACCAAAATCGAACCCAACTAGCTCTTGAACTTTCAGAAGATCTTCTTTCAGAGATTCATACTTACCAATAAAGTCGGCTTGCAGTTCATCACCTGAATAGAAGAAATAATGCTGAGGACAAAAATGAGAAAACCTCCAGTCAAATCTCAAATTCATAGGTGTAAGCATGAACTTCACAAAATCATTCACGTCCAAAGACGCTATGTTCCAGCTGTCCTTGAAGATGTCATAGAATTCGCGATATGAAGATTTGAATCTACTTAGAGGGTCTCTCACGAACCCAAAAGCGAAGTGATCTTCTATAGTGTTCTTAATCGATTCTGGAAGGTCGTCGTACGGAAGATGTGGCAAGTTATAAGTACGACCTCGCTCTTTAAGAATACCCAACCTCCAAAAGTTTACTGGATAGTCATGGTATTCTTTGAGGAGAGTTCGAATGGAAGTCCCTGCAACTTTAGGATTGTGTAAAAAACACAACTTATGTTTTTGACTGATAATCATTTCCGTACTTCACTCTACAGGGAACATCCATTAAAATTACATCGAAGTGTCGTTATTGCCAGAACGGATGCTGAATGCACCGGGGTTCTTACGGAGGAAAGACGCATCAAGACGCCTTTCCTCTTTTTCTGGAGTCATGCTGTAATCAGCCACTAGAACGTTAGTGTCGGTACGCCAGGCGCTAACTCGTTGATCTCGGGGCAGCTTATTGTGCATACGAGCTTCTTTAGTACGATGACTGTGAGTCTTTGGCAAGGACTTGATATGTTGAGCAGGTTTGGCGCCCGCCACTTCTTTCGCCTCCAGGTAGATTTGACGACCTTTAGATACTTGATCGCCCCCTACTTGATGATACTTGTGATTCACAATGTCCGTGCCTTGCTGACGAAGTTCACGACGAAGGGCCTTACATTTCTTTGCGTTCATAGTTTCTCCATAGATAATAGTTCATCAAGACGGCCTTTCATGTAGGCGTTATACAGAGCATCTGCTAGTACAGGAACATCCCATTCTCGCTTGTTAATGAAAGAAGCTGCGATCATGTTAGCTTCTTGCATCGCCCACCCTGGAATTCCATTGAAGGTCCCGTCTGGACGAGAGTGGAATCCTTCTGGCATATCTTGGTTCATCTTTCTTCCTGATAATGTACAGGCCACGCCATGCTGCATCATGGCGCAGTCTGGACACTAAGCAACAGAGGGGAATCTTAGATCCAGATGCTGACACTCTACTACTGCACATTTCTATGCAGAGCGCACCCAGTTGCACCTGTCAGCTTCGGACATCCCTATCAGCGACAGCTTCATCGAAGACTTCAAGCTCAGGGAGGCGGAGGAGGGAGCTTGAATGCGGAACGTTGGTTGCTTAGATTCTTGGCTCTAAGCTTTAGATGTTAGGCACCAAGATGCCTGGCCTGGACCAAACCAATAGAGGGGGAGGAGGGAGCTAGCTTGGTTCAGGTAATTACTTATCGAATAATTCTACTCGTGCGTTCAATATTGCCAAGAGCTTTTCCATATGCATATACTGTGCTTGTAGCAACTTGAGATGCTCAACGGGCACTGTTTCCGCAAAAGAGGTTTGCATAAAGTTGCACAGCTTGCATACGCGGTCATGTAGCTCGTCTCGTTCCTGTATTACACGCCACTGCCATGCTTCGTATTTCATAATCATTTCTTTTCAATTATTTACTAGTCTTGGTCCTCTACTTCGTCTAATTGTTCTTGGTATTGGTCAAGAGCTTTTCTTTCTTGCAGAGTAAGCCTCTCAATCTTGAACCAAGAATGACGACGTGGATTACCACAACTAGGGCATGAACATGGATGAGGAGTATGAACGACCTTGCCCAACTGAGTACCGTCCATCTCCGTAGGACAAGAAGAAAGATACCCATGAGAAGGAGACCCATAACCCCAATAATGGCGCCTACGATGTTTGAGTCGTTGCACATGGTGGCGACGAACTGCTCGTTTCGAATTTTTCATTTGCATTCCTCTGCACCCATGCAGCAGGAGGTCCTTGCTGTCCATAGTGCAACGTGAATGCAATCATTTTCTGCGTATCTCTTGTCAAAGACTTACTATCATTCATCTAAGTCTACCTCATATCACTGAACAGTTTTGCCGTTTTCGTCTACTGTTCATTTATCTGGCAGTACACCCGGAGGGGCAACCACTACGAAATCCCAACCACCTTCAGCTTCGAGCTTTATATATTCTAGGAAAGATATCCGTCTCCAGATATTTAAGGATTGCGGACTTACATAATAGGTGATCGTTTGCGACGCAGGATTATCATTCATCTAAATCCACTTCATATCGCTGAATAGTTTTCCCATTCTCGTCTACTGTAGCCACTGTAACACCGTAACCCCACAAGTAGAACAGATGCTCAGATGCAGCCTGGGCAGTCTTGTCCTTAAGTAGAACGTTCTTTGTGGTCCGGTGTTCTACCATGAGACGTCGATCGCCCTTCATATTGGCCTTGACGACCATCATGTTAGGAATCTTGTTCTCTAGTCGATATTGATCAGACATCATAGAACGAATCTTTCTGTAGCCGTCTTCGTTATGAATGGAACTTACGAGGTAATGATCTTCATCTGCGTCGTCCGTAAGGCTGAACATTCTGAAGTCGCGCATGACCTTAGGACTCAGGTATTGGAGGATAAACGACTCGTCTCGGAAGTTCTGCATAGCGTACAGACATTCGGTCCTCCAGTCTTTACCCACCAGATCGGGGAACCACTCACGATCTTCATCTGTCGGGTTCTCACACATGCGCTGGATATCTTTATAGATGGCGAATCCAAGTGCATACGGATTGATGTTCGGAGACATTGGTTGTTGATACAAGACCTGTGAATGTGACGTCATACATTCAAGAAGCGCACCTTCTGAAATTCGTCCTTGTTCATAAAGACGATTCAAGATATAGTGATGCGTGAAAGTAGCCCAACCCTCATTGACGACCTGAGTCTGCATCTGTGGATAGAAATACTGCTGAATCGTCCGGACAATGTGAAGTATTTCACGTTGCCAAGGCTTCAAGTTCGGCGCCCTCTTCTCCAAGAAGTACAGAAGATTCTCTTCGGGTTCTGCCAAAGTGCCGTCGTCCCCTGCGTCAGCACCTACCACAATTCGTTCTTGATGGGGGATCAGGTCATCGAACTGAGTTCGTTCCGCTTCTAGGGCTTCCAACAACTTATTACGACGATCTTGCTCTTGCGATTCTGACAGTGGAGACTTGCGCTTACGACGATCAAAGGACATGTAGGCCAGTGCGTGGGCAGAGTCCAGAATTTCTTCCACTTCATCTAGGCCGTAACGTTCTTCGCACTGACGGATGTATTTCTTTGCAAAGATGAGATAGTCTACTACTGCAGTAGGATCGGTCCAGTGTTTGAACAGATAATTCATATTGAACACGGAGTTATGACCCACAGATGCATGGGCGATAACAAGTGCCTGCATTGCAGCACTGTTCTCTTCCATGCAGTAAGCGATACAAGGATCGGTGTTGATCACGATCTCGTAGGCCAACCCCATTTGCCCACCTCGGTAAGCCTGCTTCTGTTGCAAATACGACTTACCGTAAGACCAGTGATCATAGTGGATAGGCATCCCATGACTAGTGTACGCTTCAATCATTTGATCCGCAGTAATGACCTCAACTTGATTGCGCATTAACTGCAGTCCAAGTTCGTCACGACCGATTTGTTCGCTGGCTTTCAACATCTCTTCTAGCATCGGAAATGTCCATTCCGAGCCGGTAAACAGGAGGAGATCGTTCTTGCTCATTTCACATCCTTAGTGAAAAGTTCCTTGAACACCGGCCAAATTTGCTCGGGTATGGTGGCCTCTACCAACTTCATGTGCGAAAACTTTTCTGATACCTTTTCGTAAGAAGACCACAGATCGAGAGCAGAACCCCCATCGTGTCGTTCGGCAACTTGCAGATAAGCGAAGTATTGAAGTCGCGGCATCAACTGACTGAGTGCCTCGATAACTCTGGGGTTGTCATCATACCAGTTATCGCCATCTGACGCATAGCACATGTAGATGTTCCACTCATTCGGATTATAGCGTTCTCGAATGATTTGCTCTGCCACAGGAAAGCAGGTGCTGACTACTGTACCACCCGATTCTGTTGAGTAGAAAAAGGTTTCCTCGTCAACTTCCTCTGCACGACTATGATGCCGAATGAAAGCGATTTCAACATTCTTATTATACTGACGCATCAACCATACGTAGAGCAGGAGGAAAAATCTCTTGGACAGATCCTTGCGATCTTGATCCATTGATCCACTGACATCCATTGCGCAGATCATCACGGCCTTGGTAATCGGTTCAGGACGAGGAGGATAATTCCTGTAACGAAGATCAATGTTGTCGATCAAGGGAATTCGCTTCTGCGCTTTCTTTAGTTCTTCTAGAAGATCACAAGCAAGTTCATAGTCAAACGGATTTCCACACCCTTGAGCCACTTCAATATTTTGTTCGGCCTCTTCAATGTCTTGATTGGTGGGACGTCCAAGAGCCTTGTGGCGAGCGAAGGCAAACTTATAGGTCTGACGAATATCTAGTTGAGACGGGTTACCGCTGATTACGAATCCCGCCCGCTTGCGAGTTACTTTCGTAATCTGTTTCATCGTCTTCTTCATCAGATCGGGAAGTTCCATGTCCTCGAAAAGGATTTCATAGAACTCGTCGGGGGTCAAGAGAAAAGCAAATCCATCTTCGCCCTCTCCGTCGGGTAATCCCTCAGAACCCGATCCAGATCCACCACCTGTGGGACGCTCAATCGTATCCCCTGCTACCCATTCTTTGTTTCCGGTGTATACCCGATCTCGAGATCCTGTTTCACTGTCACGTTCGAATGTGGGCTCATCCATATCCTTAACAGGAACCCGGACCTTTCCCTTTTCTAGGGATTTGATATCCCCTGTGGAGATTGCCTTCTTGACTGCTTCTTTAACCTGAGCTTTAGCTCGTCGAATAAAGCGCTGACGATCTGCACTTGTTTTTGACTGGTCTGTCTGAGGCCGGCCATCAACTACGGTCTTGCTAAACATAAAACCCCCTCTGTTAGAGGAAAGCCTCCTCAGACTTTCCTTGGTTCCCCTGTCAATACTGCTCTGCTACATACTTTATTTACTATCTCCGATCTTGCCAAGCTGGATCATAGGCATCGCCTGGTTCATCATGTACTGCGGATAGTGTCCATCCCATTTCTCGATTTTCAACTTTTCAATCAACGCTGGGTTGGCAGCCAACGATTTCCCCATAAGATCATTGGCCTTGGCATTGTTTTCTGCTACCTTAAGGGCGGCCTCACTTTCGACTACTCGTTTTTGAGCTTCCCACTTGGTTTGTACAATCTCATTTTCCACTCGCAGGGCATTCTGCTGAGCAGTGATCTTGGCCTCGATAGCATCGTTGAACTGTTTGCTGAATTGAAAGTTCACAATGTTCACTGCACTTACGTTGACACCTAGGTCCTTGAACCGAGTCATAAGAACTTCTCGCATCTCTTGACTAACCTGATCTCGCTTCTGAATCAGGTCTGTGGCTTCATAACGGGCAGCCACAGCTTTAGCAATATCGTGCACCGCAGGATCCATAACAAGACCCCATGGATCTCCACCTAAGGTGAAATAGATTGCAGGTGCATGAGATGGAATGATGTTGAAGTTCACGGCGATCTTCATATCTACTTGCTGCAGGTCTTTCGACGATCCAGCTACGTCTGATTCAGCTTTGTAGGTTCCTACATACACGTTGTGCAACGCTTGTGAGATCGGAATACGGAAATGAATTCCTGGTTCGTAGACTGAGCTGGACAGCTTTCCGAACGTTGTCATTACACCTACGTAACCTGCAGGGACAGTCGTGACTGGAAACAAAATCCATCCCACAACAAGTGCCGCTACACTTGCTGCAATGAGAATTCCACGTTTAATGTTCTTGGTATTTTCAGCCATTGTATACTCCAAAAAGAAAAGGGCAGCTAGGAATATCCAGGCTGCCCTTCGTCTACTACTTAAAGTTTATCAGCTGGCCTTGCGGGCACGGCTAAACCATTCAACTACACGACGTACTTGACGCGGAGTGTAACCAATCTTCTGCATCCGCGTAACGAAGCTCTTATGATCCGCTTCCAACTTTGCTTCTTTCTTAGTATCGAAAGAAATAACCGGAAGAAGTTCATCCAGGCTCGCACTCATTTTAGCCTCAATAACCATCTTCAGCTTTTCGTACGAGTTCCAACGAGGCATCTTTCCATTCTGCTTGGCTTGAACTCGGAGAACGAAGTTCACAACTTCAGGACGAAAATCCTTCGGATTACCGATCCCTGCAGGCTTCTCGATCTTGGAAAGCTCTTGATCGATTTCCGACTTGGTCATTGTAGACCCAGTGTTATCGTCCTTAAACGTCGTATCCTGAATCCAAGCATCTGCCAGCATGATGTAGCGCTCGAAGGTATTCTGGCAGTAGTCCTCTGAGTTCTCGATGAATGCCTTCTGAATATCCTTCGTCAGATCTTCTAGATATCGTTGGCTCATATCCTTCACCAACGACTTGTAGAACTCTTCGGTCTCCTTTGGCATCTGCTCACGTTCGATTTCGGAATTGAGAACTACCATCAACTGAAGCGGATCTGCAGCAACTTCCTCTGCGTCGTTATTGAACGTCTTCGACAAGATCTTGAAAGCGAAACGTGTCGATTGTCCGCTCATCCCTTCAGTAACACCTGCCACATCTTTATACTCGCGCATGGACTTTGCACGGGGATCTACGTCCTTAAGATTCTCTCCGTTGTAGACTCGCACTTTCGAGAACAGTACAGAATTCTCAGGCTTAATCAGACGAGTGCTGACCGACCACTGGGCAAGGTACTTCAACGTTTGGGGAGCCATCGGCGCATCTGCCAACGAAGAAGATGCCAGCATCTTCTCATAGATCTTGATTTCTTCGTCGACGCGCTTGCAGTACGGAAAGGTCACAATAGAAACACGATCCAAGAATGCCTCGTTATTCTTGTTGTTCTTAAACGTTTCCCATTCTGATTCGTTCGAGTGAGCTACGACAACACCTGCAAATGGAATTGGGGGCAATGCTTCTGTACCTACGTAGTTGCCTTCTTGCGTTGCAGTCAACAACGGGTGCAAGACCTTGATAGGGGCTTTGAACATTTCCACGAATTCCAACAGGCCTTGATTAGCACGACACAAACCACCTGAATACAAGTAGGCGTCTGAATCGTTTTGATCGTGCGCATCGATACGGCGCAGATTGATCTTTCCGACAAGTGAAGAAATGTCTTGGTTGTTTTCGTCACCTGGTTCGACTTTCATGATCCCTTGTTGATTCAACTTAGAAGGGAACATCTTGAGGACACCAAACTGTGACAGATCTCCATTGGCCTCTTTAAGGCGTTTCAAGGCCCAAGGCGAAGGGATAAGATTAGTCAGGTATCGTTTCGAGATCCCGTATTCCTTCTCCAGTTGATCACCATACTTATGCATGGGGAATAGACCAAGGGGCGATTCGAAAACAGGGGAGACCTCATTTCTGTAGGTCAGAACATAGATCGGATTTGCCTCCATCAAATGCTTCAACTTTTCAGCCATGGAAGACTTTGAGGAACCAACAGGTCCAAGGAGATATAGGACTTGCTTGCGCTCTTCGAGACCTTGGGCAGCCGCACGGAAGAAGTTGACAACACGTTCAATAGATTCTTCGATCCCGAAGAACTCCTTCTCGAAGGCCGGGTAGACCTTGATTGTTCGGTTCTCGAAAATTCGACCCAGGCGTGCATCTTTCGAGGTATCGATCATGCGCGGTTCGCCGATCGCCTTCAACATACGCTCGGCTGCAGTTGCGTACATATCTTTGTTATCACGGCACGCGTCCAAATATTCCAAGACGGAAAAACGTTCGTCCTTAGAATGATCGAAATCGTCTGCAAAGCTACTAAGAATATTCGACATGTCAGTTTCCCTCTGTTCTGTCGGTTGAAAATCAATACTGCTACGGGTTAAGTGAACCTCAGTACTTATCGTTTTCTACCTACCATATTTACTACAAATTCTGTGCGAGGACTTTGCAGGAGTCGAACCTGCATCTTCGGATCGTACCCGACGTAGTACCCATCTACCATCTGCCCTCAGTCACCGGCGCTTCGATTCCAACTTTGATATGCAACTGGTTTGTACCTGGTTGATAAAAAGTTTTTGTCGAATGTGACACCTACTATTTACTAGCTGCACCTTTGACACGCCGAACATCTTCCAGGGCATGTTTTGCCACCATAATTACGTTCTCGTACGCGTACTCGATTGCTTCTTCTGGGGGCAAACCGTACTTCTTTTCCGAGATCTTTCGTAGCTTCTCCGGGTCCTCTGCAGTTGCTATAAGGCGAAGAGCGTCATTCATCAGCTGTTCTGTAGTCACCTTGATCTCCTAAGAAATAAGTGAGCACTGGTGCGGCCCTTTTACACCGCAAGTACATACTGCAATAGGTCGTGATCCATTTCGTCGATCTACGTGCTGTCTAATCTCAGCTTCTACTAGAGCTTCTTCTATGGCTGCTACGAACTGTTCTGTGTAGATTGAGTTCGCCTTAGGATCGGACAGCGATCTTGCGGAGTGTTTGTTAGCTATAGAAACAACTGCGTAGTCAGGAAGTAGGTTTTGCTTCATCTTTTCTCTCAAAGTATAAAGCTAGTCCAACCCAAAGAATGTTCGAACCCAAGAGAAGTACGGCGCCGGCCAAGGAGTACCAAAGATTCATCGCTGGAAAGAACAGACAGTTCCAAAATCCCCACAGGGTGAAGAGCGCCGTGGATCCCCAGTGCACTCCTCGCACCTGTTTCTGTCTAACTAGTTGTCGGACGTTGACCAGTTGTAATGCTGCCCTGCGATTTCGAAGGCACCATTAATCAGGTCTAGTGGTAAGTGAATCATCTTGAG
>Ga0157374_10000160_pt1 | contig 62026 bp, 48 predicted proteins | sample M25metaG_FD_115308 | JGI IMG/M metagenome (GOLD analysis project Ga0157374, IMG submission 115308) | Miscanthus rhizosphere microbial communities from Kellogg Biological Station, Michigan, USA - M2-5 metaG | ecosystem: Host-associated > Plants > Roots > Rhizosphere > Soil | place: USA: Michigan...
AAGAGTCAGGAAAAGGCGACCATCATGATTCCGATTACCCGCGGCCTACAGGTTGGCACCGCCACGGAATTGCCTTCTTTTGCTGCCGAGCACCGCGTCACTGCACTGGGGAGGCACGATGCGTACGTGGTCCCCTGCGGAGGAGGCTTCATGCTAGATGCGAGCAAAATGCGCCAGGTCTTGCATCCCCGCTAGGCGCGCTGAGCCACCGTAAGCACCATAGGCTTGAAATAGCGCGCAACCAGCGCCTCGACTTCATTGTCGCGCGCGGCCTGCGGTAGTAACTCCAACTCCTCGAGTTGGCGCGTTAGCTTTTCGGCATCCACGCGCCGGAACGCTGGCATTTCAGGACACGGCATGGCTTCGACATCCTTAGGTTCCAGCTTGTTAAGACCATCACCATAGAATCGGTTGACTTGCGTGAACGCCTCACGGCCACCAGCACTATTGAGAAAGAGCACCAGCAACGGCGCAAGATGTTCGCTGCCGGGTTTGGCGTATAAACCATGGAAGCAAGTCAGATTTTTTGCACCCGAAGTGTTGAGAATAAATTTCACGTTTTCGCGCGAAAAAACCGCGACCCAAATACCTGCCGCAACACGCTTCTCCGGCAGATACCATACGGGACGATGACTTGGCAGATGACGCTCTGGAATCCCCAGCCGTTCACCAGCCTGGAGATACCGATCGAGCCCGGGTCCGTTGCGGCTCGGATTCAGCAAGTAACAGCGGCGATCTGCCACCGTCAGCGCGTTGAATTTCTCCTGAGTAAAAACAAGACCCTTCGCATCGACCGCTTTCGTCACACATGGTTCGACGTGCTCCAAGTCCAAGGCGTGCTCGCGCAACCCAGATGGACTCAGACAAAAAAACTCATTCGCGCCCGTCGCAATGCCACGACGACAGTCGAAATAGTCTCCAATTTTGCGCGTGAACCGCGCGGAGTCGAAAGGCGTCGTCCCGTTTAGCAAGACGTTGAGCCACTTGTCGCGTGGCTTGAAATTCGCCAAGTCGGTATAGTTTGCCCGGTATTTTGTTGTGGGATGCACAAGCAGTTCATCCACGAAGGCAGCGGCTTCCTGGAGGGTATCGACCTTCATCGCACGCAGCGGAGCTGGCGCAGCACCTTTTTCCAAAAAGACGATCGCGCTCGTCGTGAGAGCGTCGGAGAATATATTGAGCAAAGGCGAAAAGATGGCGATTCCCGCCGGACGCAACTCCTTCACAAGGCGTTCTTTAATTTCCTCACCGAAATTGGCATTCAAAAACTCAGCTGGCAGAAGCACAGCCGCTCGCCCGCGCGGTGCAAGGTCTTCCCAAATTTTGAGCAGGAACAACGCATAGAGGTTTGTGAGTCGGTCGAGCAAAGTTCCAAACCTTTCCTCAAAATGGCGCCAGTCAGCTTCGGCATAGTCCATCCGCTGCGCTTTCACATAGGGGGGATTGGCGATGATGCCCTCAAACTGTCCGGCGTCGGCGAGAAGATAATCCGCGAGAATGAGCTTCGTTCCGCGCGGCGCTTGCACCTTCGCACGCTGTAGAGTTTCGGCATCGCGTTCAACCCCGACAAGCTGCGCGCGGCCGCATACTCGACGGCACGCATCCAATAGCGTCCCAAGGCCCGCAGCAGGATCGAGCACGCTACTCGGTTGCGTTGACATGACCCAGCGCGCCATGAGTTCCGCCACCGGACGTGGCGTCTCGACCTGTCCCAGAGATTTTGTGTTACGCTTCCAAGGTTCAACGCCTGCGTCACCCTGCTTGCCAGCAGCCACTTCCACAACGCCCGGTTCGTAGTAGAGCGAGAGAAATGACTGGCTATTTCTGACTTTCATCGCAGCAGATAGTCCCCGAAGTTAAACTACGTGTCAATTATTGGTTTTGAACGTCGAAGAAACCACGACGGCGGCAGAACTTGAGTCGGCACTGGTGGCGAGGCTGGAGCCTTAAAGACGGTGGCGTTTCCAAGCTGGAGCCTGGCAACGAAGAGCAGGGAAAATTGAGGAGCTTTTTGGATTGGCGGCGAGGATCACCGCCCTACAAATTTTGGCCTGCGGCGCGGAGGGGCGATTGCTTGGATGCTGCGCCGCTCTCCCCTGCCCGATTTTCTGATTGGCGCTCACGCCGAAGTGGAGGGAATGACTCTTCTTACCCGGGATGCGGCGCGCAACCGAACGCAATTTTCCAAAATTGAAGCTGATTACCCCAAGAATAGGGATGTTTTTCAGGAGGGAACGATCAATATAAAGGAATCATAAGCGCATTTCATGATTGTCGATTACAAGCTCAAGTCGCAAACAAAGTCGCTGCTTTTCCGCAAATAAACTAGAATGATTGCACAATAAGTGCATTTTAGACTCATGTTGATTCAATTTTCCGTATCAAACTTTCGCAGTTTTCGAAAACGGCAAATGCTGAACATGGCTGCTGGCGCACAGGACAAAACCCTGCCGGGGAATTGTATTGAATTAGAACTACCTGGTGTGACTCCCAAGCGCTGGTTAAAAGGGGCCGCAATTTACGGAGCAAATGCGAGTGGTAAAACGACCATCATTGAGGCGCTACAAGCATTGGCCAGCATGGTAACAACATCTGCCAAAATGACGGATCCGAAAGACCGCATCTCACAAATTGAACCATTTTCGTTTTGTCGGAAAGGTGCAGAGTCACCGACAGCATTTGAAGTGATGTTTCTGACAGGCGGACAACGTTATGCGTACTGTGTGGCAGCCACGCAAGAGCGAGTGTGGCACGAGTCGCTTCGAACTTGGCCAACCGCGAATATGCAGACATGGTTCTGTCGGCAGTGGAATGCGGAGCTTGCCGAATATGACTGGTCGCCTGAGCGACCAAGCGGCTTCATACGTGACACCCGCCTCGAGAGGGACACGCTACCAAATATGCTTTTCCTTTCAAAGCACATAGCCAGCAATCGAACGGAACTGGAGCCGATCTTCCGCTGGTTTAAGGAAGATCTGGTTTTTCTTGATCTTAGCACCCGTGCACAAATGGGTTCGGGCTTCACTTTGAAGCAGATCGAGGAAAAAACTGCGCTCTCCAACCGGATTGTCGAGTTATTACGGCATGCAGACATTGGAGTGACTGGAGCTCGGGCTGTCGAAATCGAAACACCAAAAGGGTTACTAGAAGTGCTGTCACACATGCCATCGGAGCTTCAGGAGAGCGCACGAAAACGCCGCTGGGTGGAACCTGAGTTGGTTCATCGCGGGGCAGACGACGAAGAGTTCCCTCTACCGTGGCAATCGGAGTCCGCCGGAACACACCGACTCTTTTCCCTAATCGGGCCATGGCTGGATATTTTGCAAAATGGCTCGACCGTATTTGTGGATGAGTTGGAAACGTCCATGCATCCAATCATGGTGATGGAGTTGTTGCGCCTGCTATTTAGCGACAGAGAGAATCCAAAGGGTGCGCAAATCATTTTCACCACGCATAACCCACTACTTCTCGATACTACACTTATGCGCCGTGATCAGGTGTGGTTTACGGACAAGGACACCGAAGGTGAAGGACATTTCTATCCCCTTACTGACTACTCACCGCGTAAAGATGAGTCTCTCATCCGCGGATATATGTCTGGTCGCTACGGTGCGGTTCCATTTGTTCCAAAGGGATTGCTCGGACTCGACGCAGGCTACGAAGTGTTAGATAAGGAAAAAGCCTGCCAAAATGAGTGAGTGTATGGGTTGGGATCCCGACTGGTGGAAAAAAGCACGAGACGAAAGTCTTGAGCGTAAAGTTGCTGCCGAGGCTGCTGAAAACAATGTGCAGGTCGGCGATTCTTTCTTAATCGTAACGGAGGGGACTGTGACAGAACCAGTCTACTTTGAATACTTATTAAAGGAATTGGAGCTTTCGCGGGTTTGGGTGAAGGTAATCCCAGGCAAGGCATCGGATCCCCAGCATGTCATCCAAACAGCCAAAGAATTGTCCAATAAACAGAAAGAGAAGGCAGATCGCGGACAACTTGGGGTGCAGGAGCCAAGGAAGTTTGATCACACTTGGGCTGTCGTTGACACAGACGTGGCGGTAAGAGAGAAGTTTTGGAATGATGTATGTCAGTTTGCCGAGGGAAAAGCAGTTTCCTTGGCTCATTCAACGCCTTGCTTTGAATTCTGGCTATTACTCCATTTCGAACTGACAACCCGTGGGGATTTGCTAGACGGAACTTCCGCCAAAGCCGCCGTGAAAGAAAAGTTGGGCCAAGACTATTCGACAAACGAAGAGACGACGCGAAAAGCCATTAGCACATTAATAAAATCATGGCCTAGTGCCGTAAGGAATGCCGAAAAGGTACGCGACTATCACTTTAATGCCGGAACATCAATTCCTGCCAATCCCTCCACCATGGTGGATTTCCTCGTCCGCGGGCTCAATGATTCAGCTTCGGCACACCTCCGCAAACTATGACGCCTATTTCTCAGGAAAATTCAATGCGGACGAAATCTTAAAGGAAAGCCAGAGCAGACCTGAGCCTCGTAGCTGGTGGCGTTGTTAGGCTGGAGCTTGGCAACGAGGAGTGGAGAGTGCATGAAGGAGGAGAAATCGAGACGATCTGGTCACGAGGGGTGGACGTAATGAAAAGATATAACGACGTGCGGTATTTGATTACGCGCGGGCGGGTTGTCTGGAGAGGCCGAGTTCGGCCAGGACGGCGGTGGCGGCTTCTTCGGGGGTGATGGAGGTCATGCAGCGGAAGTCGAGGGGGCACTCGCGGAGGAAGCAGGGGCTGCACTCGACGTGGTGCCGGACGACGCGGGGGCTGCCGCCGACGGGGCCGGTGAGCGCGGGCTCGGTGGAGCCGAAGATGGCGACGACCGGGACGCCGAAGAAGGCGGCGAGGTGCATGGTGCCGGTGTCGTTGGTGAGCAACAGGTCGCAGTCGCGCAATTGCTCGATCAACTGGGCGAGCGTGGTCTTCCCGACGAGGTTGGTGCACTGGCCGTCGAGGTCCTGGAAAATCTTCGCCGCGACCGGCTTGTCGCCTTCGACGCCGAAGAGCAGCCATTCGCAATCGACCGCCGCTTTCACGATTTTTGCCGTCTCGGCAAAGCGCTCCGGCAGCCAGCGCTTGGCGGGGCCGTATTCCGCGCCCGGGCACAGGCCGAGGCGCAGATGCCGTCCGGCATTCGTCCGCCGGGGCGGCTGGGCGGCGGGCCACATGTCTTCGCGGGCGGCGCCGATGGCGTGGGCGAGGTCGAGGTAATCGAACATCTGGTGCCGGGGCGGGCCGTTGCGCGGGGCGCGCTCGACGAGCTGGTTGAGCAGCCACTTGCGCTGGTGCCCTGCGTAGCCGACGCGGCGCGGGATTCCCGCGAGAAAGACCTCGAGGCCGGTGCGCAGGGAGTTGGGGAAAAGGACGGCCACATCGAAATGATGCTCGCGCAGCTTTTGCGCGACCTTGAACGGGCTTTCCTTCTTCGCAATCGTGATCACCTCGTCCACTTCCTCCACGTGCGCCCAGAAATCGGCCAGCTTGGCCGGCACGAGCATGGTCACATGCGCATCGGGGCGGCCACGCTTGATCGCGCGCACGGCGGGCACGCTCATCACGGCGTCGCCGAGCCAGTTGGTGGAACGGATCAAAATGCGGAAGGGCTTTTTCTGCGCGGGATCGAAGCCCTCGGGCCACTCAATGCCACGCTTGTAGCTGGAAAGCAGGAATTTCGGCCGCGGCGTCTTCCAGCGATTGTGCACCCAGAACCAGTCCGGCGGCGACACGCGGATCTGCTGTTCCAGCACCAGATTGATGCGGGCGGTCATCTGCTCGATGCTGGCCTCGCCAGGCACCAGTTCCTCGCCAAAGACCATTTTCCAGCGCCCCACGCCCACGGTATAGACCGCGACCGTGAAGAGCGCGGCCCCGGTGCGCAGCGCCAGCGTGGCGGCCAGCGGCGAGGTGGAGGCCAGCCGGCCAAACAACGGCGTCCACACCCCGCTGTCGCCCGCGTGCTGATCGACCAGAATCCCCAGCGCCCCGCCTTCGCGGAGGAACTTGGTCGGCCCGCCAAACCCTTCCTTGCGCTCGAAAGGTTCCACCGAATAACGGGCGCGTGACTTGCGCACGTATTCGTCGATAAAGCGGTTGCCGAGCTTTTGGTAAATGGTGGAAAACCTCGCCTTCGGCAGCACCTCGGGCATGCGCGCATACATCTCCCAGTTGCCGATGTGGCTGATGATGCCGACCAGCCCGTTTCCCCGGGCGATCACCGCCTCGAAGGCGTCGATATTTTCAAAGGTCACACATTGCAGCAACTGGTCGTGCGACATCGAGTTAAGCTTCGGCGCGCAGAGCAGATTCGCGCCGAGGTTCATGAAATGGGCCCGCGCCAGCCGCTTGAGCTCCGCGGCGGTCTTCTCCCGGCCAAAGGCAATCCGCAGATTCGCCTGCGCCAGCGCCCGATAAGGCCGCGCCAGAATCCAGGCCAGCCAGCCGCCAAGCTGCCCGACGCGAAACAGCAGCGCGACAGGAAGGATGGCGAAGATCGCCATGGCGAGCCGGAAGAGAAGGTAAACTGCGTAATCCATTAGTGTTGCACCAGATACAATGATTTCAGCGGATGTTCGTCCAGCAGGTTGGATTGCAAACCGCCGATTTTTTGCGGGTCATAAAACTGAATCCCCACGTAAAAGTAAATCGGGCAGACGGGCGCGGCCTCGCTGATGAGCTTGTGCTCGGCTTTTTGGAAGATGGCGAAGCGTTTTTGCACATCCGGCTCGCGGGCGGCATCGGCGATCCACTGGTCGTATTGCGGGTCCCCCCACCCGGTGCGGTTGTTGCCATCGCCGGTAAGGAACATGTTTAAAAAAGTATTCGGATCGTTGTAATCGCCCACCCAGGTCGAGGCGCACAGGTCGTAGTCGATGCTGCTCATCGTGCGCAGGTAGGCCTTCCATTCCTGCCGCTGGAGGGCGATCTGCACCCCCAGCACCTCGCGCAGCATGCTCTGGATTTCGATCGCAGTGTTTTCCGGCTCCGGCCCTTCACGGTAGAGGTAATGCACGAGCGGGAAGCCCTTTCCGCCCGGATAGCCCGCCTCGGCCAGCAGCTTGCGCGCGCGCCCGGGATCACGTTGCAGCCCGGGCGGGGGCTGATAACCGGCGGTGCCCGGCGGCACGATGGAGGAGGCAACCGGCTGCCCGGCCCGCGTCACCTTTTCCACGATGCGGCGCTTGTCGATCGCGAGGCTGAAGGCCAGCCGCACGCGCGGATCGTTGAACGGCTTGCGGGTGACGTTGAAGCGCAGGAAGGTCGTCCCGAGGAACGGCCCGGCGTGGTAAAAGGGCTTCGTCTTCAACGCGTCGATCAAAGAGGAGGGCACGAGCCCCTTGTCGAGGATCACATCGGCCTGCCCGGCGTAGAAGAAATTTAGGGCGGTGGTGGGCGAGGAGATCGGCAGCGCGTCGAGGGTGCGGGTGGAGATCGCGGCGGCGTTCCAGTAATACGGGTTCTTCACCAGCCGCACGTGGTCGTTGATCCGCCACGCCTCCAGCGTGAACGCGCCATTGCTCACGAGATGCCCGGGCTTGGTCCACTGGTCACCCCATTTTTCGATACACGCTTTTTGCACCGGGAGCAGCGTGGTGAAGGCGCAGAGATCGAGGAAATAGGAGGTGGGGTTCTCCAGCTGCACGTCGAGCGTGTAATCGTCGGTGGCCTTGACGCCGACCTGGGAGAAGTCCTTCAAATCGCCGCGGTTAAACGCCTCGGCATTTTGCAGATAGTAAAGCTGGGAGGCGTATTCCGAAGCCGTCTCCGGCGCGAGCGCGCGCTGCCAGGCATAGACAAAATCCCGGGCCGTGACCGGCGAGCCGTCGCTCCATCGCGCATTGTGTCGCAGGTGAAAGGTGTAGTGCTTTTTGTCGGCGGAAATGTCCCAACGCTCCGCCACCGCCGGGACCGGCTTTGCATTGATGTCGAAAGACAGCAGGCCGTCGAAGAGCGCATAGGCCAGCCGTCCCTCGAGCTGGCCGGTGATGATCGCCGGATCGAGCGTTTCCGGCTCGGCCCCGTTGAGCACGACGATATCGGCCCTCGGTTCCGAGCGGGAGCAGCCAGCGCCAAGCGCGGCAAAAAGCAGGGCAAAAATGAGCAGCGGCAGCCGGATCACGGGCGTCATCCTCGCCGAAGCCTCACAAGGGCGAAAGTGTTATTTCGCGGGAGTTGCCGCGGGCGACGAGAAAGGCGCCGCGGGCGTGTTGTCGGGGTTGATCCCCGTCGAAAGCGAGAACCCGCCCGCCGCCGAGGCTTCAGGAGAGGCCGACGGAGCGACCGAGGCCACCGGGGAAGCCGCGGGTGCCACCGACGCCACTGGCGCGGCGGGAGCCACCGACTTGGCCGGAGAAGGCGAGGCACTGGCAACCGGCACCGGGGCGCTGAGCAGTTTCTTGTTCAGTTCCGTCGTCTGCTGGCCGTTGTGCGCGTAGAGCACCGAGAGGAGCAGGGTGAGCAAAAAGAAAATGCCGCCAAACCAGCGGGTGGCCTTGGCCAGTACGTTGGTCGTCTGTGCACCGAAGAGATTTTCCGTCATCCCACCGCCAAAAGCTGCGCCGAGACCTTCGCTTTTCGGGCGCTGCATCAGCACGAGCAGGATGAGCAAAAGTGCATCCACAACGAAAAGCACGGTCAGCAAAGTGATCAAAATCTGTAACATGAGGAGGGCGAATATGGGCGAGAGTGCGGGGGTTGTAAAGGGGGAGTTTAAGGGGGAAATTTAGGATTTAGCATCTAGCATTTAGCAAGTTTTAAGGGTGGCCTCTGGCGTTTGTGGGAAGAAGGCATTAGAGAAAATGACCTCCATCGAAAAACTCCGCGTCATCGAACAATACGACTTTCCTGCGGCTTAAGCCCCATCCCTTGGTGCCGCAGGCCCAGTCCAATCCTTCCTAAATGATAAATCCTAAATGCTAAATTTACCGGGCATCCACCGGGACCGAGCTGTGAAAAGCAATCATCTTGGGACCCGTAGCGGTGTGGTCGATCTGACCATCGAGATACTCTGCCGCGATATGCGCCGTCTTGCCGAGCTCGGTCGAAGTGCCCAATTCATAGGCCAGCGAACGAAGCACCGGAATCGCTTCGGCGCGCTGGGTTTCAGCAAGGGCCTGGACGGCAGCAAGACGCAAAATCGGGCTCGTCTTGGTCTCGCGGGCCCAGGCGGGAAGCATTTGCAGGGCGACATCAGGGTAGAACCGGGCGATGCCGTAAAGGGCGTAGTGACGGGTGCTGGGATCGCCCTGGGTGAGCTCGTTTTTCCAGTAGTTCCACTCCGTCTGCGGGGTGATGCCGTAGTAGCGCATCGCATCGGCATGGGCGAGCGGGTCAATCATCGCCTCGATGCGGAGCTGGGGATCAATCGTGAGCGCCAGATTCTCATCGGACACGCCGATCTCTCGCAAAATCGTGAGCGCATTCACAATATCCACCGTATCCACCTTGAAGGCGGAGGTGTCGTAGCGCGAGGCCAGGTCGCTGCCTTTGCAGGCAAACTGGGCAAACGCCCGCAACGGCAGATTCTCGGAAAGGGCCAGCATCGCCGTCTGCGCCGCCCCATCGGTCGCCTCGGGATGGTCGGCCAGGTAGCCGATCAACGAAGCGTAAGGGGTGAGATCGAGGGTGACGTAGCCGTAATCCAGTTCCGCCTGTAGATTGGAACTGCTCAGCGCCACCGTGGAAACGGGCTGTTCCACCCGGCTGTTGCCCGGGACCACGATGTCCTGTGGGTGGATGGTCACCACCACGTTATGACCGGACTGGAAAGCCAGCCCCTCGGAGACATTAAAGCGCGCCGGCTGGGAACCGCGATTGGTTGCCACGATGGTGAGGCGATCCCGGCCGTTGCCATGAAAACTGACCTGCAACTGCCCCTGCTTCATGGCGTTCAGCAAATCCTGGGGGACCATGAGCGTGGCGCGGGGAACGGGCGAAGAGGCCGAATGCGATTGGGTAATCTCGAGACGGGGAGGAGGCACGACCGTGGCGACTGGAGCCGACTTGCCCTCTGAAGAATGATGAAATGCGACTGCGGAACCGCCGACCGCAGCGATGATGGAAGCGGCGAGAATGACGAACTGCTTGGGACGCATGGTGGCCTTCATAGCTCCTTCAAGAAGCAGCCTTCAGGCCAGCGGCGGAGTTATTTTTAGACAGGATGAACAAGATTTACAGGATGGCCGGACCGGTAATTCCCCAAATCATCGGCGAAAATCTGCGGATCACCTCCCCTGCTTCGTGAGCTTCGTGGTGAAAATTCCGTCTCCCCCTAGCCGTCATTTACGATCAAGGTCTTCAATTCCGTCATCTCCTCCATGGCATAGCGAATCCCTTCCCGCCCAAAGCCACTGTCCTTGATTCCCCCGTAGGGCATGTTCTCCACCCGGAACGTCGGCACCTGATTGATCAACACGGCCCCGGCGTCGATCTCCTCGAAAGCCTGTTTCGCGAGCGCAATATCCTCGGTAAACACCCCGGCCTGCAATCCATAGCGTGACGCGTTCACCTGCTGCAAAGCTTCGGCGAAATCCTCATATTTCGAGAGCACGACCAGCGGTGCAAACGCCTCCTCGGCCACCACCTTGCAATGGGTGGGCACATTCTCCAGCACGATCGGCCAGAGCGTGTCGCCCTCGGAACGCAGTTCCGTGAGCAGCCTGCCGCCCTCCCGCTGCGCCCCGGCCACCCACGCCAGCACCCGGTCCTTCGCCGCCGGATCGATCATCGGCCCCACGCTCACCCCGGGATCGCGAGGATCACCTACTTTCACTTTTTCCCGCACATGATTGAGAAACGCCGCGCGGAATTCCTCATAGATCCCGGCTTGCACAATCAGCCGCTGCACGCTGATGCACGATTGCCCGGCGTAGCCAAAAGCAGCCTCGGCCAGCAGGGGAATCCGGTCCCGCCATTTCGCATCCGAATGCACCACCGCCGCTGCGTTGCCCCCGAGTTCCAACGTCACCCGTTGCTTCACCGCCTGCGCCTTGAGCTGCCAGCCCACGGCGGCACTCCCGGTAAAGGAAAGCACTTTGATCCGCTCGTCCTGCAACGCGAGCCCCACCTCTTCATGCGGAAAATTAACCGCCTGCACCTGCCCGGGCACCGCGCCCGCCTCGGCAAAAATCGAGGCCAGTTCCGCCGCCCCGCGTGGCGTGCGGGGCGAGGGCTTGATGATGATCACATTCCCCGAGGCCACGGCCGGGCCGATCTTGTGCGCCACCAGATTGAGCGGAAAATTAAACGGCGTGACGCCAAGGACCAATCCCATGGGAACGCGGTGCGTCCATCCACGGTGATTCTTTCCCGCCTCGCTCGCATCCATCGCCAGCACTTCGGTGGAGTTGCGCACTGCCCCGGCGGCGGAAAACTTGAGCGTCATCTTCAGGCGCGCCACCTCGGCGGCGGCCAGCTTGTGGGGCTTTTTTGCCTCCCCGATCACGAGCGCCACCAATTGCGTCTCGCGCGCGCCGACCAGATCCGCCGCGCGCTCCAGCACTGTGGCCCGCTCCGAGGGAGGCTGTCGGCGCGTCTTTTCAAACGCCTCCAGGGCGGAGGCGATGGCCGTTTCAAGTTCTGGATTCACGGGATGAGGGTTAACCGAGTTTTGCGCCCGGTTCGATGGGGTTGCCCAACAGCATGTCCCCGATCTTCATTCGTTTCTTACCCTCCACCTGGCCTTCCCGCAAGAGCAAGCTCCCCTCGCCCGCCGCCACCAGCAAGCCATGGCGGCTGGAGGAGATTACGTGCCCCGGTTCCCCCTGTTCCCGGCGATGCACGATCGCGGAAAAAATTTTCAAGGTGCGCCGCACCCCATCGCGCGAGGGAATCACCGTGGAGGCGCACGGCCACGGGTTGAGCGCGCGAATCCGGCGCTCGATTGTCCGCGCGCTTTGCGTCCAGTCGATCTCGCCCGCTTCGCGGGTCAATTTCGGCGCGTAGGTCGCCCGGGAGTTATCCTGGGGAATCCGCGGGGCCCGGCCTTCGGCCAGGTATTGGAGCGCCTCGGCGAGCGACCCCGGGGCGATCTCCGCGAGGCGGTCGTGCAACGAACCGCCCGTCTCCCGGCGGCGGATCTTGATCACGTGCCGCAGCAATTCATCGCCGGTGTCCAACCCCACGTCCATATACATCACGGTGACGCCGGTTTCACGATCTCCCGCCTCGATCGCGGCCTGGATCGGCGCCGCGCCGCGATGCCGGGGCAGCAGCGAGGCATGCAGGTTGAGGCACGCCAGCGGCGGCAGTTCCAGCAGCGTGCGGGGCAGGATCTGGCCGTAGGCCATCACCACGATCACCTCCGGCTTCCATTCCCGGATCGTCTCCAGCGCCTGCGGGTCGCGCACTTTCACCGGTTGAAAGACCGGCACTCCATGGGCGGCGGCAAGCACCTTGATCGGCGGGGCCAGCAACTCCTGTTTCCGCCCCGCGGGCTTGTCCGGCTGCGTGACCACGCCAGCCACTTCGTATTGCCCGGAGCCGAGCAGCATTTGCAACACCGGCAACCCGATGTCGCCCGTTCCCATGAAAACAACGCGCATGATTAAAAAAACTAAATTCCCGGCAGGCTGCGGATCGCCCGGGCTCGTGGTTTGCGGGCGGCGAGCGCATTCATCATCGCCCGGTCCCCGGCGGTCACCTCGCGCTGGCCGAGCGATTCCGCACAGCCGGTGCACAGGTAGTCGAAAATCTCCTTGTCGGGCAGCACCAAGAGCAGCCGCTCGCGCACCGGCATCGCGGCCTGGCACTTCGGGCAGTAAAGGGAACTGGCGCGGAGATTATCAAACTGCTGCATGCTGGTCCTGACAAACGTACTTCACGATCTCTTGAAAGACTAAAACGGGCAACTGCGTGGCGTCGATATCCTTCACAATCTCGCGGGGATAATGCTCGAGCACCGGCTTGGTCTCCTCCTCATAGGTGGCAAGCCGCCTGCGGATCACTTCCTCGTTCGCATCGTCGAGGCGGTTGTCCTTCAGTGCACGCTTCTTCAGCCGCTCCACCAGCTTGCTGCGATCCGGGCAGGTGAGATGGAAAATTTGCCGGACCTCGATCATCTCATCCATCAGCCGGGCCTGGCCGACATTGCGCGGAATACCGTCGAGGATAAGGCAGTCAATGTCGGGCTTGAAGATGTGCATCCCCACCGCGTCCTTGATCCGGGCCTGCCACAGTCGCACCGTGATCTCGTCGGGCACCAGTTGTCCCTTGCTCGAATACTCAAGGAAAGCCTGGCCGATCTCGGTCCGGGTGTCGATGGAACGGAAGACATCGCCACACGCGCAATGGAAAAAGCGGGGAATGGTGCCGAGCGTGCGGCCTTGCGTGCCTTTGCCGCTGCCGGGCGCGCCAAAAATTAAATAGGTCTGATATTTCATGGGGACTTTGGGATTCCACCAGTAAACAAAGCCGGGCCCTGCACGCAAACAAAAGACACGAAAATGTCAAATTTGCCCGCCCGGATCGCCCGCCAGCATGGCCTGGGCGCTCGCGAAGACTTTTTCCGGCGCCAAGCGAAATAACAGCCCATCCGGGGCCGACAGCACCCGCACTGCCGAGTTTTTCGGCGCCCATACCTCGGGATCGGTGGGGCCGAAGAGCAGCAGGCACCGCGCTCCCACCGCCGCCGCGATATGGGAAATCCCGCTGTCGTGGCCAATGAACAGCCCACACTGCTGCAGAGCCGCCGCCAGCAGGGGCAACGGCAAGTGCCGCAACACCTGATGCCGCACCTCCGCCATCGTCCCGCTCATTTGCGCAAACCGCTCTTCATCCGCCTCTCCAATTACCACCATGAATTCCGCCTGTGGATGCGTCGCCTGCAGTTGACGGATCAGCGCGGTCCATGACTCCACCGGCCAGCACTTGCGCTCGCCCCCGCTGCTTGGGTGGATGGCAATCAGCGGCCGGCCCGTGAATTGAAATTGCCGCGCCACCTCCGCAACATCCTGCGCGTCGGGAAACAGCTTCGCCGCCGGATCATCGAGAAACAGGGCCAGCGCCTCCAGCGGGGCCGCCAGTTGGTGAGACGCATGCGATTGATCCCCGATCTTCGGCGAGCCGGTGATCAGGTTTTTTACTCCGGCGCGGCGGAGATTATTTTCAAAGAAATGATCGGAATCGAACAGATAGCTGATGACCTGCTGAAAGCCGGCGAAATACTCCACCAGTTCCGCATCCAGCTCGGCATTGGGAATGAAGAAGGGTGAGAGCCGCCCATACTCGATGGAGCGAGTGGCCTCGGCGTAAAAACGATTCTCGGCCAGCGCCACAATGTGACGATAGCCGAGAATCTCAAGAGGTGCGTCTGGAAAGTTCTCCCGCAACAGACGCAAAGCGGGAAGCGTGAGAATGAAGTCGCCAATCGCTCCACCACGGATGACGAGGATGCGTCCCATGCGGTTTGGGAACGCCGCCGGACTATCGTCCCTGGTTCAGCTGGTCGCCCAGCACGCCCGGGCCTTCCCACTTCTCGGGGCGGTTCCACGGAATCGTACTCACATTGCTGGTGCCGTTATTCTGCTGCGAGTTATCGGAGGCACAGCCCCCGAGCAACGTTACTGCACCCGACACGAGTAAAAAACCGAGGAACAACTTGGACTTCATTGGAAAGACTAGGAACCCTGGTAAACCACTTCGTCCCCGGGCTGGACGGTCACGCCGCTGGCCACCGAGCCAGCCACAATATCAGCCACCGCCGTGTTCGGATTCACCGAGCTCACGCGCACCGTGGCGATCTTCGCGCCACCGCGCTTGATGATCAGTTCGGCATTGGCAACGACGCCCTGGCGGTCGCCGATGCTCAGTACCACAAAATTCCAAGCCTGATTGTAGGCGAGCACCTGGCCTTCGAGATTGGCGGCGGCCATCCCTCTTTCATGACGATCATGATAATCCTGCAACGGCTGAACCTTGCCTTGCAGTTCCTGGTTCTTCGCCTGCAGCGAATCGCGAACCTGCTGCGATTCCTTGAGCTGCGTCTGCAAATCGGTCAGCTGTTGCTGGAGCTTGGCGAGATCGTCGGAGGAGGTGTTGGAGCTAACGTTAGTGTTGGTGTTGGCGCTTGCTTTGGCCACTTCATCCTTCAATTCAGCAACTTGCTTGTTGGCATCGGCGAGAGCGGATTCCGCCTTCGCCTGCGCGTCTTTCGCCGTCTGCACGTCGGCGGCATTCTGCTCGCTGGTGGCCTTGGCGGTCGCGAGCTGGTCGGATAGCGACTTGCTATCGGTCTTCGCCTTGGCGATCTGGCTCTCCTCCTGTTGGATCTTGGACGTCTGGTCGGCGATTTGGGCTTTAAATCCATCCACCTTGGTTTTGGTTAGAAAACCAAGAACGGCGGAGCCGCCCATAAGGATGATGGACACTATGAGGAGAACTTTTGGCATAAGAAGATGGTGGTATTACAATTGGGGGACAACTCGTCAAGCCTTTGTGGACTGCGATTCGTCGCACGCACTGTTTATGCGCTGGGAACGATTGATTGCAAGTGGTTTGATGACAAAAAGTGTTGTGGGCAAAAAAAAACTCTCCATATTGCTCTCCGCCAGGGGCCATGGATGCCGGGCAGACAAACCCCGCCAGAGCCGGAAGGCAGCAACGGTAGTCCGACCCGTCTTGCCGTGGTTCTCTGGCACTTTTCTTTTTGAGGGGTGAGTTTTTCTCTCATTCCTCTTCAGCGGTGGGTTGCCGTGCACCCTCCCCCATTCCGCTCTTGCGCACAAAATTTAAAAAGGCTGGAGCAAGACAAAGGGCAGGAGAAAGAGAGGGACGCGCAGGACGATTTGAATCCCTCCTGAGAAATGGGCCCGGTGGGATTCGAACCCACGACCAAGGGATTATGAGTCCCCTGCTCTAACCGCTGAGCTACAGGCCCTTTTTCATTCGGGCTCCACCGAATTAGCTTCCACCGCACTTAAACGCAAGGACAGGAAACAGTCTTTACCCATTTTTCCCGCTGGTGGTCGGCAGCCGCAGCCGCTACACAGGGGTTTGGAAGAAAATTAAACCAAGGTCTGTTCACTATGAAACCATCCAGCGCCGCCATCCTCGTCATCGCCGCCGTCCTGATCTTCTTCGGGGCCCCCATCTTTTTTGGCAGCTACTATATTGTGCAGCCCTGGGAGCGCGGGGTGAAGATCACGCTCGGCAAAATGTCCGCCGAGTTCATCCAGCCCGGCTTTGGCTTGAAGACGCCCTTCATCACCACGATCCGCACCGTGAATGTGCAGCAGGATACCCAGGAGATTACCGCGGAATGCTTTTCCTCCGATCTGCAGCAGATCAATATTCGCTTGAAGGTGCTCTACCGCATCCCGGAAACCTCCGTCGTCTCGGTGCTGCGCGATTACGCGGGCACGCCCTTCGACAAGTTGATCCTCCCGCGCGTGCAGGAGGCGATCAAGGAAGTGACCGCGCTTAAAACGGCGGCGGACATCGTGAAATCCCGCGAGCAAATCAAGAGCACGGCGCTGGAAGCCGCGCGGAAGAAAGTGGGGACTTTTCTGAATATCGAAGACCTGGTGATTGAGGACGTTGCCCTCTCGCAGGACCTGGAAAATGCCATCGAACAAAAGATGGTCCAGCAGCAGGAGGCCGAGAAGGCCATCTTTAAGAAAGAGCAGGCCGAGACCGATGCGGAAACCGCCATCATCCAGGCCAAGGGCCAGGCCGAGTCCATCCGCATCCAGGGCGAGGCGCTGGAAAAGAACCCCAAGCTCATTGAATTGAAAATGGTGGAGAAATGGAACGGCGTTGCCCCGCAGGTCGTCGGGGCCGGCCAGAACCTCATGCTGCCGATGAACCTCCAGCCCTCCGCTCCCGCCCCCACGCCGGGGAACTGAAAGTTTTTGAATTAAAATTTCGCCGCGCGCGTCGCAATTCCGTTGCCGACCCGCGACCTCGACCACCACCGCCGCCAACCCACCACCCACCCTTCCGTGTCCGTTTACCGCCGCGCTTTCGTTTATTTCAAACCCTTCTTCCGGCAGAGCCTGCTGGCGACGCTGCTCACGATGGCGTTGATCCCGATCAACCTCCTCAAGCCCGCGCCCGCCGCCTGGATCGTGGGCAAGGTGCTGGTGAACAAGCCGATTGAAATCTTCGGCCACGTCTTCCCGCTTGGGAACAAGATGGAAATCATCGCGGTGCTCTGCGCCACGATGATCGTGCTGCAGATCCTCTCCGGCTGGCTGAATATCTTCGCGGTGATGATGTATGTGCGGGTCGGCCTGCAAGGGCTGCTGCATCTGCGCACGGAGCTCTACGCATATCTCCACGCGCTGCCGTTGAAATTCCACGACCAGCGCCGCAGCGCGGATTCCAGTTTCCGTGTCGCCTACGATTCGCAATCGCTCCAGACCTTCTACAGCCGCGCGACCTTCATCTTTCAAACCCTGGTCACCTTTTTCAGCTACGCGGTGATGATGTGCCTGCTCGACTGGCAACTGGCACTCCTGGCGATGATCGTGGTCCCGCTGATGATGGCCACCTTCCGCATTTACGCCAACCGCATTCGCAGCGCCTCCACCATCATCGCCGAGCGGGAAAGCGCCCTGCTCGCCGCCGCGCAGGAAGGTCTCAGCAGCGTGAAAATGGTGCAGGCCTTCGGCCGCGAAGAGGACGAGGTGCAAAACTTCCGGGCCACGGCCAGCCGCAGTCTGGAGGCCAATGTCCACCTGCAAGCCACCACCATGAAAAGCGCGCTCGTCGTCACCTCGCTCATGGGGCTGGCGACCGCCGCCATGTATTATGTGGGCGCCTCGCACGTGCTCTCCGGCGCGCTCACGCTCGCCAATTTGATCCTGATGATGAGCTATGTGGTGCTCTTCTTCCAGCCGGTGGAAGCGCTCACGCAAGTCGGCTGGGCGCTCGAAGGCGCGGCGGCCGGCGCGCAGCGCTGCTTTGAGGTGCTCGACCATCAAAACGACGTCAAAGATGCCCCCGATGCCAAAATCATCACCGGCACCACCGGTGCGGTCGCATTTGAAAACGTGAGCTTCAGCTACACCAGCGACCGGCAGATTTTGAAGAACATCAACGTCTCGGTGGCTCCGGGTGAAACGGTGGCCTTTGTCGGCGGCACCGGTGCAGGCAAGAGCACGCTGCTCTCGCTGGCGCCCCGCTTCTACGATCCCACCGAAGGCCGCGTGACCCTGGACGGCCAGGACTTGCGCTCAATCACCAAGAAATCGCTGCGTGCGCAGATCAGCATCGTGTTGCAGGATACCCTGCTCTTCTCCACCACCATCCGCGAAAACATCGCCTATGGCCGCCCCGATGCGACCGAGGAGGAAATCATCGAGGCCGCAAAGAAGGCGCAGGCTTACGACTTCATCATGTCCATGTCCGATGGCTTCGCCAGCCAGGTCGGCGAGCGCGGCGGGCATCTCAGCGTCGGCCAGCGCCAGCGCATCGGCATCGCGCGCGCGTTCTTGAAGAATGCGCCCATCCTGCTCCTCGACGAGCCCACCAGCGCCCTCGACCCAACCACGGAATATGCGATCATGGAGACGATCAAGGAACTTATGCGCGGCCGCACCACCCTCATCATCACCCACCGCATCGGCACCATTCACGAGATGCCCAAGATCGTCTGCCTGCGCCACGGCGAAGTCGTCGAAGTCGGCACCGGCCCCGAACTCGTGGCCCGGGACGGCGCCTACGCGGAACTCTACCACTCGGCGAATCTGGGCTGAGAGGTTATCCGCAGATTGCGCAGATTGACGCCGATTAAAAAAACTTCGAGGACGCTCGGTTGACCTGATGCGCCCCCGAAAGCCCAGATGGGGGTAGCAACAGGGCCAAGCGGGCCGGCACTCCGGCTATTTCACCGGAATCAACCGCACCAGCACCACGCCATGCGGGGCGACTTCCGTCTCGAACTTGTTCTTAAAAACGCCGAGGTCCTTCTGCCGCCAGAGATCGCGCACGCGCCGGACTCCGCTGTCATTGGAAGTCAGGATTCCCCAGGGGCCGAGGGTTACCGCCATTTTTGCCGGAGCCGGGCCGCGGTTGAAAAAGCCCACGGCGACCGAGCCGTCCTCCAGGGTCTTCGCGTAGATGACCTGGTTGTCTTCGTTAAAAATCTGCGTGGCCTGTTTGCCGAGCGGGTCCTGATCAATCGCGAGCACTTCGTCGTTCGTGAGCAGACCATAGGTGAAATCATCCATCTTCGCCACGTCGCAACCGATCAGCAGCGGCGCGGAGAGCAGGCACCACAGGGAGATGTGCGTGTATTGCTCATCCGGTGTGAGCCCCGTCGAATGGAGCTTGGCGGCCCATCCACCCACCTGCCCGACGACGAGCATGTCGGGATCGTTCCAATGCCCCGGGCCCGCATAAGCCGCCCAGCGATCCTGCGAAAAGCCATTCTTGGAGATGCTTGCCCAGGTGTCGCGAATGTCGCCCCCGGTGCGCCACAAGTTGGAAAACCGGGCGTAATCCGCCGCGGAGTCGTAGAGCGCGCTGTTGGAAAGGCTGTAAACGATGTCGCGCCCGGTGGCCCGCAGGGCCTTGTCCATGGCCTCCACGCTCGGCACATCGTTCGGGAACCAGTCGTATTTCAAGTAATCCACGCCCCAGTCGGCCCACTGTTTCGCATCCTGCTCAGCGAAGGAATAGCGGCCCAGCTTCCAGTTCTCGCGCTTTTCCTTTTTCGCACGCTCCTCGTCGCTGCCGATGTGAAAATTCGGGCTATGATCCCCGCTCTTGATCCAGTCGTAGGTGCCGTCCTGGTTGTCCGCGGTGGAGCCGACATGCCCCTCGTAGCTTCCCCGCCAGGGAGTTGAGTAAATGCCGAACTTCAGCCCCAGCGAATGGATTTGCTCCCCGAGCTTCTGCAGGTCGGGAAACTTCGGGTTGGTTTGAATCGCGTTGTATTTTCCACCGCGCACGCCCTGCCAGGTATCGTCAATATTCACATAGACCCAGCCGTGATCTTTCAAACCACGGCTCACCATCGCCTGCGCCGCGTCGGCGACTTTTTGCTGGTCCACCAGTGGACCGTAGGAATTCCAACTGTTCCAGCCCATGGGAGGGGTCAGCGCGATTTTGTCCCCCACCACGATGCGGAACTTTCGGTCTGCCATCCCCAGGTCGTTCGTCGCGTGCAATGTGACCGTGGTCTCCCCCGCGGTGGCCAGCGAGCCGGTGATTTCCCCGGTCTCCGCATCGATCTTGAGTCCGGCGGGCAGACCGTCCGCCGCAAATTTCATCGGCCGCTTCCCCGTCGCGGGAATCGCATACAGAAATGGCGATCCCGGCCGCACGCCAAACACCGATGGCCCGTTGATCCGCGGCGTGTCCGGAGCCGCCGGGGTGAGAATCGGCGCGGCGGCAGGCGTCTCGGCCAGCGCGGAAGTCATCGTCACCAAGATCGTCGCCAGGAGGGGAATGAAAAATCGTTTCATACAAAGGTCTCCTGCGTTCTTAGAGCGTAGCCACGCGTCCAACAAGCAAAAGCACCGACCGGATTCACTCCCTCCGCCATTTTAAAATACCGATGCGTTTCCGCTTGGCGCGCACGCCATTCTTTAAGACCGTCTCCCCCATGAGCAATGTCACCGCAGACCGCCGCGTGGAGGGCGACTGGACGCCCCGCCAGATCCCGCAAAACATCACCTGGGGCGAGGGCTTCTATTGCGAGAGCGCGCAGTCATTCCTTCACTTCAAGGGCAAGCGCGAGCCCGCCCTCACCTTCGGCGACCACGTCTCCGTCTATGCCGCCAGCCAGTTCTCCGTCGGCGAAAATGCCACCTGCACCATCGGCGACTACACCCTCCTCGTAGGCGCGCTCGTGGTGGCGGATGAGCGCGTGGAAATCGGCAGCCATTGCCTCATCTCGTGGAATGTCGGCATCGCCGATTCCGACTTCCATCCCGTCTCCGCCGCCCTCCGCAAGCTGGACGCTGTCGCCCTCGCCCCCTACGCGCCGAATCGCCCGCCGCGCCCGCGCGATTCCATCCGCGCCAAGCCCGTCGTCATCAAGGACAATGTCTGGATCGGCATGAACGCCATCGTACTCAAGGGCGTCACCATCGGTGAAAATTCCATCGTCGCCGCCGGCTCGGTCGTCACCAAGGATGTCCCGCCGAACAGCATCGTCGCCGGCAACCCCGCCGTCATCGTCAAAGAAGTCCCGGCCTGATTCCAAGCCCCCCGGCAGGCATCCTTACCAGGCATCGCCTGCGAATAAATGGTATGAAAACGATAATCTCCCTCATCGTTATTTCCTGCCTCGTCACCGCCTGCCATGGTCCGGGCGGCCCGGGTGAACGGGCCGGACGCACTGTCGATCACGGAGCCGCCACGGTCGGCCACGGCGTGAAGAAAGCCGGGCAGAAGATTGAAGACGTGGCGCACTAACGAGCGCGACCGAAATCAGGGCGTATAGCCGTTGGCATCCAGCCATTGCTGGCCAGCTTCGGTGAGCGATATCCCCTGAGACTGGCTCATGCTGCTGAGCTGGTTGATCACATCCTGACCGCCAAGGGCAATTGACCGCTCCACGGGAAGGCTGAAGCGCCCTTTTTCAATCGGACTGGTCGTAGTGCCGCCGGAATTACCGGACGACGAGGACTGGTTTCCGGAACCGGTCGTGGAATTTGAAGCGGAGCCGGCACCCGCGACGACCGGGCTATTCGACGAAACATTCTGTGCTGAACTGGCAGCGGCCAGAACTGGGGAAGAAGGTAGCGCCACCACCGCGACCCGGTTCGCCGAAGCCAGGCTGGAACCATTGCCGCGCAGCTGGGCATTACGTGCCCAGTCCTCCTGCGAAGGGTCTATTCCCGTGCGGGTATTCGCGGCTCCTTCACTGGCCGCACTGTAAGTAATGATTCTGTCGCCGCCCTGGGTGCCCTGCACGGTCGAGGACGGCGATCCCTGGGCCGGAGCGACTGCGACGGCCAACCCTTCGGCGGGAGCGCTGGCGGCGGCAGGAGTGGTTTGCCGGGAAGAGGGCGGTTTCGCTCCCATCCCCGCAGGATCAACCACCGACCCCGTCGCCAAAACTGCCTTGGTTATAGCATTCGAAGCCACCGCCCCGGATAGACGGCTGGAAACGCCGGATGCAGGGGCTCCCAAATGCAGATCGGGCAGCCAGGGCAGCAAAGCGCAGACGGTGCCGGTCAGCACAATGTTCGCGATCAGCGAGGTCATTAAGGGAGTGCTCAGTTTCATAGGTTTTACAGGTTCGATCTTCTACTATGCTCCATCGCCGAAGCCAAGCACTTCGACGGTGATAATGGACGGGGTATCCTGCGGTTGCTGGGCGTTGCTGGCCGCCTGCTTCGCGGCATCATCTGCCGCGCTGCTCGCCGCGCCCGAGGCCGCCGCCGCACTGGTGAGCGCGCCGCTGATATTCGGCGCGGAGACCACCGCCGGCGCTCCGACACTCGTGCCGGAGACCTGGATGTTGCTGGCGTTCAGAATCTGCACCGCGGCCAGGTTCAGATTGCCCGAGACGCGGATGCCCGCGTCGCCCGCGTCGATGATGCCGCTCGGCGCGATCAAGTCCACGTTGCCCGGCGGCACGCCGGTCACGCTTTCGAGCACGCCGATGCCGCCACCGGTCGCGAGGCCCGAAAGATCGGTCTGCACGTCACCGCTCTGCGGATCGATCAGCACGCGCGTCGGCGGTGCGGACTGCACTGTCTTCGAGGCCGCACCGGCCGCGATGTTGCCATGGGTGGACCAGATGACTTCATCGCCGCCACGCAGGGTGAAGATACGCGAGGTGCCCACATTCACGTCCCCATCCGTGAAGATGGAGATGCTGCCGCCGTGCTCGGTGAGGATGCCCTGGTCGGTCGGCTGGTTGTCGCCCAGATCGTAGCCGACCGTAAGCTGCCCGCCCGGAGCGAAGATGCTGATGTTGCCGCCGTTGTTTGTCTTGATCTCCCGCGAGGTGAGCGACATGTCGCCCTGCCACGAGTTACCCGGGAAGAGCGCCGCAATGGCCGCGTAGCCCTCGGTGTAGGTGCCGAAGTTCACGCTCGTCGCATTGTTGAAATCGCGGCCCGCATCGCGCAGCACGAGGTAGAACACCTGCAAGGCGAGCTGGTCCTGCTGCTCCTGGGAAAGCTTGCGGAACTTCGACCACACCGTCTGGTTGTCGGTGGAGCTCAAGTCCATGAGCGAGGCCAGATCCGGCAGGTATCGGGTCGCCTCCACCCCGCCACTGCCGGGGTTGAGAAACTCGGAGATGAACTTGGTGAAGTTCAGGCTGCTGCCATCCAGACCCGCCGCTGCACCGAGGCCCGCCCCGGCAAACACGTCCGCGCCGTCGAAGGGCAGATACGGATTGCGGGCATTGCCAATGCTGGAGATGCCCACCCCGGTGCCATCGCCCGCGCTGCTGCCCACGCCGAGATTGAAGTCGCGCCCCGCCAGCACCTCCAGGGTGCCCGGGCCGCCGATCTGGATGTCGCCAGCATCGGGGTTGCCCGAGGAAGGTCCGGGCGAGCCCGAGAAATTGAGCAGCAGGTTGCCCGTGGTCTGCGCCGCGAGGCGCAGCGGAGAGTTCAGATCGTAGGCGATCAGGTCGCGCCCGGCATCGACCAGCGTGGTGTCGCTGTTGCTGTTGTTTTGCAGGTAGAGCGCGATGTCCGTGATGTCCAGCCCGGCGATCACCTGCCCGCTCTTGCCGGCATACAGGGTCAGCCCCGAGATGCTGCCGTCGGCAGCGAAGAGATGCACCGGGTTGTTATCGTTGGCGTGCAGGAGCCCGGCGGCATGGAGCGCCTGCTGGGTCTGGATCACCGCATAGTCTCCCGTGGTGGAGCCGGATTCGTTGAACAGCGCATCCAGGCTGTCAAACAATCCCGCCTGGGTCTTCGCCCACGTGGAGCCGCGGAAGCCGCTGGCCACCGCAGAGAGTGAAAGCGGTGCGGCCACGCCCGGGATATTGTTCGGGTCGGCATCCGAGAGATTGATCGCGCTGGTCGCCCACTCGTAGGGGTTGGTCGAGGCATCATAAACCAGCGCGTTGTTTACCAGGCCGTTCTTCTGCAAGCCGTTCACGGAATTCGCCGCGACCAGATCGATCGTTCCCGTCGCCGAAGGCGAGAGGGTCAGGTCGCCCACCAGGTTGATGTTCCCGGAGGAGGCCACCGCCTTGAGCGTCGAGGGCATCAGGGAGAAATTCGTGGTGAAACCGGTGACGTCGTTTTCGACCAGGCGCAGCCACGGCTGGGAAGTCCCGCCATAGGTGCCGGTCAGGTTGATCAGCACGTTTTGATACCAGCTCGCCAGCGAACCGTCGGAAGTATTCGACTTGTCCTTGAGCGTGATGTTCCCCGTCAGCGAGGAGACGTTTACCGCGTCGCTGGTGGCGTAGGTGCTGAAGTAGGTCTTGTCCAGATACCCGTTGTTCATCCCCTGCGGGAGCAGGAAGGGATTCGCCACCGCACCGAGCAGGATATCGCCATTGGCGGAGACATTGAAGCTGCCCTGGCCGACGAAGAGCGTCGTCGGCAGCCAGGTGGTGGAGTCCGGCGTCGCCCCGCCCAGCGAAGTAATGGTGCTCTGCGACAAGGCGGCCCGGGTGCTGTTGGTATGAATGCTGTCGCCGGCATTCAACGTGCCGGTGCCGCGCTCCACATAATAGACCCCGCCATCGATATCCTTCCCGGCGCTGACGACCAGATCGCCGCCGCCCAGCTCGCGCAAGTCGCTCGCACTGGTCGAGGTCTTCGGCATGCGTCCGTTGGTGGCCACGACGGCATCCACGTTGCTCACGTTGCCGCCCGCGGCCAGCGTCACGTCGCCGCCGCCCAGGGCGCCGACATCCTGGAAGAAGTTGCTGAAATCGACCCACCACGAGGTGGACTGCACATCCGAGGAGGCCCCGGCCGTGGGATTGGTCGCCCAATTACCGTTCAGCATGAAGCCGCGTCGATACAGCCAGTTCGTCGGCATTTCCTTCGACGAATCGGCCACCAGCACGCCGCCCGAGAGCACATAGCGCGCGATGTCGTTATCGGCCGAGATGGTGATGTTACCGCCGCCCATGCTGTATTGGGCGCCGTAAATCGGCGTCTGTACCGAGCCCAGCGGACCGGTCTGCGGATAGCTGAGCACCGGGGTGTCGAAGGAGAAGCTCGAATCGGAGGCCGCCACCTGCGAGCCCGCCGTGTAGATGGTGACGAGCGGGTTGAGCAACTGCACGTCGCCGCCCGAGTAAATGTCGATGTCCCCGGTGCCGGTGCGGATGGTCTGGTAGTAGTTTTTAATGATCGAACTGCGGCTGGCAGCCGTGGCGGTGGAAAGCGCCGTCGCTCCCTTGCCGATGAGCACCGAGCCGTTTCCGGAGATCACCTGACGGTAATCCGTCGCGCCGAAATCCGAGCCGGCGACCAGGCGGTACGACCACGATTCCGAGCCCACGCCCAACATCTTCGCATCCCACAGGCCGAAGGTGCCCGTGGTCGGATCAAACCCGTCGCTCAAGCTCGCGAGGAAATTGAAGACCAGGTTCCCCGAGGCGCGCAGGGTGAGGTTGCCCGCTTCACCCGAACCGCGCACGGACGAATTGGCATTCGGACCGTAGCGGAAGTTGGAAAGATCCCAGCTGCTGGTGAGCGTGAGATCGCCCCCGGTATTGATGATTTCCGCGCCCGGCTGCACGTGCAACACCGAGGAGAGCAGGCTGTTGTTCGCCAGCAGGCGGGCGGTAATCGCCGCCGTATTGCCGGTGAAGGCCACACCGTTGGCATTGACGTTCGATTCCACCGTCGAGTTGATCGTCCCGCCCGAGCCGGTCAGGTCGAATATCTTGTAGCCTTCGACCACAATGCTCGAAGCGCCCACGATCGTGCCGTCGATCGGATTGATTTGCAGGTCACTGTTATCAGCCAGTTGCGGCGCGCGCAGGTGCAGCGTGCCGGTGACATCGCCGAGCACGGCACTGTTCGCGGTTTCGCTGGCCACCGTGAGGTCGATCTTCGAGCCGCTCTGAAGGTCCAGCACGGCGCTGGTGTCGTAGGTGCCATTGGTTTCATCCCCGGCTTCAAGCGTCACCGAGCCGCCCTTGCCCGAGTCGCTGAAGTTCTGGGCCGCCACCGTGAGCACGGCACCGGATTCCAGCGTGAGGCTGCCAGACGATTCGAGGCTGATGCTGCCGCCGGTGGTGCCGGAGGCGTCGATGGTGCCCGAGACCACGATGGACCCGGCATCGGTCGAAAGATCGAAAGAATGCGCGGTGGTCGTTCCATCCACCAGCACGTCGCCATTGCGAACCTGGAAGACGAGCGATTGCGTGAAGCCGCCGTTGACGAGGTCGGTCGAGAGCGAGGAGATCGCGCCGCCCACCAGCGTGGAAACATCCAGATTGAAGGAGCCGTTCGTCCCACCGGTGCCGCCCTGCCCCGACATCTTGCCATTCATCAGGAACTGGCCATCCGGCGCGCTCACCGTCAGTGTGCCCGCGTTTCCGCCGCCCGACTGGGCCGAGACGTCCACCTTGCTGCCCGCAAATACGTTCACCGTGCCGGTGTCCGAGATGAGGCTGAGCTTTCCGCCGCTGGTGTATTCCGTGAGGTCGAAGAACTGTTTGCCGACGCCCGCGACACTCAACAGGCTGGCCGACTGGTCGCCCACCAGCAGATCGCCGCCCGTGGCGTGCAGAGTAAGGTTGCCGCTCGACAAGACGATCGAGCCGTTGTCATCCACGCTCTGGCCCACCAGCGTGAGGCTGGCACCAAGACCACCGCTGACCGTGGCCGTTCCACCGCCCGCCGGGGCATTGATGTCCAGCGCGCCCGCCGCGGTAATGGTGTGCTTCGAGGAACTCGTCCCCGTGAGGAGCGGGGTATTCAGCACCAGCGCTCCCTGCGTGGTGAGCGAACCGCTGCCGCGCGTGAGGATTCCGCCCGTGGCATTCAGGTTCACCGTCGCATATTGATCCAGCGCCAGGGCATTAGCTCCGAGCTGGATGGTTCCGGCATTGAACGTAATCGTGCCATCCGGCGTGCCCGCAGCCGCCGTCACCGAAACGCCCGGACTGTTGTCGAGCAGGATGTTCTGCGCGGTAAACTGGACGGTGCCGCCCGCGGTGTTGTAGCCCGCGATCTCCGCCGCATGCAGCGACAGACTGTTCATCGCCGCATTGCCGAAGCTGCCGGTGCCGTAAATGTTGATCGAGCTATAGCTGAGCAGGGAGAGGCTTTGCGCCGCCTCGAGATTGCTCAACACCTGCCCCGAAATATCGAGCCCCGCGGTCGGAGCCACCGTGCCCGGGTTGTTCAACTCGATGGTAATGCTGCCGCTGCCGAGGGTGATGGACTGCGCGTCGAGATGCGCGCTGGAATCCAGCGAAGTCGCATAGGTCGAGTCCAGGGTGAGCGCGCTGCCCGTGAGCTGTACGCCCGCGCCCACCACCATGGAGACGGAGGTGTCGGTAATATCCACGCCACTGCGAATCACCTTCGCATTCGGGTCGCTGCTCAGGCGCAGCAAGGCGCCGTCGCCGCTGCCCGCCGTGCTGGAGCTACCCAGCAGGAGCGTATCCGCCCCGCCGGGAACGGTGCCCGACTGGATGATCTCCGCCCCGGCGTCCAGCGTGAGCTTGTCGTTGGCCACCAGGATGATGTCCGCCCCGCTCAGCGGCGTGCCCGCGTTATCCACGGTCACGTTGCCAGTCTGCACCGTCACCGTCGTGCCGTTCGTGCCAAAGCTGCGCACACCACCGATGAGCAGGCTTTCCGCACCGATCGCGCTCAAGTCCGCCGCGTTCAGCACCAGTTCGCCGGCGCCGCCGGTAAAGTCCTTGCCCGCAATCACGATGTCCACCGGACTGCTGATGTCCACCAGACTTCCCTTGCCGCCGGAAACCGACTGCGAGGCCACCGAGCCCTGGATCGTCATCGCCTGGGTCGCCTCCAGCACAAGCTGGCCGGAATCCGTGGGCAGGCGCGGCACGGACGTGTTGTTCTTCAAGGCGCCTTCCTCGAGGAAGGTATTGGCGGAGAAATTGTCGTACTCCGCAAAGTCATGCACCACAGTGCCGGAAGCGACGAGGAAGCGCTGGTTCAGCAACGCTCCGCTGCGCGAGGCATCGAGATCGTTTACGCGATAACCGGAAACGATGCCCGTCCCGTCCGCCAGCGAGACATTCCCCACCGGGAGCCCGCTTTGCGGCGTCACCAGATAAGCACCCGGGAGCAGTGCGTAGTGTGCCGGGAGCAGCGTGTAGTAACCCGCGGCCAGACCGTCACCGCCCGCGAGGTAAACCACGTCGCCCACCTTCAGGGTGCTGTTTACGTAACCGCCATCCGAGCCGATATTCGACGCCTCGGTGGAGCTGCCGTTATAGGGCGCATACGGGGAGTAGTTCGCCTGGTAGGCCGGGATCACCGCGAAGCTCGTGTTGGTATCCAGGATGTCGTGCGTCCCGCCCGTGCCCGAGACAAAGCGATAGGCATACAGATCGCCACCGCCGCGCAGATCGATCTCCGCACCCTTCTGGTCGAAAATCTTCGCCGCGGAAAGGTTCACCGATTTGCTCACCACTCCGCCCGCCGTGATGTCCGTGCCGGTCGGATCAATCCACGAGATGCCGTTCAAATTCAAGCCGTAGGGAATCACCAGCGCCTGGCCCGTCACCGGATCCACGGCGGAAACCGAGGTCACGCTGCCGGAGGAGAGCCTGAGCTTCTGCGTGGTCGCGAAGGACTGGCCGGTAAACAGGTTTTTCAAGCTGGAGTCGCTGCCATCGGTGCCGATGTTGATCACGCCCAGCGGAGCGCGCAACGTGCCCCCCTGGTTGATGATCGAGCCGTACACATTCAGTTCTCCACCGGCTGAAAGCGGAAGTTGCCGGGTGCCGTCGCCAACGATCGTCACCGAGCCGAGATGGGCCGTGGAGCCGACGGTATAATCCTCGGCCGCAATCGTGAAGCTCACGGCGGAAGGCGGATAAATCTGGCCGGCCTGCAAATAAATATTGCCCGCCACATCGAGCGTACCATCGCCACGGATGTCGCCGCCGTTCGCAATCAGGTTCAGATTACCGATGCCTTTCAGGGCCAGGTTGCCGACGTCGATCAGACTGGCCTCCACCGTCAGACTGCCGGTGCCGAAGGTGCCCGCAAAATCCGCGGAAGCTCCGTAGGCCACGCCCCCGATCGTGTAGAGATCGGATTCCTGGGCCGCAATTTCCGCGGCGGTGAGCGGTGTCTGGAACGCCGTGCCCAGCTTCACATAAGGCGCAATCAGCGTGACCGCCGAATTTGAATAAATGAAGCCGCCGCTGGCAATATTGAGGCTGCTGTCGGCGGTGATGTTCACCGGTCCGGAGAAATCCACCACCCCGCCCAGAGTCAGCGAGCTCATGCCGCTGGTTTCAAACTGGTTCACGCCAAAGTGGCCGGCCCCGGCAAGAGCTTCGCCCTTGCCATTCCGCACCGCCTGCCCGATGCCAGTGCTTCCGGCCAGCACCAACTGCCCGTTCTGACTGGCCACCACGGTGATGGTCGTCGGGGTCTGCACCGTACCATTGGCCGTGAAGATTCCCGAGGAAACAGTGAGACTTCCACCCACCGCCGAGGCTCCGCCCGCTGCACCGCGCAGCGTGGCATCGGTAAAGAGGGATTGCTTGCCGGTGAGCGTAATCGAACCACCGTTGCTGTCCACTTCCACCGGCAGCACCGCGTAGCCGAGGAACGACGTATCGACCGAGGACACCGTGCCGGTGACATAGACAGCATTGTAATCCAGCACATCGCTGGTCCCGGAGACATCCAACACGGAGCCCGTCTGCGCAACGATGTTGCCGGTGATGCTGATCGAGCCGCCGTTGAGCACCGAGCCGGTCTTGTAGCCGCGCACATCGGGGGTGAGCACCGTCGTCCCCGCCGTGGAAAGCACGCTGTTCGCGCCAATGAGCACCGTGGCCAGCGCGTCCTTTTGCACCAGCTGGTTGTTCAGGAACAGGACGCTGGAATCCGAGCCGCCGGTGACGGTGATACTGCCGCCGGGCGCATAAATGGAACCGTTCACCGACACCGTATCGCCGCTCAGCGAGACGCTGGCGCCGGGATCGGCGTTAATGAGCGCGCCGGCCCCCATCACGACGTCACCCCGCAACACCATCAGGTTCGTGTAGGGATCTTTGACGTCCACCGCATTGAAGGCAAGGCTCACCGGTGAACGCTGCGACACTTGCAGCATTTCCGGCTCGAACACGAGCTGGTTTCCATCGGTGGCCGATGGGAAAAGCAACTGGCTCTGCTCCTGCGGAGCGATCACCGTTCCCGGCGCGATCACGAGGCCGGGCAGGTATTCGTTGGTCGCCGGGGAAACGCCGAGCCCTTTCAGGCTGAAACTGGCAAAGCCGCCCTGGCTGAAGAAATCGGGCGTGAGCAGCAGGGTATCGGGATTCGAACTCGTCCCGCCCACCTGGATCAGCGGGGCCTCAATCGTCAGCGAGCCCCCCGGCCCGCCCGCATAGCCTTCCAGCGTGGAGCCCAGCGTCAGCTTGCCGCCCAGGATCGAGTTGATCCCGGGGTCCAGCCCCGCCGTGATGGAAATGCTGCCGCCAGTTCCGTAGGTCTTCTTGCCGCTAAAGCTGACCAGGGCACCGCCCGAGACGTCGATCGTGCTGCCCGCCTGCAAATCGGCACTATAGCTGGCAATTGTGATCGAACCGCCATTGTCCACCATCGGGAGCGTATTCGAATCTTCCGCCGTGGCCCGGTCATCCACCACCAGCCCGGCCGTGCTCAAGAGTGCCGTCGAGCCCAGGGTGAAGTTGCCACGCGTGAGATCGACCGCCGGCGTTGCCAGCAGCCCGGCCGCCGCCGCCACCGGTGAAAAGTCATAGACCGTGAAGGCGAGTTTTCCACCCGGCGCGGTCACGCTGCCCTCGATGTCGAGATTCGCCGCCGAGAAGGTGATCGAACCACCGGCCGCGGTCGTCAGGGATACGCCGGAAGGAATCAAGATATCGCCGTCGCTGTTGTTGATGGTGAGCGTGCCGAAACCATCCTTGCCCACCAGATCGGGCGAAAGAATGACGGTGGCCTTGCGGTCGGCGCTCAGCCCCAGCGGGTCCCCCGAGCTGTCGAGCGCAAAGGCCGCCACGGGGTCCTGCGTAGAATCCTGCTGGAAGATGATCTCCGGCGGCGTGGGCGAGGTCGGCAGCACCACGTAGGAGGAGTTGAACGTCTGCCCCTCGAACACGAGGTCGAGCGCACTCTGCGTGGGCAGCACGCTCCGTTGATGGCTGCCCGCCACGGTCTGGCCTTGCAGCGAACCATCGAGCGCCATCGACGGCGCGGTGATATTGATCGCCCCGCCGCTCCCACCGTAGTCGTAGCTGTTTTCGTAGTGCGAGCCTTGGAACAGCGAGCTGGTATAGCTTTGCACCGCACCCCACTTCGAGTGATCCACCGTAAAGGTACCGGTGTAGATGCCCGCGTAGGTCCGGTCCGGTGTCGCGTTGGCAATGTCGTAGATATATCCATCTGTCCCGAGCAGACGCGTCGTGCTGACCTGGGCGCCCTGGTAATTGATATAGCCACCCGAAACGTTCACGTCCGAGCCGGACTGCATCACCACGGAATCGCCCGCGGTGAGATTGACCGTACCGCCGCCAATGGTGAGCTCCCCGACGTTGCGCTCGATCAGCCCCACATAGCCCGAGGCATCCGCCAGCGGCGTGCCCACCCACGCATAGCCGTTGTAAATCCCGGAATCGCGAATATCCACCACGATGGTCTGTCCATGCAGAAGGCCGGCCCGCTGCAACGGCGAATTTGCCAGCTGCGCGCCCAGCAACTGCACCGAAATGATGTTCTCAGTCACCGAAGCGAGCACATCCATGGAGCCTGACACATCGACATCCGCCCCGGCGTCGAAATAAATCTGTCCTTTATCGAAAACGAACTTGTCCGTGGGCAGGCTGTTGCCCGAGACGGCGGTGGAGACATACTTCCAGTCGCCCGCCTGCATCGTGATGTTCGCATTCGGGGCAAACAGCTCGGAGTCCACCCCCAGATGGATCGCCTTGCCCTGAATATTGACCTGCGATTGCAGGGTCAACGCCGTCCCGACCACGGTGTCGGTGCTGTCCCATTCGGGCAGGATCTGCATCACGCTGTTTTCTCCCAGCGTCACGGTGCCGGCCGCCGTGGGAAGGAAGGCCGCCACATTCGTCAACCCGCCACCACTCACTGCGCCATAGTTGGCGAGGAGATCGATCCGGCCGTTGTAGGAAACGGAGGTGCTGCTGTTGATGAAGCCGTTCTGGTTCACCGTCTTGCCGGCAATCGTCACGTCGCCGCGCAGGGCCTCGATCAACCCGTTGTTCACCGCCGTGCCCGCGTAGGCGGGGCTGGTGGAGGACGGGTCCACAATCGCTCCGACAAACACGTCGAGCCCGCGCAGGCTGGCATCGCTGCTGGAGTGGGCGGTGAAGCCCACCTGCAAACCGGCCGCCAGAATCGTCTGCCCGTCCGGGGTGGAAATCGTGCCCGCATTTTTGACGTTCGGGCCAATGAGTTCGACGCGGCCACCCACATGATCCGCGGTGGTTGGCGCGGAAATCTGCGCGCCCTGCTGCACCACGACGTCGCCATTTTCACCATTCGGGGTGAGCGGAGTCGCCGGGTTGAAGGCCGGGGTGCCATTGCTGCCCGCCGGCTGCGCCAGGGCGGAAAAGAGGAACTGGTCGTCCGGGTTGTTCAACAGACCGCGGCTGATCAGGTTCTCATTGATCTGCAACGAGGAGGCGACTAGCGCGTGGACGTTCACCTGCGACGCGCCGCCGAAGATAATGCCGTTGGAGTTGATGACATATACCTGCCCTTGGGCCTGGATCGAGCCAAGGATCTGCGAGGGCGAACCGGAGGGATCCTTGATTTCGTTGAATGCAATCCACTTGCCCACGCTGTCGCCGCCGGCGCTCTGGTTGAAATTGAGCGTCGTGTTCTTCCCGATGTTGAAGGTCTGCCATTGCAGCAGCGCATCGGCGCTGGTCTGCTTGATGTTCACCACCGTCTGCCCGTTCGCCACCGTCTGCTTCGGTGCGTTCGCCCCGCTCCAGATGCCTCCGCTGAGCACCTGAAGGCCGCCGGTGGTCAGGCCATTGGGCACATTGGGCAGCATTTTCCCGGGGTGATTGGGATCGAGCCCGAGGTTGTTCTTCGACGCCGCGGCGGCAATCGCCCGGGCCTGGTTCTGCAACGACTGCACCGCCGTCAGCGCCTGGGTGGTCCGGGCCAGCTTGTCCAGCGCATTGGTCCGCAACTGCGTCGCCGTCTGCGTCGTGGCGCTGCTCGTGCCCGTGGTGTTCGCGCTGTTCGCCGAGGAGCTGAAGCTGCCGCCGCGCAAAATATCGCGCCCCTGCGCGGTCTCCGCCACCGGCAGGATCAAGGTCACGGCGCTGCACGTGAGCGCGCCCATCGTCCCCCACAGGGAACGGCGCACACGCGGCGGCCGGCTTTGCGAATTCTTCCGCGCAGAACAACGTCTTGCTGGCATAGGTTTGATACGGCTATTTCCGATGGTTTACAGCAGGGTCAAAAAAATCAGGGCTTGTCCTTCTGGTTCAGCAACTGGTCGCCATAACCCTGGACGAGGTTTTCCAGCTTCACCTTGGTCACGCCAACGAAGGGCTCCCGGGCGAGCAGGGCGGTGCCCAGACCGAAATTTTTGTAGCGGGTCAGGATTTCGCTGCCGGTCTTGTAGAGCTCGATGTTCTTGTTTTCGAGGTCATCGACACGGCGCTGGAGCACGATGTTCTGCGCGGCCAGGGTCGAGCGTTGCTGCTCGGTCTTGGTCTGCAATTCGCCGAGCTTCTTATACTGCGCCTTCCACTCGGTGAGGTTGCTCTCGTAGGTGGCGATTTGCAGCGTCTGCTGGGCCGCCTCCGCTTTGGACTTGGCGAGCAGATCCTCGTCGTCTTTGAGCTGCCTGGTCAGCACATCGACCTTGGCCTGCAAAGCCTTCGCGGCCTTGTCGCTTTCATCCTTGGCCGCCTGGAGCGTGGCGTTGTCGTTTTGCGCATTGCGCAGTTGCAGCATAGTGTTGCGCAGGGCATCGCGCATGCGGGCGGTGGGATCGGCCGCGTCCTCGGCCCGGGTCGTTGCCGTCGCCAGGAGGCCGGTCGCGAGCAGGGCGAAAATGGTGAAGTGATTGCGGTTCATTGAATGAGTGCGGTTAGAATTTTCCACTGAGATCCACCTGGAGGACGTCTTCCTTGAGCGGCGGGCCGGAGACCTCGTTGGAGCTCATCCAGCGCACGGTGAAGGCTACGTTGGGCGAGAGGGCCATGGAACCGAAGAGGCTGAAGCCTTTCACGTTCGTGCCACCGCCGCCGAAATCGGAATCGACGAAGCCGTCAATCGTCGCATCCGACTCGACATAGCGATAGTTGATGCCGGTGCTCCAGTCGCCGAACTTCTCAAAGGAGGGTTTTCCAACCCTCACGCCCACAAACCAGCCGGTGTCGCCGCCGACATACGATCCCAGGCCCGAGCTGGAGTCGCCGCGGTTGTTGACCGCCTTCGCGGCGATGTCCGATCCATTGAAGGCCAGGTTCTTGATGTAGTCGCCCATGAGCGAGATGGTGAGCGGCTCAAAATGGGTGTAGTCGAGACGGCTGGTCAACGCGAGCACATGGAACGGGGTGGCCAGGCCGTAGTATTGGTATTGCAGGCTGGCGCCGTAGTTGTTGCTGGCATTGGGCACGATGTCGCGGAGTGCCATGTAGCTATTGCCCTTCTGGGCAAAGGACGGGCGTAGATCATCCGTATTGCCCTGGTCGGAAGTGGTGAGCGGCGTGAACGGATCGGAGAGTTTTCCGGCCACGTTGTAGAAGTAGAAGTAGCCGCCCGCGATCTTGAAGTTCAGGTCTTTGTTGATCTTCCAGTCCGTTCCCACCTGCCCGGCAAAGAGATACTTGTCGTCGCTCTTGAACTTGGCGGGCTGGTTGGAGGAGAAGTTGAAGTCGGTGTTGAAAATCGGGAACGCACCGAACGCACCGAACGGAGTCACCCCTTTGGCGACCTGATAGCGGCCGGTCAACGCGAGACCGTCGAAACCGATGTCATCCGCCCACATGATGGTGCTGGAGGTGACGAACGGATTGTCGAAGCGGCCCAGGCTCAAGCCGAGGCTGTGGTCCGTATCGCTGGCCAGTTCATACTTCAAATAGCCGCGGTCGAGCCAGATCGCATACTTGCTGAAATCGCCCCCCTGGCCGTTGTAAGCGGCGCCCAGGGACTGGTTGCCGGAGACCGGGCTGTTCGTCTCGCCGGTGCCGATGCGCAGGCCGGCGCTGAAGCCGTTGCCGAGATCGGCTTCGAGACCAAAGCGGGCGCGGATGCGGAACCGGGTGCGGTCCTGATCCACGTTCAACTCGGGCGCGAAGGAAGTGCCGCTCACGTCGTAAGGCGAGCCGGTATTGATCGCATTGAAATTGGGGAAGGAGCCGGTGTTGTCGTTGCCACCGGGGAAGAAGTCGCCCTCGTAGCGCACGCGCACGTCGCCGAAGAGGCGGATGTGCGAGACCCAGTCGGGAATCGGGCCGGGAGCGGTCCATTTTTCGTCGCGGGCGGCGGCCATGACCTCGCCCTTGATCTCGTCGCGCAGTTGCGCCTTCACCACCTCGGGGATGTAGGTCACGCGGACGTCGTCACCGGAGGGAGCAAATTCGGGCGCGAGCGGGTTGGAATTCGACTGCGCCACGGCGGCCTGGGCCGAAGCAGCGGCTTGCGCGGCCGCCGCAGCCTGATCGGTGGCCGCCTGGGTGGCTTCAGCCTGGGCCTTCGCGTCCTCGGCATCCGCCTCCGCCTGCTTGATCAGGTCGGCGGCATCCTCCTTGCTCAACACGCCGCGCTGCACGAGGCGGTTGATGAGATTGATAGTGACGTTCTGCGACTTCGGAACCGGGGCGCCGGTCAGCGTCGTGCTCGAAACATCAACCGCCTTGGCGGCGTCTTCGGGGCTCGCCGCCGCCGCGGGACTGCTGCCGGGAGCGGGCACGACCGGGGCGGCATTGGATGGAAGGGAGGCGCTTTCCGCGGGAGCGGCGCCGGGTTTCGCTTCGGAAGAGGGCGATGCACCCGGCGTCTGAGCGTGCAGCGACTGGAGCGTGGCGGCACAGCAGGTGCCGGCAAGCAGCAGCGCAAAGGAGCGTCGGATGGATGGCAGTGGTCTGGTCATTGGTCGTGGTGGAAAAAGTGAGTCGGTGAAATTCGTTTAATTGGGGCGCACGGCGGTCAGGCGCATATGGACGGGCATGGGCATGCCGGTGGGCGGCGGATCCTGCAATTGCAGGCCGTTGAGCACATCGCCCTCGATGGCGCGGTCGAGCGAGGCATCGCCGGTGGTGCTGGCCAGGGTCGCCCTGGTAACGCGACCGGTGGCATCCGCCCACACGCGGACGTCGAGATGAAAGGTGGCGGCACGCGTGTGCTGGTTGTTGCGCAGGGCACTGGCAATCGCGGACTGCATCTGCGCGGCATAGGCGCTCCAGCGGCCGTCGCCATTGCCGCCACCGCCCACCATGCCGCCGTTGCCATTGCCACTGAGGCCGAAGGCATCGTTGCCATCGCCCTTGAGGTTCGTGCCGAGGCTGGGCGGCGCTTCATCCTTGGGCTTGGGCGGGTCTTTCGGCTTGTCGTCGGGCTTGGGCTCTTCGACCGGCTGCTTTTCCTCAATCTTTTGCGCCGGTGGTGGCGGGGGCGGAGTCATGGGCGGCGGTGGTGGTGGCGGCACAATGGCCGTGATGACCATGTCCGTCTTCTTCACCGGATGGCTCTGCTTGGAAATGGTGATCGCCCCCCAGACGACGCCGGCAATCACCAGCCCGATCAGCGCGCACATCAACAGGCGATGGCGCTGGAAAAAGGTGGGTTCGCGTTCTTCGAGATCGTAGGGCATCGCAGTAGGTTTCCGTTTACTTGTGGGCTTTGGTGGCGAGGCCGACCTGGGTGATGCCCTCGCGTCCCACGACGTCGAGCACGTCCATGATCGCCTGGTACTGCGTGGCGCTGTCGCCCTTGATCACCACCGGCACGTCCGGAGTCTGCGCCTTGGCCTGCTCCAGCTTTTGCGCGAGCTCCGCCAGGGTGGTGGGGATGGTGTTGAAATGGATGTTGCCCTGGTTGTCCACGGTGATCGCCACCGTCTTGGGCTTGGCAAGGCTCGGTGCCTTGCTCGCCTTCGGCAGGTTCACTTTGAGACCCTGCACGGTCGCCGTGGTCATCAAAATGAAGATGACGAGCAGCACGTACGCGAGGTCGAGCATCGGCGTGATGTTGATGTCGTCGTAGGGCTTGCTTTCGGATTGGACGTTCATGGCGTGTGGAGAGGTTCAGCCGGGCTTACTTGGTCGGATCGCCGTAGAACTCGGCCATCTTGGTGACGAATTCGTCGATGAAGACCTGCATGTCCGAGGTCGCATCCTTCACCTTCGAGAGCAGGTAGTTGTAGCCGAAGAGGGCGGGAATCGCGACCGCCAGACCGGCCACGGTGGCCGCCAGCGCGGCGGCAATACCGGGGGCGATGGCATTCACGTTCACGTCGCCCTGCTGGGCGATGGCCGCGAAGGTAATCATGACGCCGACCACGGTGCCGAGCAGTCCGAGGAACGGGCCACCGGAGATCGCAATCGTGAGCAGCACCATCATCCGGTTCAGCGCCTGGCTCTCGCGAACGAGGCCGCCATCAAGGCTCGCGCGGATGGCTTGAATGGAACGCGAGGAAAGGACCTTGCCGCCGCCCATCTGGTCGGCGCGCAGACGATGGCGGATTTCTTCCACGCCGATGTGATAGATGCGATAGATCGAAGCCTCGCGGAGCGCGCGCTCGTCCTTCTTCGTTTCCACGCGGCCGCCGAGTTTCTTCACCTTGTCGAAATCGTCCTGATCGAGCACGGACAGGTCGGTGGCGACATGACGCCACTCCTTCATGAAATGGGCGTTGCCCTTTTCGATCCCGCTCAGGAAACGGGCCTTGCCGACCATGACCACCCAGCTAATGGCGGACATGACGAGAAGAATGATGATGACCGCCCAGCCGTCCACGGTGAGCGACTTCAAGATCACGCCCAGAAACCCGCCATTCATCCAGCTCAGGAGCGTGGGCGGCTGTTCGTCCTCGGCGAGGGCCAGCAGCTTGTTGGCGGAATCTCCCCCACCCTGCTGGGTGGCGACAAACTTGAGATAACCCGCGGACCGCGCCACCTTGGCGAGTTCGAATTCATCCAGCTCACCGGTGAAATTCGTGGCACCCGCGATGGAATCGCCGCCCAGCGTCAACGGAGTGCTGAAGGCAGGCACCACGCCACCAGCCGTAGCCGCGGCCTTGCCGTCGAGGTAAAGCGTGATCTGCTTCCCATCCGCCGTGACAGCCAGGTGATGCCAGCCCCCGGCATCCACCGGAGCCGCCGCCTTCGTCGCCGCGCCATTGATTTCGAAATACGGCGTGCCACTGTCGAACCCGATCAGAAAATGATTCGCCCCGTCGCGACGGCTGAAGAGGATTTGCTTCGCCGCCAGGGCGGTGGGCTTGACCCAGGCCGACCAGGTGAGCGCCCCGCCGTTGATCCAGGTGAGCGAAACCGAGTTGGGAATGGAGATCGACGTCTTGCCGTCGAAGCGGACGCCGCCGCCGATGAAAGAACCGTCGATCGAAACTGCCGCGCTCTGGCCGTTGTTACCATTGGAGGTGGAGTCCACCGGTGGCGCATTCTTCTCCGCGAAGTGGTAGGCCAGCACCGTATCCGTAGTGAACGTCGCCTTGGCATCATCGGCGCGGGAGGCGCTGCCCCCGGCGTTGCCATAGTACATCCAGAAGGTGACCTTGCTGCCCGGCTTCACTTCCGGCGCCTGCACCCATACGTAAGCTTCGTTGAGCAGCGAATCGTACTTCTCGATGTGGTAAGGCAGCAGCGTCTTGTCGTCCGCGGCGACGAAGCGGATGTCCCCGCCATCATCCTTGGCGCTGCCGAATTGAAACACGCCATCGTGCAGCCGCACCAGCGCGACCACCGTGCCCACGGGATCGGTGATCTTGCTGCCGGTATCGGTGGTATCAATCGTGATCTGTTTGCGCAGCGTCCATTCGGGATTCCACCACGCCCGGGCAGGGCTGGCGCAGGCAACGATGGCGACGGCCATCAGCAGCAGTTTCAGAAGGTGGGTGGTTACTAGTTTCATTGCCTTGGGTCTTTGGTCGGTTGGTGATTCGTGAGGGCGGCCTAGAACTCGGCCTCGATGCGGAAATTGACGTGCATGTCGTGGGCGTTGGTCGGGGCCTGGGTGGTCAGCGGCACCGCGGCATCCACTTCGCCGTTGATGTGATCGAAAAGGGTGACGCGCGTGCCGATGCCATAGCTGGCGAGCTTGAAGTTGCTCTGCTGCTCGAGCAGCGCGTCGTCGAGAGTGACATAACCGGCATCCGCGAAGGCGAAGACGCGCCATTCATCCTTCTTGTCCTTGATCAGGCCGAGCAGCGAGGGGCTGCGAAATTCCAGCTGGGCCGCAATGCCGCTGTCGCCCACTTGCACCGCCTCGGTATAGCCGCGCACGGTGCTCATGCCGCCCACGGCATATTGCTCGGTGCTGACCAGCGGTTGATCGGCCATCTGGCCCTGCACTTTTCCGTAGAGCTGGAAGCCGCCCGGCAGATCGTGCGTATGGGCGAGATCGACGCGCAAATAGATGTAGCTGCCGGTGGCCTTGTAGCGGGAATTTTCAAACCGCGGATCGGTATCGCCGAAGCCACGCACGCTGAAGTTCAAATCCGCATTAAATTCGGTAATCGCCCCCGGCTGCACCCAGGTGCCGCTGTAGCTGATGACGAACGGGATAAAATTCAATGGCACCTCCTCGATGGTGAGCGCGGTGCCGCTTCCCGGAATGGTGGTCCGCTGGTAGGTGTGCTGGTAGTCGAGCCCCAGATTGAGCGACTGGAAGAAGCCCGGCGCATTCGGCAGCGAAATGAGCGCGCGCATCCCGATCGATTCGTTGCGTCCGACGACATCGACATCGCCAAGGGTCGAAACCGCGCTGTCCTGTTTCGCGGCCTGGATCATGAGGGACGGCCAGTCGGGATTGGCAAAGCGCGCGATGTAATAGGCCGACCAGTTTTTCACCTGGCTGGTATCCTGCGGCGAGGTTTGGAAACTCACACCAGCCGAGTGGCCGAGCTGCCAGAGGTTGTCGTAGCTGAGGGAGGCGTTGAGCCGCAGCTCGGGCGTGTAGGCGCTGTAGCGGTTGTCCAGCGAGAGGCTGCCGTGGAGCGGGAGCTTGTCCTCGACATTGAGGTCGATATCCACCGTGCCGGGAATCTCGCCCGGCTTCAGCGCGGGCGTCACCCGGCGACCCGGGAGCTGGTTCAGCGCGATGATTTCCTTGGTGACTTCGTTGAAATTGAGCACGGTCCCTTCCGCGAGACCGGGCACGGCAGCCTTGATCTGACTGGGCAGGTAATAGCGGGCGCCGCGCACCCGCAGGCGGCCCACTTTGTTTTCGACGACCTGGAGGACGATCACGCCGCTGCGCGCATTCTGCTGCGGCACTTGCACGGCGACCGTCTGGAATCCCTTGTCGTGATAAGCCTTTTCCAGCGCCTGGGCGGCTTGCTCGACATCCTGCGCAGTGCGGCCCGGCCCGAGGTAGGGATAGACCGCCTGCCCGACGGTGAGCGAATCGAGGTGATGTGCTCCCTGCACGCGGTATTCGCGGACGTAAAGCGTGCCGACTTGCGGGGCCACCGGGGCCGGGGAAGGTGCGGGTGTGGGCGACGCAGCCCCGGCATCAAACCCGGCCAGCAGGCCACCCACGGTGCTCAGAGCGGCAACCCACGAAAGCGCACGGCCGGTCAGGCGCACCGGCGTATTACGGAAATTGGGCTGTAGGAGACAAGTTTTGGCTGGCAAGGTAAAATGCCGCCGACGCCTGCCATATTTTGGCTGAGCGTCAGCAGCGGTGAATTGTTTATTTATTAGCGGAGGGCTGAGTTACACTGCGATTGTGACGATTGTGTGTCAGCCTTGTGACGGTGTGGTGAAATCTGAATTCCCGCCGATTAGGAGTTCAAATTTTCAGGCCCGCCGGCGGCGCACCACGAGGGCGCCCGCCCCGGCGATCAGCGCCAGAGCCACACTGGAAGGCTCGGGCGCGGCGGTGAAGGTAAGCACCCCGGCGTTGCTCAAGGAGAAGTAGCCCAGATAAGTGGCCGGTCCTTTTGCGGACGAGGGTTGCAGTTCATACAGGTCGGAGATGGCGGAGCTGCCCGACGCAATATTCGTCGTATTATCCAGCAACCCGCTGGCATTGAAGCCGAAGCTGGTTGTGCCACTGCCTTCCTGGATGGTCCAGCTTCCCGACTGGGTGGCATCGAGGCTGGCCGCCGTGGCGCTGTTGGCCGTCGAGGTCGCCCCCGCGAGCGTCACCGAGCCACTGTTGGTCACCAGCGGAGCGATCGTATTCGCCACCGATTGCTGGCCGAAGTTGCTCAGCACATTATATGGAGTGGTCTGGGTGCCCGGCGTGCTTTCCGCCTTGGTGAGCCACACGGTATTAGCCAGCGCATGACTGGTGGCGGTTGCACCAACAGTGCCAACCACGCCCCAGGAAAGGTCGGTGCGGGTATTCCAGCCCGATCCATAAATACCCGTCAGATCGGCCAGCGTGAGGCCCGGCAGTGTGAAGCTGCTGCCGGGAGTCGCATTATAAAAGGTGGCCGCCGAACCCAGATCGACTTCCAGGTTCAAGGAGAAGCCGGGATTGCTGCCGGTGGAAGCGACCCTGAACCCAAGCACCAGGTCTCCCAACGAGGCGTTGATGGTCGAGGCCTGGGAGCTATACGCTCCGGCCAGGGTCGCGATGGCGATCGCCGCCGCTTTGAATGTCTTTTTCATCGTAGATTCCCTCAGATAAGTGGTGACAGATGAGTTAGTAGGTGACCGGACCGCCATCGGACTGGCGGGACACGTTCATATTCGCAGGGATGACCCCCGAGACCGAGAAGTCGGAAGCGGCCAGCTGCGCAGCGATTTGATCAGCGACCGTCTTGCCCGTCGGGCTGGAGGTCGAATAAGTACCGCGGTAGAGCAGGTGCGCGTAGCCCCAGAAGGTGTAGATGCCGTTTTCCACATTCGCGATCGAATAGGGAACGCCATTCCAGGTAAGGTTGTTTGCGCCGCTGTTGACGCTGTTCGCATCGCTGGCCCCCAAATAGCTCACCAGCCAGGCCGGACCACCCGCCACCGTGGCCGTAATCGGCGCGCCCAAGGCAGTGATAACGCTGCTGGAATTGGCATAACCGGAGTGACCAGCGGCATAGGTGATGCCATTCAGAGTGTTACTGGGCCAGATATTGAGGCCGGTAATGGTGGTGCTGGTGAAAACCGGCTGGTATTGCTGCGGCGAGGAGAAGACACCGAAGCCGGATTCCGCATAAGCCACGATCCGGGCACCGGAGTTTTCATCGCGACCGGTCGCCACAACGTTGACATTGAGATCCGCACTGTTGCCAGTGAACTGCTGAAGCGGCAGACCGCCATTCAACAGGTTTTGCGCCTGGAAGGAGGTGATGTTGGTGAAGGACGCCGCATCAGTCACACTGCTGGGCGCCGCACCCTTTACCCACACATAAGGCTCAATCCCTACTGGATCAGTAGCCGCAGCAGACAGAGTCGGGCTGGTGAAAACGGTCGTTCCCTGCGGCGAATCCACGGCGACCACGTCACCCGTCACTGCCGTTTCAAAGGTGGCAACGTTGGCGGTGCCCGAGGTGCTGGTGGCGGTGCTGTCGGCGAGGAAGTTGGAGACGGTGGAGTTTTTTGTAAGCGTCGCAACGCCCCCCGTCGCCCCGGCAAAAGAGGTCTTGATGATGACCGAGTAACCGCCGGTGGCGGTCGTTCCAACAAAGATCGCCTGGTTGGACGAACTCAGCGTGGACGAACCGTAGGCATACTTGTAACCGGAGTTAAGAATGTGCCCGATGGCCGTGTAAACGGAAGACCGCCAGGCCTGGGCGCCAACGATCCGGACATAGGTTTGCGCGGAGGCGGAACCGGCGAAAGCCAGCAACAATGCGCCCGCGAGGAGATTTTTAAAGATTTTCATGGTTAGTGGGTGTGGCCCGGACCGCATCCCGGCAGCAGCAGGGATGGCGCGGCTTCACAAGTGGTGGTGATTGCTGATTGACGGCACATCCGGTCGCTCCGGTCTGCACCAGTATGGTATTTTTTCTTCGGCCTCCGGTCGTTCCGGTCAGCGCGTCAACTCACTCTTCGATGGATTCCCGGCGTGCCAGCGAGTTTCCGGGACTGAGGCGCACCTTTTCAGTGCGCTCGACCTGGATCACCCGGCCCTCATGCACGATGATCTGCACCACTCCAAAGCGAAGCGACTGAACCTTCTCCCGCACAATCTCGATCCACTCGGCCTCAGCGCCGTTGCTTCGTTGGGTTGCAATTTTTTCCATCGGTTTGTCTATTTATTTAATATACTTTTTAATCTCTACTTTTCCGATAGGATTTCCGCAAGTGCAATTTTTAAGATTTTGCGAATATGACAAACTGCCGGTCAGAGGCTCACGAAAGAACACCCCGCCTCGCCGCCCGAATTACAGCCTTGAAGGCTGGTTTGACACCTTTCGGACGCTGGCGATAGTCGCAGCCTGTGTTGCGCCGCATTTTGTTCCTATTGATCTGCCTGCTGCCCCAGACCCGGGCCGCCCAGCCTGCCCCTCCCCTGCGGGCCAGTGTTTACGCAATCCAGAATCGCGCCGCGATCCAGGATTACGAGGCTGACGACGCCATCATCCACTCCATGGTGGATGCGCTGGTGGAGCGGGCCACGGGGCGCAGCACCGCCCAACAGGCATGGCAATCGCTGGTCACGCCCAACGATGTGGTGGGAATCATGGTGAGCAAAAAGGGCGGCCCCGCCTTTTCCACGCACCCGGCCATCGTCGAGGCCGTGGTGGAGGGGCTGGAGTCGGCAGGGGTTCCCCGGCGCAACATCACCATCTGGGACGGCATTCACGGCCCCCGCGATGTGGACCCCAAGGCCCCGGTAAGCGCGGCCGTGCTGGGAAAACTGATCTGGGGCGACCTGATGTTCAAAGCGGGGCGGGATGATACCAGCTCGCTGAGCTATCTCAGCCGCGTGCTTACGGGCAAACTTACGAAGATCATCAATCTCCCGGTCTTTTGCAGCAGCGAGGGCAATGGAATGGCCGGCGCGATCTATAACCTGACCATTCCCAATCTCGACAACTGGCGGCGGCTCACCCTGCCCCCGAACTATGGTGATCCCGATGTCGCGGAGCTTTATGCCGATCCCCGGATCGGCCCCAAGGTGGCGCTCACGATCATGGACGGGCTCATCGCCCAATATGCGGGCGGCCCGGATTTCCGGCCCAACTACGCCTTTGCCCACGCGACTCTGTATGCCAGCAAAGATCCGGTGGCGCTCGACGCCACGGCGCTCGCCCTGGTCGAAGAATGGCGCAAACAGGCTAAGCTCCCCCCCATCGGCCCCATTGCCGCGTATCTAAAAACTGCGGCCCAACTCGGCTACGGCATTGCCGACCCTGCTTTGATTGACGTAATCAAGGTGCCATGACTCGCAAGGAACTCGGCGGCAGCCTGCTCGCCTCGGTCTCGCGCTCGTTTTACCTGAGCATCAAGGCGCTCCCGGCAGCCCTGCGCGAGCCGATCGGGCTGGCCTACCTGCTGGCGCGGATCAGCGACACCATTGCCGATGCCGCCGACGCGCCGCTCTCCACCCGGCTCGAGGCGCTGCACGATTTTCAACAACAGATCGCCGCCGGGGAAAACCGGGGCTTGAAGAGCGGCCTTTCCGCCGCCAATCCCGCCGAGCAGCGGCTGCTGGGCCACGTACCGGAAGCTCTCGCCTGGCTGGCCGCGATTAATCGCGCCGACCACGCCGATATCGTGTGGGTGCTGGAGATCATCATCAGCGGCCAGATCATGGATATCACGCGCGAATGGCCGGTGAAGTCCGGGGCCGAGCTCGACGACTACACCTGGCGGGTGGCGGGCTGCGTGGGGGAATTCTGGACCCGGGTCTGTTTTCGTCACCTGCCCCGTTATGCGCGGCTGCCGCTGGAGGAAATGAACGCACTTGGCATCCGTTTCGGCAAAGGCTTGCAGTTGGTGAACATCCTGCGCGATCAGGCCGAGGATCGGCGCCATGGACGCGTTTACCTTCCCGGTGATCCCGTCACGGCGACGGCGCAATGGATTCAAGTGGCGCGCGACCACTTCGAGGCCACCGCCCAATACATCGCCGCCGTGCGCCCCTGGCGGCTGCGCTATGCGCTGATTCTCCCCTGGCAGCTCGGCGTGCGAACTCTCGACCGGCTGGAAGCGGCCGGCAGCGCGATGGCGACGGAGCGGATCAAAGTGCCGCGCAAAGAGGTCCAGACGATGCTCTTGACCTCGCTGTGGCCCGCCGTGTGCAACCGCGCCCTGCATTCCCTGCAAAAACAATGAGGATTCCCCCTTGCGCGGAACGAAAAGTTGCGGTAACAATTCCGCCCCATTCGCAAACGGGTTGGTAGCTCAATGGTAGAGCAGCGCCCTTTTAAGGCGTTGGTTGCGGGTTCGAGTCCCGCCCAACCCACTTCCCTTCCGAGCGAATTATCTCCCGCCTCGTTTTTTTGAAAAAAGCATCTGCCTCTACGCGGAAGATCGTACACCGGGGTTTCCTCTTTAATGATCGCCTGCCCCACCCCATGAACGTTTCGTTTTACCCCATTTCCAGAGTCGTTACCATTTTCTCCTGCCTGCTCGCCCTCGCGGGAATGCAGATTGCCCGCAGTCAGGGGGAAACGGTACCGCCAGCCAGGCCGAATATCCCCGGGAAGATTTTCCGGATCACTGAATTTGGGGCAAAAGCGGAACCAACGAGGAACAATGCGGCGGCCATCCAACAGGCGATCGACACGGCAGTCGCGCGCGGAGGAGGTTGTGTCGTCATTCCCGCCGGAAAGTTCATGAGCGGGCCGATTCAGCTCCAGAGCCGGATCGAACTGCATTTGGAGGCGGGCTCGACGCTTCTGATGAGCCCGAATTTCGATGATTTTCCGGTGCAGAATCAGCGCCGCCAGAACTTCATCAGCGCCAAAGACGCGTCGGATTTGCGAATCAGCGGGCCGGGCACCATCGACGGCCAGGGCGCAGCCTGGTGGAAAGCCTTTCGGCTCGAGAAGAACAGTGGCAGCGCCGGGGCCAGACGTCCGCAATTGATTTACCTCGAGCATTGCCAGCGGATCGAACTGGTGGGCTTCTCCACGCTTAACCCGCCGAATACGCATTGCTCGCTGCCGGGATCGAAGGACCTCACCATCGAGCAGGTTACGCTCACCGCGCCCGGCGATTCGCCAAATACCGATGCGATCAATCTGAGCAGCGTCCAGAATGTCGTCATCAGCCATTGCCACATTAGCACCGGCGACGACAACATCGTATTGCTCGGCAGCGGGAATAACGATCCGGCCGCCCCGGGGGTGAAGAATGTCCTCATCCACGACTGCCAGCTCGGCGTCGGGCACGGGCTTTCAATCGGCAGCTTTACTTCCGCCGGCGTGCAGAATGTGCGGGCCGAGAATCTCACCTTCGATGGGACGACCTCCGGCCTGCGGATGAAAGCATGGCGCGACCGGGGCGGACTGGTGAAGAACATCACCTACCGAAACATCACGATGCAGAACGTGCGGTATCCGATTTTTCTCAGCAGCTATTATCCCAGGCTGCCGAAAGGCCCGGCGGATGATCTCCCGGCCAACGGACAAAACAAGGTGCCGGAGTGGAGGGATATCTCGATGGAAGACGTGACCATTTCCCACGCCCGCTACGCCGCGATCATTTGGGGACTGCCGGACCGGCTGATCGAAAACCTGACCCTAAAAAATGTAAAAGCCTCCGCCGACCTTGGCGCGGTGGTTTTCCATGCGCAGGCCACTTTCGAAAACGTGGAGATCGTCCCCGCCAACGGCCCGGCACTCCAGACGGATGATGCCCGGGTGAAAGGGATGGAAGGCACGCCCTTCCAAGGGGATTTCAGACCCTAAGAAATCGGACCCTATGGCGTCGCCATCTTGGGCATGGGAGCGGTGGTGGACTTTAACAGACCGTGCTTGACGAGGTAATCGGCGATGGTGCCGGTAATCATACGGGCGGTGCGCGCGCTGTCGTCGGTGATGCCGTCCTTGGAATCAATTAGGGCCGTGGCACCGGAGGAGAAAGGAATGGGATTGGTGGCGGCGCCGGGAGTGGCGTTGCTGCCGCCGGAGGTATTGAAGGAGAGCAGCACTTTCTCCGAACCCGCTCGTTTCACCTGCACCTGCGTCTCCAGCTTCGTGCCGCCCATGCCGAGACCGATACCCATGCGCAACAGCCGGCTGCCTTCCGCCACGCGGGTGATGCGCCCCTCCAGCCGCCAGGCCCCGGCTTTGACATTACGGCTCGAAGCAGTGGCAGGGATGCCCGCCTTGTTGAGTTCACTCACGAGATAGCCCTGCACGAGTCGCTGGGTTTCCTCCGCCAGCTTGCCGGGATGCTGGCGAAATTGATTTTCCTTCACCTGCGCCCCCTCAATGGAAAACGGCTCCACCACAATCACCGACGGGGCTTTGCCATGGGCCTTGATTTCCGCCACCTTTTTTACGGAAACGGAGGCGCAGGAGGAAAAAAGGCTGGCCGCCACAAGGGCAGCCAGGAGGCTTAGAAAATGACGGTGATGCACAAGCAATATTTCGCCGCCCGAGGGCTGCATGGACGCATTTCCCGGCAATCCAGTGAGGGGAGCTAGCGCAACATATCCGAGATGCCATGCAAGACTGACTGACTGGCAAGAATATCGCCGATCGACGCTCCAGCATCATCCTGGTTCGGGTTGTGGGTCGAATCCGCGCTGGCAGACGAAGAGTTTAACTGCGCGGCGCTGGCCTTCAACGGGTAAAGCTCCTTCGGAAGGGCCGGACATTTTGTGGACGCATTTTTGACGGCCTGCCAGATGGTGGCCAGATCGTCCGCATTACCGGCATCGGGCCTTCCATGATGTCCGCAGGGATCAAGCCGCAGAATGGCCAGAACCATCTGGTTTGCATCCGCTGGAGAAACCTTCGCGTGGTCCGCAATCTCCGCCATCTTTTTCCATGCGTTCAAGTAATCGGGGTCGAACCCGGTGGCTTTTCGAAAATATTTGAATGCCTCGGCATAGCGTTCCTGCTCCATGCGCAGGTAGCCCATCAAGTAAGGCACTTGAGGTTTATCCGGCTTGCTCCTGGCCAGCGCGGTAAAAACCTTCTCCGCGATGCTTTGAGCAAACGGCCCACGAAACGCGCCCTCACAGCCAAAGCAATGGCTTTCCACCCGGCCAAAGCTGTCCGGCATCAATTCGTAGGCGCGCTGGAAGTGGCTTGCCGCCTCATCCTCCTTCCCCTCCTCGGCCAGCCGGAGCGCCAGCCGCGACTGGATGCAATAGGCATCGGAAAAACTGCCAAGCGCATTCTCATACCTGGCGACGGCTTGAGAAATCAACCCCGCCTCCGCAAAGCGGTCGGCGTCTTCCGAGATGCGGATCGCCTTGACCACGCCATCATAAAAAGCCGCCTCCTTTTCATCACCGCGGGCCTTGCGAACCTTGGCCAGCACCGCATAGGCACGCATGCGGTCGCCCCGGGGCTCTTCGCCATCAGAGGGGTCAATCGTGATTGCCTCGCGCACGACCTTCTCTGCCTCTTCGAGCTTTTTGTCCCGGAACAACAATTCGGCCTTCCAGATCAAAGGACGCTCTTCAAAACGATCCTCTGCGGCGAGTTCATCGAGAAAGGAAAGCGCTGTGTCGCCTTTTATCTCGAGCAGGAGCTCGTAGGCGGGATCATATCCAGATTGAATCCGAAGCAGTGCCTCCAAAATCTTTTCCGCTTTCTCTGGCGATCCGGTCTTCCACAGAGCCCGCGCAGCACCAAGCGCAACAGGCACGCTGTCCAAGGAAAGACTTCCAATGCCATCCGCGAGGTCTTTGACATTCCACTGCGGCGCGCGATCCAGCAGCGCAAGCACATCTTGATAGCGCCCGGCGCGGTCGTAGATAGCAATGAGCGTGGCCAGATCATTATTCATTCCATCGGACGCGGATTGCGGCTTTGCATTGGCAACATCTTCAAAGAGCACCTTTTCCGCACGGACATCGTCGCCGATTATCAGAAAATAGGGAGCCAGGAGACGCGGAGGAGAATCGTAGCTCGCGCCGTTGGTGGAGTGCTGCGCGATTTCTGTGGCCATGGCCTCGCCTTCCTTTTGCCATTCCTCGTGCCCGGTGAGCCACCCGATCGTCGCATAGCGAAGCGCTTCACGCATGGGCTGCTCGTCCTGCCATCGACGAGACGTTGTGCCGCTCTGCGCTTTGGCTTTCTCAAGGGCAGCCTTGAACAGCTTCATCCCATCGTCCAAGTGACCGGTCGCCAGAAAGGCCGCATAATGCGCCGATTGCAAAGTGGCGGCGGTTTGCTCATCCAGCCTGGAAGCTTCGGCGCCAGCCAGCAATTTCAGCATCCGCTCGGAATCGCCCGTCTGTGTGGCGACCTCGATGTAATCGTTCCAAAACGGAGCATTCGGATGAGCCTGCAGGTAATCATGATAAAAATCGCGCACCTGCACCATGTAACCATACTGCGAAAGTTCCCCGATCCTTCGGGACCAGTCCGACCGCTCATTTCTCCCGGCCTTTTTCACGGAATCGAAAAACTCGATGGCCGCCTTCGTCTTACCTTTCACGATGAGGTTGAAGAAATAGCAATTTCGCGCCGGTTCGGCCTCGGCAACCATGTCGGAAAAGCGCTTCTTCAAGCCCTCGAAAAGGACAACCGACGCGTCATCGAGGGAATCGACCAGATCCCATGGGGCGCTGGGAAGTTCAGCCAGATTTTCCAGGGCCACCGCCCGCGCCAGTTTTTTGGTGGCAGGGTCGTCAAACTCAATCCGGCGGCCCTCTTTGGCCGTAAGCAGCGCCTGCTTCAGCATCGCCTTCGCCTTCTCTGCGCCGAAAATTTCAATCAAGTTGGAAATCTGAAACGGGAAATAGGAATTCTGCGACCACAATTCCACGTTCCTGGCGAAGCATTTTTCGATCAAATCCGGGTCCCCCAAAAAACTGGCCGTCCGCTGAGCCAGCGTCAGCGCATTGATGTTTTCAGCCGAGCTCTCATCGAGCAATTGCAGGGCGTCTTTGCCGAGCCCCGTCTTGTCGTTGATCAAAACATGCCCCAACATCTGCGCTAGAAGCTTGCTGGTTTTGTCCGCATTGGTGGAACTCTCTTTTGCATCCAGTTGGCGGGCGATCTCCTTCCACACCTCCGGCGCGGGAAGCGCATCCAGCACATCCGACAAGGAGATGGGCTGATCCGATGGATCCCACGAGTCGCCGCCCGAACTGGTCAGCAGCGGATCGAGCAGTGCAATCCAGCGTCTGGCCGATTCCACTGGTGACAACGAATCACGATCGCTTTCGTAGGATGAGATTGCTGAACGCAGATTTTTCCGGGAGATCGGTTGATCGGGGCCGGCCTCCTGCGCCTTGGTCACATATTTCAAAAACGCATCGGCTCCTTGCAAATCAGCCGCCAGTGCGGAGCGCACCATCAGGGCAAACACCAACGAATATCCAGCCAGTTTCATAACATACCTTTCCGAGGGAGTTGAGGACGCTGCCTTTCTTTCAAGAAATCCCGGGAAGGTCAAGACTGCGGCCGATTCTCTGTCATCTCGTAATTTTCCAGTTTTCGTTTCGGCAGAAATCGCCGTAGGCTGGAGGCATGTCAGAAAAATCCCGCCTTTGGCTGATGTATCCCGCCCGTCTTATCACCCGCCCTGTGATCTATGAGCTGGGCAAGGAATTCCAGGTTGTGACGAATGTGCGCCAGGCCAGTGTGAACGATGAGGTGGGGCTGGTCTCCATCGAACTCGAGGGGGAGCGCGCGGAAATCAAGAAGGCGATCGCCTGGCTGGAGGATCTCGGGGTGAAGGTGGAACCGGTCGAAATTCAGATCATCGAAGGGTGATCCCAAAAAACATGAGGAGTTGTCCGCAGATTTCGCAGATTAACGCAGATTATTGAAGAAACTGACTTTTCATCTGCGTTAATCTGCGAAATCTGCGGATGCTGGATGCTTCTTCATTCGAAAATCGCTTCGGTTGATCATTCGTAGTCAGCTTACTTCACCTGGAGCATTACGATGAGCTGGCCGTCCTTCGACATGGGGGCGCGGATGAAGAGCGGGCTTTTCGGGCCGAGCTCGGCGGAGCTGTCCACGAGCAGGCGCTTGCGTTTGTAGAGCTCGATCTCCAGCACGTAGCGGTCGCCATCTTTCTTGGTGGAAGTGATGCGGACGGAAAAATCGCGACCAGGAATAAGCCAGCGGCTGGCGCTGTCGGACATTTCCTTGGTGCTCTCGCCGAGGAGCTTGAAGCTGTTGTAACCAAAGACGTGGCGCATGCGCTCGGCGAAGTCGGAGATTTCATCCGGAGCAGTGGGATGCTGGCGGTTGTTCGAGGCCAGCAGCAGCGCGGTCCAGATGCGGTCACCATTGGTCTTTTGGTTGGTCGCGGCGGCAGAGGGCGGCGACTGGCGGGTGCAGCCCGTCCCGAGCAAGCCCAGCAGGCAGAGACAACCAAGCAGAATGGCGAGCTTATTGCGCATGGGAGGCGGCGGGAGCTTCGTTGGAATCCACATCGCCATCCACCCAGACGACGGTGAGGTTATTTTCCGTGCTATGGAAGGCGGTGGCGGAAAGGCCGCGATCGCCGGCGTGGGTCTTCAAGACCTGGGCCACATAGCGCTCGCCAGTGAGCGGCTGACGGCTTTGCGGGATGATCGCGAGGGTGAGCACCACGGCAGCGGCGATGAAGCCAAAGCCCGACCAGACCATGGAGGGCAGGCCGAAGATCGACCAGCCTTTCGCGGCCGGAGCCACCGCTTCGCGCGGCGTTTCGGCCTCGATCTGGCGGAGGATCTGGCTGTTAAAGAAATCAGGGTTGCTCAGCCGCGGAGCCGGAGCGTGGGTACGAAGGAGCTGCCCCAGCTTCTGGGCCTCCTCTTTTTCAGCAAAAGCGGCGGCGGCATCGGGGAACTGCGCTTCAAATTCGGCGCGTTCCGCCTCGGAAAGCTGCCCGTCGAGCCATGCGGTGAATTGTTCTTCAAAGGGTTTCATAGACGTCCTTGAGCATGGTTTGCAGTTTCTTGCGGGCGTAGAACAGGCGCGACATCACGGTGCCGATGGAGCATTCGAGCACCTCGGCGATTTCGTGATATTGCATGCCGTCCATCTCCTTCATCACGATCACCGTGCGGTGCTCGGGGGAGAGACGGCTGATGGCCTCGTCGATGCGGGACCGGATTTCGGCATTAGAAATATTTTGCGCGGGCGCGGCAGCCCGGGAGGGGGTGGTCATTGCGCCGGGGGCAATGTCCTTGAGGCCGATCTGGTCGTCGAACTCCACGCCGCTCTGGATCTGCTTTTTCCGCAGGAAATCGATCGCGACGTTGGTCATGATCCGGTAGATCCACGTAAAAAAGGAGGATTGCCCACGGAATTTGTCCATGGACTTCCATGCCTTGACGAACCCTTCCTGGGCGAGATCCCAGGCATCCTGTTCGTTGCGGACCATGTTGTAAATCATTGCGTAGGCGCGGTTTCGGTATTTCGTGACCAAGTCGTTATAAGCCTGGGTGTCCCCACGGCGGCATCGTTCGACTAGCGCGATATCCTCCGCAGTGGATTGGGCAGCTTCGTCCTGCTCAGAGTTCGACGCAGCCGCGGCGACTTCATTCACACTTTTTTTACTCAATGGTTTTCGCCGTAGCGCCGGCGCCACTCGGCTCGATAATCCCCCATCAAGGCAATGATGGCGTCGCGGATTTGAAACAACCGCTGGTTGAGGGTCTGGCCCTGTGAGGAGGTCAGCACCGATTTATTTTGCAGTTCCATGGCCGCATTCAAGGCCAGGGTGGCCGCTTTGAGTGCCCGCTTGAGGTAGGCGATGGTCATGCCGATCTCATCGACGTCGTCGTCACAGAGGGCGGCGGCCAGCTTGGCCCCGGCCACGGCGCATTGGGTGGAAAGCTGGACGGCCAGGGGGATGTTTTCCAGATCCTTGCGGGTGGCGAGGAGTTCGTCGATCCAGAGTGAAAGCTCCAGAGAAGCGGTGTAGAGGGGGTGGCGTTCCACACTTTCCTCCACGGATTCGTCGCCTTCCTCACAAGCGTCTCCCTCTTCGCAGGAAGCTTCGGTAAAATGCTCATCGACATCGTTCGCCCAGTCCTGCCCATCCTCGTCGAGAAAGTGGTTCCAGCCCATTTCGCGGGCGATGATCTGGTCGCGGTTGGGATCGTCGAGGTATTTCTCCAGAAGCTCCATATAACGCTCGGTCTTGCGGTCCTGCTGCTGGAGAAACCGCTCCCAATCGTATTCATCCCATATTTTTTCCGGCTCTGGTTCGGAGGCCATGGGCGACAACTAAACCGCCTCCGGCGTTTGTGCAAAAGATTTTCTCATCCCCCTATTGCTCAGTGGAGGCCGGGGCGGGAACGGCATTTTGCCCGGGCATCATCGTCTGGCGGCGAAGCTGGCCGCAGGCGGCGGCAATGTCGTGCCCTTTTTCCCGGCGAATCGTGGCGGGAATCTGCGCTTTTTCGAGCACGGCCATGAAGGCATCCTGCCGGGCTTCGTCGGGGCGTTTCCAGTCGAGACCGGCTACCGAGTTGTAGGGAATGCAGTTGACCTTCGCCCCCACCCGCTTTGCCACACGGGCCAGGTCGGCAGCGTGCTCGGGGCGGTCGTTGATTTCCTCGATGAGGATGTATTCAAAGGTGAGGCGCTGTTTCTTTTTGGCGGCGTGGTATTCGCAGGCGTCGAGCAATTCGGCGAGCGGGTATTTGCGGTTTACCGGCATGATCTGCTGGCGCACCTCGTCCGTCGCGCCATGCAACGAGATGGCGAGCCGCACCTGCAAGGGCTGGTCGGCGAGCTTGCGAATCTGCGGGGCGAGGCCGCTGGTGGAAATGGTGATGTGGCGCGCCCCGATGCCCACCCCCCATGGAGAATTGATAATGGTGAGCGCCTTGATGAGATTTTCGTAATTGGAAAGCGGCTCGCCCATGCCCATGAAGACGAGATTATTGATTCGCTCGCCGCCGATCTCCTCGATCTTGAGAATCTGCTCCACGATCTCGCCCGGATGAAGATTGCGCGAAAAGCCATCCAGCCCGCTCGCGCAGAATTTGCAGCCGTAGGCGCAACCCACCTGGGTGGAAAGACAGAGCGTGCGGCGATCGCTCGCCTCGCCATAGAGCGCAGGTGAAGCGGGGATCAGCACGCTCTCGATGAGCGAGCCGTCGCCGAGCCGGAAGAGAAACTTCCGCGTGGTGTCCTCCGAGCCGAGCACGCGCACCGACTCCAGATCATCAAAAGCAAATTCCGCCGCCAGCTGCTCGCGCAGGGCCGCCGGCAGATTCGACATCTCACCGAACGACTTCACCCGCTTCTGGTAAATCCACTCCATCACCTGCCCGGCGCGATACTTCGGCTGGCCGAGGGCAGCCAGGCGCGCGCTCACTTCCTCGAGGGTGAGCGATTTGATGGGTGTCTTTTCCGGTGACCAACGCATGTAGCCGCCAAATTTGCCTCAAAACCGGGCGGATGCCAGCGGGGAATTCGCATATTCCCGGCCGACAAACCTCTCCTTACTTCGTGTCTTCGAGCCTTCGTGGTGAAAACTCTTCTTCCCCGGCGCACTGGCGAGTTGGCGGTTTCTCAAAACTCACGCTAGCCAAACCGCGCAATTTTGGTTCAAAACGAGAGCGCAATGATCGTCCTCCTCTTGATTTTCCTTGGTGCCTATCTGTTGGGCTCGATTCCCTTTGGCCTGTTGGTGGCGAAGTCCCGGGGCGTGGACATTCGCAATGTCGGCAGCAAAAACATCGGCGCGACCAATGTCTGGCGCGTGATGGGGCGCAAGTGGGGGCTGCTCACTTTCTTTTTCGATTTCATCAAAGGGCTGGTGGCCGTGCTGGCGGCCAAGTGGGTGGCGTGGCTTGGCTTGGAATTGATGCTCTCGGCCAATGGCGCGGGGATCGTGGCCGCGATCGCGGTCATCCTCGGGCACAACTTTCCGGTCTGGTTGAAATTCAAAGGTGGCAAGGGTGTGGCAACCTCATTGGGCGTCGTCTTCGGGCTCGTTCCGATTGCGGCGGCGCTGGGATTCACGCTCTGGATCATTCTTTTTTTCACCACCCGGTATGTCTCGGTGGCTTCCATCTTTGCGGCGATCTCGGTGCCGATTTTCGCCTGGTTTTTCTATCCGGGCCAGACCTCCCTCATCGGTATCAGCGCGGTGGCAGCGGCCTTGATTGTGCTGCGACATAAGGCGAATATTCAACGCCTGCTGAATGGCACGGAGAATCGCTTTACCCCCAAGGCAAAACAATGAGCATCCCAAAGATCGGCATCCTCGGCGCCGGAAGCTGGGGCACCGCCCTCGGCATCCTGCTGGCGAAGAACGGCAGCGAAGTAATGCTTTGGGGACATCATGCGGAGCACATCGCGACGATGGAGCGGACGCGCACGAACGAGGCGTATCTGCCCGGGGTCGCCCTGCCCGACCAGCTCTCGCCGACCAGCGAGCTTGAGGAACTGGCCGGGGCGCAGATGATCCTCGTGGTCACGCCCTCGCGGGCCTTGCGCGAGGTGTCGGAACGACTGGCTCACGTAACGTCCGGCGACGGCCAGGTGCTGGTCTCGTGCACCAAGGGCATTGAACGCGGTTCCGGCCTGCGGATGAGCGAGGTGCTGGCGCAGATTTTTCCCAAGGCCAAAGTGGCCGCCCTCTCCGGCCCGAGCCACGCAGAGGAGGTCTCGCGCGGCATGCCCACTGCGATCGTGCTCGCCTGCGGCGATGAAATGGCCGCGCAGGAAATGCAACGCATGTTTAACAGTCCGTCGTTTCGCACCTATACCAGCGGCGACGTGGCCGGGGTGGAACTCGGCGGCGCGCTCAAGAACATCTTTGCGCTCGGCGCAGGCGTCTGCGACGGGCTCGGGCTGGGCGACAACAGCAAGGCGGCGCTCATCACCCGCTCGCTGGCGGAGTTGATCCGGCTGGGGACAGCCCTGGGGGGACGCGCGGAAACTTTCCAGGGACTGAGCGGCATCGGAGACCTGATGGTGACCTGCTTCAGCCGCCACAGCCGCAACCGCATGGTGGGCGAACGCCTGGGGCGCGGGGAAACCCTGGAGCAAATCACCGCCTCGATGAACATGGTGGCCGAGGGGGTGCCGACGTCGCGCAGTGCCTATGAGCAGGCGCAGGCCCTGAATGTCTCGACGCCAATCATCGCGCAAATTTACCGCATCCTCTACGAGGAGCGTTCGCCGAAACAGGCGATTCGGGAGTTGATGGAACGCGATCCCAAGCCGGAGCGTGCCGTCTGAGGTTGTCCGCAGATTTCGCAGATTTACGCAGATTTTTAAAACACAAACCCAACGAGGTCATCCCGAACGGAGCGTAGCGAAATTGAGGGAGCCCGTCCAAGTGGCGTGCGAGTTCACCTGCAATTCATGCCCGATTTTCAATCGGCGTAAATCTGCGGACAAAAACTCATCCCTTTCGCGCCACGAGCGTCAGCATCTGCCACCACCAGATGGTTTTCTCCTGCTCTTCGCCGAGCTGGAAGAGGCGGCGCGCGCTTTCCGGGGCGGTGCGGATCAGCTCGCGCACAGCCACGCGGTTTTCCGGCGGGGTCGCGGCGGTTTCAAAATACCAGTCGAGGTCGGGCTGTTTTCTGGGCGTGAGGGTGGCGGTTTTGACGATGAGGCCGGCCTTTTCGCAGAGGCCCTGCCAGGCCCGCGGGGTGAGGAAGCGATGATGGCTGGGATCGCGCAGCTTTTCCAGCCGGTGCGCCCACTCCTCGGCCTCCGGTTGATCGTCCTCCACCGTGCCGTCGATCAGGATGAAACAGCCGCCGGGCTTCAGCACGCGCGCGGTTTCGCGCACGAAGGATTCCGGTGAACTGAAATGATGGGGTGCGACCCGGCAGGTGACGAGATCGAAGGCCGCGTCGTCATAAGGAAAATGCTCGGCGGGATGCTGGCAGGTGTCCACGTGCAACCCGCGTTCCACCGCCAGGGCAGCCGCACGCTCAAGCATAGGCGCGGCAATATCGGCAAGGGTAACGTAATGGCCGAGGGAGGCGAGGTAGAGGCCGGTGTGGCCGCCACCGGTGGCGACATCGAGCGCGTGGGCGCCGGGCGGCAGGGACACCCCTTCCATCGCGCGGCGAACGTCTTCCACGTTTTCGAGAATATGGCCCTTGCCATAACGATGGCTGCGCCGGGCGAATTGTTCCTGCGCGGCGCGCTGGACTTCATCGAGGGAGGTCGTCTCGCTCATGGCGGAAACGTTCGGACGCTTTGCGGGTGGATGCAAGTGGAGGTGTGCTTTTTAAAACCGCCAGGCCGCCAAGTTTTTAAGCATTGGGAAATGACGGCCAAAAAAGCCCGGCGACCGGCCGGGCTTTCGTTGGTTCCTTTTTCAGAAAAGAGGCGCTTTGCTTTAGTAGGGCGTACCGATGATGCGGATCGCAGGGTCATTGGCCTCCTGCGTATGGAAGATCGGCGCCGGGCTGACGGAACGGAGTTCGTAGCCGGTGAGCACGAACTCAGGATAAAATCCGTTGCTGGCCGGTTCATAGACCGTCTGCCCCGAGTAATAGCCGTAGAGCTTGTACTCGTAGCTGTGATCGCTGCCGAGGCGGCCCAGCTCCCGATCGGGCGCGAGCTTCTTCTGCTCGTTGAGCATCACCAGCTTCGCCTGGCTCCAGGGCTGGCCGGGCTTCCGCACGAAGCCCCACATCTTGTAATCCACCTTGTAGTAACGTCGGCCGATGAAGTAATCGCCAGGCTGCTCCTGCTGGATGGCGTCGTTCATCGCGGCGCGGGCGGCGCTGACGCTGCCCGATTCGTACGAAGTGGTGGCGCAACCGGTGAAGAAGGTGGCGACGAAGCAGGCGAGCAGGGAAAGGACGAGTGTTTTCATGGGACTTATTCGAGACCGACAGAAGCGAGGAGCGGCTTGAGCCATTCCAGGAGTTCCAGCTCTTTGAGCGAGTGGGGCTGGCCCACGTCGCCGAGCAGATACCAGCGCTCGGTGTGCGAGGTGGATTCACCGGCCGCAAGCTTGCGCAGCGGCCCGAGGGCCTCGACTTCGATCATCTCCTTGTTGGTAAAGGTCTCGAAGTTGCAGCCGCCATCGGCATAGGCCGCGCCTTCGAGGTAGTCGATGACCTTGATGAAGAGCGAGCCATTCACGAGATAGGCAATCCACTTCTCCTTGTGCGCCAGGCCGAGCTTCGCGGGAACGCCATCCGCGGTCTGCCGCAGGGTGATGAGCTGGCTGCCGAAGCGCCAGCGGGGATCGGAAAGATCGGTGTAGGGCCAGATGACCATGAGCTTGTTCGGCAGCAGATCGCGCGGATGCTCGCCCAGCGGCGGCAGCGGGATGATTTCGAGCCCGCCCGGTTCCATGACGGTCAGGCCCCAGGTGGCGATTTCCACGGGCTCGGAGCCTTCGTTGATTGCCTTGTGCTCCAGGATCACCTCGGAGCTGTTCGCGGAAAGGGTGACGGTGAGTTCCTTGCGAATCTTCCACGGGTCCACCCCTTCGTTGACCAGCTTCACCCCGCCGGGGGACAGCTCATGGGTGACGGGTTCGTTGTCGGGCAGGTAGCTGAGCACTTCATGCTCGGGGGCAATCCACAAGCGGTGCCCGCCGCGGATCTTCCATTCGCTTTCCCCGCAGCAGCCCAGTTGCTCGGTGTAGTTTTTCAACACGTTCGAGCCGCCGGACGTCTTGTAGGAGAGAATGCGCGGGCCGACATCCAGGCTGATGATGAGCTCTACCTTGTCGTTGATGAGTTGCAGGTTGTTCTGCCATCCTGCGTGGGCGGTCTTTTTAATTTCCATTGAGTTGATTGCGAATCTGGTTCAACAGCCCGGGCTGCTTTTGCAAGTGGGCGGTCAACGCCTCGAGGGCGCGGAGCGTGGGCGGGCTGATGTGGTGTTCCATGCCTTCGACGTCGTGATAGATAACGTCGTCGTCAATTCCAAGTAATTTCAAGAAATCGGTGAGCAACTGGTGCCGGCGCGTGATGTTACGCGCAAGTTCCTCACCGGCGGTGGTGAGCACGAGGCCGCGGTATTTCTCGTATTTCAAAAGCCCCTCGGCGTCGAGGCGCTGCACCATGTTCGTGACACTGGCCTGGGAAATATCGAGGCTGGAGGCAATATCCACCACACGCGCATAGCCCTTGGAGTTGATCAGCTCCAGGATGCGCTCGAGGTAGTCTTCCATCGCAGCGGAACTCCCGCGCGTGGCAGTTTTTTTAGCAGCCATTGGGGCGACGATAGGAAGCAGGGGAAAATGAGTCAAGACACAGGGAATGCCCGAGGAGATTATCCGCAGATTTCGTCGATTAACGCCGATTTTTTACCGCAACGTATCGCGGCGGGATTCTTACTCTTTGTCTTGCTCGTGCTCTTGCTCAATTTCATGCGAGCGGGAGCGCGGGCCAGCGCGGGAAAAGCGGCTCCTGTAATCTGCGTAAATCTGCGCAATCTGCGGATAAAACTCCCCTCCTCTGCGCCTCCGCGTTTAACGAAGTTATTTTGAACCGGCGAAAAGTGTTCGTTTATCTCGCTGCGCTCGGTTCTGCGTGAGCAATATTCCCTGTTGACAAAATGCTGCTTTTGGAAAACAAATTTAGGCGTGACTAATTTCAGTTCGTCGAGCCGGGCCACCGGCTGGTTGCAGGGTAATGGGGAAGCGAGTTTGCCAGAAGTGCATCGCACGGTCGCCGTGCCTTCGCACAAAGGCTTCTGGCGCAAGCTGCTGGCTTTCTCGGGGCCGGGCTTTCTCGTCGCCGTGGGCTATATGGACCCCGGGAACTGGGCGACTGATCTCGCAGGCGGCGCCCAATTCGGCTATACGCTGCTCTCGGTCATCATGATGTCGAACCTGATGGCGATCCTGCTCCAGCACCTGTGCATCAAGCTGGGCGTCGCCACCGGCCACGATCTGGCGCAGGCCTGTCGCGCTGCCTACCCGAAGCCGGTGGTGTGGTTTCTCTGGGTGCTCTGCGAGGTCGCCATTGCCGCCTGCGATCTGGCGGAAATCGTCGGCTCCGCCATCGGCCTGCAACTGCTCTTCGGCATTCCGCTGGTGTGGGGCTGTCTCATTACCTGCCTCGACGTGCTGGCCGTGCTCTTCCTGCAAAACAAGGGCTTTCGCTATATCGAGGCCCTGGTGATGACGCTCATCGGCACGATCGGCGCGTGTTTTCTGGCCGAGTTATTGTTTTCCAAGCCCAGTCTCGGGGGCGTGCTGATGGGGTTCGCCCCCTCTTCGGAAATTCTCAAGAACCATGAGATGCTCTTCGTGAGCATCGGCATCCTCGGCGCCACGGTGATGCCGCATAATCTCTACCTGCACTCCTCCATCGTGCAGACGCGAAAATTCCAGCGCACCGAGGAGGGACGCCGCGAGGCGATTCGCTTCGCCACCCTCGACTCCACTTTCGCCCTGTGCCTCGCCCTCTTCATCAATGCGGCGATTCTCATCCTCGCCGCCGCCGCTTTCCACTGGAGCGGCCACCAGGACGTCGCGGAAATCCAGGATGCGTTCAAACTGCTCAGCCCCGTGCTCGGGGTGGGAGTCGCGAGCACGCTTTTTGCCATCGCGCTGCTCGCCTCCGGCCAAAACTCCACGCTCACCGGCACGCTCGCCGGGCAGATCGTGATGGAGGGCTTCCTCAACTTTCGCATGCGCCCGTGGCTGCGCCGGCTGGTCACCCGCGGGATTGCGATCATTCCCGCGGTGGCGATCATCGGCATCTACGGCGAGAGCAAGACCACCCAGCTCCTGGTCGTGAGCCAGGTGGTGCTGAGCATGCAACTCGGCTTCGCCGTCTGGCCGCTGCTGCGCTTCACCAATAGCCGGGAAAAAATGGGCGTCTTTGCCAATCCGCTCTGGATCAAGACCCTCGGCTGGATCACAGCCGCGATCATCATCGTGCTCAATGTGAAGCTGCTGGTGGATACGTTCTTTCCCGGGCTGCTCGGCAGCGCGGCTTAGGTTCGGTTCACGAATTGGTTCCCCTCTGCCTGGTAGAAATAATGAAGCAGGAAGCCAGGAAGCCAGGAAGCCAGGAAAGCGGGGACCGGCGAACGGATGATCCTTTTTGGATTTCTGGCTTCCTGCTTCCTTCCAAAGCTTGGATCGTCACCGGATTGATCTTTTCTCCAGAGCAGTTCCCCTCTTCGTCCCGGAGGGATTCCGACCAATTCGTGAACACGGCCTGGAGCACTTGCCACAAGTTCTTTCCGTTTAGCGATGGCCGTGCTCGCGAAATGGCGGGGGACTTATCCTTTGCAAGGGCGATGGAATGCGGGAGGAGTTGGAAATTACTTTTGGCATCCGCTCTGGAACCTGTCGCGCCTTCAGGAAGTCCCGGAGGGACTTGGGAAATAAGCCGGGAGTAACACCCCCGGAATCCGAATCCCCATAACCCTCGCGCCCCGGCGGGGCGCCGGGAAATGACCACCACGCGAAAACGATCAGGCGGGTCGATTTCGATCGCCACGCCCCCAGCACTTGAGGTTCTGTTCACGAATTGGTTCCCCTCTTAGTCCTGGAGGGACTCCGACACATTCGTGAGCACGGCCCAGAGCGATGCTGACTCGAAAATGAGGCCATCGAGGGCGATTGAATATTCCCCAAGCAGTTCGACCGCAAATTCCCCACAATCCCAACGGGATTGCGTCCCAAAGCCCGGGGTTGCGCACCGCGGAAAAGGGGTCAGTCCGTGCATAGGTGCAAAAGTTTCCTGGTTTTGCGGATAGCAGATGGTAGTGATTGCCCATCAGGACATAACTGTGAACCCGCGCTCCCGTGCGTCCACACATCTCGCC